>ERZ889078.1491-NODE-1491-length-18465-cov-8.469147_pt1 | contig 18465 bp, 14 predicted proteins | sample MGYA00521266_ERZ889078 | MGnify/ENA primary metagenome ERZ889078 (study PRJEB32303, sample SAMEA104408618) | aquatic metagenome | biome: Brackish water; feature: Pelagic; material: water | place: Baltic Sea | collected 2014-06-16T06:34:00 | depth 76,534 m ...
CCATCACCAGCAGCTTCTACGCCGTACATTTTTACTGATTTATCTTCAATGAAAGGATAGAACAATCCAATAGCATTTGAACCGCCGCCAACACAAGCAACTAATGCATCGGGTAGGCGACCGGTTGCTTCGATACACTGTTCTTTGGCTTCACGGCCAATAATCGCTTGAAAATCTCTAACCATTGCTGGGTAAGGGTGAGGGCCTGCAACTGTACCAATAATATAAAAAGTATTGTCAACATTGGTTACCCAATCTCTGAGTGCTTCATTGAGGGCATCTTTCAGTGTTTTTGAGCCTGACTCAACTGCCACTACTGTTGCACCGAGCAACTTCATACGATAGACGTTAAGCGATTGTCTGGCAACATCAACCGCTCCCATATAAACCACACACTCCAGACCTAGTCTTGCAGCAATGGTTGCGGTTGCAACGCCATGCTGACCGGCACCAGTTTCAGCAATAATACGGGTCTTACCCATGCGTTTTGCCAGTAAAGCCTGACCTACAGTATTATTGATCTTATGAGATCCGGTATGATTAAGATCTTCTCTTTTTAAATATATTTGTGCCCCGCCTAGTTCTCTACTCCAGCGTTCTGCATGATATAAAGGCGAAGGCCGGCCTACATAATATTTTAAATCAGCATCCAGTTCCTTTATAAACTCAGGATCAGTTAGGTAATGTTGATAGGCAGCATTTAATTCCTGGATGGGTGGCATTAATGTTTCAGCGACAAAAATCCCACCGTAAGGGCCAAAGTGTCCGTGTTCATCGGGCATATTATATTTTTCTGTCATTTTGTTACTCTGTCACCTTCATTAACTTGTTTTATAAATGCTGCCATTTTAAGTGAGTCTTTAATACCTTTTTTGGTTTCCACTCCACTGCTTACATCCAGTGCGTAGGGCCTTACTGTTTGCACGGCCAGTTTTGCGTTTGTTTCATCCAAACCACCGGCCAGTATAATTGGTAAATCCAGTTGATTGGGAATTAAACTCCAATTAAATTGACTGCCTGTCCCACCTTTGGCATCGGGATGAAACGCATCCAGTAATAATCCGGCAGCATCATGATAATAGTGAGCCAAAGCTGGAATATCAATGCCTTCACGCATACTTATTGCTTTAATGTAACGCTTGCCATAAATTCTGCAAGCTTCAGCGGTTTCGTCGCCATGAAACTGAATACAATCAATAGGTACTTGTGCCAATACTTCACGAATTTTTGCTTCCTGCTCGTCAACAAATAACGCCACAACTGAAGTAAAAGCGGGCAGGGCATTAACAATTCTTATCGCCTTTTCAATCTCAACATGCCTTGGGCTGAGTGGATAAAAAACCAAGCCAATTGCATCCACACCATTGTGAGCAGCATAAACAGCATCTTCAATGCGAGTAAAGCCACAAATTTTAACGCGAGTTCGCATAAAGTGATATGAGAATTTATAGAATAAAATTTAGCCGCTTAGAATAACACAAATTAATGTTGAAATTTCTATGATTATTATTCAACAGTTAAAATTGGTGCCGCGCTTAATAGCTTTTTGGTATAGGTATGCTCAGGTCTTGAAAGTACTTGCTCTACAGAACCGTGCTCCACAATTTTTCCTTGATACATGACGGCAACTTCATCGGCTATCTCAGCAACCACAGCAAGATCATGGGTGATAAATAAAAAGCTTAAGCCTTTTTCCTGTTGTAAGGTCTTAAGTAATAGGATAATTTGCGCTTGCACGGACACGTCCAGCGCACTGGTGGGTTCATCACAGACGATCAGTTTGGGATTAACTGCCAAGGCACGAGCTATGCATATGCGTTGTCGCTGACCGCCGGAAAATTCATGCGGATAACGTAGTGCTGAATCTGCTGGTAAATCAACCTGTTGTAAAAGTTGTTGAATTAATGTTTTGCGTTCGATAAAACTGATTTCAGGATGCAATGACAAGATGCCTTCAGCGATGATGTCACCGACAAGCATTCTCGGATTCATTGATGAAAAGGGGTCTTGAAAAACAATCTGGATATTGGCACGTTGTTGTCTTAAAGCTTCACCCGTTAAGTTGTTAAGGTCTATGCCGTCTATGTTGACTTGCCCGTTACCACCAGGAATCAAGTTTAACAGGCTTTTCCCCAATGTAGTTTTACCACAGCCAGATTCGCCTACTAGCGCCAAAGTTTTGCCTTTTTGTATGTTAAAACTAACACCATCTACTGCACGGACATAATTAACAATGCGTTTAAAAAGCCCTTTTCGGATCGGGTAATAACAATAGAAGTCCTTAACTTGTAATAAAGGCGGTTGTTCCTGTGATGTATGTGATAAGCAGCCTTGTATGGAGGGTAAGGCTTTGAGTAACTTTTGAGTATAAGGGTGCTGGGGATTATTGAAAATGGTTTTGGTTAACCCAGTTTCGACAATTTTACCGTTTTGCATCACGGCAACACGCTCCGCAATGGTCGATACCAGCGCCAAGTCGTGACTAATTAACCACAAGGACATGCCGGTTTGTTGCTGAATATTTTTGAGTAACGTTAATATTTGCGCCTGAATGGTGACATCTAATGATGTCGTCGGTTCATCGGCAATTAACAAGTCCGGTTGTCCTGCCAAGGCGATGGCAATCATAACACGCTGTCTTTGTCCGCCAGAAAGTTGGTGCGGGTAGTCTTTAATCCGTTGCTCCGGCGCTGGTATTTCAACCTGCTGTAAAAGTTCCAGCACCCGTATTTTGATGTCTTTTCTGGATAAAGAAAAATGGATTTTTAAGACTTCTTCTATTTGACGGCCAATGGTCATTACCGGATTGAGTGAGGACATGGGGTCTTGAAAAATCAAACTGATACGTTTGCCGCGAATTTTACACAGCTCAAATTCTGCCCGTTTGATCAGATTATCGCCTTGCAAATTGATGGCATGGGCTTTGATTTGTGCATTGTTGGGTAACAATCTTAGTACTGATAAAGCTGTAATGGATTTGCCTGAGCCTGACTCACCCACCAAGGCAAAGGTTTCACCTGCGTTAATGGTAAAGCTGATGTTATCAACTACCGTCTGCTGGTGGTTGAAGGTGACGCTGAGATTTTCAACAGAGAGTAGGGGGGTATTCATAGTATGAATTTACACAAAAATGGATATAAATGTAGAGGCTCCTTTGCGGGGGGGGGATTCTAAAACAAGCCTGTTATTTTACCGTCATTATCAATATCAATTCTTTCAGCAGCGGGTACTTTAGGTAGGCCAGGCATGGTCATTATGTCACCCGCAATTGCAACAATAAAGCCTGCGCCATTAGCCAGTTTGATTTCCCGAATTTCTACGTTGTGTCCGGAAGGTGCTCCTTTGGCATTGGGGTTGGTTGAAAATGACATTTGTGTTTTTGCCATACAAATCGGAAACTTTCCATAATCGGTATTCCATTCAGTTAGCTGGGCTTTTACTTTGGCGTTGGCAGTGACTTTTTTCGCGCCATATAACTTGGTGGCAATCGTTTCAATTTTCTCCCATAAGCTGAGATTTTCATCGTAGACGAAAGTAAATTCAGGTTCGCGATGGTCAACAACATTAATAACAGCATGGGCCAATGCTTCTGCACCTGCACCACCCGCTGCCCAATGTTTGGAAGTTACACATGTTGCGCCAAGCGCCTCACATTTTTGTTGGAGTAAAGCAATTTCTGCCTCAGAATCAAGCGTGAAATGGTTGATACACACTACGCAAGGTAAACCATAATGCTGGGTAATATTTTGATAATGGCGTTCAAGGTTAACAAAACCTTGCTCCAAAGCAGCCAAATTTTCAGTGTTTAAGTCATCTTTGACAATGCCGCCATGGAATTTCAGTGCTCTTACAGTAGCAACCAAGACGACTGCAGAGGGTTTGAGTCCTGCCATACGACATTTGATATCAATAAATTTTTCAGCGCCTAGGTCGGCGCCGAAACCGGCTTCAGTTATTACATAATCAGCTAGCTTCAGTGCTGTTTTGGTAGCGGTTACTGTGTTGCAACCGTGGGCAATGTTGGCAAAAGGACCACCATGAATAATAGCGATATTGTTTTCCAGTGTTTGCACCAAGTTAGGTTTGATAGCATCTTTTAATAAAGCAGCCATAGCGCCTTGCGCATTCAAATCGCGTGCATAAACCGGTGTTTTGTTATCAGATTTGTACCCGATGACGATACGCCCCAAGCGTTCTTTAAGATCAGCGCGGCCGGTGGCCAGGCAAAGAATAGCCATTACTTCTGAAGCAACTACAATGTCATAACCATCTTCACGCAAATAACCGTTGGCAGGACCCCCCATGCCAACTACTATGTTACGCAGAGCGCGGTCATTCATATCAACAACCCGCTTCCATTGGATACGTCTTGGATCTATATCCAGAACGTTACCATGATTGATATGGTTGTCTATTAATGCCGATAAAAGGTTATGTGCTACACCAATGGCATGAAAGTCACCGGTAAAGTGTAAATTAATATCTTCCATCGGCACAACCTGTGAGTAACCACCTCCAGCTGCGCCACCTTTTACGCCAAAGCAGGGCCCTAAGGAAGGCTCGCGCAGGCACATTATAGTTTTTTTGCCCAAGCGATTCATGGCGTCGCCCAAGCCTACTGTTGTGGTAGTCTTGCCTTCGCCTGCAGGAGTTGGGCTGATGGCAGTTACCAGAATAAGTTTACCGTCTTCTTTATTGATTAGGCTGCTAATGTATTCTAGTGATATTTTGGCTTTGTAATGTCCAATAGGATCCAGGTGTTCAGCATCTATACCATATTGTTCTTTTGCCAAAGTGATGATTGGTCGCATCGTCGCTTTTTGGGCGATTTCTATATCAGACATCGTGTTTCCTTAGTGAGATTTATTTAGCGTATCTCAGATGTGTTATTTATTCATTTAAAGAGACTCAATAAAAGAGTTTCTATAGGCTTCCCAGTAGGTATAAATTAACTATAAACAGGAAAACGTAGGCAAAGATTACTTACTTTTTCCCGTACGCGGGCACTGACTTCTTCATCATCGATATTTTCCATGACATCACACATCATATGGGCAATTTCAATCATTTCTGCTTCTTTAAAACCTCGTGTTGTTGGTGCCGGTGTGCCAACTCGAATGCCGCTGGTAACAAATGGTGATTGAGGGTCATTGGGTACTGCATTTTTATTAACGGTAATATGTGCCTTGTTCAGTGCAGCATCGGCGGCTTTGCCGGTAATACCTTTGGGAATAAGAGAAACCAGCATCAAATGGTTGTCGGTGCCGTTTGAAACGACATCAAACCCACGTTTGATAAAAACAGAAGCCATCACTTGAGCATTTTTAATCACTTGCTGTTGGTAAGAACGGAACTCGGGTTGCATGGCTTCTTTAAAGGCAACGGCTTTAGCGGCGATAATGTGCATGGAAGGACCGCCTTGTATGCCTGGAAATATATTTGAATCAATCTTTTTTTCTATTTCTGGATTGCTTTTGCACAAAATAAGTCCACCGCGAGGACCTCGCAGGGATTTATGAGTGGTGCTGGTAACAACATCGGCAAAGGGGACGGGGTTAGGATATAAGCCCGCAGCAATTAAACCTGCGACGTGCGCCATGTCGACCACAAAATAAGCGCCCACTTTATCGGCAATCTCTCGGAAACGTTGCCAATCCCAAATTCGTGAGTAAGCGGAAAACCCAGCAATAATAATTTTTGGTTTGTGCTCAAGGGCTAATGCTTCAACTTCATCATAATTAATTTCACCGGTTTCTTTGTTTAATCCATATTGGATAGCATGGTATATTTTGCCGGAGAAATTAGGTTTGGCTCCATGTGTTAAATGACCACCATCGGCCAGACTTAAGCCTAGAATAGTATCTCCGGGTTGAATCAAAGCCATAAAGACTGCCATGTTTGCCTGAGAGCCTGAGTGCGCTTGAACATTGGCATAATCAGCGCCAAATAATGCTTTGGCTCGATCAATTGCTAATTGTTCAACTTTATCAACGAATTCACAGCCGCCATAATAGCGTTTACCAGGATAACCTTCAGCATATTTATTGGTTAATTGTGAGCCTTGGGCTTCCATAACCCTTGGGCTGGCGTAATTCTCTGAGGCAATTAATTCAATATGATCTTCTTGTCGAAGACGTTCTTCTTCCATTGCTTGGAATAGATCGTCATCAAAACCAGCTATGGACATAGATTTTTTAAACATGGTATCTCCTGATTAAGAGTTGGTATTTGTGTAAGAGTTAGGGAATAAAAGCAATACTTGCAGATCAGCTACGTTAGTCCCAGTTGCGCCGATAGTAAGGAGATCTTGTGAGCTTTTTAAAGCAGTGTAGGAGTCGTTATTATCTAGCATGGTAAGCGGATTTATGCCTGCGTGAATCATACGTTTTAGCGTGCCATTATCAGCGATCCCACCAGTTGCGTCGGTTGGGCCATCGATACCATCGGTACCACCGCTAAGAAATGTCCAGTTACAGTTTAATTCGAGTTGCTCTGCTGCAATAGAAAAAGCTAGCACCATTTCTTGATTACGGCCTCCACGCCCATTACCTTTTAGTGTGACAGTGGTTTCACCGCCTGCCAAAAAAGCCATTGGTTTGTCGATGCCTTTATAGAGTATGGTTTTTGCATAACGGACCCATTGTTCAGCCACATTTCTTGCTTCACCACAAAGATGAGTATTATACAGGTGTACTTGGTAGCCTAATAATTTTGCAGTCATTAGTGCTGCATTAAGGCTAATGGCATTACTACCAATTAAAGTATACGTCGTATTTTTAAATATATTATCACCAGGCTTTGGTGTTTCCTTTGTGTTACCTGCAAGGCCTTTCTCTAAATGTTGTTGCACTTTTGTTGGAACTTTGTCCCAAATATTTTGATCTTTGAAAACGTTGATTGCATCGGCATAAGTGCTGGAGTCCGGGATAGTTGGGCCGCTGGCAATAACACTTAAATCATCACCTAAAACATCAGATAAAATAAAGGTATGTAGGTCGGCAGGTACGGCAAGCCTAGTAAGCCCCCCCCCTTTTAGCAACGATAAATGTTTGCGGACACAATTAATCTCATTGATTGTTGCGCCACAAGCAAGAAGTAAATCAGTGGTGGCAATTTTTTCTTGAAGAGAAATTGAGTCTGCGGGGTAAGGTATTAATGCAGATCCACCGCCACTCACCAGTACTAAAACCAGTTCATTTTCTTGTGCAAGGGTGATTAGTCCAGCACATTTCTTTGCTGCATTAAGTCCTGCTTGATCAGGAAGTGGGTGCGACGCACCGATGACCTCGATGTGTTCAACTGCTACAACATTCTCATAATTGGTTACAGCAATGCCAGTCGTCGATTGTAAATGGGAGGGAATAATCTCTTGAGCTGCTTTTGCCATAGCACAAGCAGCTTTACCAAAAGCAATTAGGTGGACTTTTGACCATGTTCCTTTACGTGTATTAGTTTTATCTTTCAAATCCAGCCGCAATTCCAACTGGTGATCGTCGACATGCAAACAGTTTTTAACCGCTTGATAAGGATCTGCGGCACTTACGCCCGCTTGAAAAATACTTAAGACATCTTTTCTTGATGAAAAGATTGATGAGTTTTCTGTATGGAACATTGAAAGAGAATTAATTAAGCCATTTCTTTAGCTAAAGCAAAGATATTTTCAGCATCAAGAACCTGTTGATTATCTTCAAAAAGTTTGGCAATGCATGCGCGATGTAGGGCAAGTTTCAATACGCCAAAACCAATTGCGCCCCAAATAATTTTGCCATGCCGAAGGTTGCCTTTATCCATCATATCGGTTCCACCAATACCAAGCGGTGGAGTTGCATTGGCGTCGGCTATCATTTCAATGTTTTTGTTAAATTGCCATTGCTCTGCTGTGAGTAATTCAACGCCGGTTGCTCCGGTTGCCAAAACAATATTGGCATCTGCGATTGCGTGGGCTCTGGCATTATTGTCGAATGCTTCAACAGGCGTAATATCAACATCAAAACGTAATTTCATGTTGTTACAGGCCTCAACGGCACGTTCCATTTTTCGCGCAGTTATAGAAACGTTGGCGCCCTCTTTAGCAAGCATAGCCGCAGCGCGCTGTCCTACGGGACCTGTACCGGCCAAGACTATGGCTTTTTTGCCGACCAACATGCCGCTGGATGCCAGCTTCGCAACGGCTGCAGCTGCAGTTGTGTTACTGCCGTTACTATCTAACATCACTGATACTTTAAATCCGGAAAAAAAACAGTCTTGTATAGTTTTAAATAATTTTTGTCCTGCAAGGATGTCGCTACCACCCACAAATATCGCGGTATTCTTTTTGTCTTTAGGCGCGCGTGTAAAAATGGCACCCTCCACCAGTCCGGTTATGTTTTCTGATTTTAATCCCCCAAATCCAATCACATGATCAGCGCCACCATCATAGCCCACAACAGTGTCAAAAACGGATGGGTGAATGTCTGTGTCGAATTGGAATAGTAATTTTTTCATTAACTTACCCGTGTTTATTCGTTAATGTGATAATTTTTTGTTTATTATACCCGATAAAAAAAATGTGCCGTTATTATGCTACTTGATTAATCGGTGTTTTTACTGCGACAGGAATGATACGATTGCACTATATTGAAAGCGACGAATTTATGGAAAAAAGTAAAGATGAGTTGAGTTCGGCTATTATCTGACTGGGGGTAAAGGCTGAAGAATATTCAATTAAGTTTTATTAAAATACACGTTGTATATTTTAAATATTAAGGAAAAAAATGAAAACACCCATTCATATAGCAGTTACTGGTGCAGCTGGACAGATTAGCTATTCTTTACTTTTTCGCTTGGCGGCAGGATCATTATTGGGTCCTGACCAATCGATAGTTTTACATTTGTTGGAATTAAAATCGGCAATGAATGCGTTACAAGGCGTAGTTATGGAGTTACATGACTGTGCGAGTCCTTTGCTACATAGAGTTGAAATAACAGATGACCCTATGGTGGCCTTTAAAAATGTAGATTATGCTTTCTTGGTAGGTGCCCATCCAAGAGGTCCCGGGATGGAGCGTAAAGATCTGCTAGAAGTTAATGCGGGAATCTTTTCGGTACAAGGTAAGGCGTTAAATGCAGTAGCTGCAAGAAACGTAAAAGTATTGGTGATTGGTAATCCCGCAAATACCAATGCCTTGATTGCATTAAAAAACGCACCTGATTTGGCTCCGGAAAACTTTTCATCAATGAGTCGACTAGATCATAATCGAGCTATATGTCAGTTGGCTGATAAATGTGGTGTTCTGACGACTGATATAAATAATATGATTATTTGGGGGAATCATTCGACTACACAATATCCGGATTTACACCATGTAAGAGTTAAAGGACAAGATGTTCTATCTTTGGTGGATGAGAGTTGGTTTGTTAATGAATTTATCTCCACTGTTCAGCAAAGAGGTGCGGTTATTATTAAAGCTAGAGGCCAATCTAGTGCTGCATCAGCTGCTAATGCAGCGATAGATCAAATGAGAGATTGGGTATTCGGTACTGAGCAAGGAAATTGGGTAAGTATGGGAGTGCTTTCCGATGGAAGTTACGGTGTTGCTAACGACCTGTTTTTTTCATTTCCGGTAATGGTGGTTAATGGTGAAGTTATTATTGTAAAGGGCTTGGATATTAATGAATTTAGCATGCAAAAAATAACACTAACCGAGGCGGAGTTAATAGAAGAGCGAAATGCTGTTAAGCATTTGTTTTGTATTGGAGATGTCTAAACGTATTTTTATGGTAATCTGAACAGATCTGGAAAATAGTATAGGATAATACTGTACGATTTATTAGTTTTAAGCCACTCTGTCTTTAGGGCTTTGGCCCGAAAAAAAAGCTGTGATATTTTTTAATACGCAATTACCCATTGCTATTCGCGTTTCTTCGGTAGCACTACCTAAATGAGGTAAGAGTGTAACGTTATTGAGAGTCAAAAAGTCTGGATTTATATTTGGCTCACCTTCGTAGACATCTAAACCGGCACCGGCAATCCAGCCTTCTTTTAATGCCCTAATTAACGCTTTGCTGTCAACCACATCTCCCCGCGCAGTATTGATTAAATGTGCTGACGGACGCATTATTTTTAGGCGTTGTTCGTTAATTAAATGCCGAGTTGCCTCCCCACCTGGGCAGTGTAGTGAAACGAAATTAGCTTCCCTAAGCAATTCTTCGATAGTTTCGCATCGAACAGCTTGTAAATTATCAGTTATAGTTTTTGCCGGCTGAGAGGGTGCATAAAACAGAATTTTCATGCCAAAGCCGTGATGGGCTTTTTTTGCCATCGCTTGTGCTATTCGACCAAAGCCTATTAATCCTAATGTTTTTCCGGTTACTTTCTGTCCGATTAATTGGGTTGGCTTCCATCCTGTCCATCGCTGTTCTAGAATCAGACGCTCACCTTCAGAAGCTCTTCTTGCCGACATCAGTAGCAGTAACATGGCAATATCAGCAGTGCAATCGGTTAAAACATGTGGGGTATTAGTAACAACTAGGCCTTGAGCTTTCGCTGCATTGATATCGATATTGTTATAACCGACACCAAAGTTACCAATAATTTTAGTACGTTTGTTCTCAATATTAAGTATGTCAGCAGTAATTAGGTCGGTGACAGTTGGTAGTAATGCGTCGGCAGTTAGCAAGGCTTGTTTAAGTTCATTTGCCGTCATGGGAATGTCACTTTCGTTCAGTTGCACATCGTAAAGTGCTGTTAATTGCGCTTCGACTTCGGAGGGCCATTTACGAGTGACGATGACTTTAGGTTTGCTCATAGAGTATTCCCATTCTAATTTTAACTGTTAGGTTAAATAAATTTATTGGCTGTATTCGTGGTTTAGAGTAACTCGGATAAAATGTCCGAGTTACTTATGCTTAGTTCAGTTTATTTCGCAGTCGCTCGATAATACTCGATAGCCGCAGCTACGCCACTGCCAGGTTTTATATCAAAATCACAATCCAATAAGGCCATTTCAACACCAGCAATAGCACCCAGCATAGAAACGTCGTTCATATCACCAACATGGCCAATCCGGAAGGCTTTGCCGGTAAGTTCGGAAAGGCCTGCGCCCAAGGAAATATTATATTTACTAAAGGCAGTGCTTATGACAGTGCGTGCATCTTTGTCTTCAGGAACAATAATTGCTGTGACAGTATCTGATTCAAAGCCTGGCTGTGCGCATATTGTTAAACCCCAAGCGGCTACTGCTTTACGAGTGCCTTCTGCCAAGCGAAAGTGGCGTGCGTACACATTTTCCAAGCCCTCTTCAAGCAGCATATCTAATGCTTTGCGTAAGCCGTATAAAATGGGTAAGGCGGGTGTATAAGGGGTATAACCATCTTTGTTGGCAGTCATTTGATCTCTTAGATCTAGAAAGCAGCGTGGATAGGTTGATGTTTCAGTTGCTTTTAAGGCTTTTTGGCTAAATGCTAAAAATGCTCCGCCTGCTGGCATCATAAAACCTTTTTGAGAGCCGCTGATTGCGCCATCAACACCCCATTCATCCATACGGAAATCTAAGCTGGCAATGGAGCTTACGCCATCAACAAATAACAGGGCGGGGTGGGTTGCTGCATTCATGGCTTTGCGAACGCCACCAATGTCACTTCTAACGCCAGTTGCAGTTTCATTATGCGTTGCTAAAACAGCTTTAATTTCGTGATGAGTATCTTCTTTTAAACGCGCTTCCAATTTGTCGAGGGGAATACCTTTTCCCCAGATTTCTTGATGAATTTCGACATCAAAGCCCAAGCGTTTGCACATTTCAGCCCATAAATGACTGAATTGACCGAAGCGGTATATCAAAACTTTATCACCCGGATTTAAAGTGTTTGTGAGGGCAACTTCCCAACCGGCGGTTCCTGTAGCAGGAAATACAAAAGCTTGACCGGACTCGGTTTTGAATATTTTTTTCAGATCTTGTAATAGGGGGGTTAGTAGTTTTGGAAAAACAGGTGAGCGATGGTCTTCCATAGTAATGTGCATCGCATTCAGAATTTCGTTAGGCACGTTGGTAGGGCCTGGAATATATAGGTGGTTACGACCAGCCATGGTATTGCCTCTTGATTAGGTAGTTGAATTATAATTCTGGACTTAGGGATTTACACTTAATACCCAAAAAATTGGCAATAATGACATAGGCACCAGTAATCAGCAAGATTTGATTATAATTTTAAGCTGAAAAGCACGCGTTAATAATTGACTTTGGTTGCGCTAAAAGTAGAATGGGCGATTTATTTGTTTCTGTGAGTGCCTTTGGGCTAATTAGAAGAAACAATCAAGCAGCGTACTTTACACTAGTTAAATTAGGAATGAATAAATGAGTCACACTTTATATACGGCGTCAGTTCAACGTGTTCAGCGTTGTGAGTTAGCGGTTCCAGGATCAAGTCCGGAGATGTTTGAAAAGGCGATGAAAAGTGGTGCAGACTTTATTTTTCTTGATCTTGAAGATGCAGTCGCGCCCGACGATAAATTACGTGCGCGAAAAAATATCATTGAAGCTATCAATGATATGGACTGGAAGGGTCACGGGGTTACCATTTCCGTCAGGATTAATGGGTTGGACACACAATATATGGTTAGGGACGTGGTTGATTTGGTTGAGCAGTGTGGTGCAAAACTGGATACGGTTTTGATTCCTAAAGTCGGCGTTTATGCTGATGTGTATATGGTTGAAGCGATGCTGAACCAATTGGAAATGCAACAAGGACTGAAAAATAAAATAGGCATCGAAGCGTTAATAGAGACTGCATTAGGCATGGCGAATGTTGAAGATATTGCGCGTTGCGGGGCCTCAGGTCGTCTTGAAGCAATGCATTTTGGTGTTGCTGATTATGCGGCAAGTAATCGTGCAAGAACAACTAATATCGGCGGTTTAAATCCGGATTATCCGGGTGATCAATGGCATTCAGCTATAAGTCGTATGACGGTCGCTTGCCGTGCTTTCGGTTTACGTCCAATCGACGGACCTTTTGGAGATTTTAAAGATCCTGATGGTTACAAGTTAGCAGCAAGACGAGCTGCCGCTTTAGGTTGTGAGGGAAAATGGGCTATTCATCCTTCGCAAGTTGAATTAGCCAACGAAATATTTACGCCACCTACTGCTGAAGTTGAAAAAGCAAAGCGTATTTTAATCGCATTAAAAGAAGCAGCAGCACAAGGAAAAGGTGCGGCGGCGTTGGATGGTCGATTAATAGATGCGGCTTCGGAAAAAATGGCCAATAATGTGGTAAAAGCTGCTGAGGCAATTGCCGCAAAAACTAAATAAGGTTGGTAGGCTTGAGACAAAAAATTGTCTTGAATTAAGTTTACTTTATTATTTTGATAAAATATTAACAAGGGAGATGCTATGGATATTCATGAGTATCAAGCAAAAGACATATTAAGCGGTTATGGGATTAAAATCGCTGAAGGCGGCCTGGCATATAGTCCGGAAGATGCCGTGCAGCGAGCGCGTGAAATCGGCGGGCATGTTTGGGCAGTAAAAGCACAAATCCATTCGGGTGCAAGAGGTAAAGCAGGTGGTATTAAAATCTGTAAAACCCATGACGAAGTTGAAGCAGCAGCTGACTATTTGTTGGGTAGAAGATTGGTTACTCATCAAACTGGCCCAGTAGGTAAAGTATGTTCAAGACTATATATTGAGGCCGGTACAGACATTGCCAAGGAATTATATTTTTGTTTTTTGGTTGATCGTAGTTCTGAGCGGATTGTAATGGTTGGTTCTGCCCAAGGCGGTATGGAAATTGAGGAGTTGGCTCTCAATAACCCTGAGGCAATTACCAAGATTTATATTGAACCCGCTGTTGGTTTGCAAGATTATCAAGCTCGTGAGATGGCTTTTGCCTTGGGTTTGGATGCTGAAATAATGAGTCATGCGGTTAAAACCATTAAAGGTTGTTACCGAGCTTTACGTGCTCTTGATGTCAGCATGTTAGAAATAAATCCTTTAGTTGTTACCCGTAGTGGTGAATTGGTTGCATTGGATGCCAAAATGGGATTTGATGATAACGCTTTGTTTCGGCAGTTAAAAATATCAGAATTGCGCGATAAAACGCAAGAAGATCCCCGCGAAATGGCGGCTGCAGATCGCGGTTTGAGTTACGTTGGCTTGGATGGCGATATTGGCTGTATGATTAATGGCGCAGGTTTGGCAATGGCCACTATGGATATGATTAAACTGGCTGGTGGAGAGCCTGCTAATTTCCTGGATGTGGGTGGTGGTGCTTCAGCCGAACGCACCGAAAAGGCTTTTCGGTTGGTGTTGGCGGATAAGGGAGTTAAAGCAATGTTGGTTAATATTTTTGCAGGTATTAATCGTTGTGATTGGATTGCTGAAGGCGTGGTACAAGCGGTCAGAAAAATTGACATGAAGGTGCCTTTAATTGTTCGTTTGTCTGGAACTAACGTAGAAGAAGGTCGGCGCATCATTGCAGAAAGTGGGTTGCCTATTATTACTGCAGACACTTTGGCGGAGGCAGCTGAAAAAGCGGTACAAGCACGTAATGAAGTAGTTGCAAAAGAAGCAGCTTTGGAGATTTAAATGGCTATTTTTATTAACGAAACAACGCGAATTATCGTTCAAGGATTTACCGGAAAAATTGGTTCATTTCATGCTCAAGATATGATCAATTACGGTTCAAAAGTGGTTGGCGGAATTACCCCCGGTAAAGGTGGTCAAACTCACTTAGGTCTGCCGGTTTTCAATACCGTTAAAGAAGCTGTGCAACAAGCTGGAGCAGAAGCTAGCATCATTTTTGTACCACCCGCCTTTGCAGCTGATTCGATCATGGAAGCAGCTGATGCCGGTATAAAATATTGTGTTGCGATTACCGATGGTATTCCTACACAGGATATGATGACTGTAAAAAATTTCTTACGTCGTTTTTCGGAAAAAGAACGTATGGTGCTTACCGGTCCAAATTGTGCCGGTACAATCAGCCCTGGACGGGCAATGCTTGGCATTATGCCGGGGCATATTTACATGCAGGGTAATGTAGGAATCGTAGGTCGTTCTGGTACTTTAGGGTATGAAGCGGCTGATCAAATGAAGCGCTTGGGCATCGGTATTTCTACTTCAGTGGGTATTGGTGGAGACCCTATCAATGGTAGTTCTCATAGGGATATTCTGGAGAAATTTGAACAAGATTTTGAAACCAAGGTTATTTTGATGATAGGCGAAATTGGTGGACCCCAAGAAGTTGAAGCTGGACTTTTTGCTAAGGAACATATGAGTAAACCGGTTATTGCTTATATTGCCGGCTTAACTGCGCCAGAAGGTCGGCGCATGGGTCATGCCGGTGCAATTATATCTTCAGCGGGTGAAGGCGCCGCTGAAAAAGTAGCTATATTGCAAGAATTAGGCGTAACTATCTGTTCAACACCAGCCGCAATGGGCGAAACTGTCGCGGCTGTATTAGCAAAGATGTGATGAATTGATGACACTACACAGAGTTAAATGACTTATCGTTTAGACTTGTAGCAAGCTTAGTCTCGTACTATCCTGTTTCAGAACAGGAGGGTTATATGCAAAAATCTGAGACTGATGAGGAAAATAAAAATTTTATATCGTCGTCTAATTTGATAGGTGTTTGTCCGCGATGTGGCGAGCATACCAGAAGATCGTCAGCAAAAACCACAGACGGTGTGATAAATATTTTTTTTTACACGTTTTATCGTTGTCAGGTATGTCGATTCCGTTTTAACGAAGTGAATTCTTTACGATTGATTTGGTTTACGGTTTTTGCTGTTTTGTTGATTCCAATTTTTGGTGCTATTTGGATGGTTTCTAATGAGCACCCAAAAACTGTTGATTCTGCTGAAATTGGTTATCAGGATAAAATTAAGGAGCTTGCAGAAAGAGGTTATCCTGAGGCCGAGTTGAAAATGGGTTTACGTCACACTTCAATTGCCAGGGGGTAAAGAACGACAGGATTGCAGTTAACTGGTTCGAAAAAGCCGCTCGCCATGATCAGGTTGAAGCACAATATCTTTTTGGCTTTGCGTTGCTTAATGGTCAAGGCGTAGTTCAGGATTATAAATCCGCTTTTTACTGGCTCGAAAAGGCTGCCCGGCAGGGAAATGCCAAAGCACAATTTAATCTTGGTGATATGTATTATTCTGGCACTTCCATTAATAAAGATATTCCACAGGCTTATCTATGGTTTAATCTGGCCGCTGCACAGGGGATAGAAAGTGCAACTTCAGTTCGCGATATTGTGGTTAAGTTACTTACACATGACCAAATTGCGGTCTTACAGCAAGAGGCAGGACGCATTAGCAGTGGTTATCGTTCATTATCTATCCTAGATGAGTCAGATGTTGAAATGAATGAATTTGATTTAAACGATGAAGATAGCGTATTAGTCAACGAACCTATAGCGGTTGTTACCGAGCCAGTTATAACATCAGTCGTTCGTACTATGAAAAACTGGTGGAGGGATAATCTTCAATAACCTAACAAATAATAGATTGCATGAGTAGCCTTTATGGTTTCAAAAGGTTCCATAAGGTACTTAAGAGTCCTGTAATACTAACAGTCTTTTGGATTTTGAAAGTTCATGGGTTTTTGTTGTAAATAACGCCTTAATAAATCGAATGTAAATAAGGCTGCTTGATTTTGTTTTCGTTTGATGGGTCCATTAATCAAATGGTTTGCTTGATAAAAGACGCCTTTATTTAGCAGAAAATTATAAACCATGATTGGCTTATTTTTGTTGTGTAACGTTTCAGTGTCATCAGTATAAAGTTGAACTAGAACATGATCAGCTTGACTGGAATTTTGTAAATTAATGGCCATTTGTTTCGCTACACTCGTTAAATAATTGGTGTCGCTTGCAGAGATCGTGTTTTGCCGTAGTTTACCTATCGATTTCTCATAGCGTGCACTTAGTAACCATTCGTAACCTATGCACTTAGAAGCAAACAGTCCATGACTCGCTGTTTCTATAATAGCTAAAGTAAATTTTCTATGGGTCATCAGTTTATTGATTTCAAAAACCAGGTCACCTGTCATTTCATCTAAGCCATCAATGGCAAATACATAATCACCCAGTTTTTCGGTAAATTGGGATATTAATGTTGTCATTATTGTTTTGGGATAAGCAAAGGGAAATAATAACTTGGTTTGAACATCATCTGTTCCCGCACGAAAGCCTAATTCAACTCCTGCCGGTATTTCGATTGAGTTAATGAGTTCTTGAATGGCTGACTCCCCTAAGCCGAAGGTTTTGATGGAAACCAGTTTTTTGGGTTGTAATAAAAAGCGACTGGAAAGAACGGGTAGAACACTTTCTTGAAATAAGCTCATCATTTCTGTGGGTACGCCGGGTAAAAAAACAAACCAGCAACGATTAACAACCAAACTAAAGCCGGGCGCGGTTCCCCAGTCATTATCTATGCGTTCAGCACCTTGAGGTAGCATGGCTTGTTTTTTGTTTGAGTCGGGCATTACTCTATTTCTGAGCGCAAAGAAAAGACTAATTTGTTTGTATGCAGTCTCATCAAATTCTAGCGGAAGATTAAAGGCAATGGCTACTGCTTCCGCAGTTAGATCATCACTGGTGGGTCCCAAGCCACCGGTGCAAATACAACAATCGGCGCGTTGTGATATATTTTGCAGTAATTCGACGAGGTCATTAATTTTATCGCCTACAGCAGTATGTCGGGTTACTGTAAAGCCACAGATAACGCCTTGTTGTGCTAACCAGGCAGCATTAGTATCAACAGTTTGCCCAGTTACAATTTCTTCACCTTGGGAAAAAATTTCCAGTGTTGGATTCATTTTAAAAACTCATTGATCAATAAACTATGCCAAAACGGCAGGGTAATTAAACTTAATGCAGTTGTTACGGTGACAATCATGGCATAAAGGGCGCTATCCAATCGATAGCGATCACAAAAAATAACCCCCAACACCATGCTCGGCATGGCTAAATCCAGCACGGCTGCAGCTTTATATTTATCTTCCATAGATAAATAACTCACCAAAATAATTGCGCATAAAGGCATTAAAAGCATTTTTATGATAATAACAGGCAAGATATAAGGTATGTTGCTTTTAATGACAGCTTTCCAATTTAATGCTAACCCTAAGGAAAATAACATTAAGGGGACAACGGCGGCAGATAGTTTTTGCAACACACCTAAAAGCCATGTTGGAGCAACAACTGCATTTAAGTTTAAAATGACAGCAATAGCGGCAGCCCAAAATGGCGGCGCATTAAGAAATGATAGTGCTGATTTAGGCTTTGCCGAGCTATCTTCACCATAATGGCGTGCAATCATAATGCCTAAAGTAAAGACAATCGGTGCTGCGGCAAATAGATCTAATTGAATAACAACAGAGCGTGTCCAGTCACCAAAAGTTTGATCTAAAATGGGTAAGCCCAGATAAGTTACATTGGGTATCACTGCCAGTATTATTGTACCCAAGCGCTTATCTTTAAAAT
>ERZ889078.1493-NODE-1493-length-18437-cov-17.994397_pt1 | contig 18437 bp, 21 predicted proteins | sample MGYA00521266_ERZ889078 | MGnify/ENA primary metagenome ERZ889078 (study PRJEB32303, sample SAMEA104408618) | aquatic metagenome | biome: Brackish water; feature: Pelagic; material: water | place: Baltic Sea | collected 2014-06-16T06:34:00 | depth 76,534 m ...
CCTAAAGGCAATACGACTGGCTGGTTTTTCTACAAACTAATCTCCGCAACTTTGGCTAAATTAGGAGCATTGTCCGTGAGGCTAGGGCTTAAAGATATTCATTAAATAGGGGTTTTTTCAAGAGTTGATCTGTCAAAGGCAATCGAAGGCTAAAAGAGGGTTAAATTTGCACCTATTCAAAATGGGTTCGTTTTGGAAAATGAGTTAATTGGGAGCAGAGGTTGATTTGCCAGGAAGATTATTATTTCGTTAAAAACTGTTTTGAAAATGGGTTCGTTTGGGAAATATTACTTGATGAGATCAAGCCAATAAGGAGAGTTGTTCAGTTTTTGGCGCTAGCCTGTGAAACGACTTGTTTTAAATAAGTTTTAAGTGTGTTTTCCCCGTCTCTTCTTTGCAAACGAATTGCAAACAAAATAACAGGGGTTAGGGTGCATGTTGGCACACGTAACCCCTTTATTTGCTGGTCTTTGTGGTATGGTTGCCCCAATTGTATTTCGGCCGCTCACGCCGGTAGTCCATCCGACACATTGTGGGGCCGGGCATTGTGACCTCTAGCGAGGGTGGCGAGTAGTAAAGGCTCGTTAAGCCGAGATGCTCTTCGAGTACCCCTCCTGGGCATGAGGGCTAATGTTGAGGATATCACAAGCCTCAGCATGACAGCTAACCCGGTTTGGGTGGAGTTAAATCGTGACAGGAGAGGCGGGTTGCAGGTGGCCTTCGGGGTAGACGTATAAAATTTCTTCGGGTGCGATCATCTGCGCGACTTCCAGAACATTCTGATAGCCTTCAAGGTGGTTGTTGGCAACGGGTAGCAGGATGAAATCGTAATGTTCGTCTCTGAGTTGACCCACCAAATCGCTGGGGATTGATTCGGCTGAAAAGAACCCTGTACCGTAAGAATAGATTTGATTGAGTCCTTCCATATCTTCCAGGTCTTTGGCGGAAACATTTTGTCCCAGCAGATCGACTTGCGCCTTCTCGTTTAAATTTTCGAGGATCAGGCGAACCATCCAGTTTCGGACATTTCTGAGTAGCAGAATTTTGGAGCCATCAGGAATGGCTTTGAAAGAAGACTGGGCATTGTATGCAAAAGTTTTCGATTGAACTTTTTCTTTTCCCATATCAAAAGCCGATAGAGCTTTGTTGAAGTTGGCTTGAATTTCCTCAGCTGGATAATGCGGGTAGTTGACCACAACCTGACCGTTGCCATCGAACCCTTCCCAGTTTGTCGAGGCAGGTATTAAAGACTCTTCCACACAGGAATTATAAAAATCTGTTCCCGGCTGAGGTGTGTTGATAGAAACCTGAACTTCATCGAGCCAACCTTTAGACGCCATCTCATAAACCAGGTCGACTGTTTTTTGGTCTTCTTCCTGACTGGAGCCGAGTCCGCCGATGCTGATGGTTCCATAAAACAGCATGCCGAGGCTTTTGCCAAATTTCACCATGGTGCGAAGTTTGTCGAGATCGTGCTTTTTGCCCAGCGTCATTTTTTCAGCGACCTTGTCACTGCCGGTTTCAATGCCGAAACGGATTTTGTAATACCCGGCGGCGCGCATTTCTGCCAGAGCTTCTTCATCGAGAGACGCGTATTCGCACATGGCTTCGTATTTGAGGTGGTCGAGTCCGGCTGAGCGAATAGCCTTCGCCAAAGAGATGTTGAAACCTCTTTTAATATTGTGGACTTCTTCATCAAAGAACACGCCTTCCATTGCCGGATATTTTTTGTGCAGGGTGCGGATCTCTTCAACAACGTTGTCAACATTTCTCGGTCGCCAGTTCAGTTCGTCGTAATAAAGGGTGGCGGCGGCGCAGAAATTACAACGGCGCGGGCAACCTCTTGACCCGTACATCTGGATCTGCTTGTAGCGGCAGTTGGGTTCGTGATAATCGATGCGACTCACATCATCATCTTCAGGGAATGGCAGAGTGTTGATGTCGATCAGCTCACCTCTTGTGTTTGGATGAACGCCGGCAATCTTTCGCGAGTCTTTACCCTGGATCAGGTCGAGAACGGTGAACTCATATTCGCCGATACAAACGTGGTCCGCGACTTTTAGTACATCTTCCGGGTGGGCCATAGGGTGTTGCCCGGTGAAGATCAGTTGGGTGCCAAAAGCTTTTTTAAGTGCGGAGGCCAGACGCAGGTCTTCACGGATGGTGCGGGTCGAGCTTTCCATGATGAGCCAGTCGGGTTGTTCCGCGCTTGCATGTTTGAAATAGGTTTCGAAATCCCATGCATTCAGCACGCCATCCATGAATTTCACGTTATGATTGGTTTCACGTTTCAACAGGGAAGATGTATAAGCCAGTTCCCAGGGGTAATACCCGCAATTGGTGAAGTTCTTCACGCCGAGAGACCAGCGCGAGGGCACGTGGACCATGTGGTATCCATCCTGGTCGATCCCTACGGAATTGGCGACAATGATATTCATGGTTTTCATCAGGTCTGGGTTACGGCTTTATTGGATTCGCGCACCGGCGTAGGTTGATATGATTTGGAAGAAAGAGCGCCGAACAGTTTGCGGACTCCCCATTCTCCGATCAATGCCAGAGTGATGATGAAAAAAAGCAGGGTCGTCGCGACATAATTAGCTGCCAGCCAGAAAAAGGTGGTTTTCTCCATGAGAGACTTACGCAGCACCGCAGCGGAGTCCAGTTTCACGAAGGTGCCTTTGGAGTTATAACCCCGCACTTCTTTTGCTTTGCTGGCACAGGCCAGGCGATCGATATTGGAGTAACCCATTCCATGGTCGATATTGTAAAGCGAGACGGCAAGGTCAAACTTTTTTTCCTGCAGGCGAGCGATGTTCTCCCTGCCGTAGCTGGAGACACTCATTCTGCGTTGATCCGGAATGGTGAGGACTTCATCGACAAGCGGGTCTTGGACGACGGCTTGCTGGGCGGACTCGGGAGCCAGGATAGTGATCCTGCAATCCGAAAACTCTTCTCTCAGGGAAACCAGAGTCTGATTTAGAATCCGCGTGGCGGAACGTATAACCAGAATATTCATCAATTAGCCGGGAATATGGGCGCGGCCAAAGTCGCCTGGGTTTTCCAGGTCAAACACTTTGCCTTCGACATTGACGGCGACCAGTTTTTTGATTCCGGAACGCTTGGCGATGGCCTTGACTTCGGAATAGCCGTTTCCGGAAATATTATTAAAAGGAATAACGCCCAGTGAATACGATTTCTTTTTCAGCTGGCCCATCATGCTTTCGGGAAACGTTTTCTGGTTGAAATGCGAGTCTCCATAAAGGAGCACTTCGTTGACATGTGGATTTTTTCTCAACTCCTGCTCCACTCCAGGTTGTGCGAGAACCGTGACTTCTCTTTTGAACTGGCTGTGGATAGAGTCCACGACATCGTTGATCTGTTTCATTCTTGAACTGCGAAAAATAAGGATCTCGCCGTTGGAGTTGATCTCTAGATTTTTAAAATTATCCTTGGCGGTGGCATTGTAGCGCTGGTTGAAACCTATTTCGTAGAGTTTCTCCGCTTCCCTGAAATTAGCCATGATTTTGTCGGCCGGGTATTCCGGGCGGTTGACCACGACATGGTTGCCCCCATCAAAATGTTTCCAATCCATATCCTGCAGGAAACCCTGTTCTTTCATGCGATTGAAGAACGGCGTGCCCGGTTGCGGAGTGCTGATGGAAAGCTGGAACCGCCACAGCAGGCCGCGATCAAGAAGCTCCCGAATAAGGTCGAGAGTTTTTTTGTCGCAATCGTCGGTAGAGCCTTCTCCCCCGAAGGTGAAAGTTCCATAGAATTTCAGGCCGATACCGGTGCCGTGTTTCATAAGTTGCTTGAGTTTGGGAACATTGAATTTTCTCTGCAGTTCCATGCCCTTTGCGGCGTGTTCGCCGGCGGTCTCTATTCCCAGCCGGACCATGTAATAGCCGGCACTTTTCATATTGTCGAGAACTTCTTCGTCCATTGGCCACTGACCGCACATGACATCGTATTTCAGATCGTCGAGTCCGTTTTCGCGGATCGCTTTGGTCAGTTCCAGAATATATTTTTTGCTACCGTTATGAACTTCTTCGTCAAAAAAGATTCCTTCCAAATGCGGATACCGGGCGCGCAGGGTCTGCAATTCGTAGATTACATTTTCCGGATTTCTCGGCCGCCAGTTAGGGCGTTGGTAAGAAATATTTCCGCATACACAGAAGGTGCAGGACAAGGGACAGCCTCTCGAGGCATAAGCCTGAATTTCCAGATATTCGCTGGAAGGCTCGCCGGGCATTCCGTAATGCAGGCGAGAGACGTCATCATCCTCAGGAAGCGGTAAATTGTTCACATCAAGCGGAGGCCTGATATTGGTGTTGGGCCAGAGACCCATAATATCTGCAAGCGGTTTGCCCTGCAGGATATCGAGCACCACCATTTCGTACTCCCGGAGCACGACATGGTCGGCATATTCGCTGACCTCTTCGGGAAAGGTAGTGGGATGAGGCCCACAGAAAATCAGCTTTGTCCCGAACCTTTTTTTAATTTCTTTACCGAACCGGCTGTCGGCGTCGATGGTGCGCGTGGCGCAATCCATGATCAGGTAGTCTGGGCCGAACTCAGAGATTTTCTCTACAAACGTATCGTGATCCCATTTTTCCAGGCAGCCATCAAAAAATTTGACTTCGTGCTCGGTGTCCCGTTTCAGGATCGAGGAGCAATAAGCCAACTGCCAGGGGTAATAGGTGAAAATGTTGTGGTCTTTGGTGCTATTGGTCCAACGGCTGGGGGAGTGGATCATGGCATACCCGTCAGCGTCGATTCCGACAGAATTACAAACGGCTACTTTCATAGATTTCCTCTGCTGATCGTACGATATTTTTGTTATAGGCCCACCTGCGTGGGAAGCAATGAGCAAGGGCTCGTTAAGCCGAGAAAAACGAGTTTTAGCAATAAAAAACCATTGCAAGTTGCCTGCGGAGGCTCTCCGCTCTTTTTCCGGAAGCGGAATAGGGTACAACTCGCCACCAGAGTCTAAAGCTCATAACGGCCTAAATCAATTAAAACTTTAACAATAAAGGCTTTGGTGGAATGCGGCTCGGTTGATTTGTGGGGGTTTGGGGGAGTGGGAGCGGCGGAAAAATGTCTTTTGGGATTCACCTTGACAAGGGTTGGCGGACTTGTAAAGATGCCGACCCACTAATTAGACTGCAGAAACCGGTAATTGGAGAATTGAATGGCTGAAGAATCAGCGACAGAAAAGGGATTTTTTGCCCGGCTAAAATCCGGTTTGGCAAAGACCCGCTCGAACCTTGCGGGAGGTTTTGACAATATTGTTCACGGCAAGGCGAAAGTTGGGCCGGAGTTACTGGAAGAACTTGAAGAAACTCTCCTCATCGCCGATGTGGGTGTGCAGGCCACCTCCTTCATTCTGGAAGACTTAAAACGTGAGGTTTCCCAGAACCGGATTCGTGAAAATAAAGAAGTGCTGGAACAATTAAAACAGCGCATGGTCCATGTCTTGTCGCAAAACCAGAAGCCCTTGGCATTTTCAGAACACCAGCCTTTTGTGATACTGGTCGTGGGAGTGAATGGTTCGGGTAAAACCACTACTATCGGAAAACTGGCCCGGCATTGGAAGCAGCAGGGCAAAAAAGTTTTGCTGGGGGCTGGGGACACGTTTCGGGCGGCGGCCATCGACCAGTTGCAGGTTTGGGCGGAGCGGTCAGACATTCCCTGCATCAGCCAGAAGAGCGGCGCTGATCCTTCTGCCGTAGCTTACGATGCGGTTCAGGCCGGTATGGCGCGTGAGATGGATATAGTTATCATTGACACGGCAGGGCGATTGCAAACCAATACCAACCTGATGGAAGAATTGAAAAAAGTCAAACGGGTGATTGGAAAAGTTTTGCCGGGAGCCCCTCATGAAACCTTGCTGGTTCTGGATGCAACCATTGGGCAAAACAGCATTTCTCAGGCGCGACTATTTAATGAAGCGTTGGTAGTGGATGGGCTCGTGATGACCAAGCTGGATGGGACAGCAAAGGGTGGGGTTCTGTTCAATATAACGGATGGTTTAAAACTTCCGGTTCGATTTGTAGGTGTGGGTGAGAAGCCGGAAGATTTGCAGGAATTTATTCCAGAAAATTTTGTGGAAGCGTTAATCCCCGGTTGAGGCTTCCGGAAAATCGTCCTCATAATATTGAGCGACGCTTTTCTGATTCTCTATTTCCAGTGTCTCAAACTGTTTCTGCACGATATACCGGTGAATCAGGTCGCGGTTCTTGTCTTCAATTCCTTCAAAAAAGCGAAACCGGAAAAAATCACCTTCATCACCCCCTTTTTGCACTGAGACCAGAAAAACTTCCGATTTAATGATACGGGGTTCTTCCATAGGCAGGGCAAATAAAGCGGTGATGGATTGCTTGCTGTGAATCCGGGCAAGCCCTTTTATGTAGCAACCGAAGCCGCTGGCGCTCAAATCGCTAATGCTTGTGCAGAACACCCGCTCATCCTGCATGGTGAGGCAAAGGTCGAGAGGATCTCGGCTGTCTGCCAGAAGTCGGTAAAAGTCCCTGCGATCCACATCGGGATCGATAGGCATTTCCTTGGATTTCCAGCGAAAAATTTTCTTCAGCCAATGCTCAATAGGCTTGTATGCCGATTCTGGTTTTATGCGTGTGTCAAACTTACTCACCATGAACAACCTTCCTTTCGCCAAATGCGGGGTCACAAAAGACTTGTTTTAGTAAGTTTCGGCAATACACCTAGAGAGCTTTTAGCCTTGATTTTGCAGATAAAGCAAAATCTGGCTAAAAGGATGGAAGTTTTTTGGAGGATATGGAAAGAAAAGGAGAGGGAGATTAGTAGGTCAGGGCTTCTGAGTAGCTGATTTTTTTTAAAGAGTCCAAAGTGGAGGTGGGGCTACAGCTGAAAACTTCAATATCTGTATTCGAAGAGTTTGCGCGCCAAAATCGAGCATCTTTTTCATTTTGGGGAACTCGGTTTGTTCATGATTCACGGTTTGCGGATCCTGACCAAAAAAATGGGTTTTGGGGCCATCGTGTTTCAAATCCAGACCGAGGAAAAATATCTTTTTGAATCCCATATACGCGACCACCTGCAGGGCGAAGTAGGAAATGGTGTAGCCGGAATAGATGCCTTCTTCAAGATCTGTGCTGAAGCCTTCTCCTCCGAGCAATTTTAGGGTCAACCCCAGAGGCCGGCCCTCAAGCGTGAATAATTGGCGGACATTTTTATAGGACTCGAGATAGAGATCAAAAAGGCGGTAATCAAAAACACATTGATAGTAGGGGGTCGGATAAACCATGGTGGATCGATTCAGTCCCATGACAATTTTGTTTTTCAATAAAGAAAGATCAAGATCATTCAGTGAAGGGCCCGAGGAGAGGATAAAAATATTTTTTCCTGAATGCAGGTTTTTATAATCCGAGATATTTTCCATAGCTTTAAATGAAGGAGTCCTTGCCGAATTTGACATATTTAATCAGACGACGACTGTAAGTATAGACTCCATGAATCATATTGTTATTCCCCGAAATAAAACTGGGGTAGGAAACTTCTAGCTGGACTTCGTCAAAATGCCGTACTTTCTCCCAGGTCTTGCCTCCGTTCCGACTCCAAGATGCGCTAAGCGGCCAGCGCTGGTGCTCTTCCGTATGGTTATAGACCACCACAAAATTATTATTAGTCATGAAGGCTGAAATTCCAGATAGCGGGTTGGGCAGGGGGGGTAATTTGGGGTTTTGACCAGGTCGTTCCTTGGTCTATTGAGTGGCAGAGATGGATTCTTCTGGGGTCGGTGGATGACCTAAAGACCAGAGTTAATCTTCCGCTGTTATCTTTAACGATGGCTGGCTGAATGAGTTCAGGAGCCTCAAAACGATAAGCTTCCTGCCACCTGGAATAGGGTGGCTCGCTTGAAAGCAGAACGGTTTGCCGGGTTTGTTCGTCATACGCGGGCAGTAAATAGGAACCCGAATCCAGTAAAATTGGTGGATGCCGGATCATCATGCCCGGCTTCTGCCAAAGCTGAGCGGGACTGGACCAGGTTTCCCCCTCGTCATCCGATCAGACCCCCTGCAGGCAGGCATCGTTCCAATAGCTTCCCTTCAACACTACATAAAGCAGATGAATGCGCCCATCAGGATCTTGAAAAAGTACCGGGTTGCCAGCGGAATATTTTCCCGTGTCTAATATGGAATTGCCGGAGCTCCATGTGTTGCTCCCCTGGTGTTTTTTCGCTAGAGCCAGGGTAGCACCGGAATATTCATCTTCAGGGTACACATGCCAGGTAACCAGCAAGGTGCCTGACGGGGTTTCCAATATGGAAGGGCAATGGCAAAACATGCCTTTGTCGAGTGGGTTGTGCAGAAACTCAGCGTCAATCATGAACTGGGGTGCCCTTCTCTAGGGCTGCAAATTTTTTACGGGAACTTTTCTATTGTCGGGGGGATGGAACCGATTTTCTAATAAATATTTTTCGAGGTGAAACTCTATGGCGTGAACGGCTTGGGGCTAAAGGGAGAGAGGCAGGAAAAAAATGGAGGCGCCGGGCGGATTCGAACCGCCGATAGAGATTTTGCAGACCTCTGCCTTACCACTTGGCGACGGCGCCCTGCTTGATTATAATGATAGAAAAATGGAGCGGGAGAAGGGGTTCGAACCCTCGACTTCAACCTTGGCAAGGTTGCACTCTACCACTGAGTTACTCCCGCATGTATTTTTGTTGGGATGGAATACCCGAAACCTAATTATATTTCCTCAACCGCGATTGTCAAATTCTATTTTCTAATAAACTTCGCTTCTGTCCCTTCGATAAGGCGAAGAATGTTGCCGTAATGCCTTTGCACAGTGAACAAGCCGACAATGACCGCAAGATAAATATAGGGAAGTGGCAGCTTAAAAAAAATGGCAAACAAGGGCAGGGAAATCGCCGCCATGATCGATCCTATGGAAACATAGCTGGAAATCCACAGGCTGAGAGCAAACACCCCGACTGCGCACAGCGTTGCCCAGGGCATGATATATGAAAACAGGCCAAGGCTGGTCGCGACCCCTTTGCCGCCCTTGAACTTCAGAAAAATGGAGTAGAGGTGACCGAGAAAAACCATGAGTCCGGCGAGGGCGATCAGTTCTGGTTTTTCGTACAGCGATCCAGCGCCAAAAACAACGAGAAGACCTTTCAGCACATCTCCCAGCAGGGTCAGTAGCCCGGCTTTTTTACCCATCACCCGGGCCACGTTGGTGGCGCCGATATTACCGCTGCCGTGCTCGCGGATGTTCATGTTCCGGGCTCGTGCCAGCACGACGCCGAAAGGAATGGATCCGATCAAATATGAGACCAGACACAGGGCTGAAATTTCAGTTAGCATGATGAAGTCATTCTGTTTCGTCCACCCATGATTCGCTTTGCAGTTTGGACTTCAGTTTTAATTTGGCTCTTTTTTCGATTTGCCGCACCCGCTCGCGGGATAGGCCGATCTCTTTTCCAATTTCCTCCAACGTTTTCACTTCGCCAAAAAAACCGAAACGCATTTTGAGAATCATGGCTTCCCTCTCCGAGAGGTCTTCCAGTAATTGATCCACCTTTGCGCTGAGCGAAGCCTGCATGAGTTGATCATCGTACGGGATGAGGTCCTGGTTTTCCAGAAGATCCAGATAGGGCGTGTCTTCACTATCTTTTAAAGGAGAGTCGAGCGAAAGGTGGGTCCGGTAGGCGCGCATGATAGAGGTGACTTCCTCATCTCTATATCCCAAACTATTTGCCAGTTCAGACTGGGTCGGCTCGCGCTCCAAGTCCTGCACCATCTGCTGGCTTCTTTTATTGATCTTGAGGACTTTCCCGACCTGCTTGACGGGAAGCTTTACCGTGCCGGACTGCTCGGCGAGGGAATGCATGATAGCCTGTTTGATCCACCATACCGCATAGGTGATGAACTTGACATTCCTGCCAACGTCAAAGCGTTTGGCGGCCTGGATCAATCCGATATTTCCTTCCTCGATCAAGTCTTGAAGGGGAATGCCCAGTCCGCGGTATTTATTGGCCACGGTCACGACATATTTTAAATTGCTACGTACCATTTCCTGAATGGCTTTAGGGTCTCCAGCTTTAATGGATTTTGCCAGCTTGATTTCTTCTTCACGGGTGAGAATCCTGATCTTGCTGATCTCTTCCATGTACTGGTTGAGCGGGTCATGGTTGGTCCCCTTGTTCGTAGCTTGGGAAGAACGTTTTATTTTTGCCGGTTTGGGTTTGGGGGTCTTTGGCATAATTTTTTGAGATCAGCGCAGAGCTCTCAAGCGAAGTCGTGCCTCTTTCGCTAACTCGCTTCGAGGAGATTTTTTAATAACGTTTTTATAATAATTGCTGGCTTCGGAAAAATTTTGCTCATGATAATAGGATTCGCCTAACAGAAACTCTGCTTCGAGAATAAAAGAATGTTTGGGATATTCCACTTTCAGGCGTTTGAATCTTTGGATTGCCGACTGATAGGAGCCGGTGCGGTAATAAAACTTGCCGATCTCAAACATGTTTTGCGCCAGGACATCCAGACACTGCGTGATTTTTTGTTTCGCTTTTTCAGCGTAAGAGCTTTTCGGAAAATCCTGCGCAAAGCGCCGAAAGCCTTCCAGTGCCGAATTGACCGGCGTTAAGTCCCGGGAAGCCAGATCAATCAGCTTGAAATGAGACATGGCTTTATAAAAATGCGCCCGGTCGACAAACTGGTGGGCGGGGTAGAGCTCGGTAAACTTCTGGTAATGAAATTTGGCCTCTTCATATTCTTCTTCGCCGTAATGGATGTCTGCCAGCAACATGGTGCCCGCTACCCGCTCTTTACTATCCGGATAATCTTCCATCAATTGCTGCACTTTGGCTTTGGCTTCTTCGGTGTCCTTCTTCTTGGCAAGCTGCTTGCTTTGTTGCAGTAATTGGCTTGCGGAATAGTTCTTTTCCTTTTTTGTGGTGGAGCACCCGAAGAAAAATGCCAGCACAGAAACTAAAGCGAAATAAGATACGAATTTTGAGGACAGGCTAAATGGCGACATTATGGTGTTTAATGGTTGCAGGTTGTTTTCAAATATATACTAAAAAACCTTATGTTTAAAGCGCTTAATCATTTTTCGGGACTTTAAAGCTCCTTGCTTATCGAGAAAACTTCGTGCTATAACTTCAACGATATTCCCATCTTTTGGGGGAGAACTTCTTCGAAAAATAGCCATCATCTATGAAACGAACTATAAAAATTACAGTGTTGAACCTATTGGTGTTCCCTGGGCTCGCTTTTGCGGCAGATCCTGCCACCACTAATTCGTGGCAACTGCTTTCTATCTTCGAAAAAGGCGGGGTCATGATGTATCCCATTCTTTTTGCCTCTGTGCTCATGCTGGGGATTGCCATAGAGCGTATTTATAATCTGAGAAGGAAGAATGTCATCAACTCTGATTTTCTCCAGAATGTTCGCGACCAGTGGGACTGGAAAGACATACAAAAAACTCTGCAGTTGTGCAACTCCTACGACAATTCGCTTTCGCGAATTTTGAAAGTGGGGTTGTTGCGGGTAGGAGGCAAGCTCGATGAAATTGAAAGGGCGATTGAAGGTGCGGGTCAACATGAAGCATCTCTGATGAATTCGAATCTCAGAGTGCTGGGCGCGGTGGCAAACATCACTCCGATGATGGGTCTTTTGGGAACCGTATTCGGAATGATCAAAGCCTTCAATGTGATTTCTCTCAGCGGTACCGGGAACCCCGGCCTTGTGGCCAGCGGCATATCCGAAGCGTTGATCACAACCGCCGCAGGGATGGTGGTCGGCATACCGGCTTTGGCCTTGTATCACTATTTCCGGGGGAAAATTGACCGCTACGTTTTCGAGATGGAAGAAGTTTCCTTCCAACTTATTGAAGAGCTTTCTTATGACGGCATTAGAAAGGCCAAACCTGAGAGATCGCCCAGGGAAAAACCTAAAAAGACGTCAAGCCTTGGCTGATCGTTCGGGCCTTTCTGTTTAAAAGGATCCACCACATGCAATTCAGAAGAGAAGAAGAAGATAATTTTGCGTTGGATATGACCCCCATGATCGATGTGGTGTTCCTGCTTATTATTTTCTTCATGGTGTCCACGGTGTTTGTGGACTTCACCAGAAAGATGGATATTAGCCTACCGACTTCCAAGTCTTCTGTCCTCGATGAAAGCACCAAAACCCTGGAAGTTGAGATGTTGAAAGACAAAAAAATCTTTCTCGGAGGCAAGCCGGTAACGCTTCTGGGACTGGAAACAACTCTCACGAAAATGGAATTCAAGGACAAAAAGCCAAGCGCTGTCATCCGAGCCGATAAATCCCTTCCTTACGGAGATGTGATTCAGGTCATGGGCCTTTTACAAAAAAAGGGCATTCCTGATATTAGCGTTGCGGTAAAATAAGGTATAATCCCTCATATCATTTTTTTATGACTCATAAGTTTGCTCCGAAGTTTGGGCGGACTCTTTTCGTTTTTAAGGAGATTTTGCATGGCAACCTACACCAAAGAAAAAGATGTCGAAACTACATCGGAAGATGATGCTGCTGCGCGGACTGCAATGCAGGAAGTATTTTCCAACACCGCTCGATGGCCCGCCGGATTCGGCGGCTTCACCGCAGATGTGACAGCAAACATAAATGGCGTTGAACAAAAAGGCACCGTGACAGTTAAAGGTCCCAAAGAAATCGAGACCGATGTCAGCGAAGAAAAAGCCAAGGGTTTTCTTACGGAAAACCTGTCTTCCATTGCCATGCACCGGGGCCCGCGTTCTTTTGATGAGTCAGATGGCAAATATAAGCTTAGCTTCGGGGATGACGGCACGCATCCGTTGGGAAGAAAACTCGTCATGGGTGGGGACGGCATGAGCTCTTTCTACCGCATCAAGGATGGCAGAATCCAACAGATCAACCGGCAGACACCGCGCATGTCTTTTTCCATCAATATTGAAGAGAGCCGGAAAAATCAGGATGGTAAATTCCTGACCCATAAATATTCCGTGTTCTATTTCAATCCGGAAACTAAAGGTTTGAAAGATGTGGAAAGCTATACGGATGCATATACAAGAGTGGGTGAGGCCGATCTTCCTGAACAGCGCCGCATCATCAACTGCGAAGAGGGCGCTATTTCAGTTTCGACCATGACACTCAGTAACCACAAACTTCTGTAAACAATGTTGAGTTGGCATGGATGAAAGTTTCATCCGTGTCAACTTGACGTATCGATTACCTGCACACCATTTTCTACGACGACACCTTTGCCGATGATAGAATTTTTTACGGTGGCGCCGGAGCCGATGGTCGCGCCCGCCCAGAGTATGGAATTTTCCACCACCGCGCCTGATCGCAAACGACAACCATCTCCCAGCACTGCATAGGGGCCCACCTGTGCGTCATTAGAAATTTTGCAGTCTTTCCCGATATGAACCGGCGGCACCACCAGAGGGCCTTCAGGATTTCTCGATGGCGAGGTTTTTAATGTCAGCCTTCCTTCCAAGGCATCGGCCTGGGCCTGAATATAGGTTTCCCGCGTGCCCATATCGATCCAGTACTTTTCATGTAAATACCCATAAACCGGTAGCCCCTCTTCTATCATTGTCGGGAATACATCTTCTGTTGTGCCATAGAATTTGTCTGCCGGTATGCGGGAAAATATTTCCGGTTCCATGATCTGGATGCCGGTGAACATGACCCGCTCGGTGGTCGCGGGAGGATTTTTAATGGATGCATTCACAAAGCGTGTGATGCGCCTATCATCGGCCAATTCGATGGGTTCATATTTTTCCGGCTCGACATCCTTCCTCACAACCAGTGTCAGGCAGGAATTCTTTTCGTTATGAAAGCTGAGAACCTTATTCAGATCAATATCTGCGAGGACGTCGCTGTTCATCACCAGAAATGTTTCTTTATCAAGAAACGACTGGGCCTTTTTGAGTCCGCCAGCGGTTCCCAGAATTTCTTCTTCTCTGGAAAACTGTAGGCGCACTCCGAAATCAGTACCATCGCCGAAATGCTCGACAATCTTCTCAGGCAGGTGATGCACATTGACGATGATGTCTTGAATGCCATTGGAGCTTAAAAAGTTCAGAGCGTGTTCCAGAAGGGGCCGGTTTAAAACCGGGAACATGGGTTTGGGTAGGCCCAGCGTAAGGGGTTTGAGTCGGGTGCCGAAGCCTGCCGCCAGAATCATGGCTTTCATTTTTTTTGCGCCATTGCCTTGAGCGACTCTATGAAAGGAGGACGGGCGATGCCCTCTTCGGTGATGATGGCGGTGACAAGTTTGTTAGGGGTGATGTCGAACGCGGGATGAGCCACCTCAATACCTTCTGGTGCAATTCTTTTGTTGTTGATGTTCACCACTTCTTCGGCTGAGCGTTCTTCTATAGGGATTTCATCGCCGGACGCCAGAGAAAGGTCCAAGGTTGAAACCGGTGCGGCGACGTAAAACGGGATATTGTTTTCCTTGGCCAGCACTGCAACCATATAAGTGCCGATTTTGTTGGCGACATCGCCATTGCCTGCAATGCGATCGGCCCCGACCAAGACCAGATCGACCTCCCCGTTCTTCATAAAGAAACCGCACATATTGTCGGTGATCAGTTTGACGGGAATATTATCTTCCTTGAGTTCCCATGCCGTTAGCCTTGCACCTTGTAGAAAAGGCCGTGTTTCGTTAGCCAGCACGCGGATATTTTTCCCGGCATTGATCGACGCACGAATCACTCCTAGCGCGGTGCCAAAACCCGCTGTCGCCAAAGCCCCGGCATTGCAGTGGGTCAAAATCACATTGCCGCTTTCAACCAGAGTTTGTCCGTGTTGTCCCATTGCCTTGTTGATGCTGATGTCTTCGGTCAGGATGGTGAGAGCTTCTTGTTTCAATCGAGCCTTTAGTTCCGGGATAGCGAGGTTTTTTGAATCCTTCGCAACCTGTTTCATTCGGTTGATGGCCCATGCAAGGTTCACAGCGGTGGGTCGTGACTTGCCGAGCTGGTCGCATTGTTTTTCCATTGCGGCATAAAATTCATCGAAGTTGGAGGCGGTGATCGTTTCGACCCCGAGACTGACCCCCGTGGCCGCTGCGACACCGATGGCCGGCGCTCCCCGGATAACCATGGTTTTAATGGCCTGTCCTACTTCTTCGATGGTTTTGCAGTCAACGAAAACTTTTTCTGCCGGAAGACGAGTCTGATCGATCATCCTCACCACTCCGTCTACATACTCTATGGTTTTAATCATGAATTATTTTCTTTAAAAAGGTTGGGAATTTTAGCGGTCAACTGTTCTCGAAAACCGGATTCATCCATTCCGCTAATCTCGATGGTTTTGTTTTTACTGCTGAGTCCCGCGACGATACAGACTCTGGAAGGACTCACCTCCAGCCATTTGGCCAGGAACTTGACACAGGTTTTGTTAGCGGCTCCGTCTACCGGTGGTGAGGTCAATCGAATTTTTAAGGAATTATTATGAATCCCCGAAACTTCGTTCTGGGATGACCTGGGCTGGATGACGGCTGAAAACCGGATTCCGTTTTCGCAGGGATTAATCCTGAGTTGAGTTTCCGGCATTGCCGTTTTGGGTCCCCGCTTTAAATTTATTTAAATGCTCTACCGCAGTGGCTCGAATATTATCCGTCAGCTGTTGCTTCTGTTTTTGCAGTTTTTGGATCTCCTGGTGTAGGGAGACTAGCTCCTTCGCGGCGGTTGCTCTATTTTGTTCGGCATGTTGCTTTGCGGTATTGATGATTTTTTTTGCTTTCTCCTTCAGCATCTCGGGAGTCAGCTGCGAAAATGCGCCATTGCCGTTTGACGGGCCTTCGTTGGCTTTTTTCATCTCATCAATCAATTGATCTTTTTCGGCAAGTTCTTTTCTGAGGGCTTGTAACTCTTCTTCCACCTCGGGAGAGGTTTTCGTTTCGGGTTCCAGTTGGGGGAGTTCGTCTAGGTTTTGTTTGAGTTCTTTGATTTCCTCGTTTTTAAAATCGATTTGCCGGTCTTTATCCTTGAGATCTTGGGACATGGATTTAAAATCATCGGCCACAAGATGGAGGAAGGTGTCGACTTCCTGCTTGTTATAGCCACGGAACTTGTCGTGGAAGCATTGCTCTAGAATGTCAAGATAAGTCAGGCGCATAATAGATCACTGTAGTCGCATTGCCAGAGTTGCCAGCGATTCCACCAAAAAGCTTTGAAGGAAAACAATTGCCAGCAGGACAAGAATTGGTGAGAAATCGATTCCTATTCCAGACATGGGGATTAATTGCCGCACTCGAAGCAAAACCGGTTCTGTGATACTGTATAAAAATTGAACGATGGGATTATACGGATCCGGGTTCACCCAGGATAATAGAGCGCGGATGATAATGATCCACATATAAAGCTGTAAGACAATGCTTAGAACCTGAGCGGTTGCACTCAGCAAATTTCCTAGAATAAACACAGAGTATGGGGTGTAGGTTTTCCTCAGTCAACTCCATTGGGACGCTGGGGAAAATCATTGCTAACGTCTCCCCCTAAAATATCTGAAAACTCCTTTATTGTCAATGAGAAGAGCGCTTGACAGTGAGTGCTTAAATGAGGATAAGCTAAACTTATGAAACGGACAAAAATTAAACACCTTCTCAAGGGTGAGGAGGGAGAAGTGCTGGTTAAGGGCTGGGTGAGAACCCGTCGCGATTCTAAGGGAGGCTTTTCCTTTCTGGAAATCAATGACGGGTCCTGCTTTGCCAATATTCAGGTGGTGGCGGAACACACCCTTGCTGAATATCCTGCTATTGAAAGCCAGCTGACCACGGGTAGTTGCGTTTCGGTGCGGGGCAATCTGGTTGCGTCGCAAGGCAAGGGCCAGTCCAAGGAAGTTCTGGCTACGGAAATCCAGGTCTATGGTCCGGCACCAGTTGAGACGTATCCTTTGCAGAAGAAGAAGCATTCCTTCGAGTTTTTACGTGAGATCGCTCACCTTCGTCCACGCACCAACACATTCGGCGCAGTCATGCGGGTTCGAAACAGATTAGCTTTTGCCATTCACCAGTTTTTTCAGGACAAGGGGTTTCTATACCTGAACACGCCTATTGTGACCACCAGTGATTGCGAAGGAGCAGGAGAAATGTTTCAGGTCACGACTCTCGACCTTTCCAATCCTCCGAGCGCGAATGGAAAAATTGATTATTCGCAGGATTTCTTCGGCGAGAAAACCTCACTCACCGTCAGCGGGCAACTGGAAGGTGAAATCTATGCCATGGCCCTTTCAGAAATTTATACGTTTGGTCCTACCTTTCGCGCCGAAAACTCCAACACCAGTCGACACCTCGCTGAATTCTGGATGGTGGAACCGGAAATGGCCTTTTATGATCTGGATGACGATATGGATCTGGCGGAGGAATTCATCAAATACCTGTTGTCAGATGTGATGGAACATTGCGCCGAAGACATGGAGTTTTTTAACAAGCGCATTGACACCACCATTCTCGAGACCTTGAAAAATATCACCAGCAGTAGTTTCGAGAGGTTGACCTACACCGATGCCATTCACCAACTGCAAAAATCATCCGAGACTTTTACCTACCCGGTGGAATGGGGCTTTGCTCTGCAGGCGGAACACGAGCGTTATCTCACTGAGAAGGTTTTCAAAAAACCGATCATCGTGTTCAACTACCCGGAGCAAATTAAATCCTTTTACATGAAACTCAATGAAGGTGGCGAAACCGTGCGGGCCATGGATGTGCTGTTGCCCAACCTTGGGGAAATTATCGGCGGTAGCCAGCGGGAGGAAAATTATGATGTGCTATTGCAAAGGATGCGAGACAAAGACCTCGACCCTGAACAATACTGGTGGTACCTCGATCTTAGGAAATTTGGCTCGGCGCCTCATTCTGGGTTTGGACTGGGATTCGAACGGTTGGTCCAGTTCGTCACGGGTATGGAAAATATCCGTGACGTGATCCCCTTCCCCCGAACTCCCAAACACGCCAAATTCTAGCCACTAGCCGTGCAGGAAGATAGCTGTGGTGTGTGGAATCGAGAGAACGTTTGCCGCATGTGATATTGCTTCATTTACCTTCATGCCCCGTAGGGGTATTTCGGGTAATGCAGCGCTGGCCCCAGGTTTAGCGGGCGGGTAGGGTGAAGTGGAAGGTGGTTCCTTTTCCAGATTCGGTTTCAAACCAGAGTTTTCCTTGGTGGTTCTCCTCGATAATGCCTTTGCAGGAAAGCAGGCCCAGTCCGTTCCCATCCTTCTTCGTGGTTAATGTGTCCTTGAATAGATAGCCCTGAATCTCTTCAGGGATTCCGCTCCCTTTGTCAATCACGCTCACTTGTATGAACCCATTATTTTTACTGACGCCAACTTCAATGGTTCCACCATCTTCAGTGACGTAACCGGCGTTAATAATCAGGGGCGAATTCAAGTTTGAAGTGCAACAGTTAGTAAAGTTTTCTTTTTGAAGAA
>ERZ889078.1495-NODE-1495-length-18408-cov-52.780908_pt1 | contig 18408 bp, 18 predicted proteins | sample MGYA00521266_ERZ889078 | MGnify/ENA primary metagenome ERZ889078 (study PRJEB32303, sample SAMEA104408618) | aquatic metagenome | biome: Brackish water; feature: Pelagic; material: water | place: Baltic Sea | collected 2014-06-16T06:34:00 | depth 76,534 m ...
AACCACCAAGATATCTATTTAAAGATGCAGATGCATTAATAAAATCATCGTGGTGAAGTGTAAAATAATAAGTTAGAACCATAAACATAGCTCCAAACATCATTATTTCCGTAAGCATAAATAACCAAAACCCTAGTTTACCACCAAAGAAATCTCCTTGCCAGCCTTGAACCTCGTGTTTATTACCATCGCGATCAATCGCGATTTCTGGTACGTATTTGTGATCAGACATTAGTCAATCCTTTTCATTGTTGCTAAATCAAATTTAACTTTTGGCTCTGCATGATGATATTCATACGGCCCAAAGTCAATATAAGGAACTTTTGAATGGTTCTCTAATGGTGGTGGTGAAGTTGGTGTATACCACTCTAGAGTAGTAGCTCCCCATGGATTTAAAGGTGCTTTTTCACCACTTTTCCAACTAGAAAGAAAGTTATAGAACATTAAAACTAAACCACTAATAATAACTACAGCTCCAACACCAGATATTTGATGATAAATCTCAAATTCAGGAAGGTAATCAAAGTAACGACGAGGCATACCTAAGTAACCTGCGATAAACATTGGGAACCATAAAAGATTAATACCAATAAAGTTTAAGTAAAAAGCAACCTTAGCTGTACTTTCTTTGTATAACTTACCTGTAACTAATGGGAACCAATAGTGCATACCTGCAAATAATAAGAAAACAACCCCACCAAGAATAGCGTAGTGAAAGTGTGCAACTGAATAGTAAGTATCTTGTAAGTGAATATCAGAACCAACCATAGCAATAGTTACACCTGTAAGACCACCGATAGCAAAAGTAATTATAGTACCTAGTGCCCATAACATTGGTGTTTTGAGAACAATTTTACCTTTATACATCGTAGCAATCCAGTCGTAGAACTTGATACCAGTTGGAATCGCAACAAAGAATGTTAGGAATGAGAAAATAGTTTTAGCTAAATCTGACATACCTGAAGTAAATAAGTGGTGTCCCCATACTAAATAACCAATACCTGCGATTGATGCAGATGAAAGTGCAATTGTACGGTAACCAAAAATTTCTCTTCTTGAGAATACTGGAATAATTTCAGACATAATACCAAATGCTGGAAGAATCATTAAATAAACTGCTGGGTGAGAGTAAATCCAAAATAAATGTTGGAATAAAACTGGATCCCCACCCTTAGATGGATCAAAAATACCAATACCAAAATATTTTTCCATAATTGCAAGAATAAGTGTAATACCAACAACTGGTGTTGCTAGAAGTTGAATCCATGCAGTCGCGTAGATCCCCCATACAAATAGAGGCATTTTGAAAAAGTCCATACCTGGAGCACGAAGACGGTGAATCGTTACTAGAAAGTTAAGACCTGTTAAGATTGAAGCCATACCAAGAATAAAAGCAGCAACAAGAGTTGTAACAACGTTTGTTCCAGTATTTAAACTATATGGAGCATAAAATGTCCAACCAGTATCAGCAAAGTTAAAAAGAACTTCACCCTCAGTAATATTAAAGTTAAAGAGTGACGTAAGTGCTACTAAACAACCAAAAATATACAACCAAAATGTAGCCCAGTTAAGTCTTGGAAAAGATACATCTTTTGCTCCAATCATTAAAGGCATTACAATATTTCCAAAAATTGCAGGAATACCCGGAATAATGAAAAGGAAAATCATAAGTACACCATGAAGCGTAAATGCTTGATTAAATGTATCCCCATCCAAAAATTGTGCACCAGGTGCAAATAACTCTATTCTCATCAATAGCGCAGTAAATACCGCCACGAAAAAGAACACAAACATAACAGCAGCATACATAATACCAATACGCTTATGATCAACTGTTAACATCCATTGCCAAAAAGCAGTTTTAGGATGCCCTATGGCGCAGTGTGTTTCGCCAAGCTCTAAGTAAGATTTACTCATATATTTCTCCTTGATTTAATGGTTTTTTTAACACGTATAAGCCGTGTGTTAAAAAAACAGTGTGTTTACCTCTAAAGCTTTATGAAGCTAAATAGACAGCAAAGAAAATAAGTCGTTTATTTTAAATACTTCTTTTCTTTACTGTCTATAGGCACGTTTTATTTAGTCTTCGCCTCTTCTTACCACTTCTCTATCATCTTCTTTTCTGCCTTGCTTCACCAAATAAATGAAAAATCCAAACATTAAAGCAAACATAAAAACTGCAATAGCTTTTTCCCACATAAAGATATATGTTCGTCCCTTGGGATCATATGAAAAACAATACTCCACCATTTTTGCGACTGTTGGACCAACTGTTCCATTTGAAGCTTCTATTAAAGCCATTTTTACGTCAAATGGTAGTTGGTCAACACCATTAAGATATCTTGTGATTTTTCCATCAGGAGATAGAATAATTAAAGCTGCGCCATGGATATAGTCAACTTTTCCTTGTTCTGTTACAGTTTTTTCAAACACAAAACCAACTTGATCTGACAATACATGAGAATTATTATTCTCGCCAATTACATATCTCCACGCATCAACTACATAATCTCTTGGTATTGTCTGCAGCATCGTTTTTCTTTTAGCTGCTGCAAGTTCAGATGGCTCATCTTCAGCAAAAGAAACAGTTACAACTTTGTAATCTGTGTTTTCTGCTAAATCTAATCTTCCTAGTACTTTTGCAAGTTCATTAAGCTGTGGCGTACAAATACCTGCACATCTAAAATAATTTAATGTAAGAATTGTTGGCTTACCATCCATTAGTTTTTTTAAGGTAACGCGCTCCCCTTTCTCGTCCAAGAAAGTTAAGCTTGTATCAACTTGCTTCCCCAAATGTTCCTGGATTCCTAGTGTTCCTGCATTAGAAAAACTAATAAGTAACGATAAAATAACTAACAATTTTCTCATAAAACTCCCTGTTTACGGCATAAAAATAAGCTGTATTGTACTCAAAGGTATATTAAAAAAACTTTAAATTATCAATACCATTTTATTTTATTTTAAGTTTGAGAATTTATCACTCACTAATAACTTTTCAGGCTTTACCAACATAAGTGTTATGAATGCTATTGCTAAAAAAAATAAGAACAAAAGTACGCTTCCACTGAGCTTATAGGCGATTATTCCAAAAATTGTATTTCCTTGGGGAATCAAAAATAAAAGTAACTTTGTATGTTTTTTCAACTTCAAAAACTCATCTATTTTATAAGTTTTACTTCTTAATCTTATAAGATGCCGATGAAATAGAACATAATATATAACTATCAATTCAATGAACTTATAAACAATGAGTCCATAAATAAAATATATATTATATTTTCCATCAAAATAATTGAGTGGTGCTATTTGAAGATTATAATCTAAGAATAGAGAAATAAAAGCAAATAAAAGAACTATGTAGATAGCTATTTTACGTCTTTTCTTTAAGGAGTAAACTAAGGCTTGCATATATTAAAATGCGTGTCTAATAGAAACTCCGATATATATAGCCACAGTTCCAAGAAAAATGTTTATTGGAAGAAGATAAGTATTTACAAGCCACATACAATCTGCCGCTTTTTGAAGTTTACAATCTGCTTTTTCCGCCTTAGATATAATCCAAACCATTAAAACCATATTCATAACCATAGCACCCCAGATACTACCTTTGAAAGTGATATATTTATATATTTCCATACTTGAGTAATCTATAATAAATCCATCTTCACCAATTGCATTATCTCTGTAACCTAATGCCATAAGAATAGCTGTAATAACCGAAAGTGTTATAAAGGGAATCAAAAACTTGAAGTAACTTTTTATTAGCGTAGCTCTACCAGTAAGACGTCGTTCATCAGAAACACTTTTATGTGCCGTTTTCGTAATGATTAGTATAGCCATCATACCACCAACCCAAATAACAGCACTAAGCACATGTAAAAAAATTACTTGGTTTGTATAATCTGTCATTATCTCATATATAAAATCTCTCATGTTTCACCCGTTATGTATTAATTAATATAATAATAGCAACTAATATATTCAAAAGTTCTTAAAAAAATTAAATATTGGATTTTTTTGCAGAGCAACAACTATGTGGATTATTTATGTCTGATGTAACTTCACCATTTATATGTAAATCATATTGCATATATGCTTTATTTAAAGTCCATCCACCGTATAAAATAACTGTGATTGAAGCCAATTGGATCATCGTTTGTCTAAACCTGTTTTGAGAAAAAAGTCCTACAATAAAGGCGAAACTAAATAACGAAGGAATGGTGAATACTCCAAAAATAAACATCACTAAAGCTCCTAAAAAAACGGACTCTGTAGTGGTTGCAGTGACCAACATAGTATATACAAGCCCACAAGGAAGCAAACCATTTAAAAAACCAAGAATAAAAAAGCTTTTAGCAGATGAAGAAGCAAGTTGAGAAGTGAAAATACGCTTAAACCATGCATGCCTTGTTATTGGATACTCTATAGAAGTTAAAAATTTTAACTTTCCTGCAAAAGATAAACCCATTACAATCATAAGAAATCCAGCCATAGCAAATAAAATTGCACGGGATAAAGGTGTCACATCCCAAAGCGATCCAAAATAGCCAAACAAAGCGCCAAGTAGCGTATAAGTAAAAACTCGTCCTGCGTTATAAAGTAAATGGTATGTACTTTGAGAGAGTTGTGATTGTTCTGGTTTTATTTTTGCAGTTGTGTATGTGACAATAAAACCTCCACACATCCCTATGCAATGACCAATAGAACCAAGGAGTGCAAAACTAACAATAGCTAAGAGTTCAATATTTTCCATGCTCAATTATAACTCCAAAGTGTTATATTAGTGTTAAGTTTATAAACTATTATTATATCTACCTATAAAAAAGTATTATTTACGCGCTTCTTTCATTAACGTTAAAAATGCACCGAAAATATATGCACTTTCTTTTGGTCCAGGACTCGCTTCAGGGTGATGTTGTACTGAAAAAATTGGTTCATTTTTATAACGTAAACCTTCGATAGTATTATCAAAAAGATTTGTATGCGTTACTTCTGCTATCTCCGTTATGTTATCTGGAACATTATAGTTATGGTTTTGTGCAGTTATTTCAACTAAACCAGTTTTTTCATTTTTAACTGGATGGTTACCGCCATGATGTCCGAACTTTAGTTTAAAAGTATCATATCCATGAGCAATCGAAAGAAGCTGGTGTCCTAAACAAATACCAAATATTGGTATTTTTGCAGCGATTAATTTTTTAATTTGCTCTTGTTCTTTTTTTAGTACAAGTGGATCACCAGGACCATTAGATAAAAATACACCATCAATTTCTTTAGCTTTGTACTTAGAGATAAGGTCTTCTGCTAAAAAATCATTTGGAATAACATCCACAGCAATATTTGCATTGACAATTTCGTTTAAAATATTTCTTTTAACACCAAAGTCAATCACCGCAATTTTAGCTTCTGGAGTAGGTGCATCTTTGTATGTAAATGGACCTTTTACATTATACGTTGCAGACTCATGTTTATAAACTTCTTTCGTACTTACCTGTTCAATATAATTCACATCTTCGATGCGTGGTGAACTTTCTAATATTTTTTTCAGTTCTTCTTTATCAGAAATTTTTGTTGAAGCTACCATCATCATAGCGCCTTCATCTCTTATCATTTTTGTTAAATATCTTGTATCGATATCACAGATACCCATTACATTATGTTTTACTAAAAATGCTTCTAAAGATTCTTCTGCTCTAAAGTTGGAGTAACGAGCTTGATATTTTCGAACTATCATACCCTTTGCATACGAAGATGTACTTTCCATATCTTGAGCATTTACACCAACATTTCCAATTTCTGGCATTGTAAATGTAACAAATTGTCCTGCATATGAAGGATCTGACATAATCTCTTGGTAACCACTCAAAGATGTATTAAAAACTATTTCGCCTACGCTTGTATCATCAGCACCAAAGCTTTTAGCTTCTAATAGAATTCCATTTTCTAAATAAATCCATACTGGTTTCAAAGCAGTAGCCACTATTCCATACCTCTTTTTAAAAGTTCTTCCCGATATAGCTTTTCATGTAAAATCTCGAATTCATCAGTTCCTGGAATATACTTTTTCTTATATGTTCTAATCTTATTCATAACTGCATCATCAATTTCACTCGCTTCTGCAATAAACGAAGTTATAGAATTATAAATAATATTTTTAATTCTATTTTCTGTTACATCAAAGTGAATCAAATCTTCTTCATAAAGTTCATCAAGAATTTTATGTGCGATATCTGAATATCTCTCTTCATAATTCATGATTACACCAAACTCAGGAGCAAGTTTTTTCTTAATCATAAAGAAAAGTTGTCTCTCATCCGCAAGCATAAATTCTATCTCTTCTTCATTATCATCACAAATTTCTGCAGCTTTATCCTCTAAAGCTAATTCTTGATGTACATTATGTATTAAAATTTTTTCTGCTTCATGCGCAATAGGTTCAAGACCTTTAGTCATAGTAACTACACCACTTTTATGTAAGTCAATAGAGATTTTACTAGCAATATGGGGGATAGATTTAAGTGATATTTTCATAGCTTTAAGACCTTAGTTATTTAATAAATTTAGACATTCTACAATAACTAAGGTAAAGAAATGTTTAGCTCTAAAATAGAAGTATTTATTTCACTAAAAGTAGTGTCAAGGCAGAAGCTTTTTTAGCATCCATTTTTGTCAGTATTTGTCCTACTGTTTTTGGTTTTAATGAACTCAGTATTTGTACAGCTTCTTTTGGATCCATATCTGATAAAATATTTGATGCAGCCCCTGCTTTCATCTTTGCGTATGTTTGCGCAATTTTATCCATTTTTAAACTTTTTAATTCTGCTAATGCTTTTTCATTTTTTTCAAGCATCATTTTGATGTTTTCTTCTTTTGCAGTTACTGAAGCTAACTTTGCATCCACTAACTCTTCTTTTTGCGCGAGAGAACCCTCTTTTTTCTTTAGTAACTCTTCTGTAGCTGATTTTAAAGCGCTTAATGCTTGTTTTTCTTCATCTATTCTTTCAAGTTCAACAAGAAGTTCATTCTTTCTTTCTTTAAAGACTTCCGTACAATCAAAGAGCCTATCGCTCGTCTCCAAAGCCATCAATGATGATAAAGCTATAATTATAAATAGTATTATTTTCATTACTTAGCCTCTTTTGTATTCTTTTTAGTATATGTCATCAGAGCAACTTCATCTAAATCTTTTGCTTCTTGTTTTTTAATCTCTTTTAGTTTCTTTTTAATTTCTTCAAGTTCTAAATAATGAAACTTTTCATATTCAATCATATCCGCTTTTAGTTTCACCTTTGCTAACGAAACTTGCTCTTTAGCAAAATGTATCCATTCTTGATTATGTTTTATAACACCACGTTGTGATTCCATGAGAGCTCTAGAAGATGTTAGTTCAGATATGGAACCGGTCTGTGGGGGCTTGATAGTATCGAGTAAATCATATGCAAGCTGGAGTTCCATAGTAGCAGTATTTAATGTAGCATTAGCACTTTGAAGAACTTGCTCACTAGCTTGTACTGCACTTTTTTTTAAAGTAACTAGTGAGCTATAGCGCGTCTTCATGGTATTGCCTTAAAGAATGATCGTATCGTCTCTTTCTGGTGAAGTAGATATTATTCCAACTTTAGTTTTACTGATTTCTTCAATAATCCTCACATACTCTTGAGCGCTTTGCGGAAGATCTTCAAATTTTCTAACACCAACTGAATTATCCCAACCTTTGAAAGTTTTATAAATTGGAGTAACATCTTCAAGATTTGATGGTAAATAGTCTATTGTCTCGCCATTAAGCTCATACGCTACACAGACTTTCACCTCATCAAAACCATCAAGAACGTCTAGTTTCATAAGTGAGAGTTCATCACATCCATTTAAGCGCGAAGCATATCTCGTAGCAACTGCGTCAAACCAACCACAACGTCTAGCACGTCCTGTTGTTGTTCCAAATTCATGTCCTTGTTTACCAAGACGTTTTCCATCTTCACCTAAGTCTTCAGTTGGAAACGGTCCGTTGCCTACACGTGTACAATATGCCTTAACAATTCCAATAACCTTTCCAATATCTTTAGGATTTAGACCAAGCCCTGTACAAGCTCCTGCACTTACAGTTGCTGAAGATGTAACATAAGGATACGTTCCATGGTCGATATCTAACATCGTTCCTTGCGCACCTTCTAAAAGGATTCGTTTATCTGCATCCAATGCTTTCCAAACCATCTGCGTAGTATCTGTTATAAAAGGAGCTAATTTCGCTCTAAAACCTTCAAGTTCGCTAAGTAAATCAACTTCTTTTGGTGTAGGAATTTCGTAGATATCAAAAATAGCTCTATTTTGTTCAAAATATTCTATAATAGCTGCACAAAGTTTTGTAGGATTTAAAAGTTCACCAACACGAAAACCAGTACGATTGATTTTATCAGAATACGCCGGTCCAATTCCTTTTCCTGTTGTTCCAATTGCTTTATCGCCTTTGAGTCTCTCTTTTGCTTGATCAATAAGTGCATGGTATGAAAGGTTTAAATGCGCTTTATCTGAGATATAAAGACGACCCTCAAGTCCTTCAAACTGAAGCATCTCTTTTATAATTGATTCTGGCGAAAGTACTACACCGTTTCCAACTACATTTATAGCATGAGGGTTCAATACTCCTGAAGGAATAAGGTGAAGTGCAAACTTCACACCATCTACCCAAATAGTATGACCAGCATTATGTCCACCTTGACTTCTACAAACCATGTCATACTCACAAGCGAGTCTATCAACTATTTTACCTTTACCTTCGTCTCCCCATTGGATACCTACAATTACATCTGCTTTACGACTCGTCATTTAGTGCCTCGCTATCTTGAACTTTAGTTCTTATCATTCTCTCTTTCCTATTCTCTATCTACTAAGTGTATCACAAAGTGCATCTGTATAAATCGCAAAACCAACTGAAGTTAGGTCCTCATTTTTATATCTACCGCCACGTGCATATACTTCATTTTTATCTATTACCCTAAAAAACAACTCATCATAATAGAGCATTTTTGCGTAATACATTGGTGCCAAAACAGTATTTTCATATTTTGTTTCATTGCACAAGTCTTTCATTTTTTGAAGTTCTTCTCGTATAGCTTTTGGAGCTATTTCCATCACTGCATCTATACTCTCAACATGCTGAAGATATACAAGTTTTTCTAACCAATCAACTTTAAGATTTAAAAACTTTTCAATATTTACGTGTTTAAAATCTTCAATACTTAAATCTTCAAACATCTCCACTAAAAGCTCTGGAATTTTAATATTTGAAATTTGCATAAGAGGCTTTACACCTAGTTTATCAAAGATTTCAACAGCAATCTTCGTAACAGATGAAAGTTTTCTTTCCCCCATAAATTCTGCACCGACTTGGTACTGTTCTTCAGTTGGAAAACGAAAAACCGGTTGGATATAAAACCATTTTTTATGTGTAGTATTACTACCTAATCTTTTTTCAATGATACGAACAACATCTATTGTCGAATCAGCACGAAGAGATAAGGAGTTATTGCGAGCATCATTTACCCGAATAATCTGTTTTTCATCCGCAATGCTTAAGTGTTGATGATAAGAAAATATAGGAGTAACTATCTCTTCAAAGCCTTTTTCATCCAAGACTGTACTCGCTATAGCTTCTATTTTTCTTTTGATCTTTGCGCTATTACCAAAATACAACTTGCTTCCGCTTGGAATTTCATGCTCTAAAATCATCTACTTATTGCCCTTCAAAATCTGCTGCGAAAACACTTGCTCTAAAATCATCTAGTTTTCAATTCCTCTATTAAATCCATCCAATGTACCAAAAAAGGCTTCATTAAAAACTTTATTTGCAGTACCATCGTATTCACGTCGACCTAGGCGGGAGAGTGCCAACTCAATTGCATTAACAACCCATGCTATCTCATGATTTGGAATTAATCCCATTTGACTGATTCTAAAAATTTTACCTTTTAAGTGATCTTGTCCACCTGCAACATTCACATCATAATCTTCTTTTAAAAGGTTTCTAATCTCATTTGCATTATCATCTATAATTGTTGCCATTGATTTTGCAGAAACTTTAGGATAGATTTTCAGACCAATAGCTTCTAATGCACGCTTGACAGCTTTAGCGCGGCAAGCTGTTTCACCATATAATCTATGTAAACCACCCTTAGCTTCAATAGTCTCAAGAACTTCTAAGAGTCCTATAATTAAAGTTGTTGCAGCAGTCCATGCTGTTGTGTTATTTCTTTGTTGTTTAATTTCAGTCGCAAGATTTAAGTAATAACCTTTTCCGGCTCCAATTTTTTCTATTGCATTATTTGACAGACCCAAGATACAAAGACCAGGAGGAAGCATTAAAGCTTTTTGACTCCCTGCAATTAAACAATCAATATTTGTAACATCAATTTTCTCAACACCAACAGCAGTAATACCATCCGCTATAATCATAATATCTGGATTGATTGCTTTTACTGCAAGTGCTAGTTCTTCAACAGGATGACGAAGCCCACCTGCCGATTCGCTTATTTGAACTGCTATTGCATCAATATCTGAGTTATTCTTTACAGCTGCAATGATTGCTTCAACACTTACTGGAGTATCCCACTCATTTTTAATCTCAACTGAGCCAAGACCATGGGCCTGGGCAATTTTTCCAAATCTTTCACCAAATTTTCCAGAATTTACATTTAAAAGAGTTTTATGGCATAAGTTAATCACAGCAGCTTCCATAGCTCCAGTTCCACTTGATGCAATCATAACTACTTCATCAGTTTGAAAAAGATTAAAAAGATGTTTTCTAGTACGCTCAAAAATTGCTTCAAATTCTGGTGTGCGATGATGCATTGTCACATCAGCCATTGCATTACGAACATTTTGAGGGACTGGAGTTGGTCCAGGAGTAAAAAGTAACATGAAAAATTCCTACAAGATTATTTAAAACCTCGTATTGTATCGAAAATTATCTAAACTTTATTTGAGAGCATTATGCCTTAGACATTCTGGCAGTGATTGTGTCTAAAGTTTTAAAAATTGCTTCTTCATTAAATGGCTTCACCATATAGCCATTCGCACCTTTTTTAATCATTTTTAAAACACTTTCTTTAGAGCCTTCTGTTGTTGCCATTATTATACGGGTTTTATTCCACTCTTTATTTGCACGGACTGCTTCAACAACTTCTTCACCATTCATATTTGGCATATTCCAATCAAGTAAAATAATATCAATAGGCTGTTTTTGCATCTCTTTCATCGCGAGTACACCATCTTCAGCTTCAAACACATTTAAAGTTGGCCACGCAGGTGCTTTAAAATATCTTTGCATTGTATTATTTAAAACTCGTCTTACAATTTTACTATCATCAACTACAAGTATATTCATTTTCTCTCTTTTTATATGCTAAAATTCACTTTTAAAGATTCTAACATAAAAAAATTAAATCTTTACTTTATTTGTCTTTTGATTGTGACAAAGAAATAGATTAAATTGCAAAGGTATTACATGACAATTCTTGATTCCGTGATTTTAGGTGCTATAGAAGGTTTTACTGAGTTCCTTCCAATCTCTTCCACTGGACATTTAATTGTTGCAAGTGAATTTCTTGGAATTGATCAAAATGCGGTTACTAAAGCTTATCAGGTGATTATTCAGTTTGCTGCAATCTTAGCTGTTATTTTAAATTATCGTGAAAAATTCACACTAGAAAAGATAGATTTATGGATTAAAATTTTTGCTGCTTTCATCCCCATTGGTGCCGTAGGGTTTATTTTTGCAGATCAGATTAAAGCACTTTTCACAACTCAGATAGTTGCTATTATGTTCATTGTTGGTGGTGTAATTTTTCTGATTGTTGAAAAGTTTTTTATTGCTGATAAACAACATACTATCGATGACATTGAAGACGTCAGCTTAAAACAATCAATGATTATAGGTTTTGCACAGGTTTTTGCACTTATCCCAGGAACTAGTAGAGCTGGTTCTACCATCATAGGGGCTTTACTCATTGGCTTAAGCAGAAAAGCAAGTGCTGAGTTTAGTTTTTTACTTGCTTTTCCTGTTATGAGTGCTGTAACAGCTTATGACTTACTCAAACACTATAAAGATTTTTCTGATGCAAACCTTGTCACCTTAGGTGTTGGTTTTGTTGTAGCCTTTTTTGTAGCTTATCTTACAATCAAACTATTTTTAGTTTTTTTAGAAAGATTTACTTTTGTAGCATTTGGAATTTATAGAATTGTATTTGGTGTTTTACTTTTAATATTATTTAACTAAGGAATATTTATTGCTTTAAGCTTTTTAATGATGAAAAACTTTCACTGTTAAGGAGATATCATGCATGTATTTTGTAGATATAACGACCACTTACATATTTTTCTAGAGAACCTGGAAGAATCTTTTTTTAGACTTAGTCAAAAACTTTTATAATCTAAGGAACCAAAACTAAATAAAACCGTATTCTATCTCGTTCTTTTATTCCTAAAGTGTTTGTAAAATAATTTTTGCCAAAGTTAGTGCTTTAGAACGATGAGATAATTGTTTTTTTGTCTCATCATCTAATTCACCTAGTGTTTTTTCATATCCCAATGGTATAAACATTGGATCATATCCAAAACCTCCATTACCGCAGACGTAAACTTGTGCATTTCCATACATCCATCCATGTACACTGTATTCTGAATCTTTTGTAACAAGAGCAATTGCCGCTGTATAATGTGCCGGTGAACTATCTACTCCTTTAGCTTTAATTGCCTGAGTTAGTTTATAAAGATTATCTTTATCGCTACTATTACTCCCGGCATATCTTGCACTATATATTCCAGGAGCTCCATCTAAAACATCTACACTTATACCGCTATCATCAGCCATAACTATCACATCAGGATTATTTAAAGCTTTAAATACTGCTCTAGCCTTAATAAGAGCATTTTCTTTAAATGTATTCGCATCTTCAACAATATCGAATTCTTCAATGAGTTCACCATAAGGAACTACTTCATAATCTTTACAAATGGCTTGTATCTCTCTTACTTTTCCTTTATTAGATGTAGCTAAAACTAATTTCAAATTTGATTCCTTATAGTGTATGTTATTATTTATTATTGTATAATCGCGTCATTATACAATAAAGGCTTTAAATGTTTAAAAAAGTGTTCCCTCTTTCATCCATAATATTCCTACGATTTTTAGGACTGTTTTTAGTTTTACCAGTTTTATCTGTTTATGCACTCGATCTTGAGTATTCAACTCCATTACTTGTTGGTGTCGTCGTAGGTGGTTATGCACTTACTCAAGCAATCTTTCAAATTCCCTTTGGAACTCTCAGTGACAAAATAGGAAGAAAACCAACTATTTTATTTGGCCTTATCATTTTTTTAATTGGTTCCATAATTTGTGCATATTCAACTGATATATATACGCTAATGTTTGGACGTTTTCTTCAAGGTGCCGGAGCTATTGGTTCTGTTGCAACTGCTATGATCTCTGATTTAGTTGAAGAAGAGTCACGCGGAAAAGCTATGGCTATCATGGGTGGATTTATCGCTATGAGTTTCGCGCTTGCTATGGGTCTTGGTCCAGTAATCGCTTCAAGCTTTGGTATTAGCTCAATCTTTTTAATTACTTCTGTTTTAGCTGTAATTTCAATGGTACTTTTATTTACAAGCGTACCTACTCCGCCAAAGATTAAACATATCTACCATAACGATTCCAAATTATCAGATATTCTAAAAGACAATAATCTTTTAAATATGATCATTATCAACACGCTTCAAAAAGGTCTTATGACTATGGCCTTTGTTTTGATCCCTATTATTCTTACAAAACCTTTAACCCAAGGTGGTGTTTTTGGCTGGGAAAAAGCCGAGCTATGGCAAGTGTATCTTCCCGCAATGATAGCTGGTCTTGTAGCAATGGGACCTGCCGCTGTATTTGGTGAAAAGAAAAATATCCCTAAACAAATCTTTTTACTTTCAATCGTACTATTTTTGGCATCATTCTTAATCATGGGATTCACAACCTCAAGTAGTCTATTTGTAGTAGGCGTTGTCTTTTTCTTTATTGGTTTTAATATGATGGAACCATTAGTACAATCAATGATTAGTAAATTTGCTAAAGTTCACCAAAAAGGTGCAGCATTAGGAATCTCCAACTCATCCGCATACTTCGCAACTTTCTTAGGTGGTACTTTTGCAGGTCTTTACCTTGACATAAGTGATAGAGGAACATTAGCTGCGAGTATCTCTGCTATAATCATACTTTGGCTTATATGGACAGCACTTAAACTTCAGAATCCTATCAAACACTCACATCTATACATTAACAATGATACTGTTGATTTAGATAAACTAACTGCTTTAGAAAATGAACATATTGCAGAATGGTACATCAACGAAACAGAAAACTTAGTAGTTATCAAGTATGTAAGTGCTGCAATACAAGAAGAAGAGTTACAAGCTAAAATACTAAAGTAACTTCTAAAGACCAAGAAATGCTTACATTTCAAGGTCTCTTTTTCTCTAAGGAACCAAAGTTAAATAAATATTGTTATTGTGAAATAATTACAAGAGTGATGTAGTTTCAAGGCGCATAGCGAGGAAGTGCACTATTGTGCATGACGAACGTAGCAACGCAGAAAATGCATTGCTATTGTAATTTATTTCTGAGGTGTTATGTACATATTGAAATATCTACCTTCAAATTTTGGTGGTTTTTCCATCACGCCAATATCTTCAACCAATGGCCAAACTCGTAAAAGAACTTCTTTACCGGCTTCTGGATGTGCCATTTCGCGGCCTCTTAAGAACACACGAAACTTAACATGAAAACCTTTTTCTAAAAATTCTCTAGCATGCTTTACCTTATAGTCGATATCATTATCAGCAATTTTAACAGAAAGCTTAATCTCTTTTATAACAATTTTAACCTGGTTCTTTCTTTGTTCTTTTAGTTTTTTTTCTTCTTGGTATTTATATTTACCGTAATCCATAATTTTTGCAACAGGTGGCTTTGCATCCGGAGCTATAAGAACTAAATCTTGACCTAATTCATTTGCTTTTTCCATTGCCTCATCAAAAGAGATAATCCCTAATGATTCTCCACCATCTACGTTACATCTCAACTCCGTTGCACGGATATCGTCATTCATTATGACACGGTTTTTCTTTGTTATCAAAAATTTACCTCATTTATTTTAGTTTGTATAAGCTTGAGGAAATCCTCTTCACTTAGATTGTATTGCTCTCTAGTTCGTCTATCACGAATCGCCACAGTTTTATTTGCTATCTCTTCATCTCCGATAACAACTATCATCGGAACACGAGTTTTTTCTGCAATTCTAATCCGTTTATTCAACGAATCATTCTTCGCGTATATCTCACTATCGGCATTTATATCAATAAGTTTATCTGATAGTTGCTTAGCGTAATCTTTATGCGTCTCTGCTACAGGTACTATTGCAACTTGAGTAGGAGCAATAAACATAGGAAATTCACCATCATAATGCTCAGTTAAAATTCCAATAAATCTTTCAAAAGATCCTAAAATTGCACGATGAATCATAACTGGTTGCATTTTTTCATTATTTTCACCGTTATATTCAAGCTCAAAACGTGCAGGAAGGTTGTTGTCTAACTGAATTGTTCCACATTGCCACTCACGTCCAATAGCATCCGTGATTTTAATATCAATTTTTGGACCGTAAAAAGCTCCGCCACCCTCATCAATTTCGTAAGGTAGATTATTTGCTTTCATTGCATTTATAAGTGCTGCTTCTGATTTTTCCCAAACCTCTGCATCTCCAACAGCTTTTTCAGGCTTTGTAGAAATCATCATTTTATATTTAAAATCAAATATGCTCATGAGCTTATCAACAAAATCAACAACTTCGATAATCTGCTCTTCAATTTGATCTACTGTACAAAAAATATGTGCATCATCTTGCGTAAACTCACGAACACGGAAAAGTCCATGAAGTGCTCCAGTCAGCTCGTGACGGTGAACCACCCCATACTCAAAATATTTAATCGGTAGGTCTCTATAAGAGTGCAACTCATCTTCATACACTTTAATATGACCAACACAGTTCATCGGTTTGACACCAAATTCTAACTCATCGATATTGGTGAAGTACATATTTTCACCATAGTTTTGATAATGTCCTGATGTTTTCCAAAGATCTGATCTAAGCATTTCTGGTCCACGAACTGGTTGATAACCACGTTTACGATGTGCTTTAAAAAGTAAACTTTCTAATCTTGCACGAAGGCGTCCGCCTGCTGGTAACCAAATAGGAAAACCAGCTCCAACTTCTTCACGGAAAGTAAAAAGTTTTAATTCATTTCCAAGTTTACGATGGTCGCGTTTCTCAGCTTCAGCAATCATGTCCAGATGAGCTTTTAAGGACTCTTTATCTGCGAATGCTATACCGTATATACGAGTCAGCATTTCATTTTTAGAATCTCCACCAAGATAAGCACCAGCTAATTTAGTAAGTTTGAAATATCTAATCAAGCCAATATTTGGTAAATGCGGTCCACGGCAAAGGTCTTCAAATTCGCCTTGTTTGTAGATTGAAACTGTATCATCAGTGATTCTTTGCATAACAGAAAGCTTTAAGTGATCGTCTTTAAACTTTTCTCTTGCTTCAGCCATAGAAATAGAATATTTTTCAATTGGATACTTTTTCTTTGCAAAAGAAAGCATCTGCTTTTCTATATTCTTTAAATCTCCAGATCCTATCTCAGACTCAGTTTTAAAATCATAATAAAACCCTTCCTTAACAGTTGGTCCAACAAAAAACTTTGCGTCAGGATAAAGCGATTTAATAGCTTGGGCCATTAAGTGTGCTGTTGAGTGACGAAGTACATCTAAAGATTCCGGTGAATTATCAAGAACGATATCTTCGCCAGTAATTCCCTTTTCTTCAGCTGTAACTAAATCTACTATTTCATCATTATATTTTATTGCTATTGCGCTCAATTTTTTCCTTTTTTAAAGTTCTGTTTTAAGTACCGCACCATTCGATGCATTTGAAACTAAAAGTGCGTAACGTTTTAGCCATTTAGATTTTACTTCATTTTTGTGAGGCTTCCAAACTGCTCTTCTTTTTTCAATTGTTGCTTCATCAACATTAAGCTGTAATAAATGTGTATCTACATCAAGTTCAATCTCATCACCATCTTCGATAAGAGCAATAAGACCACCCTCTGCTGCTTCTGGTGAAACATGTCCGATAGAAGCTCCACGAGTAGCACCGGAGAAACGTCCATCTGTAATAAGTGCAACACTCTCGCCAAGTCCCATTCCCATGATAAGTGAAGTTGGTGCTAGCATCTCTTGCATACCAGGTCCACCTTTAGGTCCTTCATAACGGATAACTACAACATCTCCAGCTTTTACTTTATGTCCCATGATTCCAGCTAAAGCTTCAGTTTGTGAGTTAAAACAGACCGCAGTACCTTTAAACTGTCTCATATTTCCTGTTATACCTGCTGTTTTAACTACAGCCCCTTCTTCAGCAAGATTTCCAAAAAGAATCGAAAGACCACCAACGCGTGAATAAGCATTTTCATTTGTATGGATAATAGTTTCATCTAAAATTTTTGCATCTTTAATACGTTCTCCGAGTGTTTCACCGGTAATCATGAGTGCATCCGTAAGAAGTACTCCACCATTAGCACCTCCTTGACCACGCTTAGCCACTTCACTCATTACAGCATTAACACCACCAGCTCTATTTATATCATCCATATGTACCGTAGAAAGCGACGGTGATATCTTAGCAATATGCGAAACATTATCTGCAATTTCATTGATTTTTTTAATATCAAAATCAACATCTGCTTCTTTTGCAATAGCAAGAAGGTGAAGTACAGTATTTGAACTTCCACCCATTGCCATATCTATAACAAACGCATTATGAATTGCTTTTTCGTTTAAAATATTTTTCATTTTATATTTTGAGTTATCTTCCATCTTTGCTAATTCAACAATACGTTTTGCTGCTTGTTTTACAAGTGCAATTCTCTCTGGTGTCATTGCTAAAATAGTTCCATTACCAGGAAGTGCAATTCCCATTGCTTCACATAAAGTGTTCATAGAGTTTGCTGTAAACATTCCTGAACATGAACCACCTGATGGACAAGCTTCACACTCTATCTCATATAACTCTTCATCAGTCATCTTACCTTCAGCATGTTGTCCAACAGCCTCAAATGCAGTAGCAAGATCAATTGGTGTCCCATCTTTTTTATGTCCTGCTGCCATTGGTCCACCTGAAACAAATACCGTTGGAACATTTACACGTAAAGCACCCATAATCATACCTGGAACAATTTTGTCACAATTTGGAATACAAATCATTGCATCAAGCTGATGTGCATTCATTACAGTTTCTATAGAATCTGCAATAA
>ERZ889078.1496-NODE-1496-length-18389-cov-18.687248_pt1 | contig 18389 bp, 14 predicted proteins | sample MGYA00521266_ERZ889078 | MGnify/ENA primary metagenome ERZ889078 (study PRJEB32303, sample SAMEA104408618) | aquatic metagenome | biome: Brackish water; feature: Pelagic; material: water | place: Baltic Sea | collected 2014-06-16T06:34:00 | depth 76,534 m ...
TATGCCCTATTGTACCCACATTCAAATGCGGCTTGGTCCTCTCAAACTTCTTCTTAGCCATCTTTCAGCCCTCCTGATATTATTAAACGAAAAAAATGGTACCTGGCAGAAATACAAACTGCTTTAGAAGTTTTCCCCGCCTACCATCTATAATGGGCGAATGCCTTGTTGGCCTCAGCCATCCTGTGAGTATCTTCTTTCTTTTTGACGGCCGCCCCTCGTTTATTGGCAGCATCCAACAATTCCGCCGCCAGCTTGGAGGACATGGTCTTTTCCCCCCGGGCTCTGGCAAAACTGATGATCCACCGCATGCTGAGTGCCTGCCTTCTGGCCGGCCTTACTTCCGTGGGAACCTGGTAGGTGGACCCGCCAACCCGCCTTGATTTCACCTCCACAGCCGGTCTCACATTCTCCAACGCGGACTGAAATATCCCCAAGGGGTCATCATTTCCCTTCTCCGCTATGATATCAAAAGCTCCGTACAAGATTGCCTGGGCCGTACTTTTTTTGCCCTGTTTCATCAGATTGTTGATAAACTTAGCAACCAGCACGCTGTTTTGTTTTGCATCAGGTGTGATCTTTCTTTTTGCCACTACTCTTTTTCTGGGCATATAAACTCTCCAGATAATTCCAATCCCTGCCGACGATAAATGTAACGTTTACTTTTTCTCATGCAGGGGTTCAGCTGTTTTATCCGCGGGCGCGAAGTCCCTTCGGTCTCTTGGCGCCATATTTTGACCGGCCCTGACGTCTGTCGTCCACTCCGGTAGTATCCATAGTACCCCGAATGATATGATACCGAACACCCGGAAGGTCCTTGACACGACCCCCTCTTATCAGGACAACGGAATGCTCCTGAAGGTTGTGCCCCATTCCTGGAATGTAAGACGTAACCTCAATTCCATTCGTCAGTCTCACTCTGGCCACTTTTCTGAGCGCCGAGTTCGGTTTCTTGGGCGTAGACGTGTAAACTCTTACACAAACGCCTCTTTTTTGTGGGGCACCCTGGAGAGCCGGGGTAGTCACTTTTTTCCTTGACTTGCGACGTCCATTTCTTACAAGCTGGTTGATTGTCGCCATAAAATCTCCTCAATAGGTCACACTTCATCTACATGATAAACGTTCGTTTCGCGCTTTTTTTTAATCTGAGAAGGATGCCGTTTTCGACGTTCGGCCATGTTCATTCCCATACGACTTCTTGCAGATCCATTCGCCATAAAAACTAAACTTAAGAATCCAAAATTATATCCTCTTGCACATGGTTTGTCAAGCAATTTTAAAAAATTGTGAGAGAAAAGTTAGTTGCTCACAGCAATTTCTACATCACGATACTCTTTTAGTCCGGTTCCGGCCGGCACGAGACGTCCCATAATCACATTTTCCTTCAATCCCTTCAGAAAATCGACCTTTCCCGCGATACTTGCATCGGAGAGGACTTTCGTCGTCTCCTGAAAAGACGCCGCGGAAATAAAACTTTCCGTATTCAACGATGCTTTCGTAATACCAAGCAGAAGGGGCTGGCCACTGGCCGGTTTTCCGCCCTTATCGACAAGGCTCTGATTCTCTCTCTCAAATTTCCACTTTTCTACATTTTCCCCTATGAGAAGACTTGAATCTCCTGAATCCGTAATACTTACCTGCCTCAGCATCTGCCTGACGATTACTTCAATATGTTTGTCGTTGATCTTCACACCCTGAAGTCGATAGACTTCCTGAACCTCATTCACGAGATATTTTGCGAGCTCTTTGATTCCTCTGATTTTCAGAATATCGTTGGGATCAGCTGCCCCATCCATCAAGGCCTCTCCAGCCCTCACGTAATCCCCTTCCAGAACGCTCACATGTTTCCCCCGCGGAACAAAGTAATTTTGGGGTTCCCCAATTTCCGGCGTTATGGTCATTTTCCGCTTTCCCTTGGTGTATTTGCCAAAAGAAACGGTTCCGTCAATCTCGCTGATGATGGCAGTATCTTTTGGCTTTCTCACCTCAAAAAGCTCGGCTACCCGCGGCAAACCACCCGTGATATCCTTTGTCTTGGTTGTCTCCCGCGGAATCTTTCCTAAGAAAGCGCCAGGTCCCAATTCGTCGCCTTCGTTCACCATAAGAATCGCACCTACCGGCAAATTATACTGGACCTTTCCAATTCCGCCCTTTCCGGCAGCTTTTCCTTTGCTGTCCACGATCGTTATTCGAGGTCGAATTTCCACATCGCTCGATTCAATTATTACGCGACTGATTCTTCCGGTAACCTTGTCGCGCTTTTCCTCCATGGTGCGACCTTCAATAATATCGCCGAATTTGACCGTTCCCGGCGCTTCTGTCATAATAGGAATCGTAAATGGGTCCCATTGCGCCAAAATCTGGCCCGCCTCTAATTGCTGCTCATCCCTGACCATAACAGTAGCGCCGTAAATAATCGGATAGCGCTCAATCTCTCTTCCGCCCTTGCCGATAATGGCAATTTCACCATTCCTGTTCGTAGCGACCAGATTCCCTTCGTTGTTTTCTACCGTCTTCAGATTCATGAATTTCACAACACCCGGGTTTCTCGGCTGGATCGTTGACTGTTCCACACGCCGCCCACCGACGGCGCCGCCGATATGAAAGGTCCTCATAGTAAGCTGGGTACCGGGTTCCCCGATGGACTGGGCGGCAATAACCCCCACTGCCTCTCCAAGATTGACCTCATGCCCATGGGCGAGATCCCTGCCATAACATTTCCGGCAGACCCCCATTTTGGTTTCACAGGTGAGAACCGATCGTATTCTGACCCTTTCAACACCGGCCTGTTCAATTTTTGTGACGCACTCTTCGTCAATTCCTTTGTTGGCCCCGACAAGCACCTCGCCTGTAACCGGATCGAGAATATCTTCCAAGGCAACCCGGCCCAGAACACGTTCTCCCACACGCTGAAGGATCTCACCGCCCTCGACCAGGGCTTCCGCCCAGATTCCGTCGATGGCTCCGCAATCCTCTTGCGTAATAATGGCTTCCTGCGAAACATCCACAAGCCTCCTCGTCAGGTATCCCGAGTTGGCTGTCTTAAGAGCGGTATCCGCAAGCCCTTTTCTGGCGCCGTGCGTGGAAATAAAATACTGGAGAACGGTCAGCCCTTCCCGGAAATTGGAGGTAATAGGGGTTTCAATAATCTCTCCGGAAGGTTTGGCCATAAGACCTCTCATTCCCGCTAACTGCCTCATCTGGTCTTTGCTTCCCCTTGCACCGGAGTCAGCCATCATGAAAACGGAATTGAAACTGATGGTCTCCTCCGTCTCCCTGCCGGGTCCTGTTACCGCACCCAGACCCATTTCCCGCATCATTTCACCGGCCACATCATCGGTTGATTTGGTCCAGATATCCACTACCTTATTGTATTTCTCGCCGCTGGTAATCACGCCGCTCTGGTACTGGTCTTCAATCCTCTTGACTTCGTTTTCCGCCCCTTTAATGATAGACTCCTTCTTGGAAGGAATAATCATATCTTTGATGGAAATCGATATCCCGGATATGGTAGCATATTTGTATCCCAGATCTTTTAACCGGTCGGCCAGAATCACCGTAGATTTGATTCCGATCTTTCGATGGGATTCATTGATGAGAAACCGCAATTCCTTCTTTTTCATGACCTTGTTGATCAGTTCAAAAGACAGGGATTTATCCGGAATAACTTCGTACAGAATAATTCTCCCCGGTGTCGTGTCATAAATGGTCCCATCCATCCTGACTTTGATGCAGGCATGCAGGTCCACCTCGCCTGCATCATAGGCCATTCTCACTTCAAGAGGGCTGGAGAATCTCTTTCCGGCGCCTTTTGAAAAAAGTTTTTCCCGTGTCATATAATAGATGCCAAGAACAATATCCTGACTCGGAACAATAATCGGCTCCCCGTTTGCGGGCGAAAGGATGTTATTTGTAGACATCATCAGGACCCTGGCCTCAATTTGTGCCTCGATGGACAGGGGAATATGCACCGCCATCTGGTCGCCGTCAAAATCCGCATTAAACGCCGTGCAGACCAGGGGATGAAGCTGGATCGCTTTTCCCTCAATCAGGATCGGCTCAAAGGCCTGAATTCCAAGCCTGTGGAGCGTAGGCGCCCTGTTGAGGAGAATGCAGCACTCCCGAACGACCTCATCAAGGACATCCCAGACTTCTGGAGACTCCCTTTCCACCATTTTTTTCGCACTCTTAATGGTGGTAACAAAGCCTTTTTCATCCAGTTTATTATAGATAAAAGGTTTAAACAGCTCCAGAGCCATCTTCTTCGGCAATCCGCACTGATGAAGGCGCAGATCCGGCCCGACAACGATAACGGAACGACCCGAATAGTCCACACGCTTTCCAAGGAGATTCTGCCGGAACCGTCCCTGTTTTCCCTTGAGCATATCGCTGAGGGACTTGAAAGGTCTCTTGTTGGCACCGGTAACTACTTTACCCCTTCTCCCATTGTCAAAAAGAACGTCCACGGATTCCTGCAGCATTCTCTTTTCATTGCGAACAATAATATCCGGTGCGTTCAGTTCCAGGAGCCTTTTCAACCGATTATTCCGATTAATGACGCGGCGGTAAAGATCATTCAAATCAGAAGTGGCAAAACGACCTCCATCAAGGGGAACAAGTGGTCTCAAGTCAGGCGGCAATACGGGAATCACATTCAGGATCGTCCATTCCGGCTTGTTCTTTGAATCCTTGAAGGCATCTATGATTTTCAGACGTTTGGTGAGCTTTTTCCGCTTCGCCTCCGACTTGCTTCCGCTCATTTCAATTCTCAGGTCTTCGGACAGCTGGTCCAGGTTCAAATCGGCTAACATCCTTTGAATCGCTTCGGCCCCGATGCCGGCATCAAATCGATGCCCGAAATCTTCCCTTGCCTGCAGAAGTTGTTCGTCTGTCAGGACGGCGCCTTTCTGAAGAGGCGTATCATTTGGATCTACAATGATATGCGCTTCAAAATACAGGACCCTTTCCAAGTCCTTGAGTGTCAGGTCAAGGAGATTCCCCACTTTTGAGGGAAGCGCTTTCAAGAACCAGACGTGGGCCACGGGTGCAGCCAGTGTGATGTGCCCCATTCGTTCGCGACGGACCTTGCTCTGAATCACTTCCACACCGCATTTTTCACAGACAATGCCGCGATGTTTCATCCGTTTGTATTTGCCGCAATTACATTCATAATCCTTTATGGGCCCGAAAATTCTTGAGCAGAAAAGTCCGTCCCGCTCCGGCTTGAAAGTCCTGTAATTGATTGTCTCCGGCTTTTTCACTTCGCCGAAAGACCACTCAAGTATCTTTTCCGGTGACGCAAGAGAAATTCTCACAGCGTTATAGCTGGAGGGATCTTTCGGTTTTGCAAAAAAACTGTATAATTCTTCCATTGCCTTCTCCTTTTTCAGACTGAAAGGCTATATCTGACCGTCCTCAAAGAGTTCGATTTCCAGACCAAGGCTCTGGAGTTCTTTCATCAACACCTTGAACGACTCAGGTATCCCGGCTTCAAGGGCGTTGTTCCCTTTTACAATCCTCTCATACATCCTCGTCCTGCCTGCCACATCATCAGACTTGACGGTGAGGAATTCCTGCAGAGTGTGGGCGGCGCCGTAAGCTTCCATGGCCCACACCTCCATTTCGCCAAGTCTCTGTCCACCAAACTGCGCTTTGCCGCCCAAGGGTTGCTGGGTGACGAGAGAATAAGGTCCTATGGAACGGGCGTGAAGCTTATCATCCACCAGATGGTGAAGCTTCAGAACGTACATGACACCTACGGTAACATCCTGATCAAACTGCTCTCCGGTTCGACCATCATACAGGGTAGCCTGGCCGGTTACGGGCAATCCGGCTTCCTCAAACCACGCTTTGAGTTCGTCCTCATCAGCGCCATCGAAAACAGGGGTGGCTACGGGAAGTCCTTCTGCCATCTGTCTGGCGCTTTTCAGAACCTGTTCCTCCGTCGCTCCAGCAAAGAACTCCTCATATTCCTTCTTGCTGAAGAGGGTCTTAAACCTGTTTCGCAATTTTTCAACGTTATTAACACTATCGACCAGTTTGCCCACCTGCCGGCCCAATTCATAGGACGCCCATCCAAGATGGGTCTCCAGGACCTGTCCCACATTCATCCTCGACGGCACACCCAGAGGGTTCAAAACAATATCTACAGGTCGCCCATCAGCAAAATAAGGCATATCTTCAACAGGCAGTATTCTGGAAAGCACCCCTTTATTTCCATGGCGGCCAGCCATCTTGTCGCCGACAGAGAGTCGGCGCTTTACCGCCACATACACTTTCACCATTTTAATGACACCAGGGGCCAAGTCGTCCCCGAGGTCAAAATTAGCCACCCGTTCTGTATATTGCTTTGTTATATGAGCTATCCTGGTGGCGCATTTTTTGATAATGGACTCCACGCGCTCAATGACATCCATGGATATCCTGAGATCAGCCCCCGCCCAGATATCAAAGGGGAACTTCTCAATATGTTCATTCTTGATTGCCTTGTTTGCACGCAGCAGGACTTCGTTGGTTTCCTTGCTGTAAAGATCAGATTTGAGTTTCTGCCCTTCCAGGAGAACAACCAGCATTTCCTTGGCACTTTCCACAATAACGTCTGTCTCATCTTTAAGGTCTTTCTTGAGTTTGGATATTTCAGCGGCTTCAATGGAGAGCGTCCGCTCGTCTTTTTCGACACCCGCCCTTGCAAAAACTTTGGCATCAATCACAATGCCGGTCACCCCCGGCGGGACTCTCATGGATGTATCCTTGACATCCCCTGCCCTGTCGCCGAATATGGCCCTTAGAAGCTTTTCTTCAGGAGAAAGCTGCGTTTCTCCCTTGGGAGTTATCTTGCCCACAAGAATTTCACCCGGTTTTATTTCGGCGCCTACTTTAATAATTCCGCTTTCATCCAGGTTTTTCAGCGCTTCCTCCCCCACATTCGGGATATCTCTCGTGATCTCTTCCTTGCCCAGCTTGGTATCCCTTGATACCACGTCAAATTCCTCGATATGAATCGAGGTATAGACATCTTCTTTTACAACCCTTTCGCTTATGAGAATGGAGTCCTCAAAATTATATCCACCCCAGGACATGAAAGCGACCATGACATTACGGCCCAGCGCCAATTCCCCCTGCTCCGTAGAAGGCCCGTCTGCTATCACCTGCCCCTTCTTGACACGCTCCCCTTTTCGCACAATCGGTTTCTGATTGTAGCAGCTGTTTTGGTTGGATCGCATAAACTTGATCAGTTTGTAGATATCCACTTCCGGTTCGTCCGTTTCCGAAGTGATAATGGACCGGACAACAATTCGTGAAGCATCCACATGTTCGACAACCCCGTCTCCTTTGGCAATAACGGAGTTGCCGGAATCCCTTGCGACAATCCTCTCAACTCCGGTCCCGACCAGCGGGGCCTTGGCCTTCAACAGGGGGACCGCCTGCCTCTGCATATTGGAACCCATGAGCGCCCTGTTGGCATCATCATGTTCCAGAAAGGGAATCAGAGAAGCCGAAATGCTCACGAGCTGGTCCGGTGAAACATCCATGTATTTCACCTCCGATACCGGAACCTTCATCGCATCGCCGCCAATACGGACGGCTGCCTCTTCCCGGATAAAATTCCCGTTTTCATCCAGAGGCGCATTTGCCTGTGCGATAGGATAGTCTTTTTCCTCCAGCGCTGACAAATATTCAATATCGGTGCTTACCCTGCTGTCCTGCACTTTCCGGTAGGGAGTCTCAATAAACCCATACTCATTAACCCTTGCATAGGTGCTCAGAGACATGATCAAACCGATGTTCGGACCTTCCGGCGTTTCAATGGGACAAATTCTCCCATAATGGGTAGGATGGACATCACGAACTTCGAATCCGGCCCTTTCTCTTGTAAGACCTCCGGGACCCAGCGCGCTCAACCTTCTTTTATGTGTAACCTCCGACAGAGGATTTGTCTGGTCCATAAACTGAGAAAGCTGGCTGGTACCAAAAAACTCCTTGACCACTGCAGAAACAGGTTTGGAATTGATCAGATCGTGAGGCATCAGCGTCTCCACCTCTTGCAGGCTCATCCTTTCCTTGATGGCCCGTTCCATTCTCACAAGACCTATCCGGTACTGGTTTTCCAGCAACTCTCCAACCGCTCTGACCCTTCTGTTGCCTAAGTTGTCAATATCGTCTACGACGGCCTCAACACTTTTCAACTTAATGAGCTCCTTGACGGTGGCAAGAATATCCTCTTTCCTGAGGGTGCGCAGGGTCAGGGGGGCATCAAGATTCAAGCGATAATTCAATTTGAGACGACCAACCAGAGACAGGTCATAGGTGTCTATGTTGAAAAACAGGTTTTCAAAAAACCTCCCCGCCACTTCGGGCGTCGGAGGGCTGCTGGGGCGCATCTTCCTGTAGATATCCAGAACGGCATCTTCACAGCTCTCAATTTTGTCCACAAGCAGCGTATCCCTGATTGAGGAACTGATCCCGTGACCGCTCAGGATAAGACATTCCAGGGCATCAATGCCTTTTTCTTTTACGGATTCCAGTTGACCCTCTGTGATCGTCTGATTTGACCCACAAAGAATTTCTCCCGTTTCAGGATCCACCAGATCGTCCGCAAGCACTCGGTTCACAATCTCGGAAGGTTCAATGGGAATGCGTATTCGTTTGGGATCCAAACAGGAAATTTCCTCAAACCCTTTTTCCTTTAAGGTCTCCAGAAGTTCGCCTGTGAGGGTTTCCCCCTTCACGGCAAGGCTATCCCCGGTATCCGGGTCCAGGATATCCCCCACAAGCTGCAGTTCTTCGTCTTTCAGAAAATCCAGAGACAGCCGTCGTTTCAGGGGTATCGTGGCTTGAAAGCCCTCCATTGACTGCAACGTCTTCAACAATCGTTTGGAAATTTTAGCCCCTGTTTTAGCAAGGACTTCCCCGGTTGTCGGATCAACGATTTCCTTCGAGATCTTCTCCTGTCTGAGATCTTCCATCTTGGGCTCACGCCACCAACCAAGATTATCGTGACCGATCATTTCTGTTCCATAAAAATGCTGCAGGAGATCGCCGGTAGAATACCCGAGCGCCTGCAAAAGGATTGTAACGGGAAATTTTCGTCGTCTGTCTATGCGTACAAACAAGATATCTTTTGGATCAAATTCAAAATCCAGCCAGGAACCTCTCAGAGGAATGATCCTTGCGGAATACAAAAGTTTCCCGCTGGAATGGGTCTTTCCCTTATCATGATCGAAAAAAGCACCGGGAGATCGATGCAACTGGCTTACAACAGCGCGTTCCGTGCCGTTAACAATAAACGTGCCCCTTTCAGTCATCATCGGCAGGGTCCCGAAATAAATTTCCTGCTCTTTGATATCTCTGATGCTCTTGGTGTCATTCACAGAATCGGTATCAAAGACAACAAGTCTCACGGTCAGTCGTAGGGACGCCTCGTATATCATACCTTTACTGAGGCAGTCTTCCACGCTGTATTTGATGTCCTGAAATGCGTATTTCACAAACTCCAGAGAGGACGTCCGAGCAAAATCATGGATGGGGAAAACGCTGTTGAATGCCCCCTGTAAACCCTCATCCTTACGTTCATCGGGAGGAACATCTTTCTGTAGAAACCGATCGTAGGATACTTTCTGAATATCGATAAGATTCGGAGTCTCAACAATCTTGTCAATTTTCCCAAAACTTTTTCTGATACGTCTTTTGACACCATCAGTTCTTGACATGGTATCTCCTGTATTTGTGTATAAACAACAGCCAACGGGCACGAACTCAAAAAACCGACCTACGTGATATTATCCCTTTCATTACGCAAACAGCTTCCCCCATTCCAAGGGATGAACCCTCCCCTGTCCTGGAAGAAGCCATTACGATAAAAGACTAAAGGCGCCCTTCAGAAACTCATTTAATCTCAACTCCAGCCCCGACCTCTTCAAGCTGTGTTTTGATGCTTTCCGCTTCATCCATGGGGACACCTTCCTTGACAGGACCTGGAACACCATCAACCACTGCTTTTGCCTCTTTCAATCCTAATCCCGTGATAGCGCGAACCACCTTGATCACCTGAATCTTCTTGTCACCGACACTCGTCAGAATCACATCAAATTCCGTCTGTTCAACGGCTTCTTCCTGGCCCTGGGCGCCGGGCGCGACCGCCGCGACAGAAACCGGCGCAGCAGCACTGACGCCAAATTTTTCTTCCAGCTCCTTCACAAACTCAGACAGTTCCAGTACGGTCATATTGGATATGAATTCAACTACATCTTCTTTGCTTATGTTTGCTCCCATTTTACTTTTTCATCCTCCGAATTCTTGCTTGCAGCTAATTGGCTTTCTGTTCTTCAATGGCTTTCAGTACATTAAGCAGGCTCACTGTTACAGCGTTCAAGACCCTTACAAAAGCGGTTGGAACAGCCTGCATAACTGACAGTGTCTGGGCAAGCAGAACGTCCCTTGGCGGCAAAACAGCCAACTTTCTAATGCCATCGACATCGATTTCCCTACCGGAAATCTGTCCCCGTCTTATCTCGAGCTGTTTAAACTCTTTGGCATAATCCACGAGCACTTTTGAAGGGCCCACCACGTCTTCATACATCAACGCAATTGCAGAAGGACCTCTCATATAGTCTTTGACAACTGCCGTGTCCGTGTTTTCACTGGCCAGTTTAAGAAGCCTGTTTTTTACGACCTGAAATTCTGCTTCAACTTTACCGAGCTCTCTCCGCAGCCTGTTGGTTGCTTCCACATCGAGACCCTGGTATCCGACCAGTAAAGTTCCCTGTACTTTTTTGAGCCGTTCGTGAAGATCGGCAACAAATTTTTCTTTATTTTCTCTATCCATATTCACCTCCTCTCTATCCGACAAATTGCTCGTCACAGACAAAAGGAGTAGCCTGAAAGCCTAATCGCTACAGTTAAAAATTCCATAGTCTCGGCAGGCATACCATTAAGCCCCTTACGAAGAGCGCCTACTGTCTTTGACAAATGCTTAAAGAATTACGCTTTTACAAGCATCAAAACCCCGCAGAACAGCGTACCGGCCGATAAAGGCTGGTTAACGGGTCACTGCAGGGTGTTTCACCAAACCTCGAGGCTGAAGACAAAGGGATAAAGGCTGAAAGTCTTCCTGTCCCCAAGATTTTCTCAAAAAGTTATCTGTTTAAAAGATCCTTTACATAGGACGCGTCAACCTTTACTCCGGGACCCATGGTTGATGAAACCGCAATGCCCTTGAGATAGGTCCCCTTGCTCGAAGGGGGTTTAAGCCTCAAAATCGTCTCAAAGAATGCAGCCATATTTTCAAGGAGCATTGGAACACCGAAAGAAATTTTCCCCATGGACGCATGGATAATCCCGGTTTTCTCCACCTTGAAATCAATCTTCCCACCTTTAATATCCTTCACGGCTTTAGCCACTTCAAAAGTGACCGTTCCCAGCTTTGCATTGGGCATCATTCCCCTTGGCCCAAGGATCCTTCCCAGCTTTCCAACCGTACCCATCATGTCCGGGGTTGCAACGGCTTTATCGAATTCCAGCCAGCCTCCCTGAATTTTCTCTGCAAGATCATCGGAACCGGCATAATCAGCTCCGGCCTCAAGGGCTTCTTTTTCTTTTTCCCCTTTGGCAAAAACGACAACACGAACGGTCTTGCCTGAACCATTCGGAAGCGCCACCGTTCCACGGACCATTTGATCGGCATGTCGAGGATCCACACCCAGCCTTACAGCCAGATCCACACTCTCGTTAAACTTGGCATAAGCACTGTCAATGGCCAGTTGAACCGCGTCCTCGAAACTGTATTTGTTCAGCCTGTCTACCTTTTGAGCACTCTGGATATATTTCTTACCTTTCCTGGGCATCTTTCTTTCCCTTCTCACACTAAGATTCTGTAATCGTAATCCCCATACTCCTTGCGGTGCCTTCAATAATCCGGCTCGCCCCCGTCAAGTCGATTGCATTCAAATCCTCAAGTTTGGTCTTTGCAATTTCCTCCACCTGCTTCCTGGTCACACTCCCTACCTTTTTCTTGTTTGGCTCGGAAGAACCCTTCGCGATCTTGGCATGCTGCTTCAAAAGCACAGAGGCGGGTGGTGTTTTCGTTATAAATGAGAACGACCTGTCTGCGTATATGGTTATAATAACAGGAATAACCGTTCCAGCCTGATCTTGAGTTCTGGCATTGAACGCTTTACAGAACTCAGCGATATTGACTCCGTGCTGTCCAAGGGCCGGCCCGATGGGCGGAGAAGGATTTGCCTGTGCGCCCTTAACCTGCAGCTTGACAGAACCAATTATTTTTTTTGCCATGATAAAACCTCTTTCAAATCTTCCAAATCGTCATTTTCAGTAGTATCCATCCGAACAATATCCGGAAACAAAAGGGGAACCTGCCTGCTAAATCGTTGTTACCTGTATAAAATCAAGTTCTACGGGAGTAGGACGTCCAAATATGGGAATAAGCACCTTTACTTTTTCCTTATCAGGTTTTACCTCCTCCACAATCCCCTGAAAATTCGTAAACGGTCCATCAACAACTTTGACCTCGTCTCCCTCTTCAAAGCTGTATTTCGGCTTAGGCCTGCTGACACCTTCCTCCATCTGATGGATGATACGTTCCGACTCCTCATCTGAAATGGGAGTGGGCTTTACATCGCCGCCTACAAATCCCGTAATTTTTGCTGTGTTCTTGACCGTATGCCATGTCTCATCAATCAAGGCCATCTGAACAAGAATATATCCCGGGTAGAATTTCCGGGAAGACATCTTTTTCTGGCCATTTTTCAGTTCAACAACCTTCTCTGTCGGGACGAGGATCTGCCCAAAGTACTCATCCTGTCCGAAAGCTTCAATTCTCTGCTCCAGATTCGTTTTGGCCTTCTCTTCGAAACCGGAATACGTATGAACAATATACCATCTAAGTTGCACGGTTGCACCTGACTAAAAAACGATTGAAATTTGACAGTTTGAAAAGAATCAAAGGCTTCTAAAAACCTGCCTGCGGCGTGAACAAAGGCGCAGCTCTTTTGGAATCGTATGGCGTATTGGTTGTCCCATGAGAACCAATTTAAATGATGTTTTTAATAATCTTTATGAGCCCGAAGTCAACCAAGCCAAGAAATATAGCAATCAAAATAGTAAGGACAATCACAACCGCAGTGGAAGCCAGCAGTTCCTTGCGGGTTGGCCATTTTACTTTTTTCAACTCTGTCTTAGCGTCTCTTAAAAACTGCCCAGTCTTGCTGAAAATTCTGGAAAAAGCGTTTTCACTCTTCTCTTTTTTCGGCTGGACAGCTCGTTTTGGAATGGACGGAGCGGGTTTTGCCAAGACCCCTTTGTTGTCCACGCTTTCCTCTGTGGCAGTCACCTCACTCAGAGAAGGATCTGTTGAAATTTTTCTCTGCCTTGAGCGCCCTTTGCTTTTTACTTTCTGGATTGGTTTTTTCATCTCATATCTGTCTGGGTTTTATAGATTTCCTGTTTCGCCTGCGAAAAAAACAATGGTTAAGAAACGACCACCCCTGATACTTCTCTGCAGCAACCTCAAAATTCCACACAAAAATTGGCAGGCCAGGAGGGATTCGAACCCCCAACACCCGGATTTGGAGACCGGTGCTCTAACCGTTAGAGCTACTGGCCTGCAAGATAAAGATTTATTTTGTTTCCTTATGGAATGTATGGGTCCTGCAAGAAGGACAATATTTTTTAAATCCCAATTTGTCCGGGGTCTTCCTCTTATTTTTTGTCGTCGTATAGTTCCTGTTCTTGCACTGTTCGCAGGCCAATGTAATAATATCACGCATCTCTTATCGGCCTCCCTTTATTCGATAATCTCGCTGATTACGCCCGCGCCTACCGTCCGTCCACCTTCTCGAATGGCAAACCGAAGCTCTTTTTCCATGGCGATGGGCGTTATCAGGTTGATCTCCATGCTTACATTGTCCCCGGGCATCACCATCTCAACACCTTCAGGAAGCGTGGTTACTCCCGTAACATCCGTCGTCCGGAAATAAAACTGCGGCCGGTATCCATTGAAAAAAGGTGTATGACGACCACCTTCTTCCTTTGTCAGAATATACCCTTCCGCCTTGAACTTGGTATGCGGCTTGATCGAACCCGGTTTGGCAACCACCTGGCCACGTTCCACATCATCACGCTTGATACCCCTGATCAGCACGCCAATGTTGTCCCCGGCCTGACCCTGATCCAATATCTTCCGGAACATCTCAACGCCCGTGCAAACCGTCTTGATCGTATCTTTAATCCCAACAATCTCAACTTCCTCGCCAACCTTCACCACTCCACGCTCAACACGTCCCGTGACAACCGTACCCCGTCCCGATATGCTGAAAACATCCTCTATCGGCATCAAAAACGGCTTGTCCGTATCTCGAATCGGCTCTGGGATATAGCTGTCAATGGCATCCATCAACTCAAATATACATTTCGCATCCTCTGAATCAGGATCCTCACTCTCAAGCGCCTTCAGTGCACTCCCCTTGATAATCGGAGTGTCATCCCCGGGAAATTCATACTTGGAAAGGAGCTCTCTCATCTCAAGCTCTACAAGCTCTATCAGTTCCTCATCGTCAACCATATCGCACTTGTTGAGAAAAACCACCATGCTCGGAACCCCGACCTGCCGGGCAAGAAGAATATGTTCACGCGTCTGAGGCATGGGCCCATCATCCGCACCCACAACCAGGATGGCGCCATCCATCTGCGCGGCACCGGTGATCATGTTCTTGATGTAATCCGCATGTCCAGGACAGTCCACGTGGGCGTAATGCCTCTTTTCCGTCTGGTATTCCACATGCGCCGTCGCGATGGTTATCCCTCTCGCCTTCTCTTCCGGCGCCTTATCGATCTCATCAAAGGGAATATAATCCGCCATCCCTTTCTTCTGAAGGTGCTTCGTAATCGCAGCAGTCAACGTCGTCTTGCCGTGATCTATATGCCCTATTGTACCCACATTCAAATGCGGCTTGGTCCTCTCAAACTTCTTCTTGGCCATCTTTCAGTCCTCCTCAATTTAGGTTGCAGGCAACTTAGGAGTTGGGTTACGGGGCAACGATTCACCGCAGTAAAACCTGTAACTGCCGCTTACTCCCTAATGTGGAGCCCACGACCGGGATTGAACCGGTGAACCTCATCCTTACCAAGGATGCGCTCTACCTACTGAGCTACGTGGGCAATAAAAGGAAAAGTGAGTAGTGGAGCGGGAAACGGGACTCGAACCCGCGACCCTCAGCTTGGAAGGCTGACGCTCTAGCCAACTGAGCTATTCCCGCCCTTTTACAGCAAAACAGACGTTTCAAGATCTGAAAATCCTGCTTGAACCAGCAATTTAAAAAGACCGTGAAACTTAAAAAAATAATAATTCAAATATTTGGTGGTGGAGAGGGGAGGATTTGAACCTCCGAAGGCTGAGCCGGCAGATTTACAGTCTGCTCCCTTTGGCCACTCGGGAACCTCTCCACAATGAGGTTCGCTTTGATCCTGCCGTGGAGCCAGCGAAGGGAATCGAACCCCCGACCCACTGATTACAAATCAGTTGCTCTGCCATCTGAGCTACGCTGGCACCTAGTCCTTTTTGCGAATAAATAAGTAGTATAACCCCGAACAATTCCGAATTCAAGCGCCATATATAACAAAATATCGGCTATAAGCAGAGTCTTTTCTATCCATGCAGCATTATACGCCGATTTTCATCGAATTTCATGAAAATACAACTTTCCTGTTGTTTCGAGCGCATTGCATGCCATTCAAAGAGCATCGAACCCTCCAATATAGTGGCAGAGGATCTCATGTCAATAATCAGAGCATTTCTTTTTCACTGATACCATAGCAATAATGGGGAAAAAATGTTTCCCGTACAATCTTTCACACTCCTTATTCCTCTGGAATCTGAGAGGGAACTATCCTTAGAAATCACAGATCGTCTGATTAAAAAAAACCTTGATCAGTCAGGTTCTTTATGGTAGTTGTTTTAAGAGAGTACAAAAAGCGATCATTTACGGGTGCAAGTTAAGGATAAAAAATCTAATTCACATTTCAAGGAGGGAAACGAATGGCAGCTTTAGGAGGAGGATTAGTAGCTCTGGTACTGGGTATTATTGGAATTATTTTCTGGTGGGGATACTTTTTAAAAGCCCTTCTGGCCGCCGTACCGGCAATGCTTATTCTGGGGGGCGCGTTGGCGGCCTATCTGGGTTTTGAAGAACTGAAAGATAAGAAAAATGCCCCGGATGCTTTCGACGAAACCGCTTCGCTGAAAAGTGATGTTGAAAACCTTAAAAATGAAATTAAAGAGATGAAAACCGAGAAAGAATAATAACGTCAGGCTCGGTGAATAAAACGAGAAACGGCTCGTATCGGCATTGATCCTATGGTCTCCGGGCGTGGACGTGCACACCCGGAGACCATTTTTTATTTTTCTTCGAGAAATGGTTTTGCACGCCGGTTTACGCGCTTCAAACCATAACCTCTAAAGAGTTGAAGAAGTAGTTCATTTCATAGGCCGCAGTTTCCGGTGAATCCGATCCGTGAACGACATTCTTTTCGATGTCCGTAGCAAAATCCCGTCGAATAGTCCCTTCCTCTGCTTCCTTAAAATTTGTAGCGCCCATCAAAGTCCGATATCGGGCGATACTGTCTTCTCCTTCTAAGATCATCACGACGCAAGCGCCTGAAGACATAAAATCCGTGACACTTTCGTAAAACGGCCTTGCTTCATGCACCTTATAAAAACCTTTGGCCTGTTCTTTTGTCATGCGGATCATTTTCATGGCCGCTATCTTCAGCCCTTCTTCCTCCAGGCGACCGATAACCGCTCCTACCAATCCCCTCGAAACTCCATCGGGTTTGATGATCGACAATGTTCGTTGAATCATGTGCAAATATCCTCCTGCTGATAAAATTAATTGACCCATACCTTCGGTTGCTGATATACAACCTGCAATAAAAAGATAATAGGTAACATTAGTCAAGGGATTTATTCTCTATGGCCTGCGGGAAATAGGTTCCCGAATGAAAGGAAACGCGCGCAATGACAGGTAAAAAGAAGACAGCCAAAAAAAAGAGCCTCCTGAGAATGGATGCCGAGCATCTGTTTCAGTTCAGGTGCGCCTCCGGAATACCCTGCTTCACGAAATGCTGCCAGGACATCACCATAGTCCTGAGCCCCTACGATGTGCTTCGAATGAAAAACGCCGTCGGAATTCCATCAGACGAGTTCATAGACAAATATACATTGATCATACGAAGAGAAAACCTCCTCATCCCCATGATCGTTATTAAAATGAATGAAGGGGACAAAAGGTGCCCGTTTGTAACAGAAACCGGCTGCAAGATCTATAACGACAGACCGTGGCCCTGCCGAATGTACCCTCTCAACATGAACGATGACGGAACGTTTAGTTTCATAACGGATTCTTCCAGGTGTTTTGGCTTGAAAGAAGAAGAAAAATCAAGGATTTCCAGCTGGCTGATTGAACAAGGTGTCCCCATGTACGACGAAATGAATCAACTCTTTTCCCAGGTTACAACCCCTTTGAAGGCCCAGGAACTGGACATTGACAACCCGAAAATCTACAAAATGGTTTTCATGGCCCTTTACAATCTGGACAAATTCAGAGATTTCGTTTTTCAAAGCAGCTTTTTGAACCGTTTCCACATCGATAACCTCACTGTTGAAAAGCTGAAAAGAAGCGATGTGGAACTGCTCAAATTTGCATATGACTGGCTGAAATTCGGGATTTTCGGTCAGAAAACTCTGAGCATCCGGGAAGAGGCCATTCCGCATAAAGATGCCTCTTGAGGAACCCAAAAGCTGAAATGCAGGAACAGTAGATGATCGAACCGATATATCCGGAAAATGTTTTTCGCTTCAGATGCCACAAAGACATAAGCTGCTTTACGGAATGCTGCGCCAAACTCCGTCTGATCCTTACCCCCTACGACATTATCAGGATAAAGCATCGACTCAAAATACGATCAGAGGTATTCCTGGATAAATTCACGGACTCTTTTTTTGAAAAATCGCAGCGTTTCCCATTAGTTCAATTGAAAATGCAGGAAGACCTTGAAAAGACTTGTCCTTTCGTGACAAAAAAAGGATGCAGCATTTATGAAGACCGACCGGGCGCCTGCCGTCTTTATCCCGTGGGCAAAGCATCCTCCATGGTAAAGGGAAAAAAGGATGGCCTGAAAAAATTCTTCATGGTGAAAGAGCCCCATTGCAGAGGGTTTGAAGAGGACCGATCCTGGAAACTGGACGATTGGATCAATCACGAAGGGATTGAAGAGTACGACATCTTTAATGACAAATGGTTCGAAATTATCACTTCACGCGAAAGTCTCGGCGAAGAAGATCATGTCACGAAGAAACACCAGATGTTCTTCATGGC
>ERZ889078.1497-NODE-1497-length-18388-cov-9.530682_pt1 | contig 18388 bp, 15 predicted proteins | sample MGYA00521266_ERZ889078 | MGnify/ENA primary metagenome ERZ889078 (study PRJEB32303, sample SAMEA104408618) | aquatic metagenome | biome: Brackish water; feature: Pelagic; material: water | place: Baltic Sea | collected 2014-06-16T06:34:00 | depth 76,534 m ...
AGTCAGTCCCTCTTTTTCTGTGCAAAACCATAAGTTGCTATTCTTGTCCTGAATTATTTGCATTATGTTCTTCGGCGCACTATCTGAGATTGATTCTATTGTATTCAAAAACTGATTGTACTTTGCAATACCGCTCTCAGTAGCAAACCAGATATCATTATTATTATCCTCATATATATCGCGGATATCTTTAGGTTGGCTAAGGTCTTTAGACGGTAAATATCTCTCAAAAGCATCAGAGTCCGGGCTGTACAGACACACGCCATTTTTAGCTGTTCCGATCCACAGCCTGTTCTGGCTATCACATAATATGGATTTGATGCGGTTGTCGCTCAACGTTGTCACATCATTGGATTCATTATAATATCTATTAACCTCTCCGGTTGATGGATTTAGTTTGTTTAAGCCCTCCCATGTACCAACCCAGATATTTCCATTACTATCTTCACACATACTCAAAACTTGATTGTCGCTCAGAGTGGAAGTGTCTTCTCGATCGTATTTGAGATGTGTGAATGTTGCGGTATGTTGGTCAAATTTGTTTAATCCGCCATCCTTGGTTCCAACCCATAGGAAGCCCTTTGAATCCTCATAAAGACTAAGAATATTATTGCTCGATATAGAACTGGAGTCAGCTGGGTCGTGTCTATATACGGCAAAGTCATAACCATCGTATTTATTCAACCCGTCTTCAGTTCCAAACCATAAAAAACCATGCTTGTCCTGAATGATGCTGGATACTGTATTTTGAGAAAGTCCATCCTCAATTGTTAAAGGGTAAAAACGCACGTACGGATTTTGCCCACTTATCCCCGAGAGCAGGATAAATAGCATAAGGATCAAGATCGTTTGAATGTTAGGTGGCAACCTATTCATGAAGGGGCTCATACTACCGACGAATTAAAAAAATTCAAATAAATAATTATATGATTTTTGAGCCCCGCTCCAGACAATAAATTGATTTCAGTTAAACTATAATGTTTTTATCGGTTGTCTAAATTAATTTCCTGCCCATGTTAAGCATTAAGCTGTTCACATCTCGCCAAATTTATTTGGTTTTAATATTCGGTGCTTGGTTCTCCCTTAGCGGGTATCTCATAAAACAAAACTATATTGATATTAGTCGTGCCCATACGATTGCCTCACTGGCAACTGGAATTAAGGATATCCCCAGCGATTCGGAATGGATGAATATCTACCACAACGGGAAAAAAATGGGTTATTCGCTATATTCGCTTTCCAACATGGGCGATGAGGGATATGGAATCAGCAGTACAACAAAGTTGCGTCCTGTTATAGCAGGAATGAATGCGGATGTCTCCCTTTCCAATCGGGTAAAAGTGGATACCTTATTCCGGTTAAAGTCTTTCGATTTTCGATTAATATCAGAGCAAATCTCCACGCAGATTGAAGGTGTTCGGGAGGGAGCTGACCTGAAGCTCACAATCCATCAGGGGAAAGAGATAACAACTCAAACATTGTCTTTACCTGAAGATGTATATACATATCTCGGTTTGCAACCCATGGTTGCCTGGCAGGGAATTAAAGCTGGGGATCATATAAAAGTACCCTCTTTTGATCCGGTTTCCATGGATATGGGTGAAATGGAAATCATCCATGAAGGAAAAGATGATATTACAATTGAAGGTGTAGAGTATCGGTTAAATAAAATTCGTGTGGAATTCCGTGGGATTCCCTCGATGTTTTGGCTAGATGATAATGGTTTAACCTATCGTGAACAATCCGTTCTTGGATTGGTTATGGAGCGAACTACTCCAGCCAACGCGTTAAAGTTTTCTGATGAAACCGTTGACCTTATTGATGCTTACGCCATCCCTGTTGATAAACCCATAGATGATCGTGAACGATTAACCGAACTGGTGCTTGAGTTGGAAGGTTTAGACTCTTCTTATCTTGCGAGCATGGAATCTGAAAGACAGCAAATTATCAGCGCCGACCCTTTGCAGTTAAGACTCAAGCCTCATGACATATCAATGACAGATGAACCGTTGGCTCCTTATCTGGTTGCAACGCCCATTCTGCAATCTTCACATCCCCGTATCTTATCCATGGCCAGAACTGTGACGGATGAAACAACTGATCAGATAGAAAAAGTAAATGCATTGACTGACTGGGTTTTTCAATACCTCAAAAAACAACCCGTAGTTAGCATGGGATCCGCAGTTGATATTTTAGACGGTAAGGCGGGTGATTGCAGCGAACATACAACCTTGTATACGGCTCTTAGCCGAAGTATAGGCATACCAACAAAAATGAACATTGGCATTGTTTATCTTCAAGGGCGGTTTCTTTATCATGCCTGGCCTTCGGTATTTATTGATGGTGAATGGATTGCTGTGGATCCCAGTCTCGGGCAACATCGTGCCGACGCCACCCATATTGTTTTTATGGAGGGCGACTTTTCACAGATAACACAACTTGTACCTGTCCTTGGTAAAATTCAGATTAAAATTTTAGAACAACATTACCCAGAAGATTCATGATTCAAATAAATAATGTAACAAAACGCTTTGGTCCTCTCACCGCAGTAGATGCTCTTTCGTTGTCCATTAATCAAGGTGAACTTTTCAGCTGTCTTGGACCTAACGGAGCGGGAAAAACCACCACAATTAAAATGCTCACGGGATTAATGGCGCCAGACGAAGGATCCATAACTCTAAACGGTGTTGATATTCAAAAGGAACCGGTAGCGGCTAAGCGCCTTGTTGGTTACATACCGGATGTACCTTTTTTATATAACAAGCTAACGGGTGAAGAGTTTTTAACGGTTGTTGGCAATCTCTATGAAATGCCCGGCACAGAAATACAAAAACAAATTATTGTGTATCGCGAACAATTGGATATGGAAGATTGGTTTGAGCAGCAAATCGAAGGGTATTCCCGGGGAATGAAGCAGCGTGTTGCCTTTGCAGCCGCCATGGTACATGAACCTGAGATTCTTATCATCGATGAACCCATGGTGGGTCTTGATCCGCGAACTGGTAGAAGAATGAAACAGTTGATGCGAGATAAAGCAAACAACGGAACAACTATCTTTTTATCCACACACAACCTTAATGTGGCAGAAGAATTGTCTGATCGTATTGGGATTATCAATCGAGGAAAACTGTTGTCGCTCGGCACCATGGCTGAATTACGTCAAGATTCCAATGAATCGCTGGAAGAATTGTTTATTCAACTGGTCGACGAATCCGCTGAAGATACTCTGGCAAAGAAACCTGTATAACATATGCTCTTTTATACCCAGTTTTTTAATATTCGTTTCTGGTCCTTTGTTCGAGGAGTGAAGACCAGTGTGCGGAAGCGCTGGCTGGAAACCTTGGTTCCGGTATCGATTATGACCGGAATGCTCATTGGAGGATATAAGCTTCTTCTCTGGGGCGCAATTTTTTTGTTAAAACAGGGGGAAATCGGAATCCTTTTACTTGATCGATTCTTTTATCTGGGGTGGACGATCATTTTCTACCTGCTAATTCTTTCAAATATTCTTACAGCGCTAAGTACTTTGTATCGATCTCCGGAAGTGACATTTTTCATGACGAGTCCAATATCACATATTCAACTTTTTCGAGCAAAATTGTTTGAAAACCTGGTGTATAGTTCATGGGCTATCCTGATTTTAGGAATCCCCCTTAGTTTGGCATATGGACAGGTGAAATCATTGTCTTTTGTAAAAATTGCTTTATTTCTCCCCATTGGACTTATTCCATTTTTGCTAATTGCCGCGGCCATTGGTATGTGTATTCTTATGCTTGTAGTACGGTTATCAAAATATTTCCAGATGCGCTCCATTTTTCTTGTGTTGGTTGTTGTGTTTGCCGGACTGTTTTATATGTATTTCAAGTTTAGCCAACAGGATACCCTTTTGGTCGGCGTCTCGGGGAACTTCCGTACCATAAGCCGCTACATGGGCAATCTGGCTGCAAATCCATTTCCTTATATTCCAAGTTATTGGCTCAGCGAAATGATTATTGATTTTGGTCAAAAAGATTGGTCCAGTTTTATCTATTTCATTGGACTCATGATTACCACAAGCTTGGTGGCGTATGAAATCGCCGGCTGGATTGCAGCAAAGAATTATTATTCGTCTTTCCAGGTCATGGAGGGGATGAATACTCGACGAAAACGATTATCCTTTCGCTCTGTATCAAACAACTCCTTGCTTTCATTTTTACCTGCTCAGTACCGGGCATTAGTTGTTAAGGATATCCTGCAATTTGTTCGTACGCCTCAACAGTGGATACAATTCATAATGTTTGGTTTTTTTATCGCTATTTATCTCATAAATCTTTCAAGGGCTGATATTAAAATTGCCCGCCTTGACCCCTTCTGGCAGACCTTAATTTATATTTTCAATTTTGGGTTTTCCGGTTTTACCCTTGCTGCATTGACATCACGTTTTGTTTATCCGTTAATCAGTTTGGAAGGTCACGGATTGTGGGTGATGTTGTCTGCGCCCATGCAATTGTCTAAGTTGTTTCGTGTGAAATTTTGGATGTCCTTTTTTATCTTTTTTACATTGGCTGAGGTTGTTGCTCTAGTGGGAAATTATTATTTAGGTCAAGATACAACAATGACCACCATATCAACGCTGTTTTTACTGGTGATGAGCTTGGGCTTAGTGAGCCTTTCGCTCGGCCTTGGTGCTGTGTTTCCACAATTCGATGAACCGAATCCAATGCGAATTACTTCCGGAGCTGGAGGAATTATTACTGTTCTTGCCAGTTTAGTATATGTCGCTATTATGGTGGGTGCTATGATTTATGTATTCCAGCTATGGGAAGCCAATCAATGGTCGTCGCTCATGGGTTGGATACTGCTTGGTATTTCCCTGTTGAATGGTTTTGTGATTTTCCTGCCGTTGAAATGGGGAAAACGAGTGTTGCTGAAAACAAGTGGTTAAAAATTTCGGAAACATGTTTCAGTGCAACTATTCAGTTCAATAATTCTGATATTATATTTTTTTAAAACCAACTTTGAACATTAAAATTCACTGCTAATTATTAATCAAAGGAGAACCTATGAAGTGCAATATGGGGAAAACTGATCGAAAAATTCGTATTTGGCTAGGCGGTTTGATTCTGGCAATACATTATATATCCTACTTCGTAACCGGATATTATTGCGTATGGGCTAACATTGCCTGGATTCCATTCCTTACTGGTTTGGCTCGTTGGTGTCCGGCCTATGTACCATTCAAATTCAGTACAAAAAAAGAAGCCGAATAATAAAATTCCAAAAATGTACATTATAAAAAGCCCCTGAAATCAGGGGCTTTTTTATTTTAAAATGTTATTTCTGCTTATTGTTTCTATAGTTATTAATCATTCCCAGTACTGCCGGAATTACCAAGACCGATGCCAAGAAACAGGTTCCTACACCAATAAATAAGGCACCTCCCATAGAACCCAAGCCGCGATACGTTGCAAACAAAAGGGATCCAAATCCTAGCATGGTAGTCAGGGATGTGAGGAAAATCGCACGGCCAGTCGATGCAAATACCGCTTTGTGATTTCCCCAGCCTTCTATCTGATAGCGATGAACAAGGTGTACTCCATCGTCAATTCCAATTCCAATGATGAGCGGTACTGCCATAATATTCATCATCGTAAGCTGCATACCGGTCAATTCCATGGCGCCTAACATCCAGATTGCCCCAACGACTAACGGGATTATTGCCAAAACTGCCCGTTTGAGTTTTCTGAAATCAAGCAGTAGAATAATGAAAATAACTGCGATGGCTAGTTTTGTTGCAAATTTTCCGTCTTTTGCAAAAATATCAATAAGGCGCTTATACACCGGAGGCATTCCAGTCGCGCGTGGGCTAATATCCTCAAGTTCGCTGGTAAATTGGTTTAAATATATATTATCCCACACGTTGGCTTTAGGGAAAATTGTAATTAGAAATAGGTCTCCCGATTCTCCCACATATTGACTTCGGATTGTCGGGGGAATCGTCTCCAGCGTAATTGGTTCTGGGTTTGCCATGCGAATAGCCGATGATAAATAGGCTTTTCCAAAATCTTGCTGGAAAATCTTCAGTTTTTCTAAAGCTGATGCATCATTTGATTCTAACCTTCTTGTCAATTCTGAAAATATTCCTGTATTGATATTCGGACTGACGCCGGCCAGAGTCTTTTGCCATCCCATAACTGTTTCGTCTTCTTCTTCTGGAACAACACCAACCAACAGACCCGTTTTCAGATAAACCTTATCCTGATTTCCAATATTGGCCATATCCTGAATTTCCATTATATTCATTTCAAGGCGAGCCATTTCAGTTAGAAATTGATCAAAATCGCCTTGCGTGAAATCCTGTTTTATTTTTGCGTTTTTGAGGTCACATTGGATTTCTCTCACAATTGTCTGACGTTCTGCCTGTTCCTCCTCTGCTGGTAAAAAATCCACAATAGATCGTACCATGCCCGATGTTTTCATTTTCTTGGCAGCATCGGTTAGGCGTTGAGCTTCCTTAAGATTGTCTGCTGTGAAATAGGCATAATCGCCGCTGATATCCAGCTTGTCGATCATTTTATCCTGGAGAATAATTGATTCAAGTCCTTCCGGCTCCATATTTAAATAGTTGTAATCCCAGGTTATAATGGAACCGTGATACCCAAGAAACGCAATCAGAATAATTGCCACAATGCCAGAGGCCCCTGGATGTCGTGCAATCCAATGTGATCCTGCGCCCAGTCGTTGATACGAAATATTTTTAATGGGTTTGATCTTTGCATTTTTGCGGAATTTTGCAACGGTTCGTTCGCGGATGACAAGTAATGTTGGCAATACTGTAAGTGCAGCAAACATCGTCATGAGAATTCCCGTCCCAAGCGTTATTCCAAATTCTTGGTAACCACTGGAACTCGTTGCAATCATTGTGAGAAATGCCGCTGAAGTCGTGAATCCGCCTGTCAAAACACCTAATCCTGATTTTTGCATGGTGATTTTCAATGATTCTTCTACATCTTTACCCAACGACCGCATTTCACTATACACTGCAATAATATGAATGGAAAAATCAATACCGAGTCCTACCAGAATAACACCCATCATAGCCGTCATCATATTTAATGATCCCACAAATAGATATGACAATCCTAACGCCCAAACGATACCAATAATCAATGTGATGATAGCAAGGATGGGACTTACGACCATGCGAAAGGCGATAATAAACAATATCAGGATGCCTATTAACGCAAGGCTTGTAATCGTAAAAGAGTCTGTTTCCATAGCTACCATTTCATCGCGGGCAAGGGGAATAATGCCCGTTAATCCGGCGTAAACTCCTAGCTCTTCTGCAATCTCCCGAACGATTCGTTCGGCGGCATTAGTGGCAGTTGTGTCTGCATCAATATCCATCATATCGAAAGTTGGGACAATCTGCATGATAAGCATTTGGCGATCCCAACTTCTATAATAGGTGTCGCCGTATAAAATTGCATCACTGGCAATGACGCCAGCGTTATCATTATTTCCATCCAATACCTGATTTACCGCTTCCGCGTACGTCTGAAGACCATCCATAAATCGAATGGCGCCTTGCTCCTGCTCTTGTCCCTCAATAGATCCACCGCCGCTTCCTGTATATTCCTGCTCAAAAGAATCGTTCATGTTTTTCAAAAATCCAGTAAGATTTGGATCCGTGAATAGGGAACGATTTGTTTCCAAATCCTCCGTTTTCATGAGCATCAGAGCGTGATCTGCAATCAATTCTTTTGGGAGCGTGTAATCCACTTTTTTTACATATTCCGTCATTTTTTCAATTTCTACGGCTGTGCGATCTGCGAATTCAATCAGCTTCTCTGGATCGCCTTCTGCAACGACAATCATAGAAGCCGCCCCGGCAAATTCATCCATGATGCGGTCGAATTCTTCCACCATGGGATCACCCTTGGGCATCATTGCGGTAAAGTTGGTTTCCATCGTGAGTTGACCCATCAACCATCCAAATAAAATAGTTATAATCAGCAATGCTCCTGCTGAATGCCAAGGGTTTTTTGAAATAAATGCTGCTAAGTTTGTTAATAATCTATTTCTCATAATGTCCTCAATTTATTTGAAGTGATTTCATTTCCGTTGACGCAGATAATTGCTTAATGAATTTTGTGTCGTGGTCAATGTGATCTTTTTTCCAATTCAATGGATTGTTTGATATATATCTGCGGATATTTTCTAGTCCGTGTTCATCCCGAATGATATGATCGTAAAAACGAGATTGCCAGGCGAAGGTGGGATCGATAAGTCTAATCCGCTTAGTACAGATAGATTTATACTGTCCAATTATTGATCCCAATGAATTCGGTTTTAATGTCGTAGAGACGTTTCGCTGGAACGTCTTATTTTCCAACGGGTTTGAGACGACTCCCCGAGTCGTCTCTACATCGTTTTCATGTTTAATCCAAATAATTCCATGGATGTGGTTCGGCATGATTATCCATTCAACTAATTCTATATTTTCACGAATAGTTGATGTGCGCAACCATTCTTCGTTTACAATTTCCCCAATATCGTTTAAAACGGTTTTATCATTTACAATTTCACCAAAACAATTCTGCATACTTTTTGTGCAAATGGTTACATAATACAAACCTGGTGTGCCATAATCCCATCCTTGTAAACGTGTCGATTCTGTGCGATATGTATTGTTATAGCGCATTTTTTGGTAGGATCGTTTCTATAATATTTACACCCATCATTTTCATATCGTTCAATAATTGGTCGGGCTCGACAATGTGACCCATATAATGCAATCCTGTTTGTGGTAACTGACCGGATAAATATTGTTTAATACACGCCACAACGGGGATGGCAGTAAACCAATATCCATCATCATGGCTTAAACATAATTTCATGGTTTTTTCTGTGCCCATGGCTTCTAATTGTATTACAACGCGATAGGGCGGTTTACTGAATTTTGCCCAGGACCAAAATAACAATTTTCCAAATAGCCTTAATCCTACTTTTGGGAATAGTTTTAACCCAAAATAAACAATGGGCATAATTATATAATCTGAAAACCAGTGTGTCCCGGCAATATAAAAACCTGTTTTTTCTAGGCTTGGTATCCGTTCTGGCAAATCATATAGTTCTTCAAAAAACATAGGCGACATCATGCGCTCACCTATCGGTTCTCCCACATCCATGGTAATTAAATCTTTGGTAGACCACATGCTGGCTTTTTTCCATTGGCCTTTTTCATAGATTTCCATTCTAAAATCCGCAATTTCGCTGGCGAATTCTTTTTCCGTCGATGGATTCACATGAATATCTGCCCAATTCACATTTAATACACCGCCGATAATGGCTGATGATAAATCTTCTATTTTCTTATCTGCATACCGAATAAGCGCTGAAGGTAGACCTGGATGAAAACCTGCTTCAGTTATGATCAGGCTGTCAGATTCATCAATCTCTTTCTTCATGTTCTTAAGTAATTCAAGCTTATGACTTGAGTAGTGAATATCAAGATAGTCGGTATTTGTTTTTATTGCGCATTGAACAACCCTGTCTGCAAAGTCCGCTGTTGCAGATGCTACAATTACCATGTCCGCATCCTTGAGAAAGGCATGTAAACTTTTGGAATCAAGAATGTCGACACAGGCAAAGGAGATACGATTTGTTTCATGTCGCTCTGAAAGTTCTCGAGTAACTTTTTCTAATTTCTGCTTATTGCGAGCACCCAAGACAATCTGCGTCTTGGTGTATTGTAGCAATAAATCGGCAATTTTAATTCCCGTATTTCCTGTGCCACCCAGGATTGCCAGTCTTTTTGGCAAAGATGGCATTTTAAAAATGAGCCCTTATGCGTAGTCGTATTGCGCTGTCCTGCAATCCAAATTCCGTATCCTTTTCGCCGATTGATTGACTATAATAAAGACTAAGCAATACGTCTTCTTTAATGTCCCAATCCACAGTTGGATTAAGAATGATACTTTTATCATCCAGATTAGCAATCCCAAATAATCCCAAAGAAATAAAATCGGTCATGGAATGACGTATCATGAAAAATGAATAATTCTGGTTAAGACTATGGGTTTCTCCCATTAGGTAATTCATATAATTGACGAATTGAGTGCTATTTTTTTCTGCACCCAGAGTATTATACAGGTATTCGACCATAAAAAATGTGCCAGTAGAAAATGTATAATCCGATCCAAAGACGAACTCATTGTGTTCCCATTTCCCCATGGTCTGAACGCCCTCAAACCAGAGTCCAACATCTCCAATTTGACCGACCGTGGTTATACCTAAATAGTCCATTGTTTTATAGTGTGTATTGGTGTCTGGATAATCTACTATTCTCCAATATGGAATTAGTCGATTCGCCTGCGCCCAGTGCATGGAAATATCAAATCGACCAACGCCAGACTTTAATCCGACCATTTTTTTCGCCAATTCCCAGGATTCCGCCGGAGCTAGAATCGCATCAAATGTATTTCTGTCTCCAAAAGGAATTTCAATGCGAAACGCCATAACGCCCGGCTGATCATAGGTTGGATCCATGATGTCCTTGCTATTAAAAATGTCCAAAGGGTTCCAGGCGTATCCGGAGCCAAGGCTTAGGGGTTGCTGACCAACGGTTATGTCAGCTTTTGAGAAAGATAAACGTGCGTAAAGATTGTCAAGATAAAGAGTGTCCGATATTGCTAATGGGTAATCTGATATCAGCGATGAATCTGGGGTGCCGGGAGGATTAAAAGCAGATTCCCACATTTCATTCGGTAGAAAATCCAGCATATTCCATGTGGTTTTTCCGAAATACTTCTGAATGTTGATATTGCCTGCTATTAAAACATCGTTTCGGCCTGACTCAAAATCCAATCGCAGCTTAGTATATCCAAAATTATACGCCTGATTATCAAAGTTCATCCGATCATATTCAGTTTCTATATATCCCAGAAATTCAACTTGAGCAAATGCAAATACAGGGAGAAAAACCAGTATCCACTTTATCATTTTTTAAGATTCCTTTCTGAGAAAAACCCCTCTGGTGGCTCCCATGAATAGGATATCTCTTTTGTTTCCATTATCGTTTCTGAATTCTCCAGATGATTTTTCATTCGAATTCTCATTGCTGTTGGATACCCGTCTACTATTTGTATATCTTCCAGATAAAGCGATTTCTCGATACGGTCCTTGGGGTCAGCATAATCAATTTGTATAGGATAATAGTCTGAAGCGCGAACATATAAAAGAACCTTGGGATAGTCCGATGTATTCTTCTCCGTTTTGCTCCCTTCCAATTTCCAGCATTCCACGTTATTCAGGCTTTCAAGTCCCAAGTTTTCAACAGAATAGTCTTCCTTCCATGTTTCATCCGATGACATATCGTCAAAGGTGAAATCACTTCCCTGCAATTTTGCATTGGATGTCAGTTTTCTTACTCGGCGAGTTCGTGGAAAGTAGGTCCAGATATCGTCACCATTGTTCAGCATCAAAAAGGTTTGACCTTTTACGCTGGTGGGTTTCAAATAGCGCATAAGCGCTTTTTCGTTTTTATTCCCACTATACATCTCTAATAGATATGTCCGTGATTGACCATTACTGGATGTAACAATTTGTTCCATAATGCCCTGGCTATTTTCAGGTGACATTATATCAACCATTTTATCAATAATGTCGTCGCCAGATGGCTGTTGAGCTAATGTTATGGAAAAAAGCATAAAGAATAAACGACTTAGATTGTATCTCATAATTTGATTCCCTTCAAAAAGGATTCCAGAGCTTCGTCTAACAGAAGCTTAAAGTTTGATGTGTCCTTGATAAAAACATATTGCCAAATAATACCATCAATAAACGCCAGGAATAATGTGGCAATGCCCGGTGGATTAAGCTCGCGAAATTCCCCATTCTTTAACCCTTCAATCAATATAGTCTCCACCAGCTCTCGGTAGGTTGAATACATGTCTACCATTGTATTGGCCCCCTCGTCAAACATGTGTCCTCTTGCGCCATGAACCAATAATTCTGTTACAATAAGAAGTTCGTCACCCATATGATTAATATGTTCAACGCTGATGGAAAAGATTAAGCGGAGTTTTTCTTCTGCTGAAACGGGTTTCTTCAGTACTTCTTCCACTACATCAATCATCCCAGTTGTGACATGTTCTTCAATTGCTTTGAAGACATCCGCTTTGCTGGAAAAATATTCATAAACCGTTCCTTTGCCAATACCTGCCTCTTTTGCGATATCAGCTATTTTTCCTTTTTCCAATCCATCGCGGGCAAAAACCCGAATTGCAGCTTCTATAATTTGATGTTTCTTTGGCATAACCTATCTTTATTGTTTGTTGACTGACTGGTCGGTCGGAACTTAAGGACAAGTTTTTTTATAAATCAATACTATAGTTTGGGCTTCTCCGCTAGTTCGGTATTACGTGCAAGTTTGTCTGCGGCGTGAAGGCAGGAAAACAAATTAAATCTTTAGTTTTGCGATGCTTCTTTAATTAAACCTTAAAGCTTATACCTTTGATCGTCCTTACCATCCCCACTGAAAATCAAACAAGGGGACCCAAATCGGCAATAGCGGAATAAAAGGCGGCATAAGATTCCATTGGTTTCCAAAAGGATATTGACCAAAAACAACTTTATAACCAACTGTTGCTCTGAATCGATCTGATTTCTTCCAGACCAATAATCCTTTATGCTCAAATCCAATCGTAGCATCCTTGTTTGCCATGAGGAAAAGATCATCGTCTAAATGAAGTTCCCATTTTTTGGCAATACTGATTACAAAATCAGCCCCAATTCTAAGGTATGCTCCATTATACAGCGGCGATAATCGTTGATATATCAAAGGAAAATCAATAGTTGTTCGCTCATCCAGATCGCCAAAAGCTTTTCCAAGACCAAGGCCCGTTTTTCCCGTCATTAACACTTTATCATTAATTGGCCTGGAAACCCGTACCTCGTTATATAGTAAAATGGCTGCAGGAAATTCAAATTCAGGAGAGACCAAACCACCTGTACCTTCTTTTGCCACCATATTTAGTAACGGCGTTGGATAATATGCAGAATGGACAGAAGACCACGTTGCATTGGATTGTCGCCTCCACACATGTTTTATTGATGCGTTGGGCATGATAAACATTACCAGCGGATGAACAGTGATCTCCGTGCTTGGAGAATATCCAAATTTTAGAGGCTGGAACAAGCCAACTTCCCATCGTCCTTGAGGCAAAACGTAGGCTGTTCCTTCAGACCAGTTTTGAGATAAATGTTGTGCTGAGACAAGAGAAAATAGAAATCCGAGAATTAATAGTTTTTTCATTGTCCCACCTCCCAGCGCGCTGAAACAGGCAAGTGATCACTAAGTGCTGCCGCATCCCAATGTGTTATATCGGAACCTGTAACCCAATTTTCGTTTGTCCACAAATAGTCCAGTTTACGATTAAATCCATCCAGATTGTCATACTCAGGTGTATGCGTAAAATATTGCGCTTCGTTTGCTTGATACAGAACTGTGTCCACCGCAGGGGAATACGTTTCATATAATATTCTCAAGACCTCAAAGTCGTCGCCGGCAAACCAGCTCCCTTCTTTATGCGATGGATTATCTCCAGTATCGAACACGTTTAGATCGTATCCTTCCGGATGAAAGGTTTCGTCGGAACATATGTCTTCCAAGCAATAGTCTATAGAATCTGATCCAACGGGTAGTGAATTCAAATCGCCACCGGCAATAAAGGAAACGCCTTCTCCTTCAATTCGATCCAAGACATCTTTGAATTCTTGAATATGTTTTTGCTTGGTGTCATCCGTGGCGAATGCTGTAGCATGTGTATTTACAGCATAAAAAGTCGTGCCATCCATATCAATTTTTGTTTCCAGAATGTTCCTTCGTAAATAGAACAATTGTGTCAGGGCATCCTGATCACCGCGCAATGAAAGTTGATGGCGTGTTGCGTCGGTTATCTCCCATTTGCTTAAGACTGCATTGCCCATGTTCATGCGCCCTAAACCATCACTGGGAATAAATTGAGATTGCCACGCCGAAGCATAAGCGCCATAGTTGAAGTTGGTATTGTCCAAGAGCCATTGTACTTGATCCACATATCCCGTGCGCTTGCTTTCAACATCTATTTCTTGTAAAAATAAGATGTCGGGATCAACGGAAGCCAGATAGTCAGCAACGGCTAATAAATTTGCAGTTACTTCACTTTCTGGTAGAATTACCCTGTCTCCACAAGCATCGCCAAACCAATGTGAGCGCGCCGCGCCAAATCGGATATTCCACGTCATAACAGTTATCGTATCAACGGCTGGAACGGAATTAATATTATCAGCGGTATAGAAAATAGCCTCTTCGCTATCTGGAAATTCATTGACGATGGGATCGCAGGAAATAAACAAAGTCAAAGACAAAAAGGTTATTATATAATTGTTTTTCATATATTGCTCCTGGCTCTCTGGGAGGCCTATTAATCAAAAAGGTAATTCCAATTTACACATAAATCGGCCGTTTTATACTGCAAAAGCAAATTTCGCAGTCTGTCATTGCATTACTCTTCAGTTATAACAGAAATTCCCCCTTCTTGCTATGATTATTTACGAACAAACTCAACTGAATACATATAATACGTTTGGCGTTGCTGGTACAGCAAAGCAATTAATTATTATAGAAAGCGTCGCGGATGTCCCTGAGTTGTTGGATCGCACTAACCATAACATTGTTGACTTTTTTGTGCTGGGTTGCGGTAGCAATGTGTTATTCGTTGATGATTTTGATGGAAGTCTTTTACATATAAAAATTCCCGGAATTACTGTTGTCGAAGACTCCAAGGATGACGTTGTACTAAGGGTTGGCGCCGGAGTCATTTGGAATGATCTGGTGAATTATTGTGTGGATCAGAATTGGTATGGAATTGAAAATCTTGCCCTCATCCCCGGAACCGTTGGTGCTGCGCCCGTCCAAAATATTGGAGCGTATGGTGCTGAGTTGTCTGATGTTTTTACTTCGCTTGAAGCCTGGGATTTATCCGCTGGAAAATTGGAAAATTTTGATAAAAAACAAAGTCGATTTGGATACCGTTCAAGCATCTTTAAGTCTAACAATAAACACCTTATTACATCGATTAATATTCGACTATCTAAACACCACAGCCTAAACACATCCTACGGTGCGATTGAAACTGTTTTAGCTGAAAAAGGAATAATGAATCCGACTTTAGCCGATGTTCGTGATTCTGTAGTGACAATTCGACAAAGCAAACTTCCGGATCCAAACAAAATTGGTAATGCTGGTAGTTTTTTTAAAAATCCAATTCTTGAAAAACTGTTTTCTGAAGAGTTGAGAAAAAAGTATCCAAAGCTTCCTTTTTATCCAGCAGAGGATGGTAAAGTAAAAATTTCAGCAGCTTGGCTTATAGATCAATGTGGCTGGAAAGGTAAGCGCATAGGTAACTGTGGTGTGTATGAAAAACATGCGCTTATTTTGGTTAATTATGGCGGTGCCGCAGGAAGAGACATTTATAATCTATCTAAAAATATCCAATCGTCTGTGCTCGATAAATTTGGCGTAGAAATACTGCCAGAAGTAAATATAATAAAGGGATAAAAGATGAAAACGTTTATACTCACAATTGTTTCACTCATTGCTTTCTATGGCTGTGCCGGGAAATCGCATCAAATTGATGTTGAGTTAGTCAAATCGCCTGATGTTGATATGAGTTTGGCGGTTCAGCGCTTAAGTGAAGCTATTCAAATTAAAACTGTTTCTTATTCCGATACTGCCACGACAGAGAGTGCCGCGTTTGATCAGATCAACGCCTATTTTGAAGAATCGTTTCCCCTCACACACAGCGCACTTGATAGACAATTTATTAACACGCACAGTTTGTTGTATACGTGGAAAGGGACCAATCTCAGTTTAAATCCCGTTGTTTTATTATCACACACCGATGTAGTTCCCGCCGACACGTCATCCACCAGTCGCTGGAACATCGAACCTTTTGCAGGAAAGGTAAAAGACGATATTTTGTGGGGACGCGGTACAGTAGACGATAAATCCAGTGTTTTAGGAATATTCGAATCGGTTGAATTATTGCTCAGTCAAAATTTTCAACCTGAACGAACCATCATTTTAGCCTTTGGACATGATGAGGAAATTGGTGGGAAAAGTGGCGCACATTATTTGGCGGAAGCATTAAGAAAACAAAATATAACACCTGCGATGATCCTTGATGAGGGTGGCGCTATCGTCGAAGAAGGCGTCCCTGGTGTGAGTGTTCCTGTTGCGCTAATCGGTATAGCAGAAAAAGGTTACCTCAGCTTGGAATTGTCCGTTGAGGGCGTTGGCGGACATTCGAGTATGCCTCCCAAAGAAACAGCTATCACAGTCTTGAGTAAAGCCATCGCAGAACTAAGCGACAACCCCATGCCAGCTACTCTGGAAGGTCCCATTAAAGAAATGTTGGTAACATTGGCACCCGAAACAGCATTTCCCTTCAATTTTCTGTTTTCCAATCTCTGGGCTTTTGGTGGAATTATTGAGGGACAACTGGCTGCTTCTTCGAAATCAAATGCATTAATTCGCACGACGACCGCACCGACTATTTTCCATGCTGGTGTAAAAGACAATCAGCTCCCACAAGTTGCTATTGCTGTCGTGAATTTTCGCCTGAAACCCGGCGATAGCATTGATGATGTGATTGATCATGTTAAGGCCGTTATTGATAATCCAAACATCACGGTGCAACCCATTGGAGATTTTCCTCAAGAGGCTTCTGATGTCAGCAATTATAAGACATCTCAATATAACGCAATTGCAAAAAGCATTCGCCAGACTTTTCCCGAAGTTTTAGTTACTCCTTATCTCACTGTAGGCGGTACAGATACAAAGCATTATAAAGACATGACGGATCAAATATACCGATTCCTCCCGATTCAGTTTACACCAGAACAATTGGATGGAATGCACGGAGTCGATGAGCATATTACGCGGCTTGATTATGAACGGGTAATCACTTTTTATATTCAGTTCATTCTAAATGCAACCGGACCAGAAAGACTATTTTAATCCTTTAATAATATTTGTTTAGGTCGATTAACCGATGCGGTGGATCTTTCCTCAAACGAATGGCCCGATAGGATTGATCTGTTTGCCTGGGGCTGGGAGATTGTTTTTAATGGAATCCACTGAATTAAAAGATCCCAATGGTGTCATATTTAACCTTTGGGAAAATAACTGAATTATTCCATTTCAGATACGGAATAAGCCATAATTGCCAGAGCTGCTACGCATTTATTAAATTCATCACGATCAAGCATGGTCATCATATCCGCAGCGGTGTGATGATACCAAAAATAGGTTAAATCGTCGACACGTAAACCCATACCGGGTACTCCTGCATTTGTTAATGGTGAAATATCGGCTCCTCCACCACTATCAAAGATTTGTCCTGCACCAAGTGGTTCCAATAAAGAAGCGATTTGCTTTAGCTTCTCTCTCATGTCGTCCGGACCTGTAAAACCAAACCCTTCGGGAGCAAATACGCCACCATCTGTTTCAATGGCTAAAATGTGATTTTCATCTTTATGGTCTTCTGCATAAGCTTTTCCACCGCGCAATCCATTTTCTTCGTTTGTCCAGAAAACAACGCGAATAGTACGTTTTGGTTTTAATCCCAACGCTTTTATCAATCGTAACGCTTCCCAGGAAGCAACACAGCCGCTGGCGTCATCCATGGCGCCCTGACCCACATCCCAGGAGTCAATATGTCCACCCATTACAATAATTTCTTCGGGTTTTTCGCTTCCCCGAATTTCCAGCACAATATTTCGTGATTCTGCGTCTGGTAATGTCTGTCCTTCCATTTTTAAATGGAGCTTGGGCGTTTGTCCTCGTTTCGTCATGCGATGAAGCATTTCCGCCGCTTCTACCGTTATTGCAGCATGGGGGATTTTTTTCACAGTATCAGCATACGCCATTCCGCCCGTATGCGGCGTGTTCAATGATTTTGGCGTCACCGATCGAATGAGACTGGCTACTGCACCATATTTAGCGGCATCAATGGCGCCACGATATCGATATGCTACTGTTTGCCCATAGGAGGTAAAGGGGGCATTGTAGACCACAATCTTTCCCAAAACTTCATCTTTGCGGCGAGCCAATTCTTCAAAATCTGAAACCGCCATGACTTCGGCGGTGATTCCTTCTTCGGGCGTGCCAATGCTTCCACCCAAACCTAAAATGGCAAGATTCTCTGACCATGGTTCCAATAGATGTAATTCCTCATTACCGCGAACCCAATGCGGTACCATCACAGGTTCACCGTGGACATTATCGAAGCCATCGGCTTCCATTTCCGTCAAAATCCAATCAATAGCATCTTCAAGGCTTTGCGATCCGCTCAGACGATGC
>ERZ889078.1504-NODE-1504-length-18332-cov-6.647809_pt1 | contig 18332 bp, 15 predicted proteins | sample MGYA00521266_ERZ889078 | MGnify/ENA primary metagenome ERZ889078 (study PRJEB32303, sample SAMEA104408618) | aquatic metagenome | biome: Brackish water; feature: Pelagic; material: water | place: Baltic Sea | collected 2014-06-16T06:34:00 | depth 76,534 m ...
GAAGGTTACGATCGGCGATGGACTTGGTGTTGGCCATGGTGGGCTCCTCAGATGGCGTTTGGTGCTCACGGTCAGGTGGGCGGGGGCCGGCTTGTACCCCAACGCGCGACAGGGACGCAAGGATTTTGGCACCGCAGATGCGGGTTTTACGGGCATGTCGCGGAAACACCGGGATCAGGGCGTGGAAGCGCGACGCTGACGCGCGACGCTGAACCGTCCGCGCAGGCCGACACCACCTAGGCGAGCTTGTCGGGCGCGTCCGCCTCGAGATGGAAGCCCGACCACGCGGGGAGCGCGTCGTGTGCGTCGAGCGGCATCATCGGCACTTTCGCCAGCGACGACGCGCCATCGACACGTATCGTCGCCCCTGTGGTGAACGCCGCCGCGGGCGACAACAGGTAGACCACCGCCGCGCTGACCTCGGCCTCGGTGCCCAGCCGGGCGCTTGGGGTGCGCTTCATCATCGGGATGATCATCTCCAGCACGTCCGCCGGATAGGTCTTCATCCCTGACGACAAGATCAAGCCGGGCGCCACCGCGTTGACGCGGATGCCGTGTTGCGCCCACTCCACCGCCAGGGTTTTTGTCAGGTTGACCACGGCCGCGCGCGCCGCGCCGGTGTGACTCATGCCGGGGAAGCCGTTCCACATGTCCGCGACGATGCTGACGATGCTGCCGCCGTGCGCGCCCATCCAGGCCTGAAATGCGGATTGTGTGACCCAGAATGTGCCGTTGAGGTTCGTGTCGATCACCGCCCGCCAGCCCTTGGGTCGGATGTCCTCGGCGCCTGACATGAACTGGCCGCCAGCGTTGTTGACCAACAAGTCCAGTCGGCCGTGCTGCGACACGATGTCTTGCAGCGTCGCCGACACGGACGCTTGATCTCGAATATCGAGGGTCGCGGCGCTGGCCGATCCGCCCGTCGTCTCAATCTCAAGCACAGTGCTGGCGAGCGGCTCCGGCCGGCGTCCAGCGATGACTACGTGCGCGCCGAGCGCCGCGAGCTCGTGCGCGATGCAGCGCCCGATGCCGGTGCCGCCGCCCGTGATCAGCGCGACTTGGCCCAGAAACAAGCCATCACGGTAGATGGACTGGTAGCGATTTGGAGACGCGGACTGGACGGCCTGCGTGGTCGAGGGGTCGTTCATGTTGGCCCTTGGGGTTCTTAGCCGATCGGCATGCGCGAGCCGATGTGCTGAAGCGCACGCTCCGCCGCGTCGCGGACGATGAGGTACGCGTCTTCTTCGTAGAGGTACTTCAGGCGTGCGAGTACGCCAGCGACGTCCTTGACATGATCTGGCACCAAGGCGGCGACACCGGTCGCGGAGGCGGCGCGGGCTGGGTCCCACGAATCGTGGAGGCCGTCGACCATGGCCTGCGCGTTGGCGACGAGCGCTTTGCCCCCGATCTGACCGAGAATTGTGCGGGCGAGCGTTCGAGTGACGGGCGAGCCGTGGTTGATCTTGTCGGCGAGGCCCTTGCCGGCGGCTTGGCCAAAACGAACGACAGCCGCGATGTGGAGCGTCGCGCGATCGCCGTCGCGAATGTCCATGTCCTCAAGTAATTGAGCCAGCGCCGCCTTGCCCAGGACGTCAATCGCTCGCTGGGCTGCTTCAACGACGGCGCTGACGCTGTCTCCGGTCAGCACGACGAGCATGTCGGTGGCGCGGGCGACGTGGTCCGCATGTGCAGCGCCGAGCACCTCTGCGACGCATAGGCGAACGCCAGCCTCCGGATCCTTGGCGGCGACGGCGGCGAGCGCGGTTGTGTTGGCGCTCGGGGTACCCCGCGCCGCGAAGACACGCCATGCGTTTCGGCGCGCCACCTCGCGGCCATCGCGGCAGAAATGCAACAGAATCGCCTCGCTCGCGGCGGTGGTGTCGGCCGCGAGCCGCTTGACCTCGGCGTCCGAGATGGCAGCGCCGCCAAAGGTTGGGGTCGGCGGCTCCGTCGACTCAAGCAAACCAGGGCGTTGGCGGCGGCGCACCGCACCAAGCGCCTCCAGCACGATGCCGCGGACCACGGCCGACGGATCGCGCATCAGCGGGCCGAGTCGGTCCTGGTGCGCCGCGAGCGTGGTGGTGCCCAGCAGCATCAGCGTGGCGACGGCGTTCGCGCGCACGCGTTCGTCATCGTCGTCGAGCGCGGCGACGGTTGGTTGCTCGGCCTTGCTGCCAAAGGCCACGAGGTGCGGTACGACCTCGATGTCCGCGCGCGCCGGATCCACCTTTAGTGCGGCGATGAGGTCTGGGATAACGGCGTCGCCCATCTTCGCCACCGTCGACGCGATGTCGCTCCGGACGGCGGCGTCCGCGTCGCCCGACGCGGCGAGCAGCTTCGCCAAACAGCAGGCCCGATCGGTCGCGCCGACGAGCCCCCGAGCGGCCGCGCCTCGCACGGCGGCGCTCTCGTCGCGGAGCAGCACGGCGAGCGCCAGGCAGGTCCCGTCATCGAGATCGCCATGCAGCCCAAGCGCGACCGCGCTGTTCGCTCGCACGGCCACCTGGGAAGATCGCAACCCGAGGACCAGCAGGTCCTGAGGCAGCTCCTTGAGGGCCTTCTTGAGCACCTTTGGATCGACGAGATCATCATCGAAACCCGGCACGGTGATCTGCCGGCCAGCAACAGAAGTTGCCTCTTTGCCAGTGTCGTTGCTCATACCTTCTCCCGCAGCTTGGGCCGCAGTATAGCGCACTCAGACGAACCGCTCTACCGGCTGCTCAGATCGATCTGAAGCTCGTCGAGTCTCCGATAGAACGTCGCCCGACTCACGCCCATCATGCGGGCGGCGGCGGTGCGGTTGAACGCGGCGCGCTCCAACGCCTCCATCACCCGCTCGCGCTCGCTCCGCCCCTGAAGCTGCGCGCCGGCACGCGCCTCGTCCGGCAGATCGCTGCTGCGCACGACGCCGCGTTTGCAGCGCACCACCGCGAACGCCAGGGCGCTCCGCAGCTCGCGCACGTTGCCCGGCCACGTGTGATTCATCAGCGTTCGCATCGCGTCGTCTCCGATCGACTCGACGTGTTTGCCTGTCTCCTCGCACAGCTGACGCAGAAACCACCTAGCCAGCACCGGCACGTCGCCGGTTCGCTCGCGCAGCGGCGGCACATACACACGCGCGACGCGCAGGCGATACAGCAGATCGAGGCGAAAGCGGCCCGCCTCCACCTCCACGGCGAGATCACGATGGGTGGCCGCGATCACCCGCACGTCGATCTTTCGTGGGATCGATTCGCCTAGGCGGGTGACCTCGCGCTCCTGCAGCACCCGCAGCAAGCTGGTCTGCACGCGCGGCGGGACGTCACCGATCTCATCGAGGAGGATCGTACCCCCATCAGCAGCCTCGAACACGCCCTTGTGGTCGGCGATGGCACCTGTGAAAGCGCCGCGATTGTGGCCAAAAAGCTGACTTGTCAGCAGCGAGTCGCTGAGCCCGGCACAGTTGACGACGATAAAGGGTTTGCTGGCGCGATGGCTGCCGTGGTGGATCGCGCGGGCGACCAGCTCCTTCCCGGTGCCCGTCTCACCCTCCACGAGCACGGTCACGTCCACCGGCGAGACGTCTCGGATCAGCTGATAGACGTGCTCCATCCCAGGGCTGCGACCGACAAACTCATGGAGGTTGGACCGGTCCTGCAGCTGGCGTCGCAAATCAACCACGTCGCTCACGTCGTAGAAAAACAGCACACGCTGCTCGTGGCGCTCTGGGTCGTTGTGCACGTCGACCTCAAGCGCGAGCCGCCGGCCGCTGGGCGACTCGAACTGCATCGGCACCTTCCGGCGCATCTCCGCCGGCGCGTTCATCGCCGCCGTGAGCGTATCGCGGGCGCGGCGTGGCAGCGCGCCAAGCGTCGTCCAGTGGGTGCCCACCACCTCGGCGCGATCGCGTTCGAACAGCCGTTCGCCGGCGTCGTTGAGGAATCGGATGTGCCCGCCCGGATCGAGCAATGCGGCGCCCAGGCGAAGTTGATTGAGGATCGTCTGCAGGTCGTCCCGCATCTTCTCAAGCGCAGCCCGGCTCAGCGTCAGCTCGTCATCAGCGGCGACCTTGCGCAGGCAGTATCGCACGGTGCGCACCAGCAGCTCGTCCGTGATCTGATCCTTGCCGAGGTAGTCGGTGGCGCCGTGTTTCATCATCTCAACGGCGACGTCGGCGCGCGCTGCGCCTGTCAGCACCAGCACGGCGCCGGTGTACCCTGATTCCCGCAGGTCACGCAGCACGTCGAGGCCGGATAATCGGCCTAGTCGATAGTCCAGCATGAGCACGTCGGGCTGCTCCGCGCGGACGTGGGCGACCCCCGACACGACGTCGGAGAACGGGCAGAAACGCAGCCGGTGGCCGAACGCGTCCGTCAGTCGGAGCTGCAACAGGAGGAGGTCATCCTCGTCGTCGTCGATCGCTGCGATATGGAGACGGCGAAGGTCCATTCAGAAGACATCGCCCTGTCGACCCGCCGGGTCCACCCAAATGCCGTGATCATCCTCACCGCAAGGCCAGACCGGCACACACGAGAAGGCGTTCTCGGGGTCGGTGCCGTCGGTCAACGCGAAGCGCCAGCCGTGAAGCGGGCACGTGAGGATGCCTCTGTCGTCGATGTCGCCGCCAACGAGCGGCGCGAACTGATGCGGGCACATCGCGCCGATCGCGTGCAGCACCCCGGCATGCTCGATCAGCAGCACCTGCTCGCCGTCCGGCAGATCAACCATGAGTCTGCCGTCGTCGAGCTCGGTTCGTTTGCACACGTGATGCCGGGCCATGACTACTCCGAAGCTAGGCGTGGGTCGGTCTGCGCGGCCGCAGGAACCGGAGGTCGGCGGAGGATGAGCGCGAGAAACTCGTCGGGCACCAGACCCATGGTGCGCTCGCCGATGGGCTGCCAGTACAGCTGTTCAACGCGTTCCAACTCAAGCGCGTCGCCACAAGCGGCCGACAGCATTGGTTGAGTCCACGCGCGTTTGTCGAGGATGACACCACGGCTCGCGGCCAGAAAACGCAGGTTCGCCCACCAGGTTTGAGTCGACCGCAGCGCGAGCGTATCGCCATCGAGCTGCACGAGCTCCGGCACGCTCACGATCTCCGCGCGCAAGCCACATCGCTCGGCCACGTGGGCGAGGTGCGAAAACTGGATCGAAAACTCGGGGTGATCGAGCTGCGTGGACTCGATCGGATAGGTAAAGCGGTGACCAAACTCGGTGAGGATGGCGCTGCCCCCGGGCCGCAGCACTGCACCGAGACGCTCGATCAACCGCATCGCGCCCAGGTTGATGGCGAAGCGATCCGGCGCGTCGGAGACGGGCAGTTCATGGCGTAGCACCGCCTCCAAGCCCGGATTGTCGGCCGATTCACTGGCGGTGGCGGCCGTGAGCGGCGCGCGGGCGGCGTCCACGTCCGCCAGATCAACCCACGCCGTGCGCAGGTCGGCGATGACTTCGTTGCTGATGACGAGATCGACCGACGCGTCGGGCAGCGACAGCGTCTCTGCGTCGCAGGTGAGGCAGGACACCTCTGTGATGTGCGCCAGTCGGGCGCGTTGGGCGGCCTGCAGAGTCGGTGCGATGTCGAGCACGCGATAACGCAGCTCGGCGCGGGCCCGTGCGTCGCACGCTTCGATCATGCGCAGCGCAAACCAGCCCAGGCCGCCGCCGATCTCCACAACATCTTTGGTATCGGATCGCCACAGCTGCCGTGCCACCAACGCATCCCGCAGCGCGGCGGCCCAGGTGCGTTGGTCTAGCGCCGGGTGAGCGTCGCGAAACAGATGGGACAACGTGGTCTCGACGTCTTCAAACTGGGCGTCCGCGTCGGGGATCGAGTCGGCGTGATACGTCGCGGTCTGCACGACGTTCGCGGCGTCCGCGCCAGCCTCGCCGAAGCTGTCGTGAGCGCCTGCCGCGGTGAGCGCAGGGTAGGGCATCGTGCTGGTCAGGTAGGGCGGCAGGCGGCCACCCCACAGCGAGAGCGGCGCCGTGCTCACGCGCAGCCACTGTCGGTCGCTGTGGGTCCACGCCGCGACGCGCTGGCAGACGATCCGCAGCAGCTGCCGGTGTCGATCGGCGGGATCCCGGTCCAAGGCTGTCGCCGGTGCGTCGGGGTTGTCGCGCTGCTCGTGGGCGAGCAATAACGCCGCAAGCGCGCCGCACGAGCGCGCGCCGTCGATCGCGTTCCAGAGCCGGGCGTCGCGGCCTGTCAGTCGGACGCAGGACCGCACGGCGTGGAGATTGCGGCCTTGCACCACATCGACGTCGCCATTTGGGTGATGGTACGCCACCCGCCACCGCGCCTTGATCGGGTAGGCGTCAGCCAGCGCGAGCGTCTCGTCACCGCCCGGCGCAACCAACACAGCGTGCGCTTCGAGCACCTCGGCGAAGCCATGCGCTTCGGTGAATGCAAAGGGCGACGCCGCCAGCGCTTGCGCGACGATCACGCCCTCGTTCCCGCCGTCGTGCGCGCCGTCGTCCCCGCCGTCAAAGCTGCGCACAAAGGCCACCAAGTCTGCTGACATCTCCAGCAGATAGCCCCAAAGATCGTGGTAGAGAAACACCGCGTCACGGCGATGGAAGAACGACAGGTGCCTGGACATCGCCAGGCGGCGGGGTAGGGCTGCCATCCCTGTGGGCTACCTCACCCCCGCTTTCTGCACAAGGTGCGCTTCGAAATGTCAGCGGCCTACCTTGACACCTATGGGGCGCGTCCTTACGTCCCCCTGCCATCAGCCCTGCGATCCCACAATCCTGGGTCTTGCGCGAGCTGGTGTCCTAGATTTCACCCCGAAGCGGCATACGCGCCGCGCTTTGGAAAACGAACATGCAGCTTAAGCCTCTATTTGATCGCATCATCGTGCAGCGCATGGACGAAGAGTCCGTTACCGCCGGCGGCATCTTTCTGCCCGACGCCGCCAAAGAGAAGCGCAACGAGGGCAAAGTCATCGCCGTCGGCGCCGGCAAGGTCTTCGACGACGGCACAGTCGTTCCGCTGGAGCTGAAGGGCGGCGAGTCCGTGTTGTTTGGCAAGTACGCCGGCAGCGAGATCGACCTCGAGGGCGAGACCTTCCTGGTCATGCGTGAAGACGAGGTGTTGGCCGTCATCAACTGATCTTGGCCGACATCAACTGATCTGGGCCGACAGTGACGGCTCACGTCAGCCGACCCCAATGAATTCGCGGCCAACCAACCGCGACTCAAGACTTTTCGCCGCCGCGCTGCGGCAACCTTCAGGAGAACACTATGTCCGCCAAGCAAATCATCTACGGCTCGGAGGCGAAGGATAAGATCCTCGCCGGTGTCAATCAGCTCGCCAACGCCGTCAAGGTCACCCTCGGCCCGAAGGGGCGCAACGTCGTCATCGAGCGCAGCTTCGGCTCGCCCACCGTGACGAAAGACGGCGTGACTGTCGCCAAAGAGATCGAGCTCGCCGACAAGTTCGAAAACATGGGCGCGCAGATGGTGCGTGAGGTCGCTTCGAAGACCTCGGACGTCGCTGGCGACGGCACCACGACCGCCACCGTGTTGGCGCAGGCCATGTACCGCGAAGGCCGCAAGCTGATCGAGGCCGGCGCCAGCCCCATCGAGCTCAAGCGCGGTATGGACATCGCCGTCACGCAGCTGGTCAAGGCCCTCGACGCCATGAGCAGCCCGATCGCGACGAAGGCCGAGATCGCGCAGGTCGCGTCCATCTCCGCCAACGGCGACTCCGAGATCGGCGACATCATCGCTGAGGCCATGGAGAAGGTCGGCAAGGAAGGCGTGATCACGGTCGAAGAGGCCAAAAGCATCGACACCACCCTCGAGGTTGTGGACGGCATGCAGTTCGACCGCGGCTACATCTCGCCGTACTTCGTCACCGACGCTGAGAACATGGAGTGCGTGCTCGAAGACGCCTACATCCTCATCCACGAGAAGAAGGTCTCCTCCGCGAAGGACCTGCTGCCCGTGCTCGAGCAGATCGCGCGTGAGCAGCGTCCGCTGTTGATCCTCGCCGAGGACATCGACGGCGAGGCGCTGCCGGTGCTGGTGCTGAACAAGCTCCGTGGCGCGCTGCATGTCTCCGCGGCGAAGGCGCCCGGGTTCGGCGACCGCCGCAAGGCCGTCCTCGAAGACATCGCGGTGCTGACCGGCGGCACCTTCCTCAGCGAAGATCTGGGCCACAAGCTCGAGACGGTCACGATCGACATGCTCGGCCGCGCCAAGCGCATCGTGATGACCAAGGACACCACCACCATCGTCGATGGCGAGGGTGACACGGTTCAGCTCAAGGCCCGCCTGGGGCAGATTCGGCGTCAGATTGAAGACACCACCTCGGACTACGACCGCGAGAAGCTCGAAGAGCGTCTGGCCAAGCTGTCCGGCGGCGTCGCCATCGTGAAGGTCGGCGCGGCGACTGAAGTCGAGATGAAGGAGAAGAAGGCCCGCGTCGAAGACGCGCTGCACGCCACCCGCGCTGCGGTTGAGTCGGGCATCGTGCCTGGCGGCGGCGTCGCGCTCATCCGTGCGCAGGCGTCCATCATGGACCTCAAGGTCGCTGGCGATAAGCAGTTCGGCGTGAACTGCGTGCGTCGTGCGGTCGAAGAGCCGATGCGCCAGATCGCCGAGAACGCGGGCTGGGAGGGCAGCTTGGTCGTCAACAAGGTGCGCGCTGGCGAGGGCAGCTTCGGTTTCAACGCGGCGACGGAGACCTACGGCGACCTGCTCGTGGACGGCGTCCTCGACCCGACCAAGGTCGTGCGTTCGGCCCTAGTGAACGCCGCTTCGGTGACGAGCATGATGCTCACGACCGACGCCATGATCACCGACGTCCCCGTCAAGGATGACGGCGGCGCTGGCGCGATGGGCGGCATGGGCGGCATGGGTGGCATGGGCGGCATGGGCGGCATGGGTGGCATGGGCGGCATGATGTAGCCGTTCGGCGTCACACCCGACGAGACAACCGCGGCCCCGTCGAGCTTTCGACGGGGCCGCGCGTCGTTTACAAGGAGCCATCATGGCGGACCAACGAGCGCGGCAACGACGAACGGGGCAGCAGCGACCCTCGCCGGAGCGCCTCTTCGCGCTCTACCACCTCGGCGTCGATGAGTCCGGCGCGGTCAGGTTCTGCAACCTGCACGATTGCGCCAAGATCTTGGCCGTCTCGCCTGCGGACCTGCAAAACTGGCTCGAAAGCGCACGAATCGACCAGGAGACCGCCACACGCGTCGGCTTCAACATCAGCCGCGCGCACGTGGATGCCCAGCTCGCCGAATCACCGACCGAGGCGCTGCGTATCGCCCGCGACGCCTTCGCCGCGTTTGTGGTGGCGCGGGACCAAGGCGGCGTCGGCGAGGTCCAGCTCGACATCGACTACGACGACCTCTAGCCCGTTCACCACGGCGGCATGCGCCTCGCCATCGGTAGGCGTCGTCCCGATCCAAACGCCTTGGCCGTCACGCGCAGCACCGGCGCCGCCTGTCGCCGCTTGTACTCGTTGAGCTCCGTCAGCCGAACCATCCGGCGCACCGTCGCCAAATCAAACCCTTCATTCGTTGCGATCGCCTCGGCGGCCAGCTGTTCGATGAGGTGAAGCTCCAGAATTCGGTCGAGCACTGGGTAGGGCGGCAGGGAATCGGAGTCCTGCTGATCGGGCGCCAGCTCTGCGCTCGGCGCCTTCTCCAGGGTCGACAGCGGGATGATGACGCGCTGTTCGTTGTAGGTCCGCGACACCGCGTAGACCAGCATCTTCGGCAGATCGCCAATCACCGCCAGCCCGCCGTTCATGTCGCCGTACAGGGTGCAGTATCCGACCGCGAGCTCGCTCTTGTTGCCGGTGGTCAGCAGCATGCGCCCGGTGTGATTCGACAGCGCCATCAAGATGACACCGCGGGCACGCGCTTGCAGGTTCTGCTCCGTCACGCCGCCGGTGTCGCGGCCCGGTCGCGCCAGCTCGTCGCCCAGCACCGCCATAAAGCCATCAAAGGGCGCCTTGATCGGCACGATCGGACAGCGAATCCCCAGGTTGTCGGCCAGTTTGAGCGCGTCCGTCACGCTGTGTTCACTCGAATACGGCCCGGGCATCGCCACGCCCAGCACGTTCTCGGCCCCCAAGGCTTCGACAGCGATAGCGGCGGTCAGCGCTGAGTCGATGCCGCCGCTGAGCCCCAACACAACCTGCGAAAAGCCGCATTTTTCAAGGTAGTCGCGCACGCCAAGCACCAGCGCAGCCCGGGCTTCGTGCGGTGCGTCGAGGTGAAAGTGGTCTGGCAAGGGCCGGTGAACGTCCACGTCAGCGCTGGCCGCGCCGCTGGCCGCGCCGCTGGTCAACTCGACGAGGAGGTAGTCTTCAGCGAACGCCGCCGCGCCTGCGATGGGGCGACCCGTAGCGTCGACCGCGAAGCTGCGGCCGTCGAAGATGAGCGCGTCGTTGCCGCCAACCACGTTGCAGTACGCGACGGGCACCCCGTGGGTCGCTGCGATGCCGCCCACCAACGCCAATCGCCGCGCGGCTTTGCCTAAGTCGAACGGCGAGGCCGACAAGTTCAGGATCACACCAGCGCCCGCGGCCACCAGCGACGCCACCGGAAAGACGTCGTAGCGCCTGACGCCGTTGTCGTCGTCGGACCAGATGTCTTCGCAGATCGTGATGCCGACGCGCTCGCCAGCGATCTCCAAGACCTGAGTGGCGACGCCGGGCTCGAAGTAGCGGTCTTCGTCAAACACGTCGTACGATGGCAGCAGCCGCTTGTGGATCGTCGCGGCGAGCTGCCGGTCCACATACACCTCCGCCGCGTTGATAGCCGGACGGTTGGGCGTGCCGTCGATCTGGCCGCGGTTGGCGAGCGCCGTGCCGACCACGAGCGTTAGACCACGCGACGCCACGCTGAGCCGAGTTCGCGCGGCTTCCGCTTCCGCCAGGAGGTCTGCGCGTTCGAGCAGGTCGAGCGGCGGATAGCCGACCACAGCCAGCTCGGGCGTGAGCACGACGTCTGCACCTTGAGCACGGGCGACGTCGCAGGCCGCCTCGATCGCGGTGACGTTGCGGTCGATGTCGGCGACGGTGGTGTTGATCTGGGCGAGGAGGATGCGCATCGTCGGCAAGATAGGCGACCGGGCAGAGCGTGGACAAGTACCACCATGAATTCTCTCCAAGATGGACATGTCCAGTAGACGTAGACACCGCCAGATCAGGGCAGATCAGGGGCAGTTCGGCTTCTGACAGACCCACGCGCCGCTTTTTTGCGTGCACTGCAGTCCGTCCGCACAGCCAAAGGTGCAGGGCTGGCCGAGTTTGGGCAGCGCACCGCAGATGCCGTTGGATTCGCAGACGAGGCCGGCGGCGCAGCCTGACGACTCCAGGCCAGTGAGGCAGGCTTTGCCGGTCGTCGGCAGCACGGTGCACAGCTTGTTGAAACAAAAGGCTGGTGGTGTACAGGCGTAGATGGTGCCGAGCTTGAAGTCGGGGGCCTCGCACGCCTGGCCGGCTTTGGGCACCGCGACGCATGTGCCATTGCCTGTGACGGCGCCGAGGCAGTTCAGGTCGAGCGCGCCGCACTGCAGCGTCGAGACGCATTTGCCGCCGAGCGCGGCCTTGGCGGCGCAGACGCCCGCCTTGGCTTTGCCGGTGCCATCGGGCACGCAGACGGCGCCGGCGACACAGGCGTTGGCGTCGCCGAAGCCACCACTATCGGTGCATGGGGCGCCGAGGGCGGCCGGAGTCACGCATGTACCGCCGATTACGTCGCAGCTGAGGCCGGTTTTGCAGCCTATGCTGGCGTTGCACGACGCGCCGACGTCGCCGATGGGCAGGCAGGCGCCCTTACCGCCGACATACGCGCACCACAGGCCCACGCCACAGGGCAGGTTGTACGCACATGGCTTAGTGACGCCCACCGGCGACGCGTCGACGCATTTGCCCTGCACGCACGCCAGCCCGACCTGGCAGGCCTCTTGGTAAACGCAGCTCCCGCCAGCGCCGGCCTTTGGCTTGCAGACGCCAGGACAGCCTGTCTCAGGTAGGTCGCAGAAGCCGGTTTTGCAGGCTCCGAGGGTGGTGCAACTGCCGCCGTCGGCGACGGTGCCTTCGAACGCGAGGCCGCACGCATCGGCGCCGCCGAGCGCGTAGGCGCCGCAGTCGTAGGTGAGTGATTTGACACAGAAGCCGGCGATGGTCGCTGAGTAGCCGAGCAGGCCTTTGCCGGCGGCGGCGGTGAGGTCGGCGTCGATGACCGCGGTGCCCTCGGCGCCGAGCAGCGCCACGCACCCCTCGTAGGTCGAAAAAGCCGGAACGCCGGGCTTTCCTTGGCAGACAAGCAGCGTTTTGCAGACCTCGGCGAGCTTGGTCGCAGCGTAGTCAGCGAGTGGAATTGGGTTGCCTGACCAGCCCATCGTCGTCGTGGTGTCCGGGGCGTCGGCGCCGACGTCGCTGGCGGTATCGGCGCCGACGTCGGCGACGCCGATATCACCAGCGTCGTCGGTTGTGTCGCCAGCGTCGTCGGCAACTACGGTGTCGGCGACAATGTCGTCAGCAACAACATCGGCTGCCGTGTCAGCGGCGGCGTCTGTGACGACGTCAACCGCGGTGTCGGCGGCGACATCGGAGGCCGAATCTGCGGCTCCGACGGCATCAACAGCATCAGCAGCCAAGGCATCGGCGCCAACGTCTGCGCCAGCGTCAAAGACCGGCAGCTGGGCGTCGCCGATCGTCTCTGAACCGCCCGGGTCGGCGCTGCACGCTGCAGCGAGCGCGAGGCAGAGGGTTGAGGCGGTCAGCAGGGTCATCTTGGAGAGTTGCATGGCGAAGGCTCCGATGCTGGCGAGGTGTAACTGCTTTCTACGGTAATTGCCTGAGCATGACCACGCCGGGTCGCGATCTGTTCGGCTCGCTTCAACGCAGGACGAGGCGCGCCGCGCGCCGGTTGCTGCGACAGCGACACCTAGGGCGCGAGAGGCCCCACGATGTCCAACGTCCGATAATGAGTATTATGTAAACTAACAGGGTGGGATCTGCAGGACGCCGGTCACCACAGCCAAGCCCGAACGACCCTGACAGTCCGTCTCACGTTACGACTCGGTGCCCACAACACACGCGGTCGTTACCAATTTCGACCGCGCAACGCTGCAGACATAGCGGCACTTCGTCGACATCTCTCGACATCTCAAACAGTTGACATGAAATGCTGCGGGATGGCGCAACATTTGCTACTCAGACGGACAGGTTACCACTCGGCACCAGCTGCGAGGTCAGACGATGACGAACTCCCGAGCGACCCTCCGCCTCCCAGTTTCGCTGACGCACACGCGCGCGCGCCGGGTTCTTGGCGTCGCCGCGGGCGGCTTCGTGCGTCTTACGCTCGCGTTGGGGAGCCTGTGGCCGAGCCTGAGCCACGCGACGGCGACCAGCCGAGAGCTGACGACGACCGCCACGGTGTTGGCTGTGTCGGGCGCCGAGACGGTGCTGCTGAAGGCGGAGCGTCGCCGATTCCGCGCCGACTCGTCCCGCACCGACCAGGCCCGCACCGACCAGGCCCGCACCGAGCGGATCAAGGGGCTACCGGCCGGTCTACGCCATCGCGTTCGGGTCGAGACCCTCCGATTTGAAGGGCTCCGCTCCAAGTTTCGGAGCTTGGTGCTGCTGCCGTCGACACCACTTGAGCCGGGCCGGAAGTACCCGTTGTTGGTCCTGCTGCACGCCCACGGCAGCCCGCCCGTCGCCTGGTTGCGCAGCGGAAAGCTGCACGTCGCGCTCGATCGCCTCGTCGCTGAGGGCAAAATGCCGCCTTGCATCGTGCTGTTGGCAGCTGGGGGGTTCGGCTACTGGGTCAACTGGAAGGATGGTCGCCATCCCTACGGCGATCTGGTCGTTCAGGGCTATCTGGCTAGAATGCGGGCGAATTACCCGGTCGCTGAGGGGCCCGAGCGGGTCGCGATCGCGGGCGCTTCCATGGGTGGTTTCGGTGCGCTGAGCCTCGGTCTGCGGCATCCAGAGCGGTTTGGCTTCGTTGGCGCGTTGTCGCCGACCGACTTCGCCATGGCCATCGCGCAGACGCCGAAGCGGGCGATGTACCGTCGCGTGCTGGGGCCAGACGACACCATGGTGGCCTGCATCAACCCCAACGCGCTGGTCACGGCTGGCTGCGGTCGATCGCAGCGGCTGGCGTTGGCATGGGGGCAGCGGGAAGGTTCCAAGTTTCGTGCCGGGAGTCAGCGATTGGCCCGGAATCTGGCGCGAACAGGCGTGCAGCATGCGACAATGGAGGTCGCCAACGGCAAGCATTCCTGGCGAGCGACGTGGCGCCAGGCGTTGCCCTTTATGCTCGAGCAGCTTGGGCAGGCTTGGCGGTCCGCGCCGGCGGTCTTGGTAGGAGCGCTCCAGCATGTGGAGTGATCCGAGGCTACAGCACGTCGATAGCCTTCAACCCGGAGACCTGACCCCCGGACGCATTCACCGCTTGGCGTTGCGGTTGATGCATGACGCCCTGGGTCGAGCCATGGATCTTCCGGTCCTGGCCGCGGTCGGGCGCAAGGCCGGGCCGACAGTGGGCATCACCGCGGCCGTGCATGGCAACGAACTCAATGGTGTCGAGGCGATCCACAAGCTCTTCGGCAGCATCGATCTCGAGCATCTCCGCGGCACGATCCTGGCGCTTCCGATCGTCAATGTCCCCGGGTTTCTGGGCCGGCGGCGTCATCTGGTCGAGGGCCGCGATCTGAACCACGCCTTCCCAGGCACCACCGATGGTCCCACCTGGTCCATCTACGCGCACCGGTTGCTGACGCGCTTCGTCGTCAACCTCGACGTTTTGCTTGACCTCCACACCGCGAGCACCGGGCGCGTCAACACGCTGTACGTGAGGGCCAACATGCACGACGCCCGCGCCGCGCGCATCGCCCATCTGCAGCGACCCAGAATCATCGTCCACAGCCCCCCGGCGGATGGCACCTTGCGCGGTGCCGCCAGCGACGCCGGCGTGACCGCCATCACCATTGAAATCGGCAATCCGCAGCGTTTTCAGCGAGATGTCGTGAGCGCGTCAGTTCGCGGTATCCGCGCGGTCCTGGCGGAGGCCGGTGTGCTGCCGAAGCGCAAGATTCAGCTTGGTCCTCCGCCCGTGGTGTGCGTGCAGAGTGAGTGGCGGTATTCAGATCGCGGCGGGTTGATGCAAGTCAACGTTGAGCTCGGTGACATGGTGGTAGAGGGCGACCTCTTGGCGACGCTGGTGAGCCCCTGGGGGGACGCGATCGCGTCCTACACTGCGCCTCACGCAGGCATCATCATCGGTCGCTCTGTGGATCCTGTCGCGGCCGCGGGTGCGCGCATTGTCCATCTTGGACGCCTCGCCCAACCCTGCGACAAACTTCATGACCAAACCAGCGCGACGGACGCATGGAGGCAGCGGTGACTGGGCGATGTGTCGTGGTGCTCAACGATCTGGACGACCGCGCCCAAGGTGACGCATCGCTTGGATTGGCGGGCTCGGCGCGAGATTTGGGCGTGGAGACCTGGGTCGTCGATGTGCGTGGGCTGACGGTGTGGCCGGACGACACCGTGCGTGCCCGTGGCGTGCGACTGGCACCCGCAGGTGAGGTCGCTGACCTGATTCGAGGCGACCGGGATGCCGTGACCCTTCAGCGCGGCGACGTGATGTGGGTCCGCACCAACCCGGCACGAGATCCCAGCGCGGTCGCGCTCCACCGACACCTGCCGCTCGTCGCGGAGCTGGCGGAACGTCAAGGTGTTCGTGTCGAAAACGCTGCGCGAACACTCGCGATCGGGTGGACCAAGCTCATGTTGGCCTGGCTGCCGCACGACATTCGCCCCCACACGCTGGTGACAGCGGACCTGCAGACGCTCGTCGACTGGCTGCGACACCGCGACGCGCCCTCGGTCGTCAAGCCGGCGACTGGCACCCACGGGCGCGGGGTCTTCTTGGTGCGTCCCGATGACGGCGCCAACCTCGTGCAGATGTGCGAAGCCGTGCTGGCGAGCGGACCTGCGATCGCGCAGGCGTTTGTGGACTGGGAGGGTTCGGGGGATATTCGTGTACTCCTACTCGACGGTGAGCCCATCCGCATCTCCGGGCGCGACGCGGCCGTGCACCGAATCCCGCCGACGGCTGGGTTTCGCAGCAACGTCCACGCTGGCGGCGCTGCGCATCCGGTCACGCTCACGCCGCGTCAGCGAGATGTCGCGTTCGCCGCAGGCGCGACGTTGTTGCCACATGGGGTGCGCGTCGCCGGGCTGGACCTGATCGGCGACAAGGTCATCGAGGTCAACGTGCACGCCCCAGGCGGCCTCGGCGACATGAGCCTGTTCACCGGTGAGAACATCGTGCAGTTGGTCGCCGAGCGGCTGTTGCAGCCATTGCCGCTAGGAGCTGCGCAGATGCTCGGCGAGGCTGTGACCCCGTAGCTTCTCCCACAGATTCTTGCGGGAGATTCCGAGCAATTGCGCCGCTTTTGCGCGCTGGCCGCCCGCTGTGTGCAGCGCCCGGAGCAGGTACTCACGCTCCCAAAGCTTGTGGGCGTCGGTGAGCGCCATGAAGGCCGGGAAAGGGGTCTCCTCATCGCCGGAGCCGCCGATCTCTTCCGGCAGATGACACACATCGATGATGTCGCCATCACCAAGGACGATCGCGTGTTGGATGGCGTGCTCCAACTCCCGGACATTGCCTGGAAAGTCGTACGACAACAGGGCATGCCACGCCCGCTCGGTGATGGATGGCGCCACCGCCTGGAAGGAGAACTGCGACAGAAAGTGCTCAACCAGCACGGGCAGATCGCCGACGCGCTCTCGCAGCGGCGGCACCCGAAGCTCCAACACTTTGATACGGAACAGCAAGTCAGCACGGAACGCGTTGGCGGCGACCTGATCCTTCAAGCTGCGGTGGGTCGCGGAGATGACGCGCACGTCGACCTTGACGCTGCGGTCACTGCCGAGCGGCTCAACGACACCCTCCTGCAGGACGCGGAGCAGCTTGGCTTGCGCCCCTGGCGACAGCTCGGCGACCTCGTCGAGAAACAGCGTGCCGCCGTGCGCCAACTGAAAACGCCCGAGGCGCTGCCGCACCGCACCCGTGAAAGCGCCGCGATCGTGGCCGAAAAGCTCGGCCTCAAGCAACGACTCCGAGAAGGCCGCGCAGTTCACCGCGATGAACGGCTGGCTCGCGCGCGGCCCGGTCGCATGCAGCATCCGCGCGACTAGCTCCTTACCGGTGCCACTCTCGCCAAGAATCAGGACGGACGCGTCGCTCCGAGCGCAGCGCGCGACCCGCTGTACCAAGCGCTGCATGGGCGCGGACTCGCCGATCATCGCCGGCCCCAACACACGCGCAGCGATGGTCTGGCGCGCGCGGACTAGCTGCTGTTCCAGCCTCACACGCTCGCGGCTGCGGCGCAGCGTGCTTGAGAGCAGCGCGTCGTCCACCGGACGCATCAGATAGTCGCTCGCCCCGCCCTTGACTGCGCGGACGGCGTCTTCGACGGACGCGCGCGACGTGAGAAAGATCACGTCAGTCGAAGGATGCAGTCGCGCCACCGCGCTCAGCAGCCTCGCTGGGTCATCCTTGGTGAGCTCGATGTCCATCAACACGACGTCCGCCCCGGCGGCAGACAGACGCTGCAGCACGGCGCGTTCGCTGTCTGCCTCATGGACGGTGTCGCGCCACCCTTCCAGGCGGCGCCGCAACGCGGTGCGCTCGCGCAGCGTCGGCTCCGCGACGATCACGTTGAGCGTCGGCGCTTGCTCCATGAATAACGTGGGTGCTTGTTCCATCCTAAAATCCTGGGACCGCAATCGAGAAGGCCGACCGGACCCAAGACGCGACGACTCAGATCATTATTCATCTGGGCAAAAATGTCGAGGACGTAACCGAGTGGTGACACGCTTTCCAGCCCAATGTTACGATTTCGGAACGCCGCGAGCGCCGCTGGATAGTTGAGCCATTTATATATAGCGGCGTATTATCATGGCGTTGCGCAGTCGGCATGCCAGGTGGCATGACGGTTGCAACCAATGGACGCAAGTGGCGCGACACAGCGTCCGCACGGTCGCCCTGTCAGTGACCTTTAGGAGATACCCAATGCGTAAGTCCTTGATGCTGAAGCTGCTCGTTCTTCTCTTCACCCTCAGCCTGACCAGCAGCGCGTTCGCCATGACCCCGATGAATGCCGACACGGCGGTCGCGGTTGCGGCCGACGGCGGCGCCAAGAAGGTCGCCAAGAAGAAGGCCACCAAGAAGAAGGCCGCCAAGAAGCGCCGCTGAGCCTCGTATCAGGACTTTCCCGTGAACAAAGGTAATCTAGTTGAAGTCATCGCCGAGGAACTCTGTGTCTCTCGGCTGCAGGCATCACGCCTCGTGGACACTGTC
>ERZ889078.1506-NODE-1506-length-18253-cov-17.639576_pt1 | contig 18253 bp, 20 predicted proteins | sample MGYA00521266_ERZ889078 | MGnify/ENA primary metagenome ERZ889078 (study PRJEB32303, sample SAMEA104408618) | aquatic metagenome | biome: Brackish water; feature: Pelagic; material: water | place: Baltic Sea | collected 2014-06-16T06:34:00 | depth 76,534 m ...
TAAAGTATATCAGTTATCCCATACTTTTTCTGTTATTTTTGGCTAAGGTATTGAACATTAAATCCTTATAATAAGTCGTTAAATAATTTATTCGTTTTATATCTGACACATCTATATTATATATATTTTTTTTACTACTATTGAAATGTCCTAATTTATATTTCGCTCCACTTACTAAAACTAAAAAATACGATGACCCACCACCATAAAGATCAACTATCAAATCTAATTTTCTTTTTCTCACATCTAAAATCGCATTCAACTTACTAGCATAGTATGCAATTCTATTCTTTTTATTTCTATTGACTACAATGATATTATCACAATAAGTATTATTTTTAAGGACTTTTTCTCCTATAGGATCAACAATAGCCGTAATGATTGCCTTTGGATAAATCTCTTTGAGAGCCTTTAAAACTGGTGTTCTAATAAAGACATCACCCAGCAAACCAAACATAATAACTGCTATTGATTTAACATCTGTCATATCACTAGATTTATATTTTTTTAATTCCATTTCTACACCTATATAAATTTTTTTCTTGATTTGCCAACATCTTTAAATCTAAAGCTCTATCATAGTCGCCAGGACTTCTTGTATGATAGAGATGGAATTCATTGCAGACAAACCTAGCTGAAACTATTTTATAGCCAACTCCTCTAAATCGCCATGCTAAATCAGTATCGCTCGCCATCGAAGAGTTGCCAAGCCCCTCGTCAAAACCATTGATTTCTAACATCGCGGTTTTGTAAAAAGACATATTGCATCCAAGCATGGGAAACTCTTTTTTCCTTAACTTTTTGATTGTCCTATCTATGAAACCATTTGCTTTAACTCTAAAACCTTCCTCGCTATGTCGCTCTCTTTTCGCATCTTCTTTGATGTCAAAATATTTGCGAACAAAGTTTTTTTCCAGCCATGAAGACGAGATCGATTCAGTTCTCAATAGTGCGGAATATTTCGGACCAAGATTGACTCGTCGACCCGTAATAATCTTTTTTTTACCAGAAAGAGCTAAATGATTTTCGATAAAATTACTATATAAAAGGCAGTCCCCATCTATAAAAATTAAATATTCTCCACTACTCGCCTTTATACCCTGATTTTGACTTCTTGATTTTCGTACTCCAGAGTCTTCTTGCGTAGTATGTATAATATCAAAGCTATACTCTTGTTTCGCAAGCTCTATCGCTTTAGTCATCATCTCAGAGTTGCCATCTTCTGCGACTACTACTTCAAAATTCATATATGTCTGTTTTTCTAAAGATTTAAAAATTAAATTAAGCGCCTCTATGTCCTTATAAACAGCGACTATTACGCTAACCTTCATTCATCACCTCATACATTTTTTTCATCTGTTTCTCTTTGTCAAATTTATCTGTAACTTTTTTATATCCATTTATCGACAACTCATTTCTAAATTCGGGGTTTTTATAAAGCAGTTCTATCTTTTTTGCTAAATCTTCCGAGCTTCTATCAAACAACAAACCATCTTTTTTGTCATCGATTATCTCTAGTGGACCGCCGTTCGCCGTCGCGATCACTGGAACTTTATTAATCATGGATTCGATTACAACAAGACCAAAAGTCTCCTTTGGAGTAGCCAACACGGTTGCGTCGCAAAGCTTGATATGCTCGTTTACATCGCTTGTAAAACCTGTAAAAACGACTTTGTCTCGTAAACCGAAATCATCTACTTTGCTTTTTAATCGCTTCACATACTCTTCATCCATGCTATGACCGACAATAAGAGCTTTTGTATTTAGATCTTTAAGTATATGCATCGCTTCAACTAAAAGATATTGACCTTTGCCCTCTTCTATTCTTCCGATAATCGCAACTACAAATTCATCATTGATATTATATTTTTTTTTCAACTCTGTGACTTTTTCACCGTCTATCTGTGATTCACTCACACCAAGATAAACCATCTCTATATTAGGTCTTATATTTAAGGGAATAAATTTTTCTAATTGCTCTTTTACTTGATAGGTGACTGCATGAATTGTATCTATATTTTCATACAACCATTTATGATACATGTCATCTTTAAATCTTGTCATCGTCATGTGTCGAGACTGTATTAATTTTGGCTTTCTTTTGCTTAGGAGTTTAGCTAAAACAGCGGTAGTTATATCTCTCGTCCAATGAAAATGAAGAGTGTCTATCTCATGTTCATCTATAAACTTCGCTAGTTTAAACGCGGGTATTAGGGGAAACAGTTTGTTTCTTTTTAGAGTAAACTTGTTTGTGTCTTCTGCATACCTATCAAGCTTTGTATCCGGTGCGACGCACAAATAAGAATTCGTTTGTGTCTTAAAGTAGTTAAAATAATCTACTACGCATAATTCAAGACCACCTAAATCTGGAGATAAACAAAATTCTAAAATGTTTTTTTTACTCATTACAACAGTTCTTCATTTGTCTTCATGGTATTGATAAACTTAACAACGTCAAACTGTTTATCAGAATGTTTCCACTCGTCATGAACCCTTTTTGAACCTCTAAATTTATCTAAGGTAATTACACTTGGTAAATCTTGAAATTCTTGCGCAACAAAACAGACTTTATTTTTAAATTTCAAATTATCAAAGCGTTTTGCCATAGAATTTTCAAACTTATCTCCATCACTAAATTTAAAGATTAATTTATCTAAATTCATCCGTTTTACACGTCTAAGCCACTTATCTTGCGCGTCTTCTTTAGATGGATAATGGAGAAAGTGCAATTCATATTTATTATCTAAAATTCCTATCGGATAGTCTATATCGTATATACTAAGACACATTAATTCCTCTTTGTGTCGAGAATCTTTATGCTCTATAAATGAAAGTTTATTTAGTGTTTCAATAGAAAAATTTTCAAGTAACTCTATATAATCAGGAGCGAAAATCACCAAATTTACAAATGGGGATTGATAAGGAATACCAAATTTTTTATAAATAAAAGTACCCCAACAATTATTTGAAACTATCGTAAAGTCGTCTTTATTTATCAAAAGACGATTTATTTTAGCTTTTATATATTTTTCTATCTTTCGACCTATCTCTATTCTCATAGTCAATTCCAATTTAGTTCTATTTAATAAGCTACCTTAGGATAGAATTGTACCAATAAACGTCTAAATAACTATTTAACTTAGGTAGCCATGTTATGAAATACATATATGAAATAAATGACAAACAAAAAGCTTTTAAAAATCTCTTGTTAGATATACAATCTTACTTTAGCAATAATACAAACACTATTCATAAAGCAAGAAATGAATTGAAAATTATTAACTTCAATCATACCGACACCATTGTAAAATCCTTTAAAGTACCAAATATTTTCCGAAGAATTTACTACACATACTTTAGAGATTCAAAGGCAAAAAAATCATACAACTACTCTGTAAAAATAGGAAAATTCACACCAGAGCCTATAGGCTATATAGAGTTTTTTGAGGACAATTTCTTAGCAGACAGCTATTTCATAGCAAAAAAATTTGATTACGATTTTACGATACGAGAACCTCTTTTAGATGATGCTTTTGAAGATAAGGAAACTGTTTTTAAAGAGTTCGCCAAATTCACTCATGCATTACATGAGAAGCAAATCCTTCATAAAGATTACAGTCCTGGTAATATTCTTATAAAAAAAGAAAATGGCAGTTACATGTTTAAAATAGTAGACATTAATAGAATGGAGTTTAGAGAGTTATCCATGGATGATAGATTAAAAAATTTCAGCATGCTATGGGCTAAAGACAGGGACTTAGAAATCATAATTAAAGAGTATGCAAAAATAGCAGGTCTTCATGAAGAAGATGCCATCAAGAGAGCACTCTATTTTTCACAGAAACTCAAAGATTTTAAAAATATGAAAAAAAGATTAAAAGGCAAACCAGTTGTTGATTGAAAACGTAAGCGTCGTCATTATCGCAAGTAACGCGGAGGCGAAACTAAGAGAGTGCTTGGATAGTTTGAGAGATTTTAGCGAAGTCATTGTTTATGAGAACAACTCGACGGACAAAACGGTGGAAATCGCCCAAAATTATAAAAACGTGAAACTGACGTCCGGCGCGTTTTTGGGATTTGGAAAGACTAAAAATTTGGCGGCGAGTTTAAGCGCTAACGAGTGGGTTTTGTCTTTGGATAGTGATGAAGTTTTAGACGAAAATTTTGTAAACTCATTAAAAAAAATGGATTTAAAATCCGATACCGTATACAAAATATATAGAGTCAATTTTTACAAAGATTCGCAAGTAAAACATTGCTGGGGCGATGAAACGATAGTGAGGCTGTACAACAAGAGTGAAACTTCATTTGCAAACAAAGACGTTCATGAGCATGTTTTAGAAGACCGACTTGATACGAAACTCTTACAAGGAGTCGTAAAACACTATCCTTACAACACTATCACTGATTTCATTACCAAATTAGACAGATACTCAACGCTATTCGCGCAAAACAACGCTGGCGAGAAAAGCTCCTCTCCGACCAAAGCGTTTTTCAATGGAGTTTACTCATTTATAAAAACATATATTTTTAAACAAGGTTTTTTAGACGGTCATGTAGGACTTGTGATAGCCTTTTCTCATATGGCGACAAATTTTTACAAGTACATGAAACTCTACGAACTAAATGAAGAGTTGAAATCATCCAAAGATAGTAAATAATCATGCTTTTTAACTCTTATGAATTCATCTTTATCTTTTTGCCGTTCACGTTTTTTATATATTTTTACCTTTTAAACAGAAGGCTGATTAGCGGGGCGAAAGGTTTTCTCGTGTTTTCATCACTATTTTTTTACTCGTGGTGGAACATGGCGTATCTCCCACTCATTCTAACGTCGATGTTATTCAATTATGTCATAGGAAACAGTTTAAATGAGAATTTTAAAAAAATAAAAGTCACCAAAAAGTTCTTACTCTCTTTTGCGATTATTGCGAACCTATCGCTTCTTGGATACTTCAAGTATAGTGATTTTTTTCTCACAAACGTCAATACAATCTTTGACTCCAACATGTCATTGCTTCATTTTGCCCTTCCTCTCGCCATATCATTTTTTACTTTTCAGCAGATTGCGTATCTTGTGGACAGTTATAGAGGAGAAACCGCAGAGTACGACTTTCTAAATTATTCGCTATTTGTTACGTTTTTTCCTCAACTCATAGCGGGTCCGATAGTTCATCACTCAGAAATGATGCCGCAGTTCGCCTCCAAATGGAATCTCGCGAAAAATTACAAAAATGTCGCGACCGGTCTCTTTATTTTTTCAATCGGTTTATTCAAAAAGGTCGTTATCGCGGATACTTTTGCCATTTGGGCGACAAATGGTTTTGACAAAGTAGCCGTACTAAACCTTTTGGAAGCCTGGGCGACGTCACTCTCTTATACGTTTCAACTATACTTTGACTTTAGCGGCTATACCGACATGGCGATAGGCGCGGCGCTGCTTTTCAACATCAAACTTCCAGCAAACTTTAACTCTCCTTATAAAGCCACGAGCGTTCAAGATTTTTGGAGAAGATGGCACATCACTCTTTCAAGATTTTTAAAAGATTATATTTACGTTCCCCTTGGTGGCAGCAGAAAAGGGAATCTAAGAACTTATACAAACTTGATGGCCACTTTTATACTTGGAGGTATTTGGCATGGCGCTGGTTGGACCTTTGTTTTTTGGGGCTTTTTGCATGGCGTAGCTTTAGTGATAAACCATATTAGTAAATCCATTGGTTTAAAACTGCCAACTCTTCTCGCTTGGTTTATAACCTTCAATTTTATCAACGCGTCTTGGATTTTTTTTAGAGCCAAAGAGTGGAATGACGCCATAAAAGTGCTAAAAGCGATGTTTTTTGGCGAATTTATTTTGCCATATAAAATTATTGAAAGATTTCCATCATTAGATTATCTACGCTCTGGAAAAGTATTTGGCGATATTGACGCGAGTTCTGATGGCGTTTTATGGTTAATTGGAGCTTTTGTCGTAATATTGGCTTTTAAAAACAGTTCTTATCATATGCTTAATTTTATTGCGAACAAGAAAAACGCCATCGTCATGTATCTATTATTTATAATTTCATTTCTCCATTTTACAAGAGTGAGTGAATTTTTATATTTCAATTTTTAGGATTGCGTCGCATGTCACATATAAAAAAATGGATTCTACTCTCATTGTCAACAATTTTTGCTAGTTTGTTCGCTATCGCTGGTTTTAACTATTTTATGGACTCTCTTTGGACCTTCAATCATGAACATCAATACAACCAATATCAAAGAGACAGTCGAGAGAGGCAGCAAAAAAGCAACGCTCTATATTTTAGAATGCAAAAATACGATACTTTGATATTTGGAAGTAGTCGAACGACTCATATGAATCCTCATAAATGGGATGAAAATACATTTAACTACGCGGCGTCCGACATGCAGCCAAACGAGTACGTTGAATATTTGAACTTTGCAATCAATGAAGCGAAACAACCAATAAAAAGAGTTGTCATAGGTCTGGACTTTTTTGGTTCTCTTACGTACGCTCCTGCTGTTTCAAAAGACCCTAGAGCTATCTTAAATAAAATTAGCGAACCTTTTTATAGATATAAACTATTGTTTAGCATGGATACGTTAACCTATTCTTTACATAATCTTAAAAGCTATTATACAAAAGAAAAAGGGAAATATACTTATAGTTACGTTAAACGAGCGATAGATAAAAAAATCTACACTCCAAAAGAGTACGACAATCATATACAAGGCGGTTTAAGCAATATTGAAAGAGGAAAATTTTCTGAAAAATACGACGTCAACTATTTAAAAGAGATTGGCAATCTAGTGGTCTCAAATCCAAATATAGAATTTATCGTATTCACCACCCCTGTCAGCAAACAAGTTATTGAACTACTTATAGCAAAAAATTTATACAGTTCTTATGAACGATGGCTACGAGAGAACGTCTCCGTCTTTAACTCACTCAACCATTTCATGTACGTAAACGATCTAACTAAAAACGCAAACGTCTATTTTATAGACTCGCATCACGCTTATGACACGACATACGAATGCGTGACGGACGCCTTACTTCAGAAAACTTCAAACTGTCCAACGACAAATATGATTTTAAACAAAGAAAACATAAAAGTAAATTTAGATATTTTAAAAAAATTAAACTCTGAGTAAAGTTCTTTTGACTTCATCAAACATTTTAGCCCTTTTCTCTTCATCTCGAGGCAACATGAAATGAGTTTGCGATTTCTCATCGCCTATGCCCTTCCACCTTTTGGAACTCGCGAAAAGAGAGTCTCCAAAAAAAGTGAGAGTCGGACAGCCAACCAAAGACGCTAAATGATACGTTCCAGTCGAAGTGCTTACAAAAAGTTTAAAATTGCTGATTAGTTTTGCGAAATACATGACTCCATCAAGAGACAAATAGAAAATGACGTCCTCTCCCCTTAACCTATTTTGCATCTCTTCATAAAGCTCATTTTCATCTGGTCCAAACGTTAGCACGACTTGATGCTTGGCTTTTTTGACAACTTCACGGATAAGCGTTTCATACTCGTCCAAATTCCAGTTTGCGTCGCTGGAGCCACCAAAACCCACATGAAAGGCTACTATCTCTTTTTCTATCTCATTGTTGACGCGAAACACGTCATAAACGTTTTTCGCGTCAAGAAACTCTAAAAGCGGTTTTTTATACGCTAAATCCAAATCGGGAAAAAGTGCGCGAGCGAGTTCCAAGTTGTACTCAAACTCAGCCATTTTCACTTCGCTGCGCCTTTGGCTCACTCTGCTCGTGTAAAATATTTGCGCCATTTTCGTGGCCGGAGCTATTGTTTTTGGGATTCTCGCCAAGAATTGCGCGAACGCCACTCTCGTGTTTGAAAAGAGAGTTAGCGACGCGTCAATCTTCTCGTTTCTTATTTTTTTGGCAAGCTCAAAGACGGAGCTATCTGGAGCGTCGACGATTACTTCATCAATAAAATCGCAACTGCGGGCAAGCGCTTCATTGATTGGAGAGACGCATACGACAACCCTATTCTTCTCGTCACGCTTCTTTAAAACGTAGATGGCTGGAAGAGCCGTTATGAAATCGCCAAGTTTGTCCGTGCGAACGACTAAAATATTCAATGCGTCTCTTTTTTTGTTAAATTTCCAAATCTTACCTTAAAAAGGATATAATTCGCCTTATGAAAGAACCATTTAAATGGGATGATTATTCCGACCAACCAGCGCTACTTCAAGATAAAAACTATAAAAAAAGAATGAAAAAAAAAGAGTTTGCGTCTTTTTTGAAAACGCTCTTGAGCGCTATTTTTATCTTGCCATTTTCAATTATCATGATGCCATTCGTCAAACGCAAGCTTATAAATTCTCATGATTTTTTTTGCATGGGAATTGATTTTGAAAGAGAGCCTCAAGAAACTTTAAAGTGCGTCGACGAATTGAACGTAGATAGAGTCTTGCTACGATTTAAACTTTGGGAGATGGATAAACTCGCTGAACTAAAAGAGTTCATATCGCTGCTCAAAAACAAAAAAGTCACTCTTAAAATTTTGCAAGATAGGGAAAATATAGAGGACTTGGAACTTTTCAAAAGCAACTTAACTCTTATATTTAAAGAGCTTGACGGGCTGATGGACATGTATGAAATTGGCTCAACCATCAACCGTACGAAATGGGGATTTTTTTCCGTTGATGAATATAGTAAATTTTATAAAGTTGCGTATGATTTGAAAACGTCGCAATTTAAAAGTATTAAACTTATCGGAAGCGGCGTCATCGATTTTGAATACTATTTTACGGCTCACACTCTTTTTAATCTTTTCAAATACAAATACGATGGTGTTTCTTCTCTCCTTTACGTGGACAGACGCGGCGCTCCTGAAAACATGCAACTTGGGTTCACCCTCGCCGATAAGATAGCGTGGCTCAGCACTATGGTTTGGCTGAGTCCCAAGAGTTCAAATGAGTTGCATATCACCGAAACAAACTGGCCTATCGCGGGAACGGCTCCGTACGCGCCCACAAGCGAAAAGGAGTGCGTAAGCGAAGAGTCGTACGCAAACTATATGCTTCGCTACCACTTGTTGGCTTTCGCGTCTCAACAAGTGAACACCCTTTCATGGCATCAATTGATAGCTCCCGGATATGGACTCATCGACAACCGTGAAAACATTGTAAAAAGAGAAGCGTTTTACACATACAAATACATGATACAAAGCCTCAAACGCGCGCAATTTTTACGCCTTGACATAAAGAGAGATTACTACATACTTCAATTTTTGCTAGATGATCGTCTCTTGCAAATACATTGGTCGCTTAAAGCGACCAACCTTAGAAATGAAGATTTTTTTGACGTTTTTACAAAAGATGGAAAAAGAGTAAAAAGTGAAATTTTAAATATATGTTCTTCGCCTCTATACATATATATCAAGGACGAAAAGTAATGTCTCATATGAAAATACTCGTTATATTGCCAAACTGGTTGGGAGACGCCGTCATGGCAACTCCCGCCATCGAACTTTTAGCGCTTCACTACGAAAACGCGAAATTTACGTTTCTTGGCAGTCATGTATCCATTGAAGCTCTAAAATATCATCCCCTTTGCGAAAAAGCGATTGTTGATGAAACAAAAAAGGCTTCCAACAGACTTCTCGCCACCTATAAATTGGCTCAAGAGCTAGGCTCTTTTTCCTTGGCGGTAAGTTTTAGAAATCAATTTTACTCATCTTTGCTTCTTAGATTGACGCAAACCGTCGTTTGCGTTTCGAGGTCGTCATGGCACTCGATGTTTTTACTCTCGCACACTCCCAAAATATCAACAAATCAGCATCTCGTAAAACAGTACGCCCAACTAGCCATGACTGACGTCCATGATTATCATGGAGAAGTTTCACGTTTAAAATTATACATAGAGCCAACGAGACATAATAATCCCACTCTTGGCATAAATGCGGGCGCCACTTATGGAAGCGCTAAAAGATGGTATCCTGAACGATTCGCTCAAGTGGCTCATGAGTATAGCGACAAGTTTGACGTCATAATTTTTGGTGGACCAAACGAAGTGGAAATGGCAAACGAGATTGAAACTCTTTTAAAAAATTTAGGCACTCAAAACTATATGAATCTCGCGGGAAAAACAAACATACGAGAGTTATGCTCAAACATAGCCGGGTGTTCTCTTTTTATCACAAACGATAGCGGACCCATGCATGTCGCGGCGGCCTATCAAGTACCAACCATAGCCATATTTGGACCGACAAAATATAAAGAAACCTCGCAATGGATGAACGAAAAAAGTAAAATAATAAGACATGAGATGGAGTGTTCGCCATGTATGAAAAGAGAGTGTCCCCTCAAGCATCACGACTGTATGAAGAGCGTTACAGCGCTCGAAGTCATCGAGGCTGTAAAAAAGTTGAATTAAAAACTTATTTTATATCCAAAAAAAGCGGATGAGTTATATTTAAAATTACCTATCGCCGCGTTATTATAGTTTGTATTCATCGTTCTATATCCAAGAGTGATCCGACCATTTGGAATCAACTCAATGTCATAACTAATTCTATACTCTAAGTAATTATTTGCGTCTCTAAAGCTTAAAACTTGTGGCGCGTAATAAAAAGAACCATTTAAATACATTGGCACTAAATCAGGAATTGGAAACTTGTATGTAAACTCCACTCCTAAAGGAAGCGACGCGTAATCAAGATTTTGATTTTTCGTCGCATTGAGTTTCACGCCCATTCCTATCTTCATCCCTCGATTGCCAACTTCTCTCATCATTAAAAAGTTCACTTCCCCATACACTTCGAGCGAACTATTTTTATCTGAATGATCTTGGTGAGCATTTAAAAACTTTCCACCGACAAATGTCGTTTCAGGTTCAACTGTATCCTTAAACTGTCCTAAATCAAACCTTGCGCCTATCTCTAAATCTTTGTTGTTTATATTCAACTCTCCAGTATGCATCGCGAACGCCGATACTGCAACTAATATCATTATGGATATTTTTTTTAACATGTTTGTCCTTGTATTTTTTCTATGGTTTTTGTTGTGCTTTTGCCATCGACAAAATCAACAAGTCTCAGTTCACAAGCAAATTCCGTTCCTATCACTTCTTTGCCTTCATAATCTCCGCCTTTCACTAAGATGTCGGGTTTAATCATTTTAATCAACTCATAAGGAGTGTCCTCTTCAAATGGAACCACAAAATCAACCGCTTCCAAAGCTGCTAGCAGATAGGCTCTATCTTCCGCAATATTTACTGGGCGAGTTGGACCTTTTAATCGCGACACGGATTCATCGGAGTTTAATCCTACTATAAGTATGTCGCCAAAGCTTTTTGCGATTTGCAAATATTTCACATGTCCTACATGAAGTATGTCGAAACATCCATTAGTAAAAACTACTTTTTTGCCATTTAAACGACATCTGCTCACTAGCGAGTCTATTTCACTAAAACTTTTTATATGAGCGTCGGAAGTGCTTTTATGCAGGGAAGCTTCGTACTCTTCAATCTCGTCAATGCTCACGGTCGCGGAACCTATCTTGCCAACAACGACGCCAGCCGCGAGATTGGAAAACGCCGCGGTCTCTTGAATGCTGAGTCCCGCGCTAAGCGCGAACGCGATGGAGGCGATCACGGTGTCGCCCGCGCCGGTCACGTCAAAAACTTCCTTAGCGACTGTGGGAAATTTTTCTAATTTCTCGTCATAAATGGCAATTCCATCTTCAGACAAAGTTATCAAAGATATACCCAATTCACACTCTATTTTTAGTTTTAAAAGCGCTTCTTGCAAAGATTTGTCGTCTTTAATTTCTATATTCGTAGCGAGTGTCGCTTCTTTTTTATTTGGCGTTAAGAGATAAGCCCCTTTATACTTTGAAAAGTCGCTTCCCTTAGGATCAACTAAAACTTTTACGTTTGCTTCTTTTGACAAATGTATAATTTTTTGACATAAATCATCAGTTAAAACGCCCTTTCCATAGTCCGACAAAATAACCATGTCGTAAGATGCTATTTCATCTTCTAAAGAAAACAAAATGTCATCTACGGATTCCTCGGAAATATCATCTTTACTCTCTCTGTCATATCGAAGAACTTGCTGACTAACAGCTATTACGCGGCTTTTTTTTGATGTTTTTCTTTCATTTTGGATAATTACGTTACTGCTGTCAACGCCAATTTTATTTAGCATTTCTACAAGTTCCGAGCCATTGACGTCGTCGCCTATGACGCTACTGACGCTTACCGTTGCTCCAAGAGCGACAAGGTTGTTGATGACGTTGCCAGCGCCGCCGAGTACCGTTGTTTCTTTGGTGATGTCAACAACCTGAACAGGAGCTTCTGGAGATATCCGCTCACAACTGCCCCAAAGATAGTGATCAATCATCAGATCGCCAACAACCAAAATATTTGGCTTCGCTTCTTTTAAAATTTTCATTTATTTCACTTCTTCTTCAAATATACGCTTTATCTCGCTTACGTAAGCTTTTATGCCGTCTTCCATCTCAAAAGTTGGTTCATACCCTAAAGCCTCTCTCGTTGTCGCTATGTCCGCTTCGGTGTGAAACTGATAAGAACCTACAAATGGATTTGGAATATATTCACAAGGAAGCGACGTTCCCAACTCTTTTTGTAAAATGTCCACGATGTCTTGAAAACTTCTAGCCTTGCCAGTCCCAACGTTGTAAATTCCGCTATCTTTTGGTTGCATAGCTTTTACGTTTGCTTGAATAATGTCGCCAATGTATATAAAATCACGCAGAATCTTATCGCTACCCTCAAAAAGACGAGGATTTTTTCCAGCTAGCAACTGATGACCAAACTGTAAGACCATAGACGCCGTCGTATTTTTAAAATACTCGTGAGGACCGTATACGTTAAAATATCTCAATCCGACTATCTTAATGTCTGTTTTTTTCATATATTCGCGACTTAAATTGTCCATGCTAAGTTTTGAAAAACCATAAACGTTGTTTGGCGCTTCGCGTCCAACTCTTTGAGGAGACTCGGCGTTTCCATAAGTTGCGGCGGAAGAGGCGTAAATCATGTTTGCGTTATGAGCGACGGCTAAGTCAAGTAAATCTTTATAGGCGTTTACATTGGTTTTAACCATCAAGTCTTGCTCTAACGCGGTGGTATCTGAGATTGCCGCTTCATGAAAAATATAATCGAATTTATAATTGAGTTTTAAATTAAGAAGTAAGTCCTTATCGTTTATATCCCCGCTAATGATTTCTCCATTAAAACCTAAAAGATTTTTGAAATGTCCAAAACTTTTCAAATTCCCATTTGACAACGTCTCTCCACTTCTAAAACTATCTAAAATAACTACTTTTGCGTCTGGATGATTATTCTGAAAGTAAAAGGCTAAATTTGAACCTATAAATCCAGCTCCTCCGGTTATCAGTATTGATTGATCGTTTAAATCATTTTTCGTGTATCTCATCTTCACACCTATTGTAAATTTATTAAATAAAATGATACCTTTTAATTCATTAACATCTATTTAAGACTCAAAATATTATAATGCGTCAAAACATTACATTAAGGAAATAAAATGAAAAAAATCGTAATCGCTTCAATAGCTACTTTAGCGCTAGCAACAGCTTCAATGGCGGCAGTAAATGGGAAAGCTTGTATGGGTTGCCATGGCGCGAATTTTGAGAAAAAAGCAATGGGGAAATCTAAAGTTGTTGCCGATATGACTCATGCTGAAATTGCCACTTCGCTTAAGGGATATAAAGATGGTACTTACGGTGCAGCAATGAAAGGTCTTATGAAAGGTCAAGTCGCTAAATATAGTGATGCCGATTTAGAGGCTTTCGCTCACACTATAGGTAAGTAATTACTTAGTGGCGTTGAATGACCCTCTAGGGTGATTCAACGCATACCTGAAACTCATTCTGGTCTGTATCCTCTTTTTAACTTCTCTTTTTTTCGTTCTAAGTTTACAGCGTCGTTTAACTCGTCTTCACCATCATACTTTACGGCGTTTAAAAATTTTTCTTCATCGTCAAATTGTCCATTTTTCACGGCCCAAAGAAACGCCAAAAGAGCAAGTCCTCCCAAAAATATCGATCCACCCAACATCATCACAATTAACCAACTATCCATTATTCATCCTTTATTCCATTTTATTTTAATTCGCATAGAATTGCCCACAACGAGCAGTGAACTCAGACTCATAGATATTGCGGCTATGAGAGGTATAATGTATCCGCCCATAGCGAGAGGAATCGTTATGGCGTTATAGACAAGCGATATGCCTAAATTTTGTTTTATAAGTCCATACGTAGTACGCGATATTTTAAACGTGTCTCCTAGTGAAAGGAGAGAGTCGTTGAGTAAAAGCACGTCGCCAACGTCAACGGCAATGTCGCTTCCACTCCCCATAACTATCCCAATATCCGCAATGGCCAAGGCTAAAATATCATTCACTCCATCTCCAACCATAACGACGGTTCTTTTTTGCTCATGAAGCTTAGATATAAAATTCGCCTTATCTTCCGGGGTTTGTTCCCAGTAAACATTTTTTAGACCTATTGTTTTGGCAACTCTTAACGCCGCGTTTTCATTGTCGCCAGTCAGCATTATTGTTTCAATGTTTCTCTTCTTTAAATCTTCAATGAGAGCTAAAGCTCCCTCTTTAATCTTATCGTCAAGCTCATATATTGCTAGTATTTTCTGATTAATCGCAAAATAAAAAAGTGTTTTATCGCTTGTATATTCAACTTCAATCCCATTTTCTTGCATTAAACGATAATTACCACCAAGTAATGTAAAGCTATCTTTCGTCGCTAAAACTCCTAAAGCGGGCAATTGAACGAATTCATCAAATTCAACTACGGATAAGCCCTCTTCTAGAGTTTCTAAATACTCAAAAACTCCATGAGAAACTGGATGCTTTGATGATTTAGTTAAAGAGTACAAAAGTTCTTTGTCGAACTCGCTAAAAATTATTTCATTAACGACTTGAGGTTTTCCCACTGTAATAGTTCCCGTTTTATCCAAAACCAGAGTATCTACTTTCGCCATGGTTTCAAGTTGCGCGGCTTCTTTAAAAAGAATCCCTCTTTTTACTCCCAAGCTAAGTCCGACAAGCGTAGCGACTGGGGTTGCGAGAGCCAAAGCGCAGGGACATGCAATGACTATGACCGAAACGCCAACCATAAACGCGATCTCAAAATCATGAGGCCAAAACCACCAAACGGCGAAGGTGATAAATGATAAAAGTAAAATTACGCTAGAAAAGTACTCTGATAATTTATTGGCGAGTTGTTCTATTTTTGGTTTTTTACCTATCGCGTTTTCCAAAAGTTGGACAAGATTGGATAGCGTCGAATGTTCAAAATCTTTACTTGTCCTAAACTGAACGTCGGCGTCAATGCTTACTGTACCACTAATGATGACATCTCCAATGTTTTTATATATAGGTCTGCTTTCACCCGTTAAATTTGATTCGTCAAAAGAGCCACTGCCTTTGATTATCTCGCCATCTAAAAAAACTTTTTCTCCAGAAGAGACTACGACGATCTCCCCGACGCCAACGTCAACTAGTTTGCAAGAAACAACCTTGCCTTCTTTTAAAAGATTAACTTCACTAGGAATATGCTTTCCTATAATGTCTAAGGAGTCAGCTACGCTTTTTTTGCTTAAAACTTCTAAAAACTTACCTATCAACACAAACGTGATTATCATGCTAACCGAATCAAAATAAGCTTCTCCACTTTTCATTAAGGTTATGTATATTGAGTAAACATAAGTGAGCGAAGCTCCTGTCGCGACCAAGATGTCCATGTTGACAACTTTAGTTTTCATTCCGTAATACGCGCCTCTGAAAAATATCCATCCACTATAGAACAAAACTGGAGTGGCGAGGATTCCCTCCGCAATGTTTAAAATAGTTTTCATATCCTGCGCCATACCGCTAAAATATCCAGCGTATTGAGCGACTGCTATCCACATAATATTCATGGACGCGAAAATGGCAACCGCCATTCTTAGATAATAATCCTTTCTCTCTTTGTTCGCATGAGCTTCTTGCAACGAGGAGTCATAAGGATATGCGTTATAACCAATAGCTCTAATCATATCGATGATTTGTGACAACTTAACTGTATCGTCCGACCAAACTATACTTGCTTTATTGTTTGTGAAATTAATGCTCGCTTCAATTATACCATCCATTTTATGCAAGGCTTTTTCGTTGAGCCAAACGCATGCGGAACAGTGAATTCCTTCTATAATTAAGGAAACTTCACTAAATCCATCACTATTTACTTTAACAAACCTGTCATAAAACGCAGGTGAGTTAAAATTAGAGGAGTCTTCATATTGTTCTGTAGGAGGAGACAACTTCACGTTTCCAGCTTTAGCGTAAAAACTATCTAAACCTTCATCAGATAAAAGATGGTAAACGCCTTTGCAGCCATTACAGCAAAAATAACGTTCACCATCCTTTATCATAACGTCTTTAGAAAATTCTAAATGACAATGAGAACATGCTATGCTATTTGACAACTTCAAACTTCCCTAATTCTCTGTTTTTAATAATCTTATTCCACTCTTTGACATGACCATTCATGCAAATATAGACTCCATTATCCTTAACGCCCTTAGAAAAGCCTATAGCCATGCCAAGATTTAAGCTAGCTTCTATGTTGTCAATTTCAAATGGTTTCATGGAGCCAGTCAACACTATCTTTCTATCATCGAATATTTCAGATAAAAATTCAGCGCTTAAATCAATGGTATCCGTTCCATGGATAATAACAAATGTGTCGTCAAGTGATTCCATAATAATACCAGCTAACATTTTTCTATCGTTAAAATCCATTTCTAAACTATCTTTATAAACAACGCCGGCTAAAGCGTACTTCAAATCCACGCTATCCAAAATTCTTTCAATGGCGTAATTATCGTATGGAACTTCCAATTCACCATTCAAATGATTATATCTTTTGTTAAAGGTTCCACCACTATTTAAAATCAGCATCTTTCTTCCATATATCTTCAAGTTTTAAGACTATCTTCGTAGCCTTCGAGTTTTTTACGCTATTGTTTTCATCAAATAAATAAGTTGTAGTCAATCCAGCGTTTAAGCCAGCTTCCACGTCTCTCTCTTTGTCCCCGATCATAATAGAATTCTTCAAATCAATCTTATACTCTCTCGCAGCTTGTAAAAGCATCCCAGGTTGAGGCTTGCGACAACTACACATTCCAGAAATTTCAGGATGATGAGGACAAAAATAGACTTTCTGAATCTTAACGCTTTCTTTTAAAAATTGAGTTTCCATCCAAGCCGTTAATCGATGAAAATCATTTTTACTGTAAAAACCCCTTGCAATTCCTGATTGATTAGTAACTATAAAAATTAAATATCCAAGTTTCTGATAATGCCGAATAAGTTCAAAAACCCCATCTATGAATTCAAAGTCTTCATGTTTGTATAGATAATCTTTTTCAACGTTGACAACGCCATCTCTATCTAAAAAAAGAGCTCTTTTCATCAACGACTAATTAACGCCGTCGGCAAAAATCTCTTTTTCAATAATATCGCAAAGGATATGTCCAATTAAGATATGAGACTCCTGAATGCGAGGGGTGGAGTCAGATGGTACAACCAATGCGACATCGGCAAGCTTTGCCATTTCACCACCATCGCGACCAGTTAAAGCAATAGTTGTAATGCCTTTAAGTTTAGCGCTTTCAAACGCTTTTATAATATTGATGGAATTGCCAGAAGTTGAGATGCCTATAAAAATATCGCCTTTTTGCCCCATTCCCTCAAGTTGACGAGAAAAGACTTGATCATAGCCATAATCATTTCCAATTGCAGTTAGATTTGAGGTATCGGTTGTAAGGGCTAAAGAAGGTATCGAAGGTCTATCAAATCCATAACGTCCAACCAACTCCGCCGCAATGTGCTGAGCGTCGGCCGCACTACCACCATTGCCCGCTAAAATTGTTTTTTTATCACCACGATAAAGTTCAACGCATCTTTTAGCGACGTCTTCAATTTTATTTAATAAGTCTTCATTTTCATAAATTGCTTGTTTTGTTTCGTATGATTTTTTAATTTGATCTTTTATATAATTTTTCATTTATTCTCCATAATATTAAGAGCATGATGATAGCGTATAAAGGTTTGAAAACAGATAATTAATAAATAAAAATTTGAACAAAAGAGTAAGAATAAAAAGTAGGTAAAATAGAGAATTAATAAGAGGAGAGAATCAACAAACTAGGCGGCGACCTACGTTT
>ERZ889078.1508-NODE-1508-length-18248-cov-24.683010_pt1 | contig 18248 bp, 16 predicted proteins | sample MGYA00521266_ERZ889078 | MGnify/ENA primary metagenome ERZ889078 (study PRJEB32303, sample SAMEA104408618) | aquatic metagenome | biome: Brackish water; feature: Pelagic; material: water | place: Baltic Sea | collected 2014-06-16T06:34:00 | depth 76,534 m ...
GTGACGCTAGTCGGTCGCCTTGCCCGCCTCAAGCTAGTTTCCTCTGACACTGCCCGGCCAAATGCTTGGCCGTAATATGCAAAGTATCGGTGCCATGGGTGATAATCACTTTGTCCGCAGCAACTTCCAAAGCGATGCGCCTAATCGCTTGGCGATCTTGATCGTCCATATCCGTACTATCTTTTCGACAGGCAGAAATGAAGCCGACCGGATAAGGGATTTCGGCTCGCCGTATGATCGATTGATATGCCGGATCACCGATCACAAAATTGTAGGCGCGATTATTATCGTCGGTCAGATAATCTTTGTCTATCGTTCCGCCGGCTTGGACGAAATTTATGGTATTCATGCTGCTTTTCCCAATCAGAAGCCCCAGTTATTCTATAGGAATATCCATAAACTCCATCTCTAAGTGTTGTGTTGATCGGTTGAGTATTGTGCCGATCGTTACAAAGTATTGCTCTTCAGCATCGGCAAAATGGGCTCTTAACTGCCGTGGTTTCGGCGGGACGTCATGTCGATCGGTGCGACTTTAGCACTCAAGCGTTGGCCTGCGACGTCCCGGTGGGATCAGGTGTTGTCTGGATTTATTCCAGGATCGATAAGCGCTTATGATACCGGTTTTCGTGGGTAGCTTAGAACAGCCCACCAGCGCTACGGACACAATCCTGGTATCTATACACCCGCAGGATTGTCGACCTCGTGGCCCATTGCTGCCAGATCCGAATACCGATCTCCAATCCTGTGATGGGGGCGCCCGCGTGTCGCAGCGCCCAATGCGACAACCAATTCGTCAACAGCAGGTGCGTCGTAGATTGAAAACTGCACCGTCAAGTAGTGGGACCTCCGGCCGGTATCGTGTTTGTCCATCAAGGGGATTTGAATCTGGGTGTTTGCCGGGCCGCGGGTATTTGTGAAGCCCAAGTAGCTTTTAGCGCCCACTGCCTCGCGATAGAAGTTGCCGAAATGCAAAGTGTGGATGAGGGCTGAAGCGTGTTCGACTTCACAGCTGGTTCCCGCGATGCAAGCCTTGCCATATGCCTCGATTGCGTCGCCTGATCCTGCCAGGGCAATCAGACGGTCGGTTAACATCGACCCCAGCACTGGCGCCATGCGGATGATCTCGGGAGACAGGTCTTCGACAAATCCGCGACCCGCCCATGGGTTTGTTACCACAGCGGCCACCCCGATCATGCGCAAGACAGGGTCTGAGGCGCGGCCACCTTCGGTATGAATATCCTCGTCGAAAGTGACTATTTTTCGTAGTTCGGGCAGCATATGTATTCTCCTGTCAGATATGATAGTTTCGGCGTCCAGTGACGGCATGCACCACCCCTTCAACCTCGGTTCCGTGATAGATGCCAAAGGCACCGTATTGATTTTCTTGAACGTATCGGCGCAACAATGAGCGTTCAGCTTCGTCATAAACCCGATCATAGGGCAGGGTACTCAGATCGAAATACCGCATTCCAGCAGGTGCATCCCCCGCGACAACCCCGTGATATACGATGCGCTGTGATCCATCTTTTGTGTTTTGGTAGACGGCGTAAAGATGGCCAAGCTCGGGTATCACGCCAAGCGCTTTCAAGTAGTTGGACAGCCCCTCAATCGATGTCCCTGCGCGCGCCGAAGCCGCGGGCACTGATATCCGGCCAGTGGCATCTTCGCAAAGCAAAAGTTGGCCCTCACACTCCAAGACAGCCCCCAACGAAATACGCCCCGTGGATGCGGCGGCGTCAGCCAATGCTTCGTCTAACCCGATGTCGAAATAGGCCCCTTTGTAATATCCAAGGGGTGTGCCTTCGGAAGTCTCAAATTCCAACACCCGGCCGATCAGGATCAGTTGGTCGCCGGCATCCACAAGTCGGTGTCGCGTACAACTGAAACTTGCCAATGTTCCATCGATCAGCGGGATATTCTGCGCATCGACATGCCATTTGGCGAGGTCGAACTTATCGACTGATTGCGATGCAAAAAGGCCTGATACTTCCTTTTGGTCATCTGCCAGAATGTTGACCGCAAAATGATCTGCCTGCGCGAAGGTATCGCAAGACAGTGCCGCCTTGGCGATACACACCAACAACAATGGAGGATCAAGCGAGACCGAGGTAAACGAATTGGCGGTGAACCCGCGCGGCGTGCCGTCTGGCTGGCGCGTTGTGACAACGGTGACACCTGTGGCAAAGCTGCCAAAGGCATTGCGAAGGGCCCGTTTGGCAGTTGGGTCCATTTCTTTGGGTGCCGCAAGGGTGCCCAACAAATTGTCATCCGCACCAAGTGCCGGAGGGGCGGACAGCGGGCCGTGACCATGCGCCCCAAAACGCAAGGGATTGGCGGCAATCGTCCAAGGGTCTTGGCCCGGTGCGGCGACTTTGGCCAGCATGCCACGTGCGGCGACATGGGGATCTGTTGCAATGTCGGCGATCGTGTTCATTGGTCCGAAAGGCACCTCTCCGCCTAAAAGAGTGGTCAGTTCAGTTTTGCTGCGGACGCGACTCCAATGGGCTACCAACGCGTTTAGTTCAACAGCATTTGCAGACCTTGCCGCGCGGGTTGCATAGCGCGTGTCATTTCCCAAATCCGGTTGATCCATAATCGCTGCCAAGCGGCGCCAAAACGCATCATCCACAATACCAAGTGCTATGTGCCCATCTTTAGCTGGGAAAAGCCCGAAGGGCGCCAGGAAAGGATGGCCGTTGCCCTCTGGCGCGGCGACGATACCCGTCATGTCATGCAAGTAGACCATGCGTTCACAGAGCGAGATCATCGCGTCATACATAGCGACATCAACGAATTGACCTTTGCCGGTCGCCTCGGCCTCGCGCAGGGCTGCCATGATGCCAAATGCCATCATCATGCCGGCAAAAATATCGCCTATTCCGGGGCCGGTTTTGGTTGGTGTTTCGATGTCAGGACCAGTCATCGCCATCAATCCGCCCATGGCTTGAGCGACGACATCATACGACGGCCAATCGCTGTAGGGGCTGGCCCCGGTGCGCGGATCCCCAAAGCCACGGATGGCCGCATAAACCAGTTTCGGATTTTCGGCCGCTAACGTTTCGTAGGCAAGGCCCAGACGTTCCATCACACCGGGGCGGAAGTTCTCAACGATCACATCTGCAGTCGCCGCGAGTTTGCGGAAACTGGCCTTGCCGCTTTCAGACTTCAGATCGAGCCGGACACTCTTTTTGCCGCGGTTCAGGCTGACAAAATATCCGGCCCAGTCTTGGCTTGGGTCATCATCGCGGAAGGGCCCATTGCCACGGCTGGTGTCACCGCTGCCGCCCTCGATCTTGATCACTTCCGCGCCGTGATCGGCCAGATGCATTGTGCAATACGGTCCCGACAGCATGCGGCTGAGGTCCAATACCCGCAGGCCTTTCAGGATTTGCGTGCTCACGGTGCACCGCTCAATGACTCAAGAAAGGCCCGGATCGGCGTGTTCACCGCATCGGGGTCTTCGGCCAAAGCCATATGGCGCAGATCTTTCAAGACCACTGCACTTGCCCCTTGAATTTCGGCAGCGATGGCTTGGGTCATTTCAGGGCCATTGCCGTAGTCTTCGTCGCCGGTGATGACCAGAGCGGGGCAAGAAATTGCAGGGTCAGGGGCTACAATCTCGTCAATGCCGCTTGCCAGAACGCGATAAATCGTGTGGTAGATCGACTTTTTGTTGGCAGTGACCCAGCCACGCACAAGCTCCATTACCTCGGGATTGGCGGCGCGAAAGGCATCAGTAAACCACCGCTCAAGGGCAGCTTCGACCGTGGAACTTGGCCCCATTTCGCGGGCCTGTTCCACCCGCTTCTGGATGGCGGTCTGGGCTGCATCACTGCGTTTGTGAGGCGAATGAAGGATGATCAAAGCCTGCGCTCTGTCGGGTGTATCCTGCGCAAAACGACGGGCAATCATGCCGCCCAAAGAGAAACCGCCGATCACAGCGCGATCGATGTCGCAGTGATCGAGCAAGCTGGCCAATTGATTTGAAAACAACGACAGACTGGGCGTTTCAGGCGGCGCGCTGGAGCCGCCATGCCCATAAAGGTTGTAGGTCAGAACGCGGTAGCAATCCGTCAGCGCAGGGGTCGTCCATTGCCAGCATTCCAGGTTCAGACCCAGACCGTGGATCAGCACAACAACCGGCGCATCTGCCGGACCAACTAATTCGAAATGCGTGCCGTCAGGTGCCAGCGCCATTATGTATCGCGCCCCATTGGCTTATACGCCATAACCTCAACTTCGACCCGTGCGTCCACCAGCAGATCGCTGACAATAGCGGACCGTGTCGGCGGTTCAATCGGGAAGTATTCACCGTAAATTTCGTTAAAGCCGGGGAAGTCGGTGCGGTCGCGCAGCCAGACCATCGCTTTGACCACGTCATCGCGTGTGCAGCCTGCCAACGCCAGCGTTTCTGTGATGTCCTCAAGCACGGCACGGGTTTGATCCTCTATCGAGCCGTCTGTCATTGGCGCACCGCTCCGCATCGGAATTTGACCGGTTAGAAAGACAAAATCGCCAGCGCGGATCGCACGGGACAGCGTCAACACACGTCCGCCGATTTCAATTGGACCACCAAGAATCTGCTTTTTCTGAACCATGCTCATGCCTCCCTCGCTGGGAGGTTGCCGTGTTCGAGTCAGAAGGATTGCAGATTTTTCGACAGGGCAGGTCGATTTTTCGGGCATGCTATTCGAGAAAGCCGCCGAGAGTAGGAATCAAGCGACGGAGGATTGGAAGTATGGGCGATATCAAAAACTATCAAATGTTGATCGATGGGGGGTGGGTTGATGCATCTGACGGCGGCACATTCGACAGTGTGAATCCCACAACCGGTCAAATCTGGAGCCGCGTCCCCGAAGCGACGGAAGCCGATGTTAACCGTGCTGTAGAAGCGGCCCATCATGCCTTTACCAAAGGGCCATGGTCGAAACTTACTCCGACTGATCGCGGCAAACATTTGCGTAAGCTAGGTGATCTGCTGGCCGAGCAGTCAGAAGATTTGGGCCGCACTGAATCCGTCGATACAGGGAAAATGTTAAAGGAAACGCGCTGGCAGGCTAAATACATAGCCGAGTTCTTCCACTTTTTTGCGGGCTGCGCGGACAAGGTCAGCGGTGAGACGTTACCGATCGACAAGCCCGACATGTTTGTCTTTACCAAGCGTGAACCGCTGGGCGTGGTTGCCGCCGTCGTTCCGTGGAATTCGCAGTTGTTCTTGGTCGCCGTCAAACTGGGCCCAGCTTTGGCCGCAGGCAATACCGTGGTGTTAAAAGCATCCGAACATGCAAGTGCCGCGATGCTGGAATTTGGCAAGCTGATCGAAGAGGCGGGCATCCCGCCCGGCGTCGTAAATATCGTCACGGGCCACGGAGAGCCTTGTGGGCGTGCGTTGACCGGTCATCCTTTGGTCGCGCGGGTGTCGTTTACCGGCGGACCTAACGCTGCGCGTCATGTGCTGGAAAACGTCAAACGTAACTTTGCCGAAGTGTCGCTGGAGTTGGGCGGCAAATCGCCTTTCATCGTGTTTGACGACGCGAACATCGAGAGCGCGGTCAACGCCTCGATTGCAGGGATTTTTGGGGCAACGGGGCAAAGTTGTGTCGCAGGGTCGCGGCTCTATCTCCACGAAGATATTGCAGATAAGTTTCTGGAACGGATGACGACATTAACCCGCCAGATCGTGATCGGTGATCCGCTTGTGGATGAGACGCAGATGGGGCCGCTCTGCACCATCGGGCAGTTGGAAAACATCCAGCGCGAGGTTGCCTATGCACAAGAACAAGGGGCCACGATCCTTGCGGGGGGCAAGCAACCTGACGGCATGGGTGGCTTGTTTTACGAGCCGACAATTATTGAATGTCCGCGTCAGGATTTGCGGATTGTCGACACCGAATTGTTCGGGCCTGTCCTATCCGTGCAGCGTTTCAAAACCGAAGAAGAGGTGCTGGAACTGGCCAACGATTCCGAACACGGGCTGGCGGCGGGCATCTTCACACGAGACTCTGCGCGATCATTGCGAATGGCGAATGCGGTGCAAGCGGGCATTGTCTGGGTGAACACCTATCGCGTGGTGTCGCCCATCGCCGAGTTTGGTGGGGTCAAAGGGTCAGGCTATGGTCGCGAAAGCGGTTTTCAGGCGATCTATGATTACACACGGCCCAAGACGATCTGGGTGAATACTTCGGATGCGCCGATTTCGAACCCGTTTGTGATGCGTTGAGCAGGTCCAAGAGTTGAGTAAGGAGAATTAGGATGAAATTCCAACTGGCCGTGAACATGGAGCGGATCGACGACAGCTATGACATGAAAGACGTCGCTCGTCACACGCTTGAGATGGTGCAGATCGCGGAAGACGGCGGTTTTGATATTGTCTGGGCCGCTGAGCACCACGCACTAGAGATGACGATTGCGCCCAATCCGTTTCAACTGCTGACCTGGTGGTCGAAAGAGACCAGCAACATACGTTTAGGCACCGCAGTGGCGACAGCGGCCTATTGGCATCCGATCAATCTGGCGGGCGAGGCGGCGTTTGTCGATTTGATCAGCGGCGGACGGCTGGAATTCGGTATCGGATCGGGTGCCTATCAGCGGGAATTTGACCGGATGCGACCGGGGCTGAAACAGTCGGACGCCTGGCGCTATATGCAGGAAATGCTGCCTGCTGTGCGCGCGCTTTGGGGCGGCGATTATGCCCATGACGGAGAGTTCTGGAACTTTCCGACCTCCACTTCGGTTCCCAAGCCAGTGCAACCCGAGGTGCCTGTCTGGGTTTCGGCCCGCTCGCCCATCACATACGACTATGCGATGCGTGAGAAATGCCACGTGAACTGCTGGCCGTTGACCCGTCCCTTCGCCGAAGCTGAACTCTATATGCAGCAACTGAATGAGGCGATCGTGAAGGCTGAAAATGGCTGGAATCCGCGATTTGCATTGATGCGTCACGCCTGCCTTTACGACAATGACGCAGACCGGCAAGAGGCGTTGAATGCGATCCGCAGATTGCTGAGCCAGTTCGAAAACCTGTTCCGCAACTCTGGCGATGTGGTCAACGGTTTCCCTTCCGCCCAGCCTTTGGATCAGTTGGAAGGCCGCGAACAATTTGACCCTGCGATGCTCGAAGAAAACCTGATGTTCGGCCCCCCCGATACTGTCATTCAAAAGTTGAATAAATATCAGGCTTTGGGGGTGAACGAGTTCATCTACTACGCTTCCATGGGCCTCAGCCACGAATCCCAGCAACGATCCTTGCGTATGTTCTGCAAAGAAGTCATGCCAGAATTTAAGGAGACGCGCTGATGTCGGCAGGTGTAACGACCCATCGTGACGGCCATGTGCTTGAGGTAACGCTTGCGCGGGGTAAAGTGAATGCCATCGATGTCCCGACGTCGCAAGCATTGGCCGCTGCGTTTCAGGAACTGCACGAAGACAAGGATTTGCGCTGCGCCATTCTGACGGGTGGCGGCGACAAAATTTTCTCGGCGGGCTGGGATCTCAAGGCGCTGAATGATGGCGAGATGAGCCTAGACAATTGGTGGGAGGCAGATGAATACGGCTTCGGCGGGTTTACTGGCCTCACCGAAAACTGGGCGTTGAACAAACCGGTGATTGCCGCGATCAACGGGCTGGCGATTGGCGGCGGGTTCGAGATGGCGATGGCCTGTGATCTGCTGATCGCGGCTGATCATGTGGAATTTGGTCTACCCGAAATGCCCTTGGGAATTGTACCTGACGCGGGCGCATTGCAACGCCTGCCACGCCGCATTCCCCATAACATCGCGATGGAGATGTTTCTGCTCGGCCGCCGGATGTCTGCCACCGAGGCGGCGCATTACGGTCTTGTCAACAAAGTCGTGCCCAGGGATCAACTGATGGATGCAGCAAGGGAATGGGCGGCGTCAATCGCGTGGTCCGCACCGCTGGCGATGCAGACCGTCAAGGAAGTGCAGCGTGAAATCGAGTGTATCCCACTGGAACAGGCCTTTCACAAAATGCGCACCGATCCGATGCCGACTTACCGCAAGATGCTGAAATCCGAGGATGCCAAAGAAGGCGTTGCTGCTTTTGTCGAGAAACGTGAACCAAATTTCAAAGGTGAATGATGTATCCAAATCCTGAGAGCATCACCCGCGTAACCAGTATTGGTGCCGGACCGATCGGTGCCGGATGGACCGCGCATTTCCTTGCCCGTGGCTATGACGTCACGGCCTATCTGCATGCCGCCTCTGAAACAGACGCATTCATGTCGATCCTGAAAACGGCGTGGATCAGTTTGACTGATCTAGGACTTGCGCCAGGCGCATCATTGGACCGGTTGCGAATTTCCACGGACCTCGAAGATGCACTTGCTGGAGCGGAGTTTGTGCAGGAAAGCGGGCCAGAGCGGTTGGATATCAAACAAGCGCTCTATGCCAGAATGGGTGCAATTCTGTCGCCTTCCGTTGTAATTGGATCCTCAACCTCGGGTCTGATGATGAGCGACATTCAGGCTGATTGCCCTACACCTGAGCGCACGGTCATCGGACACCCGTTTAACCCGCCTTACCTGTTGCCGCTGGTCGAGATAGTCGGCGGCAAGAAAACCGCACCCGAGGCGGTCGTATGGGCGGGGGAGTTCTACAAGATCGCTGGCAAAGCGCCATTGATGATGAAAAAGGAAATCCCTGGTTTTGTTGCAACCCGGCTGCAAGAAGCGCTATGGCGCGAGGCCTTGCACATGGTCGCGAATGGCGAGGCGACGCCGGAAGATATCGATATTGCGCTGATGAACGGCCCGGCTCCGCGCATGGTAAGCCAAGGGCAGTGCATGGCATTTCATGTCGCCTGCGGAGCGGGCGGCATGGCGACCAATCTGGATCAGTTTGGGCCAGCGTTGAAATTGCCTTGGACCCGTCTGGAAGCGCCTGAGCTTACCAAAGAACTGCGCGACCGCATGGTTGACGGCTGCAACGCCGTGGCGGGGGATCGCCACTTTGAGGACATGGCAGCCCAACGCGACCGCGAAATAGTCGCTGTGCTGAATGCATTGCGTCAGGCGCGGTCCATCTGAGCTTTGTCTGGCTTGCCATTGAGCGTGTTGAGGAAATCTGAAAGCGAGCCGGGCCAGCTCGGTGCCGGTTCGTTTTCTGGCCAAGCCTCACGGTAGTCGGACGGGCGGCGGTCAAAGAATTTCCCGAAGGAATAGGCGAAATGCGACAGACTGTTAAAACCCGAAGCCGTCGCGATCTGGCGGATGCTCAGTTGGGTTGAGATCAGCAAGAGCCGCGCATTTTGCAACCTTCTGAGCAACCCGAATTGCACAATAGTGCACCCCACATGTTTTTTAAACTGCCGCTCCAATTGGCGCTGCGACACGTCAAGCAGGCCCGCGATTTCAGGCACTCTCAGCGGTTCCTCGATGTTGTTTTCGATCAATGTCATCGCTTCTCGCACCAGCGGCAACATCGTTTCTGTGCTGCGCCCCATAGTGCTGCGTTGCGGCGTTGCGGCATTGCGGATCGGATGGTGTAGCATCTGGTCGGCAATCTCGCCGGAAAAACTGCTGCCCTGGAGTTCCTCAATCAAGCGCAACATCAGATCCACACCGGCCAATCCACCCGCGCAGGTCATCACTTTGCCATCAAACGTAAACAACCCCTCGCGCACGTCGACACGGTCGAACGTCTCGCGGAACCCGTTCAGCCATGACCAATGGATCGTCGCAGGCTTGCCGTCCAGCAAACCGGCGCGGGCAACGATGTAGCAACCCAACTCGACCCCACAGATTCGGGTGCCAGCACGGGCACGTTTCCGCAGCCACGTGATCAGATGTTTGTTTGAATAATGTTCAGTCCCCCAACTCCCTAGAACAAAGGTGAATTCGGCGGACCGCAGGGTGTCATCCGCGACCTCAACGGTGGTTGTCATCCCGTTGCTTGCGGTGATTTTAGTGCCATCAAAGGAGGCGATTTCCCACGAGAAAATCGGCACAGGCGCGAGATAGTTCGCGATTCGCATCGCCTCGATCATCGTGATCAACGTGGTGATGTTGAATCTTGGCACAACGATAAAGACCGTGTGTATTTGCGCAGGTGCCATTTTGGGCGAGATATCAATTTCCACTGTGAATGACTTTCCGTTCCAGGTGCGATTTTTCGTCACTATAGCCAAAGATATGGCGGATAATCGATGAAATTCGTGCCCTCTCCGACCCAAGCTGAAGAAAAGGGGAGCCTGCCTGAATGAATTACGAAGTTGTCTTGACCTGCGCGGTTACGGGAGCAGGAGATACCAGTGGCAAAAGCCCACACGTGCCTGTCACGCCCAAGGAGGTTGCGGATGCCGCGATTGAAGCGGCAAAAGCGGGGGCCTCTATCGCGCATATCCATGCGCGTGACCCTGAAACAGGGCAGGGGTCTCGCGATCCTAAACTGTTCAAGGAAATCGTCGACAGGATCCGCGACAGCGAAACTGATATTGTGATCAATATCACCGCTGGTATGGGCGGCGATTGGATTTCAGATGCTGATAATCCAGCAATGCCAGGTCCCGGAACCGATATGATCGGCCCCGAAGAACGGCTGGCGCATGTCAAAGAATGTATGCCGGAAATTTGCTCGCTTGACTGCGGCACGCTGAATTTTTCCGACACCGACATGATCTACATCTCGACCCCGCCCAGCCTGCGCAAAATGGCGGCGATGGTGCAGGAATGGGGTGTGAAGCCGGAGTTGGAAGTGTTCGATCTGGGCCATATCCGCTTTGCCAAGGCAATGGTTGAAGAAGGTCTGATCAACGCGCCGCCGATGTTTCAGTTGTGCCTTGGTATCCCATGGGGCGCTGATCAAACTGTTGAGACGATGGCGGCCATGAAGGCGCAACTGCCGTCCGGTGCAAGCTGGGCCAGCTTCGGGATCAGCCGGGGCCAGATGCCAATGATGGCGGCCGCTGTCGCCTTGGGTGGTAACGTGCGGGTCGGTTTGGAGGACAACATTTATCTCGATCGCGGCGTTCTGGCGACCAACGGTCAGTTGGTGACGCGGGCGCGCGAGATTATCGAACGGATGGGTGCTCGGATCATCACACCGCAGGAAGCGCGCAACAAACTGGGTTTGCGGGGCGCAAATGGCTGATCTTGCCAGTACCGGCAGTTTGCAAATCCGTGACGTTTCGAAAATGTTCGGGCCGTTCCGCGCAGTGGACGGCGTCACACTCGATATTGAAAAGGGCGAATTTCTGACGCTACTTGGCCCCTCAGGCTCGGGTAAGACAACGTTGCTGATGATGATCGCGGGATTTTTGGATATCACCCAAGGCGACATCGCGCTGGATGGTGCCTCCATTGCTGATGTGCCCGCGGAAAAACGCAATTTCGGTATGGTGTTTCAGGGCTATGCTCTGTTCCCACATATGTCGGTGCGCGACAATATTGGCTATGCGCTGAGCGTGCGAAAGCGCCCGGCATCCGAGATCAAGGCCCGCGTGGATGAGATGTTGGACCTGGTGCAATTGCAGGAATTCGCAGATCGCAAGCCTACCCAATTGTCAGGGGGACAGCAGCAACGGGTCGCCTTAGCGCGTGCCTTGTGTTTTGCACCGCCCGTATTGCTGCTGGATGAACCGCTTGGGGCGTTAGACAAAAAACTGCGGGTCGAGGTTCAGGAGCAACTCAAAGACATCCATCGCCGTGTCGGCACGACATTCATTTATGTCACCCATGATCAAGAAGAAGCGCTGTCGATGTCCGACCGGATCGTGATCATGCGCGACGGGGCGATCGAACAGGTCGGCACACCGGTTGAATTATACGAACGCCCCGCGACCAAGTTTGCGGCCAGCTTTCTGGGTAAATCAAATTTCATCACACAAGGCGACAAGACCTACGCCCTGCGGCCTGAAAAGATTGACCTGCGATTGGCGCAAGGTGGGAGCGATGCCCGCATCAGCGGCACCATTCGCTCTATCACCTATTTCGGCTCAATGAAGCGGATCATCGTCGACTCTATCCAGGGGGAGGAGATTGAGGTCGATATTGACGTTTGGCGCAATCAAGAGGCGCTGACCGAGGGTGCTGAAGTCGATCTGCTTTGGCAGGAAGATGCTGCCGTCGAATTGCACGACACGTAGATTTCACAAAAGAGTGCCGCAAAGGCGCCTCACAAAACCAGCCAGGCAAATGCCGGCTCATCAGTAGGAGGACTAAAAATGCAAGACAAACAGTTCATGAAAGAGATGCTCACTGAAAGTGCGCATGCTTATAAAGCAGGTCGCATGGACCGCCGAACGTTCCTGGCACTTTGTGGTGCTTCGGGCGTGGCACTGAACGCCGTCATGGCAGGCGACGCCAAAGCTGCAGCAGACCACGTGGTTATGTGGAACTGGGGCGGCCAATCCGAGGAATGCCACGGCTCTGCAATTGGCGATGCGTTCACAGCTTCGACCGGCAAAGGGCTAAAGTTCGACACCTCGGGTCCATTGGAAGGCAAGATCAAAGAGATGGTCGAAAGCGGCAATGTCACCGCCGACGTGGCCGATGCCGACCTTTTCAATGCGGTTTCGCTTGGGCCAACCGGGCACCTGGAGCCGATCGATTATTCGGTTGTCTCCAAAGACAAAACTCTGCCCGGCTATGCGCTTGAATATGGTGTGTCGGTCATTCTTTATGGCTATGCCTTTGTCTATGACACCGAAGCCTTCGGCGATAACCCACCAGAAAACTGGGCTGATTTCTTCGATACCACCAATTTCCCTGGCATGCGTTCGCTTTACAAATGGGCCAACGGTTCACTTGAGGCGGCGCTGATGGCGGACGGTGTGGCGGGCGATGCGCTGTATCCTCTCGACATGGACCGCGCGCTGGCCAAGATCAAATCGATCAAAGACAGCAGCCTTTATTGGGGCTCTGGTTCAGAAGCGCATTCGATGTGCGTGAATGGCGAAGTCACCATGGGCATGATCTGGCAAAACCGGGGCCGCAACATTGAGAATGACACCAACGGTCGTTACAAGCTGGTGAACAATCAGGCCATGGCGATGCCTGGTGCTTATATTGTGCCCAAGGGAAATCCGGCGGGTGCCGCAGTAATGCAGTTCATCGCAACCGCGCAAGAAGTGCCTGCACAACTTGCCTTGCTCGAGTGCCTTGGGATGACGCCGTCCAACCCGGCAGCCTTTGGCGAAATCCCTGAAGATCAGCAGGACTATGCCATCACCTCGGCCAAGAACATCGACAAGATCGTTTACAACGATCCTGACTGGTGGGGAAAAAATGGCGGGGATGCGGTGAACGCATTCCTTGACGCGATCAGCTAAACCTTCCTGACCTGCCGCCTGGCGTAAGACCGCCGGGCGGCATTTTCGAGACGAAACCCAAATGCACGCCTTGCGCAAACACATACATCCCGGCTGGTTGATCATCGCGCCCTTATTGGTGCTGGTGATTGCTCTCTATTTGGGCCCAATCCTGAACATCCTTTGGCTCAGTGTCACTGACCCTGAACCGGGGTTTGGGAACTATGCCAAGTTGGGTGAAAGCGATGCGCTGATCCGCATCCTCTGGACCACTGTCCGGATTTGCATCATCACAACCCTGTTCAGTGTCACACTGGGCTATTCCATCGCCTATGCCATGGTGCACTGCCACCAGCGCCAGAAGAACTATATGCTGACGCTGCTGCTTGTGTCCTTTTGGATATCCATCCTTGTGCGAACCTTTTCGTGGCTGATGCTGCTGGGGCGCAATGGTCTGGTAAATGTCGCGCTTGAGGACATCGGGCTGATTGCCGAACCAATAGCGTTTATGCGCAACGAGCTTGGTGTGCTGATCGGGATGATCCACTACATGATACCCTATGCAGTGCTGCCGCTGCTGGTTTCGATGCAATCGATTGATCAGCGGGTCATGAACGCCTCGCGCAATCTCGGTGCCACGGGCGCGCAAACATTCTGGCGGATTTATCTGCCTCTGACCACGCCCGGGGTTGTGGCTTCGACTTTGCTGGTGTTCATCCTGAGCCTTGGATTTTACGTCACGCCTGCGGTGTTGGGCGGGGGCAAGGTGTTGATGGTGGCCGAATATATATCGGTTCAGCTTCTTGTGACGCTGAAATGGGGCACGGCTGCGATGCTGGCCGCCTGCATGCTGTTTGGCGTTTTGGCGATGCTCTGGATCATGTCGCGGTTCATGAAGCTTAGCACTGTGTTTGGGGGGGCAGCGCGATGAAAATTGGATTGTTCTCTCAGTTCAACCGTGTTGGCGCTTGGGTGTTGTTGCTGTTTCTGGTGACGCCGGCACTGATTGCGATACCTGTCTCGCTCACCCCAAAGCGATTTTTGTCGATGCCGCAGGGCGAGCTGTCGTTGCGCCACTTTCAAAAGCTGTTCACCAGCGAGGAATGGCTGTCGAGCTTCTTTCAAAGCGGTGTTATCGCGGTCTCGACGTCCGTGCTTGCCACAGCACTTGGGACGATATGCGCCATCGGACTGTGGCGTGTGTCTTCAAGATACAGCGAACTGGTCCGCGCCTTCCTGCTGCTGCCGCTGATCATTCCGCAGATCATTTCAGCTATGGCATTCTACCGCCTGTGGATACCGCTTGGGCTTCTGGACAGTTATGCAGGGCTGATCCTTGCGCACACAATTCTTGCTGCTCCGATGGTGCTGATCACTGTCAGCGCGTCTTTGGCGACCTTTGATCCCAAATTGGAACAGGCAAGCAAAAACCTTGGCGCGTCCAACTGGACAACCATGCGACGGGTAATCCTGCCGTCGATCAAACCGGGCGTCTTTGCGGGTGCAATTTTTGCTTTCATCCTCAGCTGGGACGAGATTGTCGTGACGTTGTTCATCTCCAAATTCAATGTCTATACCCTGCCGCGCCGCATGTGGAATGGCATCCGCGAAAACACCGATCCGACCGTTGCCGCTGCTGCCGTGGTGTTGATCGCCATTACTTTCATCTCCTTTATGCTTTTTGCGATCCTGTCGCGCAGAAACGCCAGCAATAGCGCATCCTAAGTGAGGCTTTTATGAGCATGGAAACATCCGCTGAAAGCGACCTGTTGATCAACACGGTGCGCCGCTTCGTCGAAACCGAAATGTTACCACATGAAGATGAGGTCGACCGCTTGGGCTATGTGCCTGAGGAGATCGGGCGCCGGATTGAAGCCAAGTCAAAAGAACTGGGCCTTTATGCTTGCAACCTGCCCGAAGAGGTTGGCGGCGGCGGCTTGGGCATTGCACAAATGGCGTTGATTGAACGCGAATATGGCAAGACCAGCCATGCGCTGCAAAGCTGGGCCGCGCGACCAACCGAGCTGCTAATGGCGTGCAATGCGGAACAGCGCGAGCGGTATTTACTGCCCGCTGTTCGTGGTGAAAAACGCGAATTGTTTGCCCTGACCGAACCGGACGCGGGATCAGACGTCATGGGCATGAAAACCAACGCACGACGCGATGGGGACGACTGGATCCTGAACGGCTCGAAGCATTTCATCTCCGGCCCATGCATGCCGGACTTCGCAATTGTCTTTGCGGCGACCGGCGTTGATGAAACACCGCGTGGGCCACGCAAAAGGGTGACGGCGTTTCTGGTGGATGTTGGCATGATCGGGTTTGACTGCCGTGAAGGCACGCGCTGCGTCAGTTACCGCGGCTACAAGACGTTCGAGTTGCATTTCGACAATGTGCGGCTTGGCCCTGAACAAATCTTGGGCGAGGAAGGTCGCGGGTTGGAGTTGTCGGGCAAATGGCTTGGCATGGGCCGCATCTGGGTCGGGGCGACCTGCTGCGGCAAAGCAGAGCGCATCCTGAATATGGCGACGGATTGGGCCGCAACGCGCAAGCAATTCGGCAAACCCATCGGGACGTTTCAGGCGACGGGCTTTCGTCTGGCGGACGGGGCGATCAATCTGCGGGCAGCAGAGCTGATGGTCAGCGATGCTGTTGCCCGCGCTGAAAAGGGCGTGATGGCAGATGCTGATGCGGCAATGGTCAAGGTATTCTGCGCGGAAATGTTGGGCAAGATTGCCGACGATGCGGTGCAAATCTTCGGCGGCATGGGATTGATGGAAGAAATGCCGATTCAGCGCTTCTGGCGTGATAGCCGGCTTGAGCGGATCTGGGACGGCACCTCAGAGATACAGCGTCACATCATCACGCGCTCGATTTTGCGGCCTTTGGGTGCATGACGCCGCAACGCCGCGCCAACCTTCAGCGCCTTCTCAAACCGCGCCACATCGCGTTTATAGGCGGACGCTACGCAGAAATCGCGATTGTTGAGGCGCGTCGTCGTGGGTTTGCTGGACAAATGTGGGCAGTTAATCCGAAGCGGCGGGAATTGTTGGGTGTGCCTTGTGTCGGCTCAATCGCCGAACTGCCCGAACCGCCTGATGCTGTCTATCTTGCGATCCCTGCCGACGGCGTGGTCGGCGCAATCCACGACCTCGCGCAGATGGGCGCGGGTGGGGTGGTTTGCTTTTCTGCAGGGTTCAAAGAGGCGGGTAACGCCGACTCCGAGCAAGCCCTGATCGACGCTACGGGCGACATGGCGCTGATTGGCCCCAATTGCTACGGGGTGATCAACTACATCGACAATGCCGCTCTTTGGTCGTTCGAACACGGCGGCTGGTCGCCCGGATATGGCGCGGCGATCATCACGCAATCGGGCATGTTTTCATCCGACATCACAATGAGCCAACGATCCTTGCCGTTGGCCTATATGGTCTCGGCGGGCAATCAGGCTGTGTTGGGACAAGAAGACTTCCTGGAGGTCTTTATTGATGATCCTGCGGTGCGTGCCATTGGCCTTCATATCGAAGGGTTGCAGGATGTCGCGAGGTTTGAACGTGCCGCACTCAAGGCTTTATCCAAGGGCATTCCAGTTGTCGCGCTGAAAACTGGTAGCTCTGCGATCGGGTCTGAGTTGACGGTCAGCCACACAGGGTCCTTGTCTGGCGCGGCCGAGCTGTTTGAGGCGTTGTTTGCGCGCACTGGCGTGATCAGCGTCACCAACCCTTCGCAGTTTCTGGAAACCCTCAAGTTTCTATGTGTCGCGGGCGCACCTAAAGGAACGGGCGTTGTGGGGTTTACCTGTTCCGGTGGCGGGGCGACGATGCTGGCGGATCACGCTGAAAAAATCGGCCTTGGCTTTCCGCCAGTTGACCCCGCGCAACATACCCAGATTGCCGCACTGTTGCCCGATATTGCCACAGTGTCGAACCCGCTGGATTACACAACGCCTATCTGGGGGCAGGGGGAACAGACCTATCCTGTTTTCGCCCAGACGATAGCGGCGACGGCTGCGGATACCGCGGTGCTGGTTCAGGATTATCCAGCGCCGGGTTTGGATGCGTCAAAGCAGTATTACCAACAAGATGCGGCCGCCTTTGCACGTGCTGCGAAGGAACATGGCGTGCCGGCGGCGGTCTGCGCGACTTTGCCAGAGAACATGGATGTGGCGACCCGCGAGCTTTTGGTTGCCGAAGGCATCGCGCCGATGCAGGGCATACATGAGGCATTGAACGCCATCGCGCAGGCGGCCCTTTGGGCGCAAGCGCGCGAACGCATCGCTCGCACGGAGCCTATGCCGCTTTGGCCCCATAGGATCATCGGCGCAACGGCGATGTTAACCGAAGACAAGGGCAAGCTCTGGTTGGCAAAGCACGGCATAGCAGTGCCTCGTGGCCGCGCGGTCTCGGGGCCACAAGTTTGCGGTGCGGCCAAGGAGGTCGGCTACCCCGTAGCGCTCAAGATGATGAGCCCGCAATTGGCGCATAAGACCGATGCGGGCGCTGTCGTTTTGAACCTTGCGGGTAGCCATGCGCTTTCGGCTGCAACTGTTCAAATGAGTACAGATGTGAAGGCTTACAACCTGCAAGCCGTCAGCGACTTGTTTCTGGTCGAAGAGATGTCGCCACCGCCTCTGGCCGAATTGGTTGTCACTCTGCGCAGAGACCCGCATTTTGGTGCGGCATTGGTGCTGGGCAGTGGTGGTATTTTGGTTGAGTTGGTTGGTGATGTCGTTACGCTGCTTTTGCCCGCATCCCCACTCGACATTGTGGATGCGCTGCAATCGCTGCGGGTTGCGGGTCTTTTGTCGGGGTTTCGGGGTCGTATGAAGGCCGACATGAACAAGATCGCGGATCAAATTCATCATCTGTGTCGTGCGTTCATCGAAGACGGTGCCGATGTTGCCGAGATCGAGATCAACCCGCTGTTTGTTTACCCAGATCACATCTGCGCTGTGGATGTGCTTATGCAGCAAGCGGTTGACG
>ERZ889078.1510-NODE-1510-length-18240-cov-30.935936_pt1 | contig 18240 bp, 17 predicted proteins | sample MGYA00521266_ERZ889078 | MGnify/ENA primary metagenome ERZ889078 (study PRJEB32303, sample SAMEA104408618) | aquatic metagenome | biome: Brackish water; feature: Pelagic; material: water | place: Baltic Sea | collected 2014-06-16T06:34:00 | depth 76,534 m ...
AGAAAACGTCGTAGCGAAGAAAAAGTTTGGACAAAACTTTTTAAAAGATGAGAGCGTTTTAAGAAAGATCGTCGAAGCGATGCCCAAAAACGAGAACAAACTCGTAGAGATTGGGCCTGGCTTAGGTGATTTAACTAAATTTTTAGTTGATGTCAAAAGTGTAGAAGCTTTTGAGGTAGATACCGATTTATGTAAACTGTTACAAAGTGAATTTAAAAAAGAGATTGACACCAAGCGACTCCACATAAATTGTGGGGACGTTCTACAAGCTTGGAAGAGTTCTTTAGTTGATGAGCCGTATGATTTAGTGGCGAACTTGCCTTACTATATTGCGACAAATATCATCCTAAAAGCGCTCGCGGATCCAATGTGTAAAAATATACTTGTAATGGTCCAGTTAGAAGTGGCGGAGAAATTTTGCGCGAAAGCGGGTGAGAAAGTGTTTGGTTCTTTGAGCGTTATAACTCAAAGTCTGGGAGAGTCGCATATAGTCGCGAAAGTTCCTCCAACCGCTTTCGAGCCTCAGCCAAAAATAGATTCAGCCGTTTTTCTTATACAAAAAAACGCGAATAGAAACGATGAAGATTTCGAGGATATGCTAAGAGTCGCATTTAAGCAACCTCGTAAAACTCTGATGAAAAATCTATCCGTAAAGTATGAAAAAAGCGAACTTTTAGAGGCTTTTAGCGATTTAGAGCTTACATTGACGATTCGTCCTCATCAAATTTCTACGCATGACTATCACCAACTCTATAAAATAACAAGGAGTTTGGATGGAAGAACAAAATCAGGGGACGACTCAAGAAGTCAAGCCTCAAGCGGAAACTAAACCAAATAACAATCAAAACAGAAGACCCAACAACGGTGGAAACCGTAAGCCAAATCCTAACAGAAACGGCAATACGAATCCTAACGCCAAACCAAGCGGCGACGCGACGACTGGCAAGCCTAGCGGAGCGAGCAAAAACAAAAATCGCAACAATAGAATGAAGCGTCAACCCACGCCGATAGACGAAACTTTAAAAGAATTCGTCGCTAAGAATCAAGAGGCGCACAGACAGAGACTCAATCCTCATTTTAAACTTGATCTTGAATCGAAAGCGAAAGTTAAAGTGACTCCTCTTGGCGGACTTGGCGAGATTGGCGGAAATATAACCGTTTTCGAAACGGACAACGAAGCGATACTTATCGACGTCGGCATGAGCTTTCCAGACGAGACTATGCACGGGGTTGATATTTTAATTCCAGACTTTTCGTATATTCGCGAAATCAAAGATAAAATCGTCGCCGTAATAATCACTCACGCGCACGAAGACCATATTGGAGCGATGCCGTATCTTTATAAAGAGATGCAGTTTCCTATATACGGAACGCCGCTTCCTCTCGCTTTAATTGGCAACAAATTTGACGAGCACCATATGAAAGAGTATCGAAGCCTTTTCAATCCAATCGTAAAACGCGAAGTTTATAAAATTGGAAACGATTTCGAGATAGAGTGGATGCATATGACTCACTCTATTATTGACTCCTCGTCTTTGGCGATTACGACCGCGGCGGGAACGATTATTCACACCGGCGATTTTAAGATTGATTACACTCCGGTCGATGGATACACGGCCGACTTGCACAGACTCGCCTACTATGGCGATAAAGGCGTTTTGGCGCTTTTGAGCGATTCCACCAACTCGCACAATCCAGCTCCAACGGGCTCCGAATTGAGCGTCGGTCCAGCGCTTGAGCGTATATTCGCAAAAGCGGAAGGCAGAGTTTTGCTTTCCACTTTTAGCTCTAACATTCACCGCGTTCAGCAGGCTATACAGTATGGAGTGCAGTACGGACGAAAGGTGTGCGTCATAGGCCGTTCGATGGAACGGAATATTGAGATAGCGATACAATACGACTACGTTAAGTTTCCAAAAGGGATTTTCATAGACGCCGACGAACTCGCCAACTATGAAGACAATAAGGTTCTCATAGTCACAACCGGTTCTCAGGGCGAGCCTAACTCGGCGTTATTTAGAATGTCGATCGGCGAGCATAGACACGTTAAGATAAAGCCAACGGACTTGATCGTTCTTTCGTCTCGCGCGATTCCGGGCAACGAAGGAAGCATCTCGGGCATGTTGAACCATCTTCAGCGCGCCGGCGCGAAAGTTGCGATGAGCAAGGACATTCACGTTTCCGGACACGCTTCGATGGAAGAGCAGAAACTGATGTTGCGTTTAGTGAATCCAAAGTTCTTTTTGCCGATTCATGGCGAGTACAACCACGTTATGAGACATAAAGAAACTGGTATAGCGTGTGGAGTTCCCGAGAGAAACATTTTGCTCATGACAGATGGCGAACAGATAGAAATCTCTCCCAAATACATGAGAAAAGCGAAAACCGTCAAAACGGGTAAAACGTATATAGACAATCAAAACAACCATAAAATAGACGACGATATTATTTTAGATCGTCAAAAGCTCGCGACCGACGGTATCGTTATGATGGTTATCGAAGTTGGCGAACAAGATTCTAAAATGTTGGATCATCCAAAAGTAACCACCTTTGGAATAGTCCCAGATCGTCAAGACAAAGCGTTCGCCAAAGAGATGCAGGAGATAGTGGAGCAATTCCTTCTCAACATCAAACCGGGTCTTATTGAAAATGGCAGAGCGCTAGAGAACGACTTGCGACAAGTGGTGAGAAAGCATATTTTCCGTAAAATGAAGAAATATCCATTAATCGTGCCTCACGTTTTAGTGCACTAAAAAGGCGGCGCTTTGCAAGAGGATAGAAACGAAGAGTTTGAAAACGCGGTAAAATCTATGATGCTCCACATAGGCGAAAACCCTGAGAGGGAAGGTCTGCTCGACACTCCCTCGCGGGTGAGAAAGGCCTACGAGTTCATCTATAGCGGCTACAAAGAAGATCCAAAAGAGATACTCTCCAAAGCGCTTTTCACAAGCTCGAACGACGAGATGGTTCTCATTAAAGACATAGAGTTTTACTCCACTTGCGAACATCACCTTTTGCCGATTATCGGTCGAGTGCACGTCGCTTACATTCCGGACGGAAAGGTCGTGGGGCTTTCAAAAATTCCTCGCGTCGTAAACGTGTTCGCGCGTCGAATGCAGATCCAAGAACAGCTCACCGAACAGATAGCCGACGCTATCATGGACACAATCGCCCCTAAAGGCGTGGCGGTAGTCGTGGTCGCTCGACATATGTGCATGGAGATGCGCGGCGTAGAGAAGATAAACTCCACCACCACGTCCTCCGCTCTCCGCGGACTCTTCAAAAAAGACGAGAAGACGAGAAGCGAGTTTTTCTCTCTAATCAACTCCACAAGCGCCACTCGCTACTAAGTAGTTATGCCCTTTTCATCATTAAAAGAGAGACTCTCTTCTAAAACTTACTCAGTCTCTTTTGGCGAAGTCGTAAAAATAAACGCGACGGTCATTACGGCTGTTGGTCTCAAAGTTAGCATTAGCGATATGGTGAAAATAATATCCAACTCGACGGGGCAAGAAACCGTTGGGATGGTTACGGAGATAGACGGCGTCACCTTCTTTATAACCCCATTTAGTTTTGTCGAAGGATTTTGTTCCGGAGACAGAGTCTTCCTGGATTCTACCGGACTCAACATTCCCATCGGTTCGTCTTTGCTCGGACGCGTCGTCGACCCATTTATGCGACCAATCGACGGAAAAGGGAGCATACCCCATTCAGTTTTGTCTCCAATCATCAAAGCGCCTATTTCGGCCATGAAACGCGGAATGATAGACGAAGTTTTTAGTGTCGGAGTGAAAAGCATCGACGGTCTTTTGACCTGCGGAAAAGGGCAGAAACTTGGCATATTCGCAGGAAGCGGGGTAGGAAAGTCAACTCTTATGGGGATGATAGTCCGCGGCTCGCAAGCCCCAATCAAGGTCGTCGCTCTCATCGGAGAGAGGGGTCGCGAAGTTCCAGAGTTTATACAAAAAAACCTTGGAGGAAATCTCGAAAACACGGTTATAGTCGTGGCGACCTCCGACGACTCTCCCCTTATGCGGAAGTACGGCGCGTTCGCCGCCATAAGCGTGGCGGAGCATTTCAAAGACCAAGGGCTCGACGTTCTTTTCATCATGGACTCGGTCACCCGTTTCGCCATGGCGCAGCGCGAAATCGGTCTCGCGCTCGGAGAGCCTCCAACTTCGAAAGGCTATCCCCCCTCTTCTTTGACGCTTCTTCCTCAGTTGATGGAGAGAGCGGGAAAAGAAGAGGGCAAAGGCTCAATCACGGCCTTTTTCACAGTTCTCATAGAGGGAGACGACATGAGCGATCCAATCGCCGACCAGTCGCGTTCCATTTTGGACGGGCACATCGTGCTTTCGCGCGAAATGACGGACTTTGGCATCTATCCTCCCGTGCATATTCTAAACTCCGCCTCAAGGGTCATGAACGATATTATCAACGAAGAGCATTTTAGGGCGGTTTTGAAATTTCGAAGATATTACACGCTTCTAAAAGAAAACGAGGTTCTCATTCGCATAGGCGCGTACACGAAGGGAACGGACGCCGAACTCGACGCCGCCATATCGAAAAAAGAAGCGATGCAAAATTTTATCTCGCAGGGCGCGACGCATCAAAACCCATTCGATGACACCCGCGCCGAATTGCTAGCGATTATGAGGGATCAATTATAAATTCAGATTCCAGCCACATGTTCCTACTATTTTTATCTTTTCGCTCTTGAGTGATGGCCAATTTATTTTTTGACATAATCTCGTAAGTGCGAGTTAAAGACGCTATCTCGCTATCGCTTCCAAAAATATCTATATACGAGTAGATAATGTTCTGCGCCGAGTTAAAACTCTTTTTCGCTAAAAACGCCTTTATTTTAGACTGGAAGCTAACCCGCAGTAAATCGCCTATTTTTCCTTTTCGAGTTTCGATTAAAAGAAGTGAGTCAAGCGTCTCTTTTATGGCTTTTGGATTCGCCTTTAGCGCGTAGTCTTCGCACTCTCTCATCAGTTTCGCCCAATGTTTGTTGAGTAAGACGCCAAGTGGAGTCGCATTGAGCCGGTAGTGCGCGTCTAGCGTCTCGTAACAAGTCTTGAAATCATTCGCGTCATAGGCGTTTTGCAGTTTTTGCGTCTGCTCGAGGTATAAATAGAGTCTTGTGAGCGCTTGGTTTATAAAGGAGGTGTTTTTAAGGTTTAAAAGCGACTCTTTGGCGCGAACCAATTCCCCTTCGTTTATGAAAGTCTCTATTTTGTTGATACTGTTCTCTATTGTTTGATTGAAAGCGAAATAGGTGGGGGTTTGGGTAAAGATTGGATTGGCGGTTTTCAACTCCTCTATCGTTTGATAGTTCTTCTCTTTTATGGCTTTTAGGAAGTTCATGAAGTTTTTGTCTTTGCTGAGAAGCAATTTGATGACCGGACGTTTTGTGATAACCGCGACATACTGTTGAAGAAGCGCTTTGGCGTTTTCGTCTTTTCCGATTGAAATGTGTCGTTGCGCGTCGACGAAATTTTCCTTGTAGGTCTCTTCAAGCTTAAGGTACAGCGGCGTTAGCTTCAAAGCCTCGAATTTCTCAGCCATTGCGTAGGCGAGCGCGTATTTCTTTTCAAGATAAATCACTTTGAACCTATTGTAGTTCTCAAACGCGGCGAAGAGTTTGGCGATATGCTCTTTTTTTGATTTGACTTCGCTCACCGCGCTTATAGTTTTGAGGGCCAAGGTTTTGTTTTGGTTCATTAAAGCGGACAGCGCCTCTTTGTATAGGCTGTCGTAGCGCTTTTCCAAAAGTTTGTACTCCTTGGACTCGTGAAGCATCGGCTCGTTTTCCGCCAAGTCGTAGGCGGCCCCAACATCGTTGTTTATTAGACATTTTCTTAGCTGAGCGACGCTTGGAACGCCGACGCTCACAATCTTGTGGTTGCTTAACGCGACCAATATGGATTCGTCGTTGGCCAGAAGGATTTTGCCGATTTCGCTTTTAAACGTTACGTATTTCGAATGTAGCGTTTTCCCCTTTTTTATATCAACTATCGCTATATAGTCGCTGTCCCCAAAAATGGCGATAAAATTCGGATTTGGCATAGCGATGACTTGCTTGACGTTGTTAAATGGGGCGTCGATCATTTTCGTTTCTTGCGAAGCGTTCAAATAGTGAACGAGAACGCCCCCTCCAACGTTGGCGCTCACCAATACGTTCTCGTCGATAAAACACAGCGCGTTTATTCGTTCTCCTTGTTCAAGGAGAACTTTTTTAGAGGATTGGGAGTGTATGTCTATGACGAAAAGAGCGCCGCCTTGCCCGCTGCAGGCCAAATAGTCGCCATGCGTGGCGAAGGAGCTTACGAAACTTTCCTTCGGCGTTTTTCGTACGTAGGGAAAGGAGCAGACTCTCGAAAGCAAGGACGAGTTGTCGTATCTATATTGAAGGACTCGTCCCTCGTCGTTTCCGACGATAACGTAATCGGCGCAAAAAGCTAGTAAGGTTATGTTTTTGCTCTGCGTTTTAATCGTTTTAATTATCTGTTTCGTCTTCAAGTGCAAAATATTGATAACGTTATTGTTGGCGAAAGCCAAAATAGCGGCGTCTGGGCTAAAACAGACGGCCGTCGTATTCAATCGTAGTTCTTTGTGCATGATTTTGAGCAGCGTCTTGCCTTCTTGATTGTCTAGCAGTCTGGCGCCATGATACTCCGTGCAATACGCTACGCTTTTATTTTCAAGTAGAGCCAACTCCGTTATTTGGGAGCGCTCTTGAACGACTTCGCTTATAGTTCGCATTGATTATCCATAATTCTTCACCATACCTTAACGCATCTTATTTAAAAGCAGCTGCGGCGTTACTTCGCCATTGAACTCGTTTTTGGCGATTGTGTAGCTGCAGCTTATCTTTTTATCGGCCGGCATCTCAAATACCGTCCTAAACGCCACGATCTCCACGGTTTTTATTTGATGCGGATACTGTCTTATCTCGATTCTTGAGTGCGATTTGTCCGCTCCCATAAGCTTCACCCCAACGACCTCGGCGTTTTCGATTAAAAATATTGGGCGATGGTTCGCTTCGCCGTATGGTTCGAAAGCGTCCAAGAGGCTAAGCAGTTCCAAGTCGATGTCGTCGCTGTCGAGGATTCCCGTGACTTGCTCTTTGGGCAAAAAGTCCTTGGGGTCCAATTTTGACGCGCTCGCGTTTACCGCTTCTCTAAAGCTGGCGATTTTTTCTTCAAGAAGACCCAGGCCTGCAGCCATCTTGTGGCCGCCAAATTTGCTTAGAAGGCTTTCGTTTTCTTTGATGAGTTCGTATATATTGACATCGCCAACGCTTCTAGCGCTTCCTTTGGCGACGCCGTCTTTTACGCTCAGGACGATGGCCGGTTTGCCAAATTGACTCACCAATCTCGAAGCGACTATGCCCACGACGCCTTCGTGCCAATCTTCACCGGAGACTACGATGACTTTGTCGTTCTCGTTTACGCTAAGGGTGGCCCGTTCCGTCGTTTGAGCTTCGGTCTCTTTTCTTAAAGCGTTGAGTTGTCCCAAAAGTTCAAACTGTTTAAACGCCGCGTTCTTGGTTGTGGCCGTGTAAAAATTAAGAGCGATACTGGCGTCTTCGAGACGACCCGCCGAGTTCAAACGCGGCGCGATTTGAAACGCGATATCCTCGCTCGTAATATTAGACTTGTTCAAAAAATCCCTTATGATTATCGAGGAGGGGCGAGAAGAGGTTTTCATGAGCTTGAGCCCTTCTTTGACGAGAGTCCTATTTATGTCCGTCAGGGGCATCACGTCGGCGATAATCGCGATGGCCAATATGTCTAAAAAAAGTTTCATGTCGATGTCCAAAGACAACTCTTTTTTGACGAGACCCAAGAGCAGCCAAGCCACTTGCGCTCCGCAAATATCTTTGAAAGGGTATTCGCAGGTGGCCAGCTTTGGGTTTACGATATAAAGCGCTTCGGGCAAATTCTCCGAGGGGGTGTGGTGGTCGGTGATGATTAGGTCGATTCCCCTCTCTTTGCAAATATCCGCCGCCGCGTTTGCCGAAATACCATTGTCGACCGTTATAACCAAGTCCGCGTTGATTCTCTTTAAAACATTTGGCGAAACGCCGTATCCATCTTTAAAACGGTTTGGTATTATGGCCTCGAGAGGGTACGGAATTTGTCTAAAAAAATCAACCATAATCGCCGTGGAGCTTACTCCATCGACGTCGTAATCGCCGACTAACGTTATTCTTTTGTTTGTTCTAATAGCCTCCGCTATTTTTTTTGCGGATTCGCTCGCGTTTTGGAGTAGAGCGGGATTTGGAATTTGCGACAGTTTTTTATCTTCGGAATCGAATCTTTGCGAGAGTAGGTTGAAGAGTTCTTGTTTCGTGAGTTTGGCGAAATCGGTCATTTTCATTCTTTAAATCAATTTGCGAATATGCGATCGCGGCGCGTTTATATCAAGCCTGTCGCGTTTAAGCGACGGCGACATCACTTACGGTTTGACGACGAAAATGCCGCTTTTTGGAAAGTTCGCGAAATAATTATTCCGCGTTTAAACTAGCCTCGACGAAAGCGAGTATGGTTGGATTCGGCGTTTGCAAACGCGAAGTGAATTCCGGGTGAAACTGAACGCCCAAAAACCATGGATGACCTTCGATTTCGACGGCCTCTATCAGACCGTTCGATTCTCCAGTTACAACCATTCCCGCTTTTTCCAATCGCTCGCGATAAGTTGGATTCGCTTCGTAGCGATGACGGTGGCGTTCGTGAATGGTTTTGGCTCCATCGTACGCTTCTCGAATGATGGATCCCTCTTTCGTGTCGCAAGGATATTCTCCCAAACGCAGCGTTCCTCCCATCGGAGAGGTGTGCGTTCTAAGTTGCGTGTCGCCGCTCTGGTCCAAGAAGTTGTCGATTAGATAAATCATAGGATGCGGCGTGTTTTCGTCAAACTCGATCGAGTTGGCGCCTTCGAGGCCAAGAACGTTTCTGGCGTATTCGACTAGAGAGAGTTGCATGCCAAGGCATATGCCGAGGTATGGCACCTTATTTTCTCTGGCGTATTGGATGGCTTTTATTTTGCCTTCGACGCCGCGATTGCCAAAACCGCCGGCGACCAAAACGCTGTCGCAGTCTCCAAGAAGCGCTTGCGCTCCTCTCTCTTCTATCTCTTCGGCGTCCACCCAACTAATTTCGACGCGAGCGTCAAGATGCGCGCCACAGTGGATAAGGGATTCGGTCAACGATTTGTAAGCTTCCTTGAGCTCAAGGTATTTTCCGACGAAACCGACAACCGTTCTATTTTTTGGCTGAACGATTTTTTTAACCAAAACGTCCCACTCTTCCATGTCTGGATTCAGTTCTCCAAGTCCAAGCTCTTTGGCGATAGGCTTGAGGATGTTCTGGCGCAAAAACGTAACGGGAATGTCGTAAATCGTGGCGGCGTCTAGCGCTTCGATGACGCTGTCGCTTGATACGTCGCAACTCATGGCGAGTTTCTTTTTGAAAGTCTTTGGAAGGGCGTTCTCGCTTCTGGCTATTATCATTTGCGGAGTGATTCCAATGCGACGAAGCTCTTGAACCGAATGCTGGGTAGGCTTGGACTTTAGCTCTCCCGCGGCTTTGATGTAAGGGATAAGAGTAACGTGAATGAAAAATGTGCCTTCGACGTCGTCGTCGTGTTTCATTTGGCGAATGGCTTCCATAAATGGAAGTCCCTCGATGTCGCCAACGGTTCCGCCAAGCTCAACGACAAGTATATCGTGACCTTCGCCGGCTAGTTTGATTCTATTGACTATTTCGCCGACGATATGGGGGATAACCTGAATAGTTTGGCCGAGATACCCGCCGGCTCGCTCGCGCTCTATTACGCTAGAGTAGACTTGGCCTGTCGTGAAGTTCGAGGACTTCAAAAACGAAACGTCCAAAAATCTTTCGTAGTTTCCAACGTCCAAGTCTGTTTCGGCTCCATCTTTCGTGACGAAAACCTCTCCATGCTCTAAGGGACTCATTGTCCCAGGGTCAACGTTTATGTACGGATCTATCTTTAGCATGCCTACGTTCATGCCGGAATGTTTTAAAAGCGTGCCAACGCTAGCCGCGGTGATTCCCTTTCCAAGAGAACTTAAAACGCCACCGGTCACAAAAATATATTTAGTCATGCGTCAATCTCCATATATGTTCAAAAATATTCGCGATTATAGTATATAATGTCTTATTAAATGATGAAAGTTGGGAAATGGAAAACATACTGGTATATATTATTGTCGCTTTGGGCGTCTCGATAGTGTTGAATATTTTTTTAAAAAAGCTCGGCGTTTCGCAGATTATAGGCTATATCTTCACTGGAACCATTATCGTGTACGCTTTTGGCCTGCGCGAAGCCGGGCACTCGCACGAACTGGAGATGATTGGGGAGTTTGGCATAGTTTTTCTGATGTTCACTATTGGGCTCGAGATTTCTTTGGCCAAAATGGGAAGCATGAAAAAGGCGATTTTTGGAAACGGTCTCATGCAGGTTGGCTTCACCTCCTTGGCCGTCTATCTTTTCGCCCACTACGCGTTCGATTTGGGCGTAAAATCGTCAATCATAATCTCCTTGGCGTTTTCCCTCTCTTCGACGGCGGTGGTGCTCAGCTATCTCAAAAGCTCAAAAGAGATATACGCTCCCTATGGGCGAAACGCGACGGGCATCTTGATTTTTCAGGACATCGCCGTCATCCCAATCTTGATATTGATTGGATTTTTGACGAGCGAGGGCGACGAAAGCGTCTACGTGATTTTGTGGCACACTCTCTCAAGCGCTATCGTGGTGGTTGGACTTTTGCTCGTCGTGGGAAAGAGAGTCGTGGCTTGGCTGCTTCACTTTTCGGCGTCTTCGGAGCTTGACGAGTTGTTTATGGGTTCGGTGCTCTTCATAGTCGTCGGGGCGTCTTTGTTCGCTTATTGGATGGGGTTCACCTACTCGCTTGGAGCCTTCGTCGCCGGAATGATTATAGCCGAAACGACGTATCATCATAAAGTCGAATCCGACATTGCCCCTTTTAAAGACATACTTTTGGGAACGTTTTTCGTGGTCGTCGGGATGAAGGTGGACGTGACGCTGTTTATCGACAATATCGTCATAATAGTTGGCTTGTTTCTTTTCGTCTTAACGCTAAAGGCGGCCATTACGTTTGCGACCCTGCGTCTCTCTTCGACGAGCGCGACCTCTTTGAAAACCGCCTTGTCTCTCTCCCAGGTGGGCGAGTTTTCATTTGTGATTTTCGCCGTCGCCTTGTTGGGTGGCATTCTGGACGAAAAGTTGGCGTCGCTTTTGGTTTTGGTTGTTATATTTTCAATGGTCGTGACGCCATTCGTCATACCCCACATCAACGATTTTGTGGATAAGTTCGTAAAAGAGGAAGACGCTCCGACGGATATGTCGGCGCTCTCATCAAGAAAAGACCACGTGGTGGTCTGCGGCTACAGCGTCGTAGGCAAGTTCGTGGCGTTGCATCTTGACGAGCTCGACGCGCCGTACATAGTGGTGGACAACTCGAACAAACATGTGCAAGAAGCGCTTAACGACGGGATAGAGGCTTATTTGGGAGACGCTTCCAAATTGCCAATTCTTGAGGCGCTCAATATAGAAAACGCGGCGGCGGTCATAGTCACGCTGGACAATCTTGAGAAAAAACGTCTTATTTGCGAAGCCGTTTTGAAACACAGTAAAAACGTAAACTTGATTGTGAAGGTCGTATCGCTTGAGGAAAAAGAGAAACTCAAAGACTTGCCAATCACGACTATCGTAGATGGCAAAGTCGAGGTCGCTAGAGTTTTGGTTGAGAGAATGCTTACCTGTCAGTTGAAATATAGCTAGCCTTCTAGCTATATCGAGCTAGTTTCCGCGAGAGCCCGGTTTTATGGCTTCGCTTCCATTTTTGCAAAGAGGGCAGTCTTGGGGAGAGTATATGTCGAACGTAAAGTCGGCCAAAGCGAAGAACGGAATGTCTTGAGGCAGTTTGCAGTTCGCTTGCGTTTGAAGATCGCTGTTTTCTCGCGCGCAAAAGCCGCGATTGGCGAGCGCCGCGGCGGCTACCACCTCTCCTCCGAGTTCTTTGACTACGGCGGCCGCTTCCATCGCGGAACCACCCGTCGTGATGATGTCTTCGCACATAAGGACTCTTTCGCCTTTTCTTACTTCGAAACCACGGCGAATATTCATAACTCCGTCAACTCTTTCGGCGAAGATAAAGCGAACGTCGAGAGCTTGCGCGAGAGCGAATCCGGCGATAATTCCGCCAAGGGCGGGCGAACAGACGGTATCCACTTCAACTCCGCTCGCTCTTATCTGTTTGGCTAGCGCGGTAGCGAGAAGCTTGGCGGTTTGAGGGTCTTCCAAAACTTTCGCCGATTGAAGATAAAACTGAGAGTGGTTGCCGCTGCTTAGTTTGAAATGCCCTTCTAAAAGAGCGTTCGCGTTCATATATATTTTTTTAACGTCCATCTTCGTCTCGTCCTTAAACTTTAAGTATGTCTACTTCTTTTTCTTTTAGTATCTGGTCAATTTTCGAGATAAACTTATCCGTAAGCTTTTGAATAGACTCTTGCGCGGTTTTAGACTCGTCGGCGGTTATCTCTTTGTCTTTTTCAAGTCTTTTGATTTTGTCGTTCGCGTCGCGTCTGTCGTTTCTGATTGAAACCTTCGCGTTTTCGCCCATGCCTTTCATCTGTTTGACGGACTCCTTGCGTTGCTCGACCGTCATAGCTGGAAAAAACAGCTTAATCTGGTTTCCATCATTGTTTGGGTTCGCTCCAACGTTGCCTTTTGAAATAGCGCTTTCGATGAGGGATAAAAGATTTTTTTCCCAAGGGTTGATAACGATGGTGGTGGCGTCGGCGGCTATCACCGATCCAACCTGATCAAGCGCGGTGAGCGTTCCATAGTAGTCGATTTTAATATTGTCTAAAACGGAAGTGGTGATCTTGCCCGTTCTAAGCGTCTTGAAATCTCTTTGCATATGCTCTACTCCGCCTTGCATTTCTGTTTCGCAATGAGCGTATATTTCGTTTACCATTTCGTTTCCTTAATATAGATGAGAATAATTGGCGCAATTGTAGCGAGAAATATTTTAAGATGGAGTAAAAGTTTGTAAAAGAGCGGCCTTAAGAATCCCAAAGATAATTTTGGAATTCGCTGAGCGGAGCCGTCTGAGCGGAGTTATTTAGTCGTTTCTTCCGCTGGCTTCGTAGCGGTTGCGGCCGCCGCCGGCATCGCGACAGGCGCCGCGACATCCGCTTTCTCAACCATTTTGTCCACAACGGAAGCTTGTTTGTTTTGAGAATACAAGTAGCCAAGCGCTATCGTATTCGCTACGAATAAAAATCCGATTGTGAAAGTGGCCTTCGCTAAAAAACTACCTGGACCTTTCGCCCCAAATACGGACTCGTTCGAACCGCTGTAAGCGCCAAGACCTATGCTTGAACTCTTTTGCAACAGTACGGCAATAACCAAGATAACGACTAACGCTATTTGGATAATAAGTAAAAAACTTGTTGTCATGTATAATTTCCTAAATTAAAAGTTGCGAATTATATCTAAAAAAACGCTTTATAGTACAAACGAATCGCTTTTTGTCGCAAATGCGGACGCTTGCCAAGCGCGTCTCTAGCGGCTGGGTCGGAGACGTCCTTCGTGACAAAATAGGATATAATGCGGGACTAAAATTATGTCAAGGGTTGTCGCCGTATGAAGAAATCGATAAGGATCGCGCTGTACTCGGCTATCGCTATTTCGCTAATCGCGATAGCGGTCGCGAACAAAGGCGAAGAGGCGAAAAACTCCAAACCCACGGTTTGCGTCACGACTTTCGCTTTGTACGACATAGTAAAACACGTGTCTGACGACACTCTAAACATAGTTTCCATCTTGCCTTTTGGAGTCGACCCGCACTCCTACGAGCCAACGCCAAGACTCGTGGCCGACATAGAAAAAAGCGCTCTCGTCATATACAGCGGAGCGGGTCTTGAGCCTTGGACACATGGCTTTGAGTTTAAAAACAGAGCGCTGGACGTGAGCGAGCGCGTGACTTTAAGGGAGTTGGGATCGGAAGAGGTTGGCGAAAGCGCTCACCATCATGATGACGATGAAGCCCATGGCGCTTTCGACCCACACTATTGGTTGAGTTTTTCAAACATGGCCAAAGCGGCGAATCTAATAGCGAAAGAACTCATAGCCGTCTCTCCTCAAAACGAAAAGAAGTATATTAAAAATCGAGACGCCTATTTGGCGATGTTGAAAAATTTGGACGCCGAGTTCAGCACTAAACTCTCCATGTGCGAACGCGACACTATCCTTGTCAACCATAACGCTTTTGGCTATTTGTCCGACGCGTACGGTTTTCACGTAGAGTCGCTTAGTGGTTTGTCCCCAGAAGCCGAGCCAAACGCGAAGAGCGTTATACGATTGATCGAAATTATACAAGAACGCAACGTCTCAACCGTCTTCTTTGAGAGTTTCGCAAGCGATAGGGCTATAAAAAGCGTGGCGCGAGAAACGAACGCGAAAGTCGAAGTTTTGCAACCGCTTGGCAACGTCACGGCGGACGAAGCGAAACTGACTTACGAAACGATGATGAAAGAAAATTTGCTTAAACTCTCCGAGGCGCTAGATTGCCGTTAAAATTTAAAGTGCCAATCTTTGACGTTAAAGGCGTCAGCTTCGCGATTAATGGGCAGAAGATTCTATCTGGCGTTTCGTTTGAAATTTTCAACGCGCAATACATCGCCATAATTGGCCCAAACGGCGGTGGGAAAACTACGCTGATAAGATTGCTGCTCGGATTGGAAAAACAAACGGCGGGCGAAATCAGGCTATATGGAAAGAAAATAAAAGATTTCAGAGAGTGGGAAAAGATAGGTTACGTTCCTCAGCGCGCGTCACTGATAGACGAAAATTTTCCGGCGACGGTTCAAGACATCGTAAATATGGGCAGAATCTCCAAACGCGGTCTATTCTCAGGGCTGAGCGTCGAGGATAAAAACGCGGTGGAAGACGCCATGATGAAAATGGACGTTTTAAACCTAAAGAATAAGATGGTCGGAACGCTCTCCGGAGGACAACGCCAGCGAGTCATGATAGCCAGGGCTCTAGCTTCAAAACCAGAGATACTGATACTTGACGAGCCAAACACGGGTGTCGACATGGTCTCTCAAAAAAGCTTTTACTCGCTTTTGGCCAAGCTCAACAAAGAAGAAAATATCACGATTCTTTTTATCACTCACGACATAGGCGTAATCGCGGACGATATTGGACGGTTGTTTACGATAAATCAAAAAGCGACTATTTGCAACAACCCGAAAGAACTTCTCGGTTGCGATGATATGACGGCTCTTTACGGCATCGAAGCTCATCTCATTCACAACCATAAGCACGAGCATTAGGAAAACGTATGTTTGAGATATTTGAATACGACTTTATGCAAAGGGCTTTTTTAGCGGGAATTATAATCGCGACTTTAGCCTCTGTGAGTGGAACTTTTATAGTGCTGAAGCGCTACTCCATGATGAGCGAAACATTGGCTCACTCCGCTCTTGTCGGAGTGGCGGTTGGTTTGGTAGCGGGCTTTAACCCTTTATGGATGGCTGTGATCGTCGCGGTTTTGTCCGCTTGGACCATAGAATATCTCAGAAGCTCTTTCTCTCTTTACTCCGATGCGATATTGTCCATTTTGCTTTCGGGGTCTCTCGCCGTCGCTATTATTATCGTTTCGCTTGGCGGGGCGTTTAATAATTCTCTTTTTTCGTATCTTTTTGGCTCGATATTGTCGGTTAGCGGCGAAGACATAGTGGTTATCTCCGTCTTTGGCGCCTTGTCTTTGGCATTGCTGCTCGCGTTTTCAAAAGAGCTGTATTTCATAGCGTATGACGAAGAGGTGGCTAAAACCAGCGGCGTCAAAGTAAGGCTCTTGAACTTTTTGCTCGTAACCGTCGTCGCCGTCATCATCGCGTTGTCCATCCGAGTGGTGGGCTCGCTGCTGATAGGCGCGCTTATGGTTATTCCAACTGTTTCGGCCCTTCAGTATAGGGTGGGTTTCCTTAAAACGGGTCTTATTTCTTTGGCGATAGCGCTCCTGAGCGTCATTTTTGGCATGACTTTGTCGTTTTATTTCTCTTTGCCTTCGGGAGCCACGATAGTTATTTGCGTAATCGTTATTTTTATTATCTCCCTAGCGGCCAACAAAAGATGAAAATTAGCTCGCAGTTCTCCAAATACGCCCTTAGCTACGATTCGTTGAACGTCATCCAAAACTTAGTGGTGGAAAAACTAATGTCTCGAGTGTCGGGCGAGCCGCAAAATATTTTGGATTTGGGTTGTGGAAGCGGAGCTCTTTGCAAAAGCGCAAATTGGGAATATAGGAGTTTCACTGGCGTGGATTTCGCCGCTGGGATGTTGGAGCTTCACCCAAAATCCGCGAACGTTAAATGTATATATGGAGACTTTAACGACAATTCGCTTTTTGATGAGCTCTCTTCGTCGAATTACGATTATATACTATCGGCCTCGGCGCTGCAATGGGCGGACAATCTTGACGAAGTTTTCGCTAATATTAAGAAGTTGGGCGCCCCAATAGCCTTGGCGATATTCACGTCCAACACTTTTAAAACGCTAAACGAAACCGCTTCTCTTGATTCTTTGCTAAAAAGCGCGCAAGAGATAGAGGGGTTGGCGGAGAAACATTTTCACGCGAATTTCGAGATCGTTAAGTATAAATTGGAATTTGAAAGCGTGAGGGAGATGTTTAAATACATCAAACGTAGCGGTGTGAGCGGTTCGAGAAGAGCGTTGAGTTATCAAGAGACTAAAAAGCTTATGAACGAATACCCATTGAGCTATTTGGAGTTTGAGGTGGCGTTCGTCACTTCCGATTGAGAACGAATTCTTTTTCGAGAGCGTAGAGCTCGTATCGTATAAATTTGAAGTTTTCGCTATATTCTATATTGTGCAACTTGAACAACTCTTCCAAAACGCGAGACGATTCTTGCGCTCTTTTAAAGTTGGCGGTTATTACGCTTACTATGTCGGTGCGATTAAGCTCGCTTTTCGTTGAGGTTTTGAGGACGTCATTGACGCTATCGCGGTTTTTTAGAAGCTCTTCGTACTCGTCAATCCGAGATTTGTGTCTAAGTTGTTTGAGTTTCAAGGAAAGTTCTTTGTCGTTGTCGCGATAACGAGCGATGTCTTCAATCACGCGAACCCCTTCTTTGAGTCGATTGAGGTTGGCGTCAATCACCCGAAAAAGCTCGGGCGAGAGCGAAGAGTTAGTCATCGTTTCCAAATATGCCGAACAGTTGCAGCAACGCGGTAAAGATATTTAAGAAGTCAAGGTAAAGCGCGATCGCGCCGTCAACCGGAGTTTCGTAAGCGCCTTTCATGATGTTCTGAGTGTCGAAGACGACCAAAACGCTAAACAAAATAACTACGACTCCCGAAATTATGACGTGAATCATCGGGTTGCCAAGGAAAATATTCAGAATTGAAAAACCAATGATTACGAATAACGCGATCATAAGGGGTTTTCCATATCCGGTAAAATCTTTAGTGGTTTTGATGGCGTAAAAACTCATAGCGCCAAAAACGACGGCGGTCATGGCGAAAGCGTTGCCGATTATCGCCCCTCCGCCATTCATGCCAAGCGTGTGAGAAAGCAAAGGAGATAGTGTGATACCCGTCATAAAGACGAATGCGAACATCACTATAAGGTTTATCCCTGGTTTGTTTTTAACGAATTGCAATCCAATCAAAAGGCCAATCTCCAAGAAAAATAAGGGCCACATCATAGAAGCGATAGTTCCAGCGAGCGGAACGCCAACATAGGCGCCAACGGCGCCAGCCATCATCGAAGCGGCGAACAACTTATACGTCTCTTTGACAAAAGAGATTATTTGCGAATCGTCGCGACTTTGAGTTTGATAAGAGTAAGAGTTTCCTCTTGCGTAGTCACGGTCATATAGTCCCATAGTTTTTCCTTTATATACATATCCGTAAAAGATAGTTTAATAACTGATATATTATATACAAAGAGTTAATGTATAGCAACATAAGGAAGCGATCGGAATGAGGAGATTTTGAAAGTATACGTTAAAAATAACTAAAACAAATACGAAAGTAAACGCTTCAAAAAGAATATATAAATTCCTTTTGGAAACTATTGACATTAAAGAATTAATCTCCTATAATTCCCATCCACAAACAAAGCGACCTTGTCAAAAAGGCCTAGAGAGA
>ERZ889078.1512-NODE-1512-length-18233-cov-7.565849_pt1 | contig 18233 bp, 4 predicted proteins | sample MGYA00521266_ERZ889078 | MGnify/ENA primary metagenome ERZ889078 (study PRJEB32303, sample SAMEA104408618) | aquatic metagenome | biome: Brackish water; feature: Pelagic; material: water | place: Baltic Sea | collected 2014-06-16T06:34:00 | depth 76,534 m ...
CGTGGTGCGGGCCGTGCAAGAAGCTCGCGCCGCAGGTTGAGGCGTTTGCGGCAGGTCGCAAAGACGTGGTGCTGCGCAAGGTCGACGCTACCAACTGGGGCGTGGTCGAGATGGGAGAGCACCTGCCCGCGGTTGCTGGCCTGCCGGTGCTGGATGTCTACGGCCGCGACGGCAAGCTCATCTCACGACGCGTCGGACCTCCGTGTTTCTCGTTCGCAGATGACGTTCCGACCGCGCTGCCGAGCGAGGCGACGGCCGTCAAACGCTGATGCGATCGCTGGGCACCCGGCAGCTCTGCCTCTGATAAGTGCCTGGCACTTATCGGAGCTTTCGCGCCGCGACTAACGATACATAGCTGTGTTTACGCTGTTTTCGGGCGTCGTTTCGATAACACTAAAATTCGACACATGTCGAATTATCGAAATGACCGGCGGGCGGTTGTAGTTTCGACCGCGACCTGGCTGCCGCAGGCGCTAGGTGTAGGTCAAGCCCAACCGCGCCTGCGGTGGACTATCACCCGCGCCGCGCAGGGGTCGCCGCTGACGCCCACGATCGACCCGCCGGAAACACCAGCAATCTAGGGAAATCGCGCTGCGGGCCACCCGCCGGGAAGCCGCCCTCCAACGCGAGTCCGGCTGACCCGCCAGCTGCGTCAATGACGTCGACGCCCCCAGATCCGGCGTGCGAAAACCGTGGCCGCAGCGCGCGCGCGTTGTCGAGCAGCGGCACCAGTCGCTGCAGCATCGGCTGCCAATAGGGTGCCCAGCTGAGTCGTCCCGCCGTCATCGGCGTGGGGTGGTGCAGGCTCCCGTCGCTTTGCGGCTCGCCACGGAGCGGAAGCGTCGCGCCGCTAGCGAAGAGGAGCAGCGCGTCTGCCCGCGCAGCCTCGTCGCGCTGCCGGCGGGCCGGATCGCGGGCCCAGGCCGCCGCGTCGATGGCGGCAGCTTGAGCGAGGGACTCGGCGCAGTCGAGACGGCACGGGTAGTGACGTAGCACACACGCACCCGACAAGGGGCTAAAGAAGCCGAGTCGTCGATCGGGTGTGCCGTTGGCCGCTGCCGTCGCGCGCGCCGCACGCAGCGCGTAATAGGCGACCTCCGCGGTGGTCTGCGCGTCGTCGGCGGTCCAGGTTTGATGGCCCTGCACAAAGGCCTCGCCGCAGCACACAGGGTAGCCCAACAGCGCGGCCATCGCGCGGTCGTTGTTCGCGGCCGGGTCGACGCGGGCGCCGGCCTGACCGAAACGGCCAGCCGCGCGCCACGCCAGCGTGTCTCGTTCGATCGCATCGGCACGTGCGAGATCGGCCGGGTCAGGGCCGACGTACAGCAGCACTCGTCCGTCGCGCTCGCTGCCGTGATGCCACATGCCGCCATCATCCATGTTGACGAGGGCACCCCGCAGCGCGTGGAGGCCTGCGGACTGCGCGGCGGCTTCGAGGTCGGCCGCGTCATCGGCGTGGAGGTCCGCGCGCCACACACGTCGGATCCCGAGGTCGATGGCGATCCACTCCGCGGCGTCGGGCCACCGCGTTCTGCGAGGCTGCTTCGGAGCCGGCTGTGGCGCCGCGTCGCGGAGCTGCCATGGCACACGCGCAGCCGCCAACCGCCCACGCAACGCGGGGTCGCCGTGGAGCGCGATCGGCGCCCGAACCACCAACATCCCGGCCCCGGCGTGGACACAGAGCCGATCGACGGCCAACCGGCCTAGGTCAACCGCGTCGACCACCAGCACCACCTTCCGACCGACCACAGCAGCTTGGCGCAATGCGCGGGCCTGACCCGCAGTCAGGCGCGCCGCGCCTTGGATCTCCAGCGTCACCGTCGTCGGATCGGCCAGCGCTCGCGCCACCACCTGTTGCAGTCTCGCCGTCGCGGTCGCGCGATCCACACCGTCGGCGATGGCGTCGCGGTCGATGTTGACCTGACCCAGGCTGGTCCTCATCGCGACTCCCCCCCTGGTCCATCAGTAGACGGTGGCCTGCCAACACTGCGCGCCGCTAAAACCGATCCGACAATCGCACCGCCCAGCCGCGTCGCACGACGTCTTGCTCGGCCACAGCTCCAAGGGGATCGCCGGGGAGCCGCCGCCTGCCGCCACGACAGGATCGCCGCCGTAGAACCCAAGCACGTTGCCATATGCGGACAATGCGACCGCGCTCTTGCTGACCAGATCGAGCACATAGAGCCATTTTGCGCCGTCCCAGCGCCACAGCTCTGCCGCCCCGGCATTCGACTTGCCGCCCACCTGTCGCCACGGAACCCCGAGCAGCGCGAGATCGCCGGCCAGCGCTATGTCCGCGCCAACCGCCTCGCCTGCTTTGTGGCCGGCCCGGGTCAGGACGCCAGACTGCGTCACCTTTCCGTCGGTGGAGATGGTGTAGCTCAGACCTACGCCGGTCTCAGACGCGTAGCCAGGCGCGCCCACCAGCATCCGCTGGCCGAGCACCGCGAGGTTGCCGAAGCGAGACGCGCCATATCCGGACGCTGGCGGCGAGATTTTCGTTGTGATTGCGTAGCTCCCGGTCTGCCAGTCGAGGTGCATCAGCCATACCGCACCCTTGCCGTCCGCGCCTGGCGCGCCCGCGTACAGCCGTCCGCCCTGGCATGCGAGGCCGCGCGATGCGCCCAGGTTGCTCTGCGCCGGCAAACCATGGCTCACCACGACCTCCTTGGCGCCCGCCCACGTATTGGACCCCTGGGAGTAGACCATCTGATAGATGGCGCCGTGCCCCTTCACCCCGCCGACCTCGGCTGTGCTCGCGCCGATGAACAGCCGGTCGTCGCAGAACGCGAGTGAGCTTCCGAAGTCAGCGGTTTGGTAGAGATTCGACGGGGTGGTCAGCATGGTTTCATACGTCCATCCAGCCACGCCACCCACAACATAGGCGTGCACGCGCGCCTGCCCGTTGCCCGGCTCAGAGATCAGCAGCCGATCGCGCGCCATCGTCATCGCGCGCCCAAAAGCGCCGCCAGCGTGCGCCGTCGGCGGCAAAATCAGCGGACTGGGGCTGGTCCAAGCGCCACCGGCGTCGCTGTGGAAGGCACGCACGGCACCGGCGCCATTTTGAGTCGCAGAGTGGCTCGGGATACCAGCCAGAATCATCCGCTCCATGACCCACAGCGCAGAGACTGCGCGGTCGGCGCCGGCATCAAGCGTTACGCGGGCCGTGCCGATCGCGACGTGATCGATCTTCGCGCCAGGCCCGCACGCACAGCTGTTGCACGTCTGGTTTTGCTCGCCGAAATAGGCGCCGGCGCCGCAGCCGCAGATCGGCGTGACGGTCGTCGTGCAGGTGCCCGTGGCGCCGCACGCCTTGGCGCCCACCCCAGCGCCGTCGCAGCTGCCCTTGCTGCACTTGTCGCCAGCCGTGCACGGGTTGCCGTCGTCACACACCGCGTTGTTGGACTGGGGCGCCCAACTGCACCCTCCCTGCAGCGCGCCTTGGACCACGAGGCTGCAGCTGTCTGCTGTGCATACCACTCCGTCGCTGCAGCTGGGGACGCCTGTGCATGTCCCGGCCTTGCAGGTCTCTTCGCCCGTGCAGATGTCACCGTCACTGCAGTTGTCGGTCTGGTTGTCGCAGTCGTCGTCCTTGTTGTTGCACACGTCAGGCGCTCCGGGGAATACGTCTTTGTCGTCATCGTCGCAGTCATCGCCAGAGTGACACCGCATCGTGGCCACTCGTCGACACTCCACGCCCTTGCCAGCCGCCTTCGGCACGCACAACACCCCGCGCGCGACGTTGGCGATACCGGGTAAGATCCCGCCCCAGGTCAGCGTAAAAGCGTCTGCGGCGCCGGGTTTGCCGTCTTTTAGCGGATAGCGGCGCCAGACCAGGGACGTTCCGGGGTTCGTCTTGGGCGCCCAGCCCACAAGCAGATCACCCCCACTCGCGACACCGGTGATCCCAACTCCGGTGTCGCTTGGCTGGGCAATGGTCAGCGGCTCGAGCAGGGCGCCGGTCGGCAGATCGAGTCGATAGAAGGTGCCCGTGCCTTGCTTGTGCACATGGAGCACGCGGTTGATATCAAAGGTCAGCGCCCCAGCGCCAGGCATCGTCTCCGACCGCCACGCGCGCTCGTGTTTGAACCCCAAGCGCCGTTCGACGCGGTCGCCGAGGTTTACAAACCAGTCGTCTTGCTCAGGGTTGCCGACCAGCGCGACGCCCACATCGATCCCCAGCAGCGCGACCGACCCGACCGTCACCCCGGCGCTGCTCACCCGCACAATGACCGCTGGTTTGATGCCCGTCGCCTTCTTCACGACCCACCACTCCCTAAAATAGCCGTGCCAGCCGACGTACGCGGCGCCGCTCAGTTGGAGGTTCTGTCCGGCTTTGACGGGCGATCCGATGGTGACCGGCGCCGCGGTCGCGCTCGCGGCGATGCCTTCTTCACCGTCGCAGTTACGCCCCACGCCGCTCAGCGTCTTCGTGCAGGTCGCGCCGGTCAGCACCGTCTTGCCGGTCTGACAGAACCCGTCCTTGTCATCGTCACAGCCCTCGTCGGCCACCTTGTTACAGTTGTTGTCCTTACCATCGCAGAGTTGCTCTTCACCACCAGGGTGTTGTGTGGCATCACTGTCGTCGCAGTCATCGCCCTTGTTGTTCGGGCACGACAGCGACGCGATGGTGAAGCAGCGGCCGAGCTGGCCTGCGCCGTCGTTGTTGACACACAGCTCGCTGAGACCCGCTGAGAGTCTGGAGATGCCGTACGTGGGGTTGGTGAGCAGCACCCCGTCCGGTTTGCCGGTCGCGAGGTCGTAACGCGCCGCCTGCTTCGCCGCGCCGGCGACCCAGATGGTGTCTCCCTGCACCGCGAAGAACTCGTCCATGGCGTGGCCCACAGTCAAGCTGATCTTGAAGGTGGTGTTGCCCTTCTTTCCGTCGGTTGGCGAAAAATCTACGAGTTCGTCTTTGTCCTTGACCTTCATCCAGACCCGCGAGATCCCCGACGCGCCGCGCGCAAAGCTCGGCGCGCCCTGCACGCCCGCGTGGCTATTGAGCCACGTGACCGTGGCCGATTGGGTCGCGTGGCGGCGAAGGCCTTTGCCCGTGCCGAGCCCAACAAACACCGCGTCAGCGTCGTGCGCGGCGGCCCAGGCGTCGACGTTCAGATGGGTCCCATCGAACTCGGTCGGGTTGCTCCCGTCCGCCTCATGCTCGCGCCACTTGCCCTGATCGAGGACCCACCATCGCCCACGGCCCGCGTGCCAGATGGTCAGCGCGCTGGTGGAGGTTGACGCCATCGCCTGTTCGCGCATCACGCCAGGCTTGACGGCGGTCGCGATGTGACACGTGCCCAGAGGCCCAAAGCTCTTCGGGCACGCGGCCGCCGTCTTGACGACGTGGCCCTCGTCACAGAACCCGTCGAGGTCCGCGTCGCAGCCGTCGTCCTTTACCCCATCGCAGTTGTCATCGACCCCGTCGCAGGTCTCCACCGTCGCTGGATTGGTCCCTCCGGCGTGGTCGTTGCAGTCATCGCCGCCCGCAGCGCAGGCCGGCTGCGTTACGGTGTAGCACCGCGGTCGCAGTCCAAAGGTCGTCTCAGCCACGCAGACTTCGGACGCCGTCGCCTGCAAGCCAGCGGCCGACTCGGTGCCCGTTGTGACCGCAAACTCGGGCTTTCCGCTGAGCAGGTCGTAGCGAAACAGCTGCTTCGAGCCGGCGGGCACGTACAACTTCCCAGACTGGACGGCGATCTTGGTCAGGTCATGGCCACCCTGCAGCGCGACGCTCACCTCGAACTCACACCCCTCGCCGGTCTTGGCGTCGGCACACACGATCTTGTTCGCCCCGGCGACCTTCACCCACAGCCGCGCCTTGTCGTAGCCGAGCAGGCCTTCGATTGCGCCATTCGTGGGCAGCACCCACGTCGTCTTCTGGCTGAGTCCGTCGAACCGTTGCAGCTTGTCGCTGACATACACATAGACCGCGTCTTCGTCGGAGGAGGCGACCCACGCGTTGCCCAAGTGGCTGCCGTTGAACCCGCCAAGGAGGCCGCCGTCGTCCTTGTGGCGCGACCACTGCCCGCCCACTTGGCTCCACCACTCCTTCCGAAATGCATGCGGCCAAGACTGTCCGACGTCCTCGCCGTTCTTCTTCGCGCCGACGCCGCTGACCACCACCCGGCGCGAAAACACCGTGTCCTGGGCGTTTGTGACGGCTGTAAACCCACTGCACTTGCCGGTCGGTCCGAAGCTGTTGCTACACGTCGCCCCGGCCAGGACCGGGAGGCCGCTGTCGCAATAGCCGTCGTTGTCGTCGTCGCACTTCTCGTCGGTCTTGCCGTCGCAGTTGTTGTCGAGGCCGTCGCAGATGTCCGTCAGCAGCCCTGGGTTGATGCTCGCGTCCGCGTCGTCGCAATCAACTGGGATCGGTCGTTCGCACACGCCGAACGCGGTCGACGTGCTCGTTTGCTCGGTCCACTTGCCGTCCGCCGAGCTCATCGTGACCTGCCCCGATTGGCCCGCCTTCTTGCCCCCAGCCGCGAAGTTGACCCACGTCGCGTCTTTGGCGATGGGCCCCCATACGTAGATCCCGTCCTGCTTGGTGTCGTGCAGGCCCAAGAAACCATCGACGGCCGCTCCCGCGATCTCCGCGGTCTTGAGCGCCGCCGCCGCTGCGGCGTTTTCCGCCTCGTCCAAGATGACGGCCAGCGTGGCACCGCCGACCAGAGAACACAGGCCACTCGCGAAGAAAGCGATATTCTTTGAGGTCGTAGGAAAGTAGCAGGTCCCGCCGTGAGTCACCTTGCACCCGACCAAGCTCTTCGTGCACAGCGCCCCCATGCGCACCTCGTGACCGGCGGCGCAGAACTTGTCGTCGTCCCAATCGCAGCCTTCATCGGCGGCGCCGTCGCACGAGCTGTCCTCGCCGTCACACACCAGCTCAGGACCGGGGTGGACGCTCGCGTCCTTGTCATCACAATCATCGCCGCCCGCGCCACAATCTGGCGTCAACAGCCGGTAGCAGATGAAGCGCGGCGTACCGCTCGCAGCCACGGTCGAGTAGCGACAGGTCTTTGGGCCCCAAACGAAGCCCACGGCGACGTCTGGCTGCGTCTTGAGGCCGGCGACGTAGGCACCTTTGAGATCAAACAACAGCGCTACACTGGTCTTTGTATTGACGATGAGTCGACCACCGGCGACCCCGAGCGCAAACGCCTTGCCGCCCTGCCAGGCCGCGGGTGCGCTGCTCATCTTCAGGGCTAGGTCGGTCTGCTGCTGGCCGCTCTTGAGATCCCAGCGCTCCAACGCGGTGGCCTTGCCAGCGACCGACGCAAACACCGTCGAGCTCCCCGGATCGATCGCGACAGCGCTGCACGATCCCGAGCTGAGCAGGGCCGCGACCTTGTTGTCGACGCCCGCGCCGCCGTACAGCGTCAGGCCGGCGCCGTCTATGCGGTTGTGGCACGCCACCCAGCGGTCTCGCTGTGGATGTCCGGCCAGCGCGACGAGCCCGCTGATGGCCTTGGTCGAAAACCGCCCTGTCTCAACCAGCGCCGCGACGTTGGTCCCGGTCGCCTCGGCGAGATGAGCGCCATAACGAACCACGCTTGCGCCTGCGCTCTGCGATAGCCACAGCTCATGTCGAAAGGGATGGTGGCCGCCACGGATCACGTCAAGGTTCAGCGTGGGTGCGCGGTACTGCGTGACGCCGCAGTGGAAATCCGGCGTCGCCGAGGCGCAGGTCTGCAGGGCGCAACCGCTCTCGGCGCCCAAGGACTTCGTACTCAGCGCGCCTGTCAAAACCGCCGAGTTCTTCGCACAGAAGCCGTCTCCGTCCTCGTCGCAGCCGTCGTCGATCTTGGTGTCGCAGTTGCTGTCGAGGCCATCACAGACCTCTTTGGCGCCAGGGAAGGCGTTGGCGTCCACATCCACACAATCACCCGCTGTGCAGGTCGCGCCCTTCAACACCACCTTGTGGGCGCCGCAATGGCCGTCACCGTCCCGATCGCAGTCCTGGTCCGCCTTGCCGTCGCAGTCATCGTCGACACCGTCACACACCTCCGCCACTGCCGGGTTCACCGTCGTGTCGTCGTCGTCGCAGTCATCACCGACCGCGCTGCACGCCGGTGGCATCACCAGATAACAATGTAACGTCCGCGAGACCGCCTTGTTGTCGGGGGCCCCTGTGAGGCAGATTTCACGCCCTGTAAACAGGCCGTTGAGCGGCTGATTAGCGCCCGTACCAAAGATCTTCAGCGCCAGATCAAAGCCGCCCTTGGCGTCAAATCGCGCCAGATGCGTCGTCCCGGCGACATGCCAGATCCGTCCCGACGCGACCGCCACCGTGCGATGGTTCGTGAAGACCACCTGCCCCTGACTGCTCGAATACCCAAGCGTCACGTCGGCTAGCTTTGCGCCCGTCTTGCGGCTGAGTTTGCGCACAACCGGCGTCTGCTTGGCGTCGGTGAGCCACACGTCGGTGCCGTCGCTGCTGACTGAAGTGACGTAGGTGCCAGCCCCGACATACGACCAGACCAACTTTCCGGCGGGGTCGACGCGCACAGCGCCGGCGGATGCTGTGGCGGCAAAAAGCGCCGCGTCGTTGGCGTCGCCGTCCAGCCCGAGAACCGTGGGCAATGGGAGCCGTCGTTCGCCGAGCGCTGTCCCGAACTTGTCGTACCGCAACACCCGCGTCGTGGTCGCGCCGGTCTCCATGAGGCCCACCAAGTACTCCGCGCTGAAGCGGTGGTAGCCAACGTAGCTGTAGAACCCGGGCGGGTGCTTCAGCGTCACGACCCGCGTCGCCGCTGACGGCAGAAACATGGCCGGGTGTGCAGGTAGGCACCCGCCGGTCCAACTGAAGCTGCCCGAACACAGCGCCCCGGCGGTGACAGCCTTCTTCGCGTCGCAGAAGCCGTCCTTGTCGTCGTCGCAGCCGTTGTCGACGACGCCGTCGCAGTCGTCGTCCTTGCCGTTGCAGATCTCTGCCACCACGGCGTACTGACACCCCGTTTCTGCATCGCAAGCGCTCGACGCACAGCCGCCCTTGTCGGCGCACACAAGCGGGGCACCCTTGCATGCCCCGGCCGTGCAGACGTCGTCAGTGGTGCAAACGTCACCGTCACTGCAAGCGCCGGCGTTGGCCGCGGTGTGGACACAGCCGCTGAGCGGCGAGCAGCTGTCGACCGTGCACGGCAGCTTGTCGTCGCAAAACCCGAGTTTGTCGGGCTTTCCGACGCAGACGCCCTGTGTGCAGGCCGACGATTGTGTGCAGACGTCGCCGTCATCACAGGGTGATCCATCGACCACCTTCTTCACCCCTGTGCACTTGCCCGTTTTTGGTGCGCAGACGCTCACGTCACAGCTTTTGCCGTCACCGAGCGGACACACCACCGTCGCGGCCTTGTTCAACTTGCAGACCGGCTGCTTCCCTGCGCTCGCCGTCTTGTCGCAATACAGCGTGCCTATGCAGAGGTTGCCGAGCGCGATGGCCTCGCAGTCGCCATCCTCCCAGCACAAGCACGTGTTCTCCGGCTTGCTCACCTGGCAGCTGCCCGCTTGGCAGCGCTCCTGGGTGCAGAAGAAGTCGTCCGTCTCGCACTTCGTGCCGTTCAGCGCGGGCGTCTTGCCGCACTTGCCGGTCTTCGCGTCGCACAGGTTTGGCAGGCACACAGCGCCGCTTGGCGCGCATTGCACCAAGCTAGCGGGGTTGGGCTTGCAGGTCTTCGCGGCCAGATCGCAGTAGAGCGTGCCGTTGCAGAGATCGCCATCGTCCTTGTCGGCGCAGTCGGCGTCTTTGAAACATGGGCAGGTGTTCGCGGCCGTCGCGCAGGCACCGTCCTGGCAGGTGTCGATCGTTGTGCAGGCCGAATTATCAGCCTCGCAGGCCTGCCCTGTGTGAACCGGGGTCATCTTGCAGTCGCCCGTTTTCGGGTCGCACAGATTCTTGGCGCAGGCCACATCGCCGCCCTGGTCACACGTCGGCAACGTCGCCGGGTTGGGTTTGCACACCCCCTCAGGCTTCACGCAGTACAGCTTCGCCGCGCACTGGTCGGTTGGCGCGTACTTCGCGCATTCGGCGCTGCTGGTGCATTGGCACGTGTTGGTGCCAGGTTGGCACGCCCCCTTGCCGTCGCACGCGTCGCCGCTGGAGCAGACGTAGCCGTCGTCGCACGGATAAAAGGCCGGCGTCGCGACCTTCTCGCAGCCGCCCGTCTTCGGATTGCACTGGGTCTTGCTGCAGCCCGTGTCGTCGACCGTCGGGCAGGTCACGACCGTCGCCGGGTTCAGCATGCAAGTCTTGAGCGACTGATTGCAGTACAGCGTCCCGTCGCAGGCGTTGTTGTTGCCGTACTTCTGACAGTCCGCGTCCTGGTTGCACGTGCACGAACCGCCTGGTTGGGCCTGTTGGCAGCTGCCGTTCTTGCACGCGTCGGCTGTGCACACAAAACCATCGACGTCGCAGGTGGCGCCGTCGGGCAGGGCGGCGGGATGGCAGAGCCCATCGCTGGGGCTGCAGGTGTGCACCTGACAGCCGACGTTCAGCGCGGTCCCGCACGACACAACCGTCACTGGATTCAGCTTGCAGCGCGGCGGGAAGTTGGCGGCGTCGCAAAATAGTGTGCCGGTGCAGAGGTCGCCGTCCTCATGGGCGGCGCAGTCAGCGCTTGTGGCGCACTCGCACGCCAGATCGGGCGTCCCGCCGCATTTTCCGGCCTCGCAGACGTCCTTGAGCGTGCACGGGTCGCCATCGTCGCAGCTGACGGCTGCGGGCACCGGCACGTACTTGCAGATGCCGTCGGCTGGGTCGCAGAGGTTGACCGCGCAGGGCCCCTTTGCCTTGGGGCACGTGATACCGGAGGCGGCGTTGACACGGCAGGTCGGCTTGACGCCTGTGCGGTCACAATACTGCGTGCCCACGCAATGGTCGGCCCCCGCCGTCTCGCAGTCCGAATCGACCAAACAATCGCAGACCAGCGTCGCGCCGAGGCAGCCGGAGGCGACGCATCGATCGCCCGCGGTGCACGGCTCCCCATCGTCGCAGGCCGAATCCATGGCGGCGGCGGTGGTCGCGCACGCGCCCGCTGCCGTGCAGACGGCGACAGTGCAGGCCGCTTGCGGTGCGGGACACTCCGCGGCGACAACACACCCGCCGTCCGTGGCGCCGTCGATCACCGCGTCCGGCCGCGCGTCGTCACCCGGGCCGCAGGCGCTGACAACAACCCACACACAAAGGAAGACGCCGCGCTTCAGGCGAGAGATTAAGGGCTGAATAGGCGCGCTCACGCGGTCTCCAATGCGGGTCATGTCATCACGGTTTCGACTGCGGGATCGCCGTCGGCGTCGGGATCGCCGAGTAGCCTGAGTAGCCCAGGCCGATCTGGCCGTATGAATTATAACCAGCACACCGAACCTCTCCGGTCTTCAGCAAAAAGCACGAGTGATATACGCCGCAGTCAACCCTGATCACGTCGCTCAGTGACTTCGCCTTTGCTGGCGCCACCGCCGCGAACTGATGACCCTGACCGAGCTGGCCATACACGTTGTCGCCCCAACACCACGCCGTGCCGTCTTCACGCACCGCGCAGGTGTGTTTGGCGCCGCCGCAGACATCCACCACCTTGTCCAGACCGAACACAGGCGAAGGTCCGTAGCTGCCTGATTTTGTGCCGTTACCCAGCTGCCCGTCCGAGCCTTCGCCCCAACACACCATCTTTCCGCCTGCGATGATGGCGCAGGTGTGAAAATCGCCCGATGTGACCGCGGTCACGCCGCTGAGTCCGGGGATCGTCACCGGCGCGTCGGGAAGCGACTTCAGGCCCTGCGCGAGGCCAAGCTGGCCGCTGGTGTTGTCGCCGGCGCACGCCACAGTGCCCTTTGTGGAGAGCGCGCATACGTGACGCTGCCCGGGCGCCACGTCCGTCACCGCGCCGAAGGCTGACAGCAGCACGGGTGAGGACACGGATGAGCCGCCATCTTTCTGAATCGCTTTCCACTGGTTCTGTCCCCAGCATCGCAGCGCGCCCTTGCCGTCGATCGCGCAGGTCATGCGGCTCTGAGCCACCATGCGACGCGTATCCGGCGCCCCCACCACCAGCAGTGGCGCGGCGTTGGTGCCGTACCCCGTGGTGCCGATCCCCAATTCGCCCATGGAGGTGTCGCCCCAGCACCACGCGTTGTGGTCGGTTGTCCAGCCACAGGTGTGTGCATATCCGGCCGTGATTCCGGCAAAATCGCTGACTTTGACGACCTCGCTGATCTTGCCAATCGCCGGATTGATGCCGCCGTTGCCGGTCTTGCCGCGAAAGGGATCACCCCAGCAGCGGCCCAAGCCATCCGTGCCCACGACGCAGGAGTGCTGGAACCCAATCGCGATGTCGATGGCCCATCGCTTGCTGCAGACGCCCGCCAGACACGACTTGCCGGTCTCGCATGGCGTCAGGTCCGCCAGCGGCGTCTGTTGGCAACCCTTCTTCGGATCACATGTGTCCTTGGTGCAGGGGTTGGCGTCGTCGCAGTTGGTGGGAAGGCCCGGCTGACAGCTCTTGTTAACGCATTGGTCGCCGGTCGTGCAGCCGTTGCCGTCCTGGCACGTCTCCGTGTTGGCGCTGGCGACGCAGCCGCTCAGCGGATCGCAGAGATCATCCGTGCAGCCGTTGCCATCGACGCAGTCGCTCACCTTCTGGTTGGCGCATGCCCCCGCGCCAACACACGAATCCTGACCCCAGGCGCTCGTGGTCCACACCAAACCCTGGCTCGGAGCCTTGCCGCGCTGCCCCACGACGCTCAGCTGCCCGGCCGCATCCGCCAGCACCGCGGTCGCGCGCTCATCGCTGCCGGCGTCGTGGCTGCGCTGCCAGAGCGTGTGACCGCCGTCGTCGATGCCCATCAGGAGCGCGTCGCTGCCGATAACGCCGGGCGCATACCCTGCGACGACCCAGCCAGCGCCCTGTCGCGTCAACGCGTTGGCCTGCACCTTGCCGCTGCTGGCGCGCTGCCACAGCACCTTGCCGGCGTCGTCTACACGCACCAACCACAGCCTCGCCGTGCCAGACACCGTGCGCCAGCCCGCCAGCACCGCACCACCGGTCGCCACCTGCACAGCGCTAAAACCCTGCGCGTCGGCGTGGTCGAGGCTCCACTGGCCGGTCTTCTTGCCGAGGCCGTCGAGGCGGGCCACGAGCCCGCGCGCCGCCGTCTCAGCGCGATCCTCGCCCACCACCCAAGCGCCACCGTCGCTCGCGACCGCGGCGCCGTAGAGCACGCCCTTGACCCCTGCGTCCCAGGTCCAGCCCAGCAGCCCGCCGGCGCTCAACCGCCACGCCCGCGCCGTGCCGACGCCTTGTTTGCCCGACTCCCCAACCACCAGCCAGCCGCCGCCCGCGTGGTGCAATCCGCCCAGCGCGCGCTCGTCGAGGCCCGATGTTCCGGCCTGCTGGTCGAGCGTCACGCTCTTGCCGTCGGCCGTGTGCACCACCACCGCAAGGTCGAGGTCGCCGCCCTTACCCACCACGCTGCCGACCCCGGCCACGCCGCCAGATTCCAGGGCCACCGCGACCACGCCCACGTCGTCCGTCGACCCAGCGACCGTCGTCGCGGCCTTGATGATCCTCGGCCAACCGCTCTGCACCGCGCCCGCCTCATCGAGTCGCGCCAGCCACCACCCCGTCTTTCCGGCGCCCGCGCTGCCGCTGACCACGCGGCCCGCCACCACCGGGCCGGTCGCCGTCTGCACCAGGGCCTGCAGCGTCAACGCGCCTCCTTTCGGATCGGCCACGCCCTTGGCAAAGAGCCGGTCCGCCGTGCCCGCCTGGCATTTTCCACCCTTGCAGACAGCCCCGATCTGGCAGCTCTTGCCGTCTGTACACCCCGCGCCGTCCGGGGCCACGGTCGTCACACACGCAAAGGCAGTTGCAGAGCTCGACGCGCACTTCGCCACCTGACATTGCGCCGTCGTGCTCGCGCACGCGACCACCGTGCCGGGTTTGCAGGCGCCCTTGTCGCACGCGTCATTCACCGTGCAGCCGTCGTCATCGGCGTTGCAGATCTTGCCCTGCGAGGCGCCGGTGTCGAACACACACTTGCCGCTCTTGCTGTCGCAGCTGTCGACGGAGCAGGCGTTGCCGTCATCGCACACCACCTTGCCGTGCAGGCAGCCAGCCTTCATGTCACAGCTGTCTTTGGTGCAGGGGTCGCCGTCGTCGCAGCTCGCCGTCGCGCCCGCGCACTTGCCGCCCTTGCAGGCGTCTTTGCTGGTGCAGGCGTCGCCGTCGTCGCAGCCGATCCCGTCGGCGTTGGCTTTGAGGCCGCAGCTGCCGGTCTTGGTGTCACAGCTGTTCTTCAGGCACGCGCTGTCGTCTTTGGGTGAGCAAAACACAACGGACGCTGGGTTGGCCTTGCAGGCTGGTTTTGCGCCGGATTTGTCACAATAGGGCACGCCGTTGCACTTGTCGCCGTCGTCTTTGGCGATGCAATCCGCGTCGAATTGGCACGCGCACACGTTCGCGAGGCCGGAGCAGTCGCCGCCCTTGCAGGTGCCCTCCGCGGTGCAGGGGTTGTCGTCGTCACACTTGGCGCCGTCGACCGTCGGCTTGAGGCCGCATTTGCCGGTGATCTTGTCGCATGTGTTCTTCAAACACGCCGAATCGTCGCTCTTCGCGCAGAACACGGCGCTGGCTGGGTTGGCTTTGCAGACATGTTTGCCCGGCACGCTCTTGTCGCAATACGACACGCCAGTGCACTTGTCGGCGTCGGTGTCTGGGCAATCCGCGTCCTCCGAACAAGGGCACACAAACGTACCTGACGTGCACAGCCCGGCAGAGCAGAAGTCGCCTTTTGTGCAGGGCTTCCCGTCGTCGCACAGCGTGCCCGTCGCCTCAGGTTTCATGGTGCATTTACCGGTCGTCGGCGTGCACATCGCCTTCAAACAGCCCGTGTTTGCGGTCTTGTCGCAGCTGACCACCGTCTTCGGGTTGTTCTTGCAGGTGGGTTTTTTCGGGTCGGTCTTATCGCAGAAGGCCACACCGGTGCAGAGGTCGCTGTCCTCATCCACACAATCGCTGTCCTTGTCGCAGGTGCATGCCGCCGTGCCCGACTTGCAGGTCGCGCCCTCGCACACATCACCCTTGGTGCAGGCGTCGCCGTCTTCGCACCCAAAAGGGCCATCGTCGGGCTTCTCTTTGGGATTGATCGCCAGCCATTTGCACGTCTTCGAGTCGCCGCTGCCGATACACTGCTGCTTCACCGCTGCCCGTGGCTTGACGACACACGCCCCCGACTGCGGCGCGCACACGTGTTTGCCGCAGGCGGTGTCGCTCGTGGTCGGGCAGGTGACCACACCAGAGGGATCGGGCTGGCATTGCTTGGTGTTCTGGTTGCAGAAGAGCGTGCCGTTGCAGAGATCGCCGTCGTCGTGTTTGTCGCAGTCGCTGCTGGTCTGGCACGGACAGACGGACTTTGCGCCCGTATTACAGGCGCCTTGCACACACACATCACCCACCGTGCAGGCGTCGCCGTCGTCACAAATCGTGCCGTTGGCCACCGGAGATACAGCACATTGGCCGCTGCTTGGGATGCACACATTCTTGGTGCAGGACGTGTCCGCGGTGGTCGGGCACGCGACGATCGTGGCCGGATTGACCTTGCACACACCCGCCTTCGCGTCGCAGTAGAGCGTGCCATTGCAGACGTCGCCGTCCTCTTGCTGCAGGCAGTCCTTGTCGACCTTGCAGCTGCAGAGGTTGCTGCCGCCCCCGCAGGCGCCGGATTTACAGAAGGTGTTGGCCGTGCAGCTGTCGGCGTCGTCACACGTCACCGGCGTTGTTGTGGGCTTGGTGGCGACCACCGGGCGGCAGCCAAGATCGTCACACTGGGTGACCACCAACTCCGCGTGTGTGTCACTACAAGCGCCATTTGTCGGGCTGCAAGCGTTCTTGACGCAGTCCGTGTCGTTGGCCGTAACGCACGCCACCACCGTCGTCGGGTTGCGTTTGCACTGGTGGCTCGCGGCTTCGCAAAACAAGGTGCCGTTGCAGGCGTCGCCGTCTTCATGGGCCGCGCAGTCGCTGTTGGTCTTGCATTGGCAAGCGAGGTTGGGTTCGCCAGAGCACACCCCGCCTTCGCAGCTGTCGCCAAGTGTGCACGGGTCGCCATCCAGGCACGTGGCCCCTCCGGCGCGATCTGGGCAGCGCATTTGCCAGTGGCTGGGTCGCAGATCGTGTGGCTGCAAGCCGTGTCGTTGGTGGTGGCGCACGTGATCTTGGTGTTGGGTTTGGGCACGCAGCGATAGGGTAGCTTGGCGAGGTCACAGCGGAGCGAGCCGTTGCACAAGTCGCCGTCTTCCTCCGCAGCGCAGTCGGTGTCGGTGTGGCAGGCGCACAGGTTGGCGCCGCTGGCGCACTGACCGCCTGCGCAGCGATCACCTGTGGTGCAAGGGTCGCCGTCGTCACAGGGCGCGCCGGTGGTGGGGCACGGCCCTGCGTCTGCGGCTGGCCAAGCGTCTACGGTGCTGCCGCCGTCGGTCGGGTCATCGCCGCCGCAGCCCGCCAGGGTCGTCGCACAGGCGAGCGCGATCAGCCATCTGAAACCAGCGTGTCGAGAGGCACGCAAAGCAACGAGAACGCAGGGTGGCACGGTCATGGCGAGGCTCCGGCGAGGGTGGGCCAACGGGGTTCGGTCAAGGCTACCCGGTACTGGCGCTCTTGCGCTACCGCGTCGGGGCAGCGCGCGCCGCCGCCTGAACCTCAAACAGCCGCGCAACGAAGCGGTTTTGAAAGACGCCGTCCGGGTCCAACTGCCGCGCCAACGTCCGAAACCGCTCGAAGTCTGGGTACGCGGCGGCCAACTCGGCCGTTGATGTGTGAAACTCCTTGCCCCAATGTGGTCGGCCATCGAGCGTCTTCATCGCCGCTTGAAAGAGTTCGAAATAGCGCTCAACCCCAGGAGCTTCGGCCATATAGGCGCCAAGCTGGCAGGTGTCTCGCCCCGTCGCCGGGCTCATCCATCCGTCGTCGCCGCGCACGAACCGGACCTCGGTGATGAAGTTCACCCACAGCCCGTGTGTCTCGATCAGCTCCCGCGTCCTCCGCAGCGCCTCGCCGGCTCGCCCGAGCGGGATCGCGTACTCCATCTCACGGTGCTGCGGCGGCATGGCGAGGCTCAACACCTTGTCGCTGCGCCCCACGACCCGCCGCGGTTTGAGGTACGTCCGGGCGACCAGACGATTGAGGGGGGCTATCAAGCCGGGAATCCAACGTCCTAGCAGCAGCACGCAGCGAAACACCACCTTGTTGATGATGTGTTCGTCGATCCACCGCGCCACTGGCGACACACGACCGGTCTCCAGCGTCCGTTCAGCCCGAAAGACGATGACGGCGTCTGTGTGCGGCAGCCACCACAGCTTCACGTACTCGGCCGAGCGCGCGATGGTCTGCATGTGCGCCACCGCGTCGTCAAAATCGATCGTCTCGGTGGTCTCGCAGAGCGTAAACGCGGGCTGAACGCTCAGCGTCACCTCGGTGATCACCCCCAACGCGCCGAGCCCAACGCGGGCCGCTGGCAGCAGCGCGTGCCCCTCGTCGAGCACCAGCATCTCACCCCGGCCGGTCACCAGGCGCATGGCCACGATGGCGCTCGGGATGTTGCCGTGGACCAAGCTGGAGCCATGCGTCCCGGTCGACATCACACCGGCGATGCTCTGGGCCACGACCGAACCGATGATCGGCAGCGCGAGCCCCTCCGCCGCAAGCGCGCTATTGAGGCGCTCGAGTCGGATGCCGGCCTGCACACGCACCTGCAGGCGGTCTCTGTCGATCTCGAGCACCTGTTGCAGGGCGTCGAGCGAGACGACCACGCCGTCACTCATCGCGATGTCGCTCCACGAGTGCAGGGCGCCGATCACCTTGATAGTCAGGCGTTGCGCGGCGGCTTCCTGCACGATCGCGACCACCTCGGCCTCGCTCGTCGGACGCTCAAGCCGCGTTGGGGTGCACTGTTCGGTGCGGCTCCAGTTGTGGATGGTCCGTGTCATCGCGGCTCCAGCACCATGCGGTCGCAGTCGTGGTCGGGGCAGAGGATGGCCGCCGCCGGTGGGCTCAGTTCCGGTCGCAGTCTGCGGTAGGACCGCAAAGCGCGCCAAGTACATGCCAGGCGATTCGTTGCGCACTCGTGAATACTCGGCCCGCGCGCATACGTCTCGGTCCACGCCCGCGCGTGCGACTCACGATCACCGAAGCTGAACTCCCACCTCCTCGCTGAGCCTGAGCCCGCGTCTGCGCTCCAGCCGT
>ERZ889078.1513-NODE-1513-length-18228-cov-46.546085_pt1 | contig 18228 bp, 19 predicted proteins | sample MGYA00521266_ERZ889078 | MGnify/ENA primary metagenome ERZ889078 (study PRJEB32303, sample SAMEA104408618) | aquatic metagenome | biome: Brackish water; feature: Pelagic; material: water | place: Baltic Sea | collected 2014-06-16T06:34:00 | depth 76,534 m ...
GTGTTTGAACTTGTTCCTTTTGGAGTGCTTCACTTTGTTTTGTACAGGCAAGAGATTTTATTTTTGTATTGAAGCCATAGATTTCACGTACGAGTTGTTTGATAGCTGCATAACCATGCGTAAGAGCCTTTTTCTCTTCATCGTTCGCGCAACTCTCCCAGGTAAGGACGTTTTCTTCATAAGAGACAAAACTAATCGCATTCTCAAAGACTTCACCGAGTGCATGACTTCTGTCTTTTATCTTTGCGATTAAGTCTTGAAATTCTTTGTTACTAGTTTTTTGAATCTGTGGTTCATTTTTTGTAACTGCAACTCTATTTGGCTCAAGGGGAATCGGCTTAATCGAAATTGGTTCAGGCATCTCCGGTGAAGATGATTGGATTTTTATTCTAGATATTTCAGGTCGTGCTATCTCTTTTTGAAGAGATTCTATCATCTGGTCTATCTCTTTTATGCGAAGTGCTTCCATCATTTTGAAAAAGATTAAAGAGAGGACAAAAGAACCGTCTGCATTGATGTTAAAAAGGTATTTTGCATCAGAGAGAATTCTAAAAAATCTATCAAGGACAAGCGTGGAGAAAAGGGCATCTTGGTTGTACATTTTATCTTTGAGGTAAGCTATAAGTTCATCTACAACCATCTCAGCTTCATAATCTTCAAGCATTTTTGTATGTGCAACAACTTGAGCATAATCTTTTGCAAAAATAGAGCTGAAAATATCTGTGATACATTTAGGATCCACTAAACCAAGCATATCTGTAACCGTAGTAACATCCACATGATTTTTAGAATAAATGATAGCTTGGTCTAGTAAAGTTAAAGTGTCACGTAAACTACCACTTCCGCTTCGTGCAAGTATCTCTAAAGCATCCATTTCAAAAGATACATTCTCAAGATTTAAAATATGAGCTAAATGATCTATTATTTTATTTGTAGCAATAGACTTAAATCTAAAGTGTTGCGTACGACTCAGAATTGTTGCTGGAAGCTTGAGAGGGTCTGTAGTTGCGAGAATAAATTTTACATAACTAGGTGGTTCTTCAAGTGTTTTTAAAAGAGCGTTAAATGCTTGCGTTGTAAGCATATGTACTTCATCTATGATGAAAATCTTATAGCGTGCAACAGCTGGTTTGTATTTTGTTTGCTCGACTAAATCACGGATATCATCTATTCCACGATTAGAAGCCCCATCCATCTCGATTATATCCATATGACGACTTTGGATTGCCATAGTACAGTTAGAACAAACGCCACAAGGATGGTGTGTCATCCCTTCTTCACAAATGAGAGCTTTGGCAAATATACGTGCAGTTGAAGTTTTTCCGCTTCCTCGAAGTCCAGAGAAAAGGTAGGCATGTGAGAGTCTGTTTGAGTCAAGTGAAAGTGAAAGTGTTTGGGCGATAGTTTCTTGACCTATGAGTTCATCAAAGTTCGAAGGACGGTATTTTCTAGCTAAAACTTGAGACGATTCTTTCACTATATTGCTCCACTTTTAAGTAAGTAGATTTTAGCATTTTAAGTGTTAAAGGATTATTATTCTATCCCTTTGATTGAGCCATTTTTTTGCAATAGCTTTAAGGGCATCTGGATTTTCTGAAGCAAAAAATTTCATCTTTGGATTTTCATACTTATGAGTAAATGTAAATTCATTTTCAAGGTACTCTACAATAGCTTCACCAGAGTGAATAAGCTTGGTAGCTTCACCAAAATACGATTGAAGCGCATCTGAAATCAATGGAAAATGTGTACATCCCAATATAACAGCATCGGGCGTGCTTATCTCTTTAAAGTAGTGCGTAAATGTAGATTGAAGGATTGGACCGTCATAAATCTCTTCTTCGACTATGGGGACAAAAAGTCCAGTAGCTTTTGTTTGAAGGTTTTTAAATCCAAGAGAATGGAGTCTAAGTTCATAAGCCTTTGATTTGATAGTGGCTTTTGTACCAAGAACTAAAATATTTGCATCTTTATCTTCAAGTGCATTGGATGTAGCCATCGCGCCAGCTTCTACGACTCCGTAAACAGGACACGAAGAGATTTCTCTCATTTCATTTAAGGCATAGGCACTTACAGTGTTACAAGCAACGATAATAAGGTCAAGAGAGAAGTTTTTGAAAAATTCTACAGCTTCTAAGCCGTAGCGAATGATAGTATTTTTGTCTTTTATTCCATATGGGACACGAGCAGTATCACCATAGTAGATGATTTCTTCAAAAAGTTGATGCTCTAGTAATGATTTTACAACAGTTAATCCGCCAATTCCAGAATCAAAAACACCAACCTTCACCTTGTGTCCTTTATGCGTCGGTATTCATACTATCTAGGAATTCGGCGTTAGTGGCATTTTTCTCCATAGTATTGTAAATAAATTGAAGGGCTTTAATCTCGTTGTCTTGTTTATGAAGCATTTGACGTAAAATAAACACTTTTTGTAAGTTCTCTTTACCGATAAGTAAATCATCTTTACGAGTTCCAGATTTAAGAATATCCATAGCAGGAAAGATTCTCCTGTCTGCGATTTTTCTATCAAGAACAACTTCCATATTACCAGTTCCCTTGAACTCTTCAAAGATGACTTCATCCATACGGCTTCCAGTGTCTATTAGAGCAGTTGCGATGATAGTTAAACTTCCGCCTTTTTCAATGTTTCTAGCAGCACCAAAGAAACGTTTTGGACGGTGAAGTGCATTTGCATCCACCCCACCAGAGAGTACTTTACCACTTGATGGCGTTACAGTATTGTAAGCACGTGCAAGACGAGTGATTGAGTCTAGAAGGATTACAACATCACGACCAATCTCAACACGACGTTTTGCTTTTTCTATAACCATCTCAGCAACTTTTACATGGTTTTTTGCAGGCATATCAAAGGTAGAACTATATACTTCACCTTTAACGCTTCTTTCCATATCTGTAACTTCTTCAGGTCTCTCATCAACAAGTAAAACCATGAGGTCAATCTCTGGATGGTTAGCAGAAATACCGTGAGCAATCTCTTTAAGTAATTCTGTCTTACCAGATCTTGGAGGTGCTACAATAAGACCACGTTGCCCTTTTCCAATCGGTGAAAAAAGGTCAAGCATACGGCCTGTTAAGTGTTTGTCTTTGTATTCAAGTTTGATTTGATCTAGTGGGTAAATCGGTGTAAGGTTTTCAAAAAGTGGACGTTTTTTACTCTCTTCAGGTGGAAGTGAGTTAACCGCTTCTATCTTGATAAGAGCATAGTAACGTTCTTGATCTTTTGGAGGACGAACTTGCCCGGTCACAACATCACCGTTTCTAAGCGCAAATCTTTTTATTTGAGTGTTTGAAACGTAAGCATCATTTATACTTTCATTAAATGATTTATCGATGGAACGGATAAAACCATAACCATCTTGCATAATCTCTAAGATTCCAGCAAAAAGAATAAAACCACCTTGAGCAGTTTGCGCCTTTAGGATTTCAAAGATAATATCTTGACGTTTGAGCTCATTTGGCTGTTCCACATTAAGCTCTGTTGCCATAGCAACAAGTACTTCAATATTTAGTACACGAAGTTCATCTATAGTTGCACCTTTAACGGGTGTATGAGAACGAGTTTTACTTGCAGATTTATTGTTGGCTCTTGTTGTCTTGTTGTCTTGTTGTGAATTGTTTTCACTCATAAAGTAAGTACCTTAAAGTTTTGGGATTTGTTTGGTGAAGAAGTTTTAGATGTTTAATTAACACCTGTTGTATTCTGGAATTTTACACTAATACACTCTTTTAGTCAAGTAGTCTATTGTGTGAGTTAAATTTCAAGGCTTGAAATTCCATCTACTACGCTAGAGATATTTACTTTTGCTTCATTGAGTGTTTTTTGTGTACGTTCTGCTAGTTTTCTTACTTCATCTGCTACAACAGCAAACCCACGTCCATGTTCACCTGCGCGTGCTGCTTCTATTGCAGCGTTAAGTGCAAGAAGATTTGTTTGATCAGCAATGTCGGAGATTGTTGCGAGTACATTAAAAATATCTTGACTTTGATGTTGAAGACTTGTTAGATTATTATTAAAGAGTTCTTTTTTTTCATCATAAACATCTTGAGTAGAGACTTGTTTATGTAAAAGCTGCGTTTTTTCTTCAATAATTTGTATATTTATTTGAAGTTCTTTTTGTAAAGAATGAACACTTTTTTCTAAAGAAGAGAGTTTTGTTTGTAAGTTTTCATTTTCTTCTAAAAGAGCATTGTTTTTAGAATCAGTTTCTTTTTTATATTCTAGTGATGCAGTTTTTAAAGATTCATTGGCTTCTTGCAAAGATTTCACTTCGTATTTGTAGTTTGAGTTTTGGGTTTGTATTGTCTGTAAGTCTGATTTAACTATATCAAGTGCGTCATTTTTTATAGTATCAGGTTTTCTAAACATAAAATATCCCATAGCTATACCAATAAATAGGGCAAGTATCAAAAATATAATATTTAAGAGTGTCCAAGGAGATTGAACAAGTGTGTCTTGTATAGTTTTTTCTTGGATGAGTCGTGTACCATCAGCTTTCATGTCCAAATAGAGTCTTCTGATAGTTTCAATTTGTACAGAACTAAGTTGAGCGTTGTTTTCATGAAGACGTGCTAGCGTTTTTAATGTTTTTTGTTCTAAGGAATCAAGGTCATTAACCTTGGTCTTGTCAACCGAAAGAGAGGTGGTGATTTTTTCATGCGTTGCAAGTACAAGATAAAAAAGACTTATTTTTTCTTCAGGACTAAGACTAGAGGATGCTTTATCTAGTTCTGAGTTTAGAAGTGCATAGTTTTGTTCTAAAGAGGATGCAAAAATGTGTAAAGATAATGCTATAAATAAAAAAATTGTTTTCATGCCTAAACATAAAGCAAAATCTATACCAAAGACGAATATTAAGCGTAGAAACTTTTGTTAAGTTGATCAAACTCTTTAAGAGTTTTTTCTAAGAGTTTTTGTGCATCTTTGAAAATTTTATCCATTACTTTTTCCATATCAAGTGTTTCTATTTTTTCAGTTGTATCTGAAGATTGAAGTTTTTGCATAGCATTATCAAACATATCTACGATACTTGATTTAGCATGATTTTTCTGGTTGTCGTCTCTTTGTTTGCTTGGTTGGAAAATATCAGCAATAGTCTCTGCGAGTTTTGTCACTGGAGATTTGGGTGCATCTTCTTGAAGTTCTTTTAAAAAGTCATCAATAAAAGGTTGTGCTGTTTTCATAAACTCATCAATCTCTTTTTGGTCTTGTTTGCTTATCCCATTACTCTGGACATTAAAAGAAAAAGATTGCATAGAAGAAAAACTCAAAGAAGTACTTGTGCCTTTGTCAGTGTTTTGTTGCGACAAAGAAGACGATTGTTGGTTTGAAAAATCCATCTCAATTTTGTCGCCGCTTGATGTTCGCATGGAGATATTTAAATCATGTGCTCTGTATGCGTCAAGTGAGTAAGAAGTGTTCATTGGAATTGCCTTTATAAATAAGTAAACATAATATCGGACAATATGAGATTAGTTTAAGTTTTATTCAAATAAATTGATGCTAAGATATTCACAATTAGGAGTTCTTATGACTATTAAACGTAAACTTATCGGCGTAATGAGTATATCTATTGTATCTATTTTGATAAATATTTATATAGTTAACTACATGTTAGCTCAAAGTTCTGAGTTACAAAACACAAAATCACAAATTTACCAACTTGACGCGGCAATGCAAGAGCTTACTAAAAACAGTATGGATTTTTTGGATTTAAAAACAGATGTTTATTCAGAGGCATTTTTTAACAATTATGCAACTATGGAAAGTGGTTTAAAAGAGTTTAAAGTCTCTTTAGACAAACTAGATGTTGAAACAGCAAGTATAGACACAATTATACAAGATACACAAGAGTATAAAAACAGTTTTGAAGAAGTAGTTCAAATACAAAAGTTAATAGGCTATACACAAAATGATGGTTTAAATGGCGCCTTAATAAAAGCAGTGAAAAATGCTGAGATTAATGCTAAACAACTCCAAGATCAAGATATATTTTCAATGGTTTTAACTTTGATTAATATAGAAAAATCATTTAAGCTCTCTCATGATAAAAAATATCTTAAAAATTTTAAGCGTTCCTATAATGCACTCATCTACTATATAGATCAAAGTGGTAAAGATGGCAAAGAGATTAAAGAAAATTTAGCTGTTTATAGTGCAGACTTTACCTCCTATGTAAAGGCAAAAGAGAAAAAAGGTTTAGATTCGACTCAAGGTATTTTAGGTAGAATGAATGCTATTGCAGAAGCAAATGAAAGATTATTTGCATCGATGCTTGCAGAATATACTCCAATTCTTGAGAAAAAAGTAGATTCTTTACAAACTATATCTTTAATGATTCAAGTAACATTTGCTATTGTGATTACTGCTTTACTTCTTTTAGTTATGGGATCGATTGTCGCACCAATTAAAAATTTAATTTTTGCCGCGAAAAATCTTACTGAAGGTGATGGGGATTTAACTATTAGACTTGATGCGAGTGCAAATGATGAGATTGCAGAGGCAAATCATCATATAAATAATTTTATAGAAAAAGTTCAAACGCTACTTGTAGGAATTATTAATTCATCCTCAGAAAACTCCACTATATCAGATAATTTGGCAAAAACTGCGCATGAAGTTGGTAAGCGTTCAGAAGTGGAAAATTCAGAACTTAACCAAGTAGTGAGTGATACAAGTGTTATGAAAGATGACTTAACTAAATCTATAATAGAAGCTGAAGTTGGTAAAGAGAATCTTGTTCGCTCAAATGAAAACCTTGAGATTACAAAAAAAGATGTCCTTACCCTTGTTGAAAAAGTACAAGACAACTCTCAAGTACAACAAGACTTGGCTAGATCTCTTTCACAACTCTCAACAGATGCAGCGCAGGTTAAAAATGTTTTATCTGTAATCTCAGATATCGCAGACCAAACAAACCTTCTTGCACTTAACGCGGCTATTGAAGCAGCGCGTGCTGGTGAACATGGACGTGGTTTTGCAGTTGTTGCTGATGAGGTTAGAAAACTTGCAGAACATACACAAAAATCTTTAGCAGAGATCAATGCAACGGTAAATGTTATTGTTCAAGCTATTTCAGATAGTTCTAACCAAATGGATAGTAATTCTAAAGAGATGGAAGCTCTTGCTGATATATCAAACCATGTTGGTGAAAAGATTAATGAAACTGCACAAATCATGTTGCAATCTACTAAGATGTCAGAAAATATTCTCAATGGCTATAAAGAAAACGCAGATAAAACAGACAGAATCATAAATAAAATTCATAGGGTAAGTAAAATATCAAACGAGAATATGCAAAGTATTGAAACAGTCGCAACAGCGAGTGACACTCTTTCTCAAATGACAATAGATTTAAACCATAAGCTTAGAGAATTTAAAGTATAAATGAGTCTCTTGGCTAATAGCTTAGTTAGCTTATTTATCTTAATAAGCTTTTTATTTTTTTACATCTTAGTTCTTCTTCAAACAACTTCTATGCATAATACCACAGATACAATGAATCTTATACAGCTTCCTGGCGTGTCTTTATCAACATCTAATTTAGGAAATAGAATTTTAGAATACTCTGATGAGAGTAACAGTGTGTATATGACAATAGACAAAGACACCTATGCTGGGTTCGTATATGTCAAATAAAGAGTATATAAATTTTTTAGCTGCACTTCTTTATAAATACCGTGCGAAGCATTTGTGGATTCTACTTATTTCATCTTTTCTTGTGACACTTATAAGCTCTTTTTTCTTTCTTAGCGCTTCTATTAAAAAGCATACTTTAGAAAATTTAGAATCACAAGCTGATTTTGTAGTGCAAAAATATCGTGCAGGTAAAGTTGAAGATATGCCCAAAGAATGGATAGAGGGTTTTAGTGCCATTAAAGGGGTGAAGAAGATTACTCCTAGAGTATATGGTATGCATTTTTATGATCCCGGCGAGACTTACTTTATGATTGTAGGGCTTGATTTACAAAATGAGCATTCACTTTGGAAGTTTAAAAAAGCATTTCCAAACATAGATGTAGAAGAGTTTTTAAGTAAAGAGAACATGATAATAGGTAAGGGTGTGAAACAGCTTTTTGATTATTATGAGTACAAAGACTATTATACTTTTAGACCACCTGATAGATCAAAACAAAAAGTGTATTTTCACTCAGAGTTTGATGCAGATACACAAATCTTCACCAACGACATGATTATTATGGATATGAAACTAGCAAAAAAAATCTTAGGACTAAAAGAGGGCTACTTCAGTGATATAGCCATAGATATACAAAGCAAAGAAGTTCTTGAAGATGTGCGAACTGCTTTGATACTTTCACATTTTGATATGCGTATCATCTCAAAAGATTATATGAGGACTCATTATGAGAACCTTTTTAACTATAAAGGTGGTGTATTTTTAGCTTTATATATTTTTTCTTTGATTACTTTTTTATTGATTTTATACCAAAGATACTCCAATATTAAAGATTTTGATGCAAAAGAGATAGCAATTTTACGAGTATGTGGATGGAAAATTTCCGATGTTATTTACCTGAAATTAGCAGAGAACTTTATCGTTGCTTTTGTTTCCTATATGCTAGGAGTGATTCTTGCGTATGTCTATGTATATATTTTTAAAGCACCCTTACTAAAAGAGATTTTTTTAGGTTTTAAAAATTTAGAAAATACAAGTGCATTTTCACCGAGTGTCGAATTATCATCCCTTTTTGGAGTGTTTTTTCTTTTTATAGTGCCTTTTATGTTGGTAATTCTTATACCAGTTTGGAAGATTTCTATCTCTGAACCGGTTGAGGTTTTAAGATGATTAAACTCTCAAATGTAAATATATCCTTTAAAAAAACACCAGTACTTCAAAATATCTCTTTTGAGATAAAAAAAGCTCAGTGTGTAGTTTTAAGTGGAGTAAGTGGAAGTGGAAAGTCAACACTTCTCTCAATCATAGGGTCTTTAAGAAAAGCAGATTCGGGAGATGTTATAGTTGATGGTGTGGATTTGAGCGCTTTAAATGATTTTACACTTTCAGGTTTTCGTTCAAACTCTATAGGTTTTGTTACACAGTCGTTTCATCTTTTTGATCGCCTTTGTGTGAGAGAAAATATACTACCGGCATTATTATTAAGTGGATTATCTCAAAAAGAGATGAATCTAAGATTAGATGAAGTGATGCAAGTTCTAAATATAAAACATAAAGAAGATGCTGAGGTTTCTACACTCTCTGGTGGTGAAAAACAGCGTTGTGTTATAGCACGAGCCTTAGTAAATAAGCCAAAAATTCTTTTATTTGATGAGCCAACAGCGAACTTGGATAAAAATAATTCTCTTGGATTTATCAAAATTATTAAAGAGCTTAAAAAAGAAGGCATAACAATTCTTATTGCTACGCATGACCCTCTTGTGAGTTCATTGGATTTTATTGATAAAGTTATTCATATAAAGGATGGAAAACTTGAGTAGTGTTTTTCTCTCAACTGCTATCGCCATAGAACTTTTTTTAGAGTTGTTTTTAATGATTGTCTTGTCTTATACAGTTGTTCAAAGCCTTTTAATCTTAAAATCGTTTCATAAGACAAATCTTAGAGATGTAGAATCTTTTGTCGAAAAAAAATCATACCTTGTGAGTATGTTGGTCAATATTTCCTTGTTTGTAAAGATTCTTTTACTGGCTTTATTTTTATATGCTCTTAACGCTTTGGCCTATGTTGTCCCGGGGGCGATGTGTGTGACTGGTGTGTTAAACACTAATGGATATGGTGAAGTGCTTCTTGGGTTTAAGCTTGTAGTTTTAGTATTTGCATCCTTTTGGTTACTGCTCAATAAAGCAGATTTAGATTCTAAAGATGGAGTGTATTTTAAGAGCAAAATGTGGCTGTTTATTGTGCTTTATCTATTTATACTGATGGAGTTTATACTTTCATTGGTGTATTTAAGTTCCATAGATACACAAATACCTGTTGCATGTTGTGCATATAAATATACAGAGATGCAAAACACGCTTCCTTTTTCTAGCTCTATAGATACTTTAGTTTTCATGTTTTATGGCTTATATTTTCTTATAATTTTAAGTGCATACAAAAAACAAAAAGTGCTTTTATTTTTGTTTTCAATACTTTTTATCTATGTGTCTTATTATGCGATTGTATATTATTTTGGTGGATTTATTTATGAGAATCCGGCACATAAATGCGCTTTTTGCATGTTGCAAAAAACATACAACTATATTGGCTATATTATTTATCCCTCTTTGTTTTTATTTTTACATTATGTGCTTGCATTTGTGTTTTTTGATTTGAAAAAAAAGCCGGGTTATAAGCTAGTTATATGGGTTAGTTTAGTTGTATTTATACTGTTGATTTACAGCGTTATTTTATAATCCCTGAAGTTTTCTTTGTGTACACTTGTCACATTACAAAATAAGGAAATGTTATGATTTTAAGATTAGGTTTAAGTGGCATAATCGTAGCGATGATGGCTTCATCACTAGTGGCAACAGAAGATATGAGTAAGTGGTTACGTCCAGCAGAAGTGCCACAACCAGCAGACAATAAACTTACACCAGAGAAAATTGAACTAGGAAAGTTACTTTACTTTGATGTAAGATTATCCTCATCAGAAAAAGTTTCATGTGCCACGTGTCATCATCCTAAGCAAGGTTGGTCTGATCTTGTACCAACTCCAAAAGCAGTAGGACATGAAGGTGCAGTTGGACCAAGAAATTCGCCAGTTGTGTTAAACACAGCGTATCAAAACACTCAGTTTTGGGATGGAAGAGCAAAAACGCTTGAAGAACAAGCTCTTGGTCCTATTGAAGCAGATGTTGAGATGAATATGCCTCTTGATGTACTGATTCCAAAGCTTAATGGGATTAAAGGCTATGTTGCACTATTTGAAAAAGCTTATCCTGGTGAAGGTCTAACAGAAGCGACTCTTGCAAAAGCAATTGCATCATTTGAGAGAACTGTAGTTTCAACTATTTCACCATTTGATAAATATGCAATGGGTAAAAAAGATGCTATAAGTAAAAAAGCTCAAAAAGGTTTTGAATTATTTAAAGGTAAAGCACATTGTATAGACTGCCATGATGGATTTAACTTTTCAGATGGAAGTTTTCATAACATTGGTTTAAAAGACGGTGAGCTTCAAGGTAAAGAGTTGGGACGTTACTTAACAAAACGCCGTGCAGCTTGGTATGGTGTTATGAAAACTCCAACTCTAAGAGATGCAACAAAATCAGCTCCGTATTTTCATGATGGTAGTGCGGGAACACTTCATGAAGTAGCACATATTTGCGGTAATGGTGGAAGATATAAACATAACGTTAAAAACAAATCAACATTTATGATTGATAGAGAATTAACAAAACAAGAGATCAGCGATATTGTTTCATTTGTAGAGTCACTAACTGGACCGGATATGAAACTTGATATACCAACAAAGTTTCCACAATAAGTACACAGTTGTTATAGTAAAATAAATAAAAAATGTTAAGGATGATAAAAATGAAAAAAATAATAGTAGCGGGTTTAATACTCTCAAGTGCACTTTTTGGTGCTGAGCATGTAATCGATCAAAAAGGAAAGACTTTTATTCCTCATGCAATAACAGTTGCAGTAGGGGATACTCTTGTGTTTAAGAATTCTGACCCTTTTGCTCATAATGCATTTACTGATAACGCAGCAAATGAATTTGATACCGGTATGCAAGCCCCTGGAAATGATATAAGTATAAAAGTTAAAGCTGCAGGAGTGTTTAATGTGGAGTGCGCAATTCACCCTAATATGCTTTTAACAGTAACTGCAAAGTAAGTTTGTGAGAGCAATACTAGCAATTGTATTGCTTCTTGGAATTGTAAATGCATCTGAGCAATTTAAGATGGGTGAAAAGATCTATAAGGAAACTTGTTTATCTTGTCATGGTGCAGATGGGAATGGTAATCCTCATGTGTCATTTATAGTCAATCCTAGGAAGTTAACACAAACAATTCTTACTCAAGAACAAGCATATAAAATTATAAAAAATGGTGCACATGCAATGGGTGCTGCAGCAGATATTATGCCTTCTTTTAAATCCGTATTGAACGAAGAAGAATTACACGCAGTAGCGCATTATATATATAAAAAGTTTGATCCTAAAGCGCAAGAAAGGATTGATGAGCTGTATGCAAAAAGTGATGCAATTGCTCAAGAACAAGTTGAACAAATGCTAAAACATGGAAAAAAGATTTATAATCGTAATTGTTCATGGTGTCATGCTGTAAATGGAGATGGCAATGGTGAAGCTACAAAAAATCCGGAGATGTCTATTTTTCCATACAATCTTGTTAAATCACTTCTTGATGAAAAACAGATGTTTTTATATGCAAAACATGGTGGAAAATACTGGGGTACACGAAAAGAAGATATGCCGGCGTGGGGAAATAAATATGACGATTACACTTTGAAATCTGTTGTAAAATATATAAATGTGCAACTCAAAGGTGAAGCTAAATGATGAGACATGTCTCGCTTGTAGCCTTGCTTGTCGCATGGACTTTCGCGGGCGAAGTTAAAGACTACTCTTTTGAAGATGGAAAAGAGATTTATAAGATTACCTGTGTAAGTTGTCATGGGGTAAATGGCGATACAAATAATGCTATGGCACTTATCGTACGTCCAAGACAGTTAGATAAGACTATTTTAACAAAAGAGCAGTCCTTCCAAATCATAAAAGAAGGGGCGCAATTCTGGGGTGCGCATGCAGATATTATGCCTACTTTCAAGTATGTGTATTCGGATGATGATATTGAGGACGTAGCGCATTATGTTTCAAAAGCTTTTAATCCAAACAGGAAGCAAAAAGTACAAAAACTTTTAGACGAATCAGATACTATTGGTGAAGAGAATCAGCCTAAAATGCTTAAAACCGGAGAAAAGATTTTTAATCGTAATTGCAGTATGTGTCATGGTATAACTGGAGATGGGCAAAGTGAGTATGTTGAGCAGTCTAAAGCAGAAAAAAACTTTATTTTTCCCTATGATTTAAGAAGAACACTCTTAAGCGAAGAACAAATATTTTTATATGCAAAGCATGGTGGAAAATTTTGGGGCACTATGGAAGATGATATGCCCTCATGGAAAAACAAATATAATGATTTTGAGCTTAAGTCAGTTGCAAAATATGTAAATGAGAAAATTAAGACAATGAAGTAATCTCTAATATGCTTTTGTATAAAATACTTTTATGAAAAAGCCATATAAAATATTAATTACAAATGACGATGGATATGAAGCTAAAGGCTTATTATCTCTTGTCAAAGCGCTCAAGGAGCTAGACAATGTTGCTGTAACAGTTGTCGCTCCTGCAAATGAAAAATCAGCCTGTGGACATTCCTTGACACTAGTTCGTCCTCTACGTTTTGTGAGCGTAGATGATGATTTTTACAAACTCGATGATGGAACTCCCACAGACTGCGTGTATCTTTCTCTCTCAGCAATATATAAAGATGAAAAGCCCGATTTACTTGTGAGTGGAATTAACCGTGGATCAAACATGGGTGAAGATATAACTTATTCAGGAACAGCAGCTGGAGCTATGGAAGGAGTGTTGCATGATATTCCTTCCATAGCAATCTCTCAAGTTATGGACTTCACCAATCCTGATGGAGATTTCTCTCTTGCGTCAAAAACAATTAAAGACTTGGTTTTGAAAATAAAAAACGGTTCTTTCCCTCTTCCTGCAAGAGAATTTTTAAATATAAATATCCCATTTGATGTTGAAGAAGCAAAAGTAAAAGTAACCTATGCCGGATATAGATTTTATGCAAATGACTCTCATATGCATAGAAATCCAAGAGGTGAAGAGCATTATTGGTTAGGACTTCACCCTCTAAGTTTTACTCCAAGAAAGGGTGCAACAGGTATGAGTGATTATGAAGCTATAGAAGCTGGATATATTTCGATGACCCCAATTATGTTGGATTTAAGTGCGTATAAAAGCATGAAGACTTTAGAGGATTGGTGCGAGTCATAAATGAAACACGACCGTATAAAGCTACTTTTTAAAGAGAACTTCACCAAACTTGAAAATGCGAAGATTATTCTTTTGGGTGTTGGGGGTGTTGGAAGTTTTTGTTTGGATTGTTTGTATCGTAGTGGAGTGAGAGATATTACGATAGTTGATTTTGACACCTACGATGAAACAAATCAAAACCGTCAGATGTGGTCTGAACTGCATAAGGGTGAAGTGAAGGTGGAAGCTTTAAAAACACATTATCCAGAGCTTACAATCATAAATGTGCGAGTGGATGAAGAGTGGGTACAAGATTTTGACTTTAGTTCTTACGATTTGGTGCTTGACGCGATAGACGACACAAAAGCAAAACTTGCCCTCGCTCAAAAATGCCATAAAAAACTCATCTCTTCTTTTGGTTCAGCAAAACGCCTTGACCCGACAAAGATAAAAGTGGATGATATCTGGAAAAGTTATGGAGATAAGTTCGGTTCTAAAATTCGCTATGAACTTCGTAAACGCGGATTCAACAAAAAGTATAAAGTGATTTTTTCTAGTGAAGAAGCAGCGGTGAAGGAGAAGGGCAGTTTTATGGGTGTCACTGCATCCTTTGGACTGACAATGTGCGCTGAAGCTATAAAGGAGATTAGAAAAGTTAAGATAACTTAGGAACCAAAATTAAATAAAACCGTATTCTATCTCGTTCTTTTATTCCTATTCAAACGATTTTAATCGTCGCGTAGCTAAGGCTATGCTCCTCATAAAATAGTGTGACTAGAAAAAAAATAACAACGCTAGAATCACGGACTTATTTAATTTTGATTCCTTAGTTTTTCTAGCCCCAACTTTTGATATAATTTCAAAAAAATAAAAGGTTTATAATGGAAAACATAAAAAATGAAGTGCAAAAAGAAGAAATACTAGAAAGTAAAAATCCTTTAGGAAGTGTCGTTAAATGGGTTTTAGGTTTGATGCTTGTTATTTTAGTTCTTGGCTCATTGTGTTGGATGTATGCGCAAATAAGCAAGGTTGAAAAAAACACTCTAAACAATACAGCTTTTATTCAAAAGAAAGAAAGTGTAATAGATAGTGCTGTAGCTACAGGTGAAGTGAATAAAAGCGATATAAAAAACTTACAGGAAAATACTCCCGCACTGCAAAATAAAATAAAAAACCTAGAGGAAAAAACACTTACTCTAGAAAACAAAATAAATGATATGCTTGCTTTGAATACACAACTTCAAAATATGTTGCATAACTCTGCAACAATGAATGGAAATTTTGAAAAAGAATTTCGTGAAGTGACAAACAAACAGCAAAAAACTATTGAGAGCCATTCTGAAAATATTAAAACACAGGACAAGTATTATATAATTGAAAAGCCTATAGTTCCATTGCCGACTGAAGAGACCATTACACTTCCTAGTGCGCCCTCGCCAGTGAACGAAACTGTTTCAGTTCCAAGCATTCCACTGCCAATTCAAAATAATTATTAAAATAAGAAAAACTATAAGGAAAAGACTTGTTTGATTTTTTAGACAGCGATTGGTTTATTATAACTTTAGAGATCATTTTTTTGATTTTGATTTTATATGACATTAAAAAATATATAGAGACAAAAAAGAAAGAATACATTACAAACATAGTGCTTACCTTAGGTTTTGCAATTTGGACTTTGTATCCTATGTACACAAGCTATTTTGGTTGGGAAGATAAGCAAAAACAAGAGATGCTTTTAGTTTGTGATGAGATGCAAGATGCAAATGCAACAAAACTATGCAACTGTGTTGATGAGAAAATCTTCAAAAATTATACATATAAAGAGTTTAGTAAAAAAGATACAAACTCAAATGAGTATCAAGAGTTTATGAAAGAAGCTAAAGAGGATTGCCAAGACGATGGTTGGTTCTAGTAAGAAAATTTCTTGCCTTGGGATTATTGGTGATGGTTGCGGTGGGGGAAGAGAGTTTTTTGTTGAAGATGAAACGCTGTATTCTTATGATCCATACACTAAGCAAACTATGACTTTATTCGCACCTATTTATAAAGCAAAAACAATCTCTAAGCATCGTTGCACTATAAGTATAGAGTGTGAAAATGAGACAATAAAAATTGATCTATCTGCTATAAAAGAGTAAGCTTATATAATTTAAGTTTATAAGTCACATTAACTTGATAAAATCATATCTAAGGATTTTAAATGAGACATTTGATTATATCACTGAGTGTATGTACACTGATGCATGCTTCACAAACTCCAGACTCTTGGTTTAAAGATGGGAATGTTTCGGGTAATCTTAAATATTATTATATTGAAACAAATAAGAATTTCTTTGAGCCACAAAGAACTTCAGCCCATTCAAATGCAATTGGTGGTGTACTCAAATATAATACCTCAAGACTCCATGGCATACAACTCAACACTGCTTTTATGATCACTCAAGGCTTCTTGCTTCCTGATAATGTTGAGAGTTCTACTTTAGGACAAGACGAAGGTAAAAAAGGTTTAAGTGCTAAAGATGCTTACTCAGTTTTAGGTGAAGTAAATCTTGATTATAAAAATAAATATTTTAATCTTTGGTATGGAAGAAAACTGGTGAATACTCCTATGATTGGTCCAAAGTCTGCAAGAATGTTACCCTCGACTATAGAAGGTGGTGAAGTAAGTGCTTATGTAAGTAAAGATACAAGTGTGAGTTTGCTTTATGCGGATAAATTCAAGCAAAGAACCGCGAAGAACTTCACCAATATAATCAAGCATGCTTTAGGTTCTGATACACATGCAGTTACAGGAAGTGATGAGGGCAGCACCTATACATTGCATTTACAACACCTACTCGATAGGTCAGCTTTGAATATATATAATATGTATGCACCTGATTTTTTGAATGTGGCATATGTCGATATTAAATATACGAATGATTTTTACACACTTGCAGCGCAAGCTGTACAACAAGTAAGTGTTGGAAATGCCAACACAAATTTAGCAAAGACAAGTTCTATTACAAATGGAAAAAAAATCAATGCCACAGCATTTGGACTTCGAGCAATTCTAAAACATAAAGAAAGTAGTTTAGATATAGTTTATAGAAATATATTACGAGATGAAAATGCTTACGATTCCATCATTACACCTTGGGATGGGAGTCTTTTATATGCCTATAGCTCTACAACCAACAATCTAGGACAATCTTTGTATGGAAATGGACTGACAGCGGGCGGAGCCTATGTTGGCGGTACACAAGGTTTAAAGCTTGGGTACACACAAAAGTATAATTTTTTAGGTCTTAAAGGTTTTAAAACACACCTTGCATACGCTGTATATAAAAATGATCTTTACAGAGAAGATCAAGAAGATTTTAAAGCTATTTTATTTTATGATAATGGTCCATTTTCAGTTGAGTTAAAAGGAATTTGGATTGATAATGACACCTATACTTTTAAAAACGGCACGGTGAATCAGTTGGATTCTTTGACGCAGTATCATGCGATTTTAAATTATAATTTTTAATTATCAGCAAAAAGTTTTAGATAAAAGGGTAAAATAAAAGTATGAATTTACATAGTAAGAAAATATTTGTATTAGTCTTGATTGTTGTGCTTTCTTTTGGGTGTTCTTCGAGTGAAGAAAATTCTTATGAACCGCTCTATTCTGATACACCTATTTTTATGAAAAATAAAGTGTATATTTTTGGTGTTCACCCTTTGCACAATCCCAATCGTCTTTTTGAAGTGTACCAACCTATGGTTGATTATATAAATGCAAGACTTAAGGGAAGTGAACTTCGTCTTGAAGCTTCAAGGAATTATGCAGCCTATGATGAAAAACTTTTTTCAGGATACTTTCACTTTTCACTTCCAAACCCTTACCAAACAGTGACAGCAGCTTCTAAAGGATATAAAATATTTGGAAAAATGGCTGATGATGAGAATTTTCGAGGGATTATTTTAGTGAGAAAAGATAGCGGCATAAAAAAAGTGACAGATCTTCGGGGAAAAACTGTTTCTTATCCGGCTCCCACTGCTTTAGCTGCAACTATGATGCCTCAATGGTATATGTACGAACATGGTTTAGATATAAATAAGGACATAAAAAATTCTTATGTCGGTTCGCAAGAGTCTTCTATACTCAATGTATTTTTAGGTAAATCTGCAGCAGCTTCCACATGGCCGCCGCCATGGCGTGCTTTTATAAAAGAAAGACCTGAAATAGCAGAGCAGGT
>ERZ889078.1514-NODE-1514-length-18222-cov-33.141520_pt1 | contig 18222 bp, 18 predicted proteins | sample MGYA00521266_ERZ889078 | MGnify/ENA primary metagenome ERZ889078 (study PRJEB32303, sample SAMEA104408618) | aquatic metagenome | biome: Brackish water; feature: Pelagic; material: water | place: Baltic Sea | collected 2014-06-16T06:34:00 | depth 76,534 m ...
AATGTATCATTAAACGTTGTGGAATATTGGGCAATAGAATAAAAAGATGTAAATAGTAGTAATACTAAAAGTGACTTTCTCATAATTATATCAAATAATAAGCCTTAAAAAACTTAGAGTTGTGCAATTCATTAATTTGATGAGGCTAAAGTAGGGATAATTACCATGCAGTGCTTTTACTGATAGTATGCTTTTTTAAAATAGTCTAAAATGGCAAGATTGTTTGTGAATTAGTAATTTCTCAAGGCTGTAAGGCTTCTGCCTTTATACATCAAAAAACTCAATCCTCCACCTCCCACACCAAAAACCCACCACAACGGCACCTCCTTCTCCAAGGAGGAATTTTGAAGCTTGATAAAACTTTAACGTGTTTGGTTTTTTGCCTTTTGCCTTAATACTTCTGCTTTAATACTTAATCCTTCTGCCTTAAAGAACTCAATCCTCCGCCTCCCACGCCAAAAACCCACCGCAACGGCACCTCCTTCTCCAAGGAGGATTTTTACGCTTTATGAAAATTTGACTTATGTGTTACTCTTTAATAACCTTCCTAACATAACTTTCAACACCATGCTGAATGTGAACAATATAGATTCCTTGCTTCAAGTAACTAATTGAACTAATTTTATAGAAATTTTTTCCTTCCACTACGTTAATATCCACTTCAGACCACATGAGCTTGCCTGTCATATCGTAAATGGAAAGATCAATTTTGTTCGTATTGCTAGTATAAAATAGCAAATGAAACTCACTAATAAAAGGATTGGGAATCACCCAAAATTTTTGATTGTTTTCAATGGGTTCAATGGTATCCATCTGTAAAAGTAGCGCTGCCAAATAAAAGTTTGGAATGCCATATCCTAATAGCGAATCAGGACTTTCGTATTGCCTTGCCGATTGGCGAATTACATTTCTAATTTCTGAAGCAGAATTGTCTGGATTTGCTGACATCAATACAGCGGCAGCTCCTGCTACAAAAGGCGCAGAAAAAGAAGTGCCATTCACTTTTACGATTTCATCTTGTGGATTTATCGCTGCCGCTTGATAGCCCACCGCCGTTATATCTGGTTTCACTCTGCCGTCAACGGTATAGCCTTGGGAACTAAAATTGGCCATAAGACCATCTTCATCCACTGCACCAACTGTGATAACTCCATCTACATCAGCTGGAAATGCTATTTTTCTCCAGGGTCCTTCGCCATAGTTTCCTGCCGAATTGATAACCAAAATTCCTTTTTGTGCCGACATCATCGCTGCTCTACTAATAATAGCCGTTTTTCCATTGAGTTGCTGATGATTATGATCCAAAAAAGTGCTGTCGAATGTCGAATAAATAAGCGATGAGGTGATTATATCAGTTCCCAATGAATCGGCATATTCGGCTGCCGCTAACCAATTGACCTCTTCAATCGGATATTCGTAACGATTGTCCTCCGTTTGAAAAAGATAGTAGGAAGCTTGAATCGCACTGCCCGCAAACTCGCCTTCAACATATCCTGCCATAGTGGATAAAACGTGTGTTCCGTGATTGCCCGATTGATATATTTCTTTTCCGTCGTTGGTGAAGTTTCTTGTGCCAAGTATTTGATTATTAGCAAATAAATGCGAAAAGGCATTCATATTATTCACTTGAGAAAAACCATTATCAAATACGGATATTTGTATGCCTTTTCCTCCAAAACCCATTTTAATCAGTTGGTCCAGCTCCACCATTTTCATCTGACTTCGAGTGGCGGTAAATTCAACAGATTGCTTTAGTTGAGGAATAGTGGCTGCTATTTTTGACTTAGGATTTTGAATATTTTTAGGAGAGAAACTATTTTTAGGCAAGTTGAAAGGTGCCATAAAAGCAATGGAATCCACGATTGTGGACTGATTTAATAGCTCAACTTTACTAGGATTATCTACAAATACCAGCACCGCATTGAGCCATTTGGATTGATGACTAATTTCTAGGCCATAGGATTTAAGGCTATCGATATAATTTGTGTTGATTGGAAAATCACTACTGTCGATGGCAATTCCAGCTTTTTGTCGGCGAGCAATGGCTCTTTCTGATAGAAACTGATTGGGATTGGACAGCGAATAATGACTATTATTTTTATCTTTAAAACTCACCAAATACCAAGAAGGAAAGGTTTGAGGAAATGCATCAAAACTTGAAACAAAGAATAGAAAAGCACTCGGTAAAAGAGATAATAGCAGTTTAGTTTTTGCCATATTCTTTCAATTGATAAATTACACTATAGCCACTTAATCCAGTGCTTAACTTTTGCTTATGCACTTCTTTGCTATATACCATGCCCACATTGCGTGCATATATTGCATAGTGAACAAATTCTTGAATTAGGTTCACCTCTTCCTCGTAAGTTGCCAAAGCACAACTGTCGTAAGTATGATTTAATATGGTTGTAGAATAGTCAACATCAGAGTATTGAGATGATTTTGCATTGCCGGTGTTTTTTGCATTATAATCCCAACTCGCCCCTGCAATTACAGGAAATATTAGCTTGGTATAGCGCATATTTTCCTCTACAGTTTCAAGGTTCTGATTAGTCTTTGTAATGGTATAATTGGCTACAAATGTAAAAGGCATTGTATCGGTGGCAACGTATTTTTTCCATCGGTAAGAAGGGTTTCCTTCATTATCAATAAAAGCACTATCAACCAATAATTTAACCTCTGAATGAAAGGTGTCGAGAGTAGCATTAAAATCGTCCCAAACAATGGAATCGACCTGATAAATGCTATAGTTCGATTGCTCCAAAGGAAAAAAATCGAAACCCATATTTATCGGATCTCCAGTTTCTTTTTTACAAGAAAAAAAGCCCAAGAGAATCAAACCCAATGCTACAATCGAATATTTTTTCATCATTTAAAATTTAGTCATTCAATTTTTTTACGATAAACCCACCAGCAATTACATCACCATCCTCAAAGAAAACAGCCGATTGACCAGGTGTAATGGCCGAAACCTTCACATCAAATTCAACGCGAATGGTGTCGTTGGGTTCATTATATAATCTGGCAGGAGCACCCGGATCATGATGTCTAATTTGTACCATAACAGGCATTCCATCTTCAATATGATCATATTTCTGCCAATTGAGTCTGCCAACCAGCATTTTATCTCCCATCAATTCTTCACGAGGACCAATAACCACACGATTATTTTCGGCATCTATTTCGTTCACATATACAGGCTCGCCCATCGCCAAAAGGCCCTTACGTTGCCCGATAGTATAAAAGGGAAATCCATCATGTTTTCCAACCACGGTTCCATCAGAAAGGACAAAATCGCCACCTGCAACTGCTGCTTCCAAATCCTTGACTTCACGCTTTAAAAATCCGCGATAGTCATTATCAGGAATAAAACAAATCTCATAACTTTCACGCTTATTGGCCAAATTATCATAGCCATGTTGGCGAGCTAAATCTCTAATTTCTGTTTTAAGAAAATCGCCCAAAGGGAAGATTGTTCTAGCCAGATTTTGTTGGCTAACTCCCCAAAGTACATAGCTTTGGTCTTTGGTTCCGTCAATACCTTTTGTTACATAATGCCGTCCATTTTCTTCTTTAAGTTGTGCATAATGTCCAGTGGCAATATGGTAACAGTTGAGTTCATCAGCACGTTTGAGCAATGCTTCCCATTTAATAAAAGTATTGCATAAAATGCATGGGTTTGGCGTTCTGCCAACCATATATTCGCCGATAAAATTATTAACAATATTGCCTTCAAATTCTTCTCTAATATCGATAATATAATGAGGAAAACCTTTCCTAACGGCCAATTCTCGGGCATCATTAATTGAATCCAAACTGCAGCAGCCTGTTTCTTTACTGGAGGTTCCGGCGGTAGAATAATCCCATGTTTTCATGGTCATTCCCACCAATTCATATCCTTGTTCTTCGAGCAATAAAGCAGCAATGGAACTATCAATTCCTCCGCTCATTGCCACCAACACTCTATTGTTCTTTTCCACCATCTTCTATTTCTTCTATTTCTTCTTCTGGTTCTACATTCTTTCTTAAATCAGTTACGGTATGTTTCACATTGTCCATTTCCAGAACCATTATACCATCTTCATAAATTCTTTCGAGCTCTAAAAAGCCCATTTTATATCGTTCGTAAGTGGTGTAAATCCCTTGCTCATTATAAGTTATCCATACGCCATCTAGCTTGCCATTAACATATTGACCTTTTCTGGAAATCTTTTTTCCAGCATAATAAGTTTTATATTCTCCATCTAAGTTTCCATTGACAAATTGGGTTGATAATCTTATATTGCCATTCTCAAAAAACTCTTGCCAGGTTCCATCTCTTACATCTTGCTTCCAATATACTTCTGTAGAAATTTGCTCATTGGAATAATAAATGCGAAATACACCATCTTTTTTGCCATCAGCATAAGTTTCTTGTTTGCTGATAATTCCGGTGGCTGCGTTAAAATATTTCCAAGTGCCATGTTTTAGTTTATTGCGATAAAAACCAGTTGCTTGCTGACTTCCATTTTTATAATAAATGGAAACGGTAGTCATAACGCCTTTTTCTGAAAAGACAAGTTTACTCTGAATTTTTCCATCAGGAAAAAAGTAAATAAATTCACCCACCTCATAGCCATTCTCAAACTGGCCTTTGTATTTCAGTTGGCCGTTATCGTATTTTTTTTGCCATTTTCCTGTTTTCTGTCCGGCTGCATTGGTTTGGTTAATTGTTTGTGCAGAAGCCCAAAAACCAATACTGATAAGGAAAATTATGCTGATTATTTTTTTCATATAAATATTAAAGTCTAAATAAATACATCAATTTCAAGCATCATCATTCAGATTTGTGAATTGAAAAAATTGAATATTATAATAATTAATTGTGTACAAAATTAAGCAAAAATTGAGAACGAAAATAATAGGGAAATCTTGTTGTTTTTTGCCTTAATTATGGGCGATTCTTTTGACTTATAGTAAAAAAATAAAAGGTGCATTTTCTATTTGAACTTTGAGGTTATTAATTATCTTTGCGAGTAGCTATCCGCTAGGGGCCTAATTTATTTCAATTATGAGTATAAGTCATTAGATGGATTGTGGTACGGTGGCTTCGAGAGCCTCAGCCCCCGCGGTTTTGAAAGCTGTTACGGTGGCTTCGAGAGCCTCAGTCCCCTCGGATTTGAAAGGTGGTACGGTGGTTTCCAGAGCCTCAGCCCCCATTACTATGGAAGAGTTGCCTGAGGCTCTCGAAGGCAACACAGTAATTTTAAATGGTTAAGGTTTCGAATGCCTCAACCCTCAATAGTATAGAATATGGTAAGAGGATATATGTATTTATTGGAATGTAGTGATGGAAGCTATTATACTGGAAGTACTAAAAATCTGGAAAGACGGCTTGCACAACACCAAGCGGCTGAAGGGGCTAATCATACAAAAAAACGACTACCGGTTAAATTGGTTTATTATGAGGAATTTCAGCGAATTGATGAAGCTTTCTATCGAGAAAAACAAGTGCAAAAATGGAATAGAAAAAAGAAAGAAGCACTAATTAAAGGTGAATTTGATCAATTGCCTGAATTGGCAATTGCTTACAGAGATAAAAATGGGGCTTCGAGAGCCTCAGCCCCCGCAGATTTGAAAGCTGTTATGGTGGCTTCGAGAGCCTCAGCCCCCAGCGATCGAGAAGAGTTTGAGGCTCTCGAAGAGTTGCCTGAGGCTCTCGAAGAGTTGCCTGAGGCTCTCGAAGGCAACTTGTGAAGCATAGAATTATATCAAAAGAATATAACAAGATATGAAAACAATCGGATTAATAGGAGGAATGAGTTGGGAATCTTCCATCGTATATTATGAACTAATCAACAAAGAAGTTAGGAAATCTCTTGGTGGATTCCATTCTTCTAAAAACCTCATGTTTACAGTCGATTTTGACCATATTGTAAAACTACAACATGAAGGTAAATGGGAAGAATTGGATGCCATCATGGTAGATGCTGCTCAACGACTCGAAAGAGGAGGTGCTGATATTATTGTGTTGTGTACGAATACTATGCATCTTTGTGCACCTGCTATTAAGCAAAATATTTCGATTCCTTTTTTGCATATTGCTGAGGCTGCTGGATTGGAAATTGTTAAACAGAATATCCACAAAGTGGCTCTTTTAGGCACTCGTTTCACTATGGAAAAGGATTTTTATAAAAATGTATTAGCCGAGCAATTTAATATCGAAGTAATTATCCCAACTGATGATGAAATGGATAAAATTCATCAAATTATTTATGGTGAATTAGTGCAAGGTGAAATTAAAGACGAATCGCGCAAAGTGTACCAAGATATCATCAAAAACCTTGAAAACAGAGGTGCAGAAGGGGTAATTTTAGGATGTACTGAAATTCCGCTACTAATCTCAGATGCTGATGTGGATATTCCAACATTCGATACCACCAGACTGCATGCTGAGAAGGCTGTGGAATGGGCTTTATTGAATTAAATTACAACAAAAGGCTAATTCCCAAAACACTCAATATGACCACCTTGGCCCATTTGGTATAAAACCAAAATGAAGCTTTATTTAATTGCATGCTAAATCGTCCTGCCAGCATTGCAATGCCAGAAAAAATAATCAAGGCTTGGACGATGAATATAAATCCCAAAATAATCATTTGTAGCGTGTAGTTTATGCCTCCTTGGGTAATAAATTGTGGAAGAAATGCAATGAAAAACAAACTCACTTTGGGATTGGTGACATTCATTAAAAAGCCTTTTGAAAAAAGCTGTCCAAAAGATTTTATATCTGCCTTTTGAAGAGCGGAATTTTCAAAATGGATTGGTTTTTCGTGGGTAGCTTGGTAGGCTAGATAAAAGAGATAGGATGCGCCAATATATTTGATGATATCGAAAGCCATTTCGGATTTGTATATCAAGAGCGAAATGCCTGTAGCAGCCAATAAAGTATGAATCAAAACCCCAGAAACTAAGCCGATACTGATGAAAATTCCAGTTTTGGAACCTCGGCTCAGACTCTCCGAAAGCACATAAATATTATCAGGGCCGGGCATAAAACTCAGTAGGATAGAAGCGCCTAGAAATGAAAGAATTGATAGAAATTCCATGGATAAAATTAAATGATTTTATTTAAAAATGCGGCTTTTCCATAAACCCGTTTTAGCTAAAAAATAGGATAATGAAGTGCCTAAAACTCCCAAGCCATATTTTGTACTTCGGCTAAAATTAATGGACGAAGCGTCTTCAAAATATTTAGTGGGGCAAGTCAGTTCGCCAATTTCGTAATTGGCATAGAATATTTGTGCCAATATTTGATTGTCAAAAACAAAATCATCAGAATTAGCTTCATAGTTAATTGTTTGTAACACTTCTTTGGAAAATGCTCTATAACCTGAATGATATTCTGACAGCTTTTGGTTCATCATGATGTTTTGAAACAGAGTCAGAAAACGGTTGGCAATGTATTTATACATCGGCATGCCGCCTTTTAGAGCACCTTTGCCTAAAATACGTGAGCCAATTACAACCGGATAAACCTCATTGGCAATGATATAGCAAATGGGTTCTATAAGTTTCGGAGTATATTGATAATCAGGGTGAAGCATCACAATGATATCAGCACCCAATTCGAGGGCTTTATGATAACATGATTTCTGATTGGCACCATATCCCATGTTTTTCTCATGTTTGATAATATGCTTTATTCCAATTCGATGTGCCACTTCTGATGTTTCGTCACTACTGCTATCATCCGTCAAAATGACTTCATCTACAATATGAAAAGGAATTTCTTGGTATGTTGCTTCTAGAGTTTTTGCAGCGTTATAGGCTGGCAATACCACTGCTATTTTCTTTCCGTAAATCATAAGTTAGATTTTAGAAAAAATGATTCCTATTTGAAGCAAAGTATCCATCATTGTGATTTTTGGATTCACATTTCGCTCTATATGAAATGAGGCTTCATTGAGTATTGAGTTGATTTGCTCAGCATTGCTTTGGTTAACAAATCGGCTAAATTTCTGGATAAATTCCAGCTCACTACCACTTGATTTCACCAAATCAAAATTGCCTAAATCTTGGTACAAACATAAGCGCACAATCCGCATTCCATATTGGAGCAATTGCTTGATGTTTTCTCTTCCTATTTTGGACAAGGCATCAGATTTGTCGCGCATTTTTATAAAATCTCGCTGATATGAAAGCAGCATCATTTCTCTAAAATGCTCAAAATATGGATTATCGACTTCTGTATTGGTTAAAATTGGGAAAACCTTTTTGAAATTTCCATCAGCTAAATTAACGATGGCATCGATTTTAGCTTCTGAAGCTGAAAAGTTTCTTGATAAATATTCATGTAAATCGGCATCCTTGAGTGGCAATAGTTTTACCAATTGCGTACGAGATAAAATAGTTTTTAATATAAGATTGGTATCTTCCGCAATGAGTATAAAGAGTGTTTTTTCGGGTGGTTCTTCGAGTATTTTGAGGAGTTTGGGAGCAGCAGCATGGTATAGTTTTTCAACCATCCAAATAATCATCACTTTGTAATCACCTTCATAAGCTCTCAATCCCAGCGTTTTAACAACTTGATTTGCGTCGTCTACTCCAATTCTACCTTGCTTATTTTCTATTCCAATTTTATCATACCATTCATTCAAATTGAGGTAATAATTACTTTCAATAAGAGCTTCTCTCCACTGCGGAAGAAACTGAGCGCTAGTAGGTTTTGTAGTAATAGATTTGGTTGTAGCTACTGGAAAAATAAAATGCAGATCGGGGTGGGCTAACTTTTTATATTTTAGACAGCTTGGGCAATTTCCACAGGAATCGGCCAATAATTCGCTGCCTTCTGGGAATATTTGCTTCTCCTTACAGGATATAAATTGGGAGTATGCTAATGCTAAGGCTAGTTTTTCACTCCCCTCGGCGCCTAAAAACAATTGTGCGTGACTAATCCGCTGATTTAAAACAGTATTTATGAGTCTGTTTTTGAGTTCTTTATGTCCAACTATTTCTTGAAAAAGCATAGTTCAAATGTAAAACTATTTGCGGAAGCTGGAACAATTTTTTTACGGGGAGATTATTATTATTAAAAAAGGAATTTGCAAGTTCTGTTATAGTTAGATTTTATTTTACAAACAAAATCTTAGCCATTGCACCTTGTTCTCCAGTATCTTCATCGGTGCTAAAAACTAAATAAACACCAGTTGCAACTCTCTGTCCATCAAAGTTTTTGCCATTCCATATCGCCTGCCCGCCAAGGGCAGTAGTTTGATATACCAGGTTGCCGTAAGTATCCGTAATTTTTACATTCGCATTAGTCACCATACCGCTGATTGCGATAGTTCCGTTATAGTTTGGTCTCACAGGATTTGGAAATACCAAAAGTTTTTCTTCCTGTATTTCAGGGCCTTGTGTTGCTGTGCTTCTAAAAGAAATGATTCCGTTCTCTGTTCCGAAAAACACTTCACCACTGATATCATCAATAGCTATGCTATAAATAACATCACTAAGGAGCGGACTATTTCCACGGTGAAAATGGTAAATCTCTTTTGAACCATCTTCCGACATTAAGAAAACCCCAGCATTGCGTGTTCCAAACCATTTCCGATTGGCACCGTCAACAGCAATTGCAGTTACAATTTCTGACTCTAAAAGATATTGTGAAATGCCCTCTTGCTCAATATATATTTGCTGGGCATCGAAGTTATTTCCACTAAAAACCAATTCTGGAGAATAAAAAACTGCCACACCTTTATCAGTGCCCACCCAAACAGATCCATCTTTATCTTTGGCCAGACTATAAACTCCACTACTGGGCAATTTACCGTCATTATCAGCAGTGGTAATTTTTTTACGTTGGTCATCACCAGCATTCACTGGGGTATAATTATCATTATAAACAATGATACCACCTCCTCGTGGTAGAATAATCCACTTTTGTCCAATATCATCAATAACTAGGTCGCCAATAGCATTTTCAGTAACATAGGGAGCAAGACTAAGCGCTTTCCATGTGCCATTTGGTTGCATAAAGCTCAGGGCATTTGGAGTTGCATTATTGGTTGCCCATAAATTGTTATTTTCGTCAAAAGCAAGCCCTGCAACACCAATAAAACCGGGGTAATTTACTGCTTCAGAAAGCGAACTATTTTGAGTGTTAAATACTTTTACAACTTTATTGTCACGTATTTGAATGATTCCTTTTCCCCAGGTTCCAACAAATATTTCATTGGCATTGGATGGATTAACAGCAATTTTCATGATATCGCTAATGGTGTCCAACGCATCAATATTGCCACTATTATAGGAATGCCAATCTTGATTTGAAAATTGGTAATATCCGTTTCTTGAGTATGCCTTATCCCAATTGCTTTGTATTCCACCACCTGCAACCCAAATTTGTCCTTGACTATAAGTCATAGAATAAGCGTTTTTATAGGCAGGGCCACTTGGTTTGATATACTCATATGTCCATTGCTTTGGACTATGTACCAATGAATTCACGATGTCAGCAATCCAGATGGCACCTTTTTTATCGACTATTATATCATGGGCCCGAGGAGTAGTTTCGCCATAAGTATATGCCAAAAATGATGCGTTCATCTGATTGTAGAAATATTTAAAACTATACTCTTGTGCAAAAATTAAGGTATCGCCAAAACTTTTTATTTGGTATGTAGGTTGATTGGAAACCTCTGTGAAAGTCGTCCATTGATTATTATTCTTCATATATACCGAGTCAGTATTATACACATCTCGTGGTAAGTTAACATATAAACCACTGCTGTGGGAGGCAATACAGTTATATAAAGCATCTGGAAAAGGGAGTAATAGGTCTTTATGCCAAACAGAATAATCGCTCAGATTTTTACCCTCAACTTCAGCACTATAAATTCCTTCAGAAGTAGCAGCATAAAACAAGCTATCATCATAATCCAAGTCTAAAATACCAATAGCCTTTCCGTTTGGGCCAATATAATATGTGTCGTTTATTTCTCTTCTAACCGGGTCAACCACCACAATTCCAAAGTCGCAGCCTAAATAAACAAGCCCCGCCCTAAAAATAATTTTGTTAATTCGTTTGCTACCTACTATCGACTTCCTTTTTATATCCGATATATTAATCACTTTGTCATTGTATATCAAGTCTATATTCGCATTTTCGTAGGCAATTACAAGATATTTTGTGCTTGGGTCGTAGGCTAATGTCGAAATGTTAACATCTGAAAGCCCTGAAATGGTAGTCATGCGCACAATAGCTTCTTCGTTTTGGTCATAATAGAATGCACTATAGGGAGTTGCACAATAAATTCTATTATTATTACCTTCACTAACGGCGATTGTTCGCGAATAAGGTAAATGCTCTCGCCACTCCTCTAGCCCAATTTGAGCAAAAGACCATTGTGTTAATAGTAAACTGATTAATAGAAAAAGTCCTCTCATAATATTGATTTGGAAGCTGTTATCCTGTATATAAATAGATATTAAGATGAATTACAAAGATTGTAAAATTCCTCATTATAACTCATAAGCTTTTAAATTATTGTTTTACAAGGTGCGTTTTTATTAAGAATGAATCATTTAGAAAAGCGGTCAATTTGAGTTCATGCAAATAGGCATTTTTATAGCTATTTTTTTAGATATGTTAACCGATGCTATGCCTGTAACAAAATGGTACTATTCTCCGTCAAAATCTCAATATTAATCATTAAACCCAAAGTATTATGAAAAACTTTAACATAATTAAATCAATCAAAATCACCCTAACTCTTAGTGTTCTGATTTTTATATTAAGTTACTCAAGATTACAAGCTGTGGTCGTTGATAAGGATGCTTACATTAAATATGATTATCCATTAGAGTTATTAATAAAGGAAGAAAGTAAATATATTGAAGAAGAGGAGCAAATTGACGAGCAGGAGATTTTTGATGAAATTCAACTTCAAAATGATGAAAGAGAATTAGATATTAACTGGTTATTGCCTGTTAAAGCAGAAGTAAATAAAGAAGTTATTGAGGATGATGAAGAGTTTAATGAAGACGAAATTCGAGAGCTAAGTGATAAACTTTTAACGGAATTATTATTTGTTTAAATATTTTAAACCCATTATTCATTGGTGAATGCAATTTTTAAGAATAAAAAGTAAGCTGTAAATCTGTTGCTCTTTATTGCTCAAAATGCTTCATATTTATCCTTGTATAAGGTATAAATATGAAGCATTTAAAAAAAGGGACCTCATTTCTCAATTATCCAAAAGTGATATTTCTATGGCAGAGATATCACTTTTGCTATGTGGTTACAGAACTAGAAACATAATAACTGATACTAAAACAAAACTCCTAAATCAGATAAGCATGTATAGTTCTGCAATGGCCTCATTTACGATTTAGAATGCATTATGAAAGTTTTCATAAACAGAAATACGAATGCAGATATTAAAATATTTGTACTCAAAAATTTCTATTTAGAGTTAATAGGAGGCTTCGTTGACCTGAGATTTATCCTCTTTATTCAAGAGAAACTTTTTTGCTTAATCCCCTTAATTATTCTTGTGACTAGTTTTTTTGGTGAATTCATCATTTAGAAATTTTGTTGTTTAAGGCCCCACTCAAAATAGTTAGTTTTCTAGATATGTTAACTGATGTTAAGCCAGTAACAAAACAAAATATCACTCCGTCAAAGGTTTATTATTAACAATCTAACTTTTAAATATTATGAAAAAATTTAAAACAATCAGCACAATAGTTATTGGATTATTTATTGGTGCAGCAAGTTTAACTTCTTGCGAGAAAGTGGTCGATGAAACTACAGTAAATCCAGGTCAAACTACAGATTTGTTAAAGTCTGAACTAGTATTTGTGAGCAAAACTCAATGGGTAAACAATCAAACTTGCCAACAAGCAGATTTTGCTTGTTCAATCCTCAAAAATGACACGGATTATGAGTGGATTAAAGTTTACGAAAGAGTTAAAAAAGATGTCGATAATCCTGATATTTGGCGCGAGTTAAGTTATAATCAAGAGGGATTTACCGTAGAGCAGTTTAAGATATTTTTAAGAAAACCTTGCGATTGGATTGCAGAAGATGGTAGCTACAGAGTGGAATTAAAACTAAAAGAAAATTCGAATTTAAAATCCAGTTATCCTAGCGAAAATGGTATTGTAGAAATACAAAAATAATCAACTAATACTTTAGCGTATTTAAAAAGCTCATTCTTCATTGAAGAATGAGCTTTTTTTATTTTAGCAATGTTATTAAATAGTATCTTTGTGAGCATTTATTTATAAAAATTAAATTTAAAATTATGAATTTCAAATTGTTATCCATATTGGTGGCCGTTTTCTTTGTTTTTATACAACAACAATCTAAGGCATGTACCAATTATTTAGTGACTAAAGGAGCCAGTACTGACGGTTCTACTATGGTAAGTTATAGCGCAGATTCGCATGTTTTATATGGTGAATTATATCATTGGGCAGCCCAAAAATGGCCCGCTGGTTCCATGCTTGATATTTACGAGTGGGACACTGGAAAAAAATTAGGCCAAATTCCACAAGCTGCCGAAACTTATAATGTGGTTGGAAATGCCAACGAACATCAAGTGAGTATTGGTGAAACTACTTATGGTGGTCGCAAGGAATTGCATCATCAAGATGGCGCAATTATGGATTATGGTAGCATGATTTACATTGCCTTGCAACGTTCAAAAAATGCTCGTGAAGCTATGAAATTTATGACTGATATTGTAGCGGAATATGGTTACGCAAGTGAGGGAGAATCTTTTTCTATTGTGGATAAAAATGAAGTTTGGATACTTGAATTAATTGGAAAAGGCCAAGGCCAAAAAGGTGCTGTATGGGTAGCCGTTCGTATTCCTGATGGATATGTTTCGGGACATGCTAACCAAGCTCGAATTACAACATTTGAATATCAGAAAAAAAATAAGTGGGATAATCCTGATGCTATGTTTTTTAATTGCTCTGATGTAATCAGTTTTGCCAAAGATATGAAATGGTTTAATGGAAATAATCAAGATTTTAGCTTCAGTGATACTTATGCTCCTGTTGATTTTGGTGGAGCGCGTTTTTGTGACATGAGAGTTTATTCAATGTTCAATAAAGTAAACAAAGAATTTCACAACAATCCTGTTTATTGGGATTATGTAAAAGGAAATATTAAACATGACGACAAAAATGGTTACGCAAGCAATCGCATGCCTTTATATGTGAAACCTGACCAAAAAGTTTCTGTTCATGACATGATGATGTTTATGCGCGACCATTTGGAAGGAACTGAATTGGATATGTCTATTGATTATGGTGCAGGTCCATATCATTTGCCTTACCGTTGGAGAGGTTTGACTTGGGAAGTAGATGGCAAAACTTATTGTAATGAGCGCGCAACTGCCACTCAACAAGCTGGTTTTTCTTTTATTACTCAAATGCGCTCTTGGTTACCTGACGAAATTGGTTCAATTATTTGGTGGGGTGTTGATGATCCTTCTGGAACAGTTTATATGCCGTTTTATACCAGTATGACCGCAGCTCCAAAGAATTTTGCAGTGGGTAATGGCTCTATGATGGAATGGTCCGAAACTTCTGGTTTCTGGATATTTAATCAAGTTCAAAACTTTGCTTATTTAGCTTGGGATAGAATTCATCCTGACGTTGCCAAAGCACAATTGGAATTAGAAACTCGTTTTATTGCTGAGGTTCCTAATATTGATTCAAAAGCACAAAGTATTTTGAAAGATAAAGGTCGTGATGCAGCTATTGAATTTGTAAGTAATTACTCTCAAAAAGCAGCTTCTGAAACTTATTCTACTTGGAAAACTCTTTATCAACAACTGTTTATGAAATTTATGGATGGAAATATTAAAACTAAGCAAGATGTGCCCGAAGGATACAAAATGATGAATCCTGAAGTAAGTCAACCTGGTTATAGTCCTGAGTTTTATAAAAAAATAGTAGAAGAAACAGGAAGTAAATTAGAGGTGAAATAAGAAATTTGATTACAAAAGGAGTCTATGAATTATGTATTTAATGAATAGACTCCTTTTAATTTTTAACTCTAAGTACTCATAACTCCAAGTACTCCAAGTACTAATAACTCTAAGTACTCCAACTACCTATAATTCTTTAAAAATGTTCAATCTAAAAAAATACCTTTCTATGGTTAAATTTGCGCACAGCATTTTTGCCATGCCTTTCGCTTTTTTTGGATTCTTTTTGGCCATTAAGCTCAATAATCTTGATTTTGATTATTTCAAATTGCTGTATATTGTTTTGGCCATGGTTTTCGCACGCAATGCAGCTATGGGTTTCAACCGATATTTGGATCGCGATATTGATAAGATTAATGATAGAACCAAATCGCGAGAAGTAGCTTCCGGAATTATCAGCTCGCGCAACGCATTAATATTTGTAATCATCAATAGTTTACTATTTATGGCTACCGCTTGGATGATTAATCTACTGGCTTTTTATCTTTCACCAGTGGCCCTTACCGTTGTTTTGGGCTATAGTTTCACTAAAAGATTTACCGCACTTTGTCATTTGGTTTTGGGACTAGGATTGGCCTTGGCACCAATAGGTGCTTATATTTCAGTTACTGGAGTTTTTAATAATATCATCCCCATTTTGATTTCCTTTGCGGTGCTTTTCTGGACGGCTGGTTTTGATATTATTTATGCTTTACAAGATGAAGAATTTGATAAAGAGCACCAATTACACAGCATCCCATCTTTGCTTGGAAAACAGAAAGCTTTGCAGCTTTCTTCCGTTTTGCATATAATCACCACCATATTAATATTGACGGCAGGTTACCTACTTCAAACAGGTTATTTGTTTTGGATAGGAGCAGGTATTTTTATCGCATTGCTAATCAATCAGCATCGATTGGTGAGCGCTACCGATTTATCGAAAGTAAATCTAGCATTTTTTACAACCAATGGTATCGCAAGTTTGCTATTTGCAGTGTTTGGTATTTTATCTTTATATTTCTAAAAATTTGGCGAACGATTAGCAGCAATGCAAAAACATAAGAACACATGAGCAGCATGAAAGTATTCAAATTTGGAGGAGCATCAGTTAAGTCAGCTTTGGCAGTTCAAAATGTGGCAGAAATATTGAACCGTTATCGCGAAGATAAAATATTGATTGTTATCTCGGCAATGGCTAAAACAACCAATGCACTCGAGAAACTTCTGCAAGCCTATCTGAATAATTCTTCTGATAAAATGCAGATTTTTGAGGAGGTGAAAACCTTTCATTTTCAAATATTAACGGAACTTATTTCTACAAATAATTTATTGGCAATTCCTGATCTACAGAATCATTTTGATGCGCTTAAAACAAAACTAGATTCGAAAAGTGACGGCTCAGAAGCCAAAGAATATGCACAAATTGTTAGCTATGGTGAAGTGTTTTCAACAGTGATTGTTTACCATTATTTAAAGGAGAATAATTTTAATTGTGCATGGAAACAAGCTGGTGATTATATCATTACCGACAACAATTATAAAGAAGCTAATGTTGACTGGGTGAAAAGTCCAGAGCGAATTCAAAGTCAACTTTTACCCGTTTTTGAGGAATTTGACTTGGTGATAACCCAAGGTTTTATTGCCAAAACTGAACAAGGGACTGTCTCTACCCTAGGCAGAGAAGGTTCTGATTATTCTGCGGCTATTTTTGCCTATGGATTAAATGCGGAGGATTTAACGATTTGGAAAGATGTTCCAGGCTTGCTCAATGCAGATCCAAAATATTTTGAAAACACCCAGAAAATTGACTGCATCAGTTATCGTGAGACTATTGAATTGGCCTATTATGGAGCAAGTATTATTCATCCTAAAACGATTCAACCACTTCAAAATAAGGATATTCCATTATATATTAAATCCTTTGTTGATCCCAGTGCCGAAGGTTCTAAAATTCAATCGGGAACTTATGCCGATTTGCTCATCCCGTCCTATATTTTTAAGAAAGAACAGGTTCTGATTTCGATTTCTGCACGCGATTTTTCATTTATTGCTGAGCAGCATTTATCCTATATCTTTAATAAAATGACAGATTATGGATTAAAAGTCAACCTGATGCAAAACTCTGCTATTTCGTTTTCGCTTTGTATGGACAATAAAGGCAAAACCATGCTTGCTTTTATCGACGAATTGCAAAAAGATTTTAAAGTGAAGTATAACGAACACATGGAATTGATTACCATTAGGCATTATAATCAAGAGATTATCAATGATTTAATTGGCGACCGCAAAGTGTATCTTGAGCAGAAGAATAGAACTACAGTTCAATTATTGGTAAGATAAAAACATTTTTTTTATCTGTGCAAATCCGCTGAATCCGTGTCATCAGCGTTCCATTTTTCCAATTTTTATAGCCCAAAAATTCCCAAATAATTGAATCTTCTTACAAAGGAATAATTCGTACTTTTGCAGCTCGAAAATTAACAATAATAATAAATTATGGCAACTACTTCCGATTTTAGAAATGGACTCGTAATGAACTTCAATGGCGAGCTATTTTCGATCGTTGAATTTCAACATGTAAAACCAGGTAAAGGACCAGCGTTTGTACGTACGAAATTGAGAAATGTTAAAACAGGAAAACTTATTCCTAATACATTTACAGCTGGTGTAAAGATTGATGTTCAGCGTGTTGAAAGACGTGCTTATCAATTTCTTTATAATGACGGTGAAGATTATCACTTTATGAATAATGAAACCTTTGAGCAAACTTTTATTTTGGAAAGTTTAATCAACGCACCAGACTTATTGAAAGAAGGTCAAAATGTGGAGATTGTATTTCATGCTGAAACAGAAACTGCTTTATATTGCGAACTTCCTGCATTTGTTGAATTGCTCATCACCTATACCGAGCCAGGCGAAAAGGGAAATACCGCCACCAACACCATGAAAGACGCAACTGTAGAAACAGGAGCAACGGTGAAAGTACCTTTATTTATCAATTCTGATGAAAGAATTAAAGTGGACACCCGCGATCATACTTATTCTGAAAGAGTAAAAGGTTAAACCTAAAATATAATTTAGCAAAAAAGCCATCCGCCTTAGGCGGATGGCTTTTTTTATGCCATTTAATGGCATATATAGGTTTTAATTTCAATGCTTAATATCACGGTATTTGGTATCAGTAAAAACACTATTTTTACTCTCTACTCTGGAATTGAGATTATCAATAAATTTGTAAATAATACGAGGAGAGGAA
>ERZ889078.1515-NODE-1515-length-18219-cov-10.085884_pt1 | contig 18219 bp, 17 predicted proteins | sample MGYA00521266_ERZ889078 | MGnify/ENA primary metagenome ERZ889078 (study PRJEB32303, sample SAMEA104408618) | aquatic metagenome | biome: Brackish water; feature: Pelagic; material: water | place: Baltic Sea | collected 2014-06-16T06:34:00 | depth 76,534 m ...
CCTTCGGAAACCATCTGGCCGAGACTCGGCAATGGCGGTTGTGCGCCCAATCCAACGAACGACAGCGAGGCTTCTGCGATAATGCCCACGGCAACGTAATAGGACGAGAGCACCAGCACTACCGGAATAATGTTCGGCAATAAATGTCGTGTGAGAATCCGGAGTGTTGAGTAACCACCTGCTTTCGCAGCTACAACAAATTCTTTTTCTGAAAGTCCGAGCACTTCACCACGCACAACACGTGCAATGGCAACTGTATTCACAAGCCCGACTGCAAGAATCACCGGTAGCAAGCCTGACCCGATGCTTGCCGCAGCCAAAACCGCAACCAAGATAAGAGGGAAACCCCAAATAAAGTCGACGATCAAACTGATGATGCTGTCAACAGCCCCTTTGACGTACCCGGCGACAAGTCCAATTGCGGTTCCCACAATGACTGCAATCACTGTGACCGAGATGGCGACAATCAAACTGATGCGAATCCCAACCACAACACGAGCGGCAATATCTCGACCAAGAGCATCAGAGCCGAGAAGAAAACCGGATGTATTAGGGGGCAAATGACCCAGTAACAAATCTTGTGCGGTGTAGTCACCCAGCACAAATGGCCCAATAACACCGAGTAGGACAATGATTCCAGCCAGTATGGATCCACTCACCAACTGCTTATTCTTCTGTGCCCGATGGAGCAAGCTCATTTATTCACCTTCCCAAAAGTCTCGTAGGGACCCGATTGATCAAATGACCAACCGAGTCCCTACCTAGAGAATTTTCTTGAAGTTGATTTTTACTTATCCAACCACACGTCGTTGTAGAGCGGGTAGAGGTTCCAAACAAATGGCGCCCAGTTCTTCACATAGTTGTGGTGAACGAACGTTGCGTACTGGTTCATCAGTGGCAAGTAAGGAAGCGTGTCGGCCCATTCAATTTGGAACTTCGAGGATGCGATTACTCCAGCCTCTGGTGTTCCTGCAAGACGCCACTCAGCGATTGCTGCGTCAATTGTTGGTTCCACAGCGTGCGAGAAGTTTGGCACTGGGATTGTCTCGGACGATCCGAAGATCACCAAGATGTCCAGCGGTACCGGCCACAGCCAGAAGAACAACGCCATCGGCGCTGCTTCGCGGCCTTCGCCTGATTGCTCTTGGAAAGCAACTGCGCGATCGACCACTCTCAACTTAGCGATGACACCAACTTCTTTGAATTGCTGTGACACTGCTTCAGCGACCAGCTTCTGAGTTGTTTCATCTTCTACGACATACTCGAACTCAAAACGGAATCCGTCTCGCTCAAGCACGCCATCGGCGCCTGCAACCCAGCCTGCTTCTGCAAGCTTGGACTTTGCAAGTTCCACGTCGTACTGGTTGTAGCTCTCAACCTTTGGCTCGTACTGACGGTCGGTCTTTGGGAACGGCCCGTAAGTCACATCACCGTTACCGAACAAAATTGCATCAACCATTCCCTGGCGGTTCAATGCATGTGAAAGACCCTGTCGAGTGAGTTTGTCACCGAAGAATTCAGGGTAGTCCCGGTTCATTGTGAGGTGGTAGCCCGACCATTCAGGATGCTGAATAACCGTCATGTCAGCATTTGACTTCAGACGCTCAATATCTGAAAAGTTTGGTCCGATTAATGTGTCAAGTTCTCCGTTTTCGAGCATCGTTGCACGTTGCCCTGCTTCAGTAATGACACTCCAACGAATCGCATCGAGATATGCCGTGCCTGGGTTGGTGACATATGGTGTGCTGCTGCCTGGGTATGCATCCCAACGCTTCACCAATGTGTGACTGCCTGGCACCCACTCTTCATGAGTGAATGGACCAGTGCCGTCTGCAGAATCGGTGCCATATGTTGATTCGGCACCTGCACCTCCAGCGGCTTTCCAGGTGTCAATGTTTGCGAGAGCCCAGTAACCAGTTTTGTGTGGGTTCAATGCACCGAGCCAAGCGTTCTTCATCTTCATGACAACTTTGTTGCCTTCAAACGAGTAGCCCTCCATCGGAACCGTGGAGACTCCACCGATGAAGCTGGTGTCCTTAATGATTTGCAACAATTCGGAGACTTGCTGTGCGCCCATTGCGCCACCGCTATGGCTGACGCGACCTTCTGGAATATCGAAGGTGTAGGTCAGTCCATCTTCCGACACTTCGTATCCTGTAGCGAACTGTGCAACTGTGTCGCCTTCAAGTCCGTCGGTAACGATGGTTTCGTAGATTGCGCTGAAAGCTGGGTCATACCAGTTAGTGGTGATTGGGTCATGCTTTGAAACGTCGCGTGGGTAACCTTCGCGAAGCGTTCCACCAACTTTCGGAGTGAGGTCTGCTGCCACAGTTGTATCTACAACTTCGGATTCGGACGAGCTCGAGCCGCAAGCTGCCAAAATTGATGCTGCTGCACCGACGCTGAAACCAACTGCGGTGAGTCTGCCTAAAAATGCACGTCGACTAAACTTTTTGGCCTGATAATCAGCTGCAAGTTGTGCAACTTCTGATCCGTACTGATCTTCAATCCATGAATTATTCATTACCGTCCCCCTAGTAATTGTTGATTGTTGGTACTCTGCGAAGAATATAACATAGACTTCAAATGAATGCAAACGTCAATGTATATAAGGTAACCCCAGCATTTACCCCTTGGTTTGCTCCAGATATCGAAGCGCTGAAAGTGCATATATCATCGCGGCTTGGGCTGCGCCGCTCACGTGCATGTTCTCATTTGGGCTATGTGCTCGAGGCAAATACCCCGGTCCAAATGATGCGATGCACGGTATTCCAGCTGCAGTTTGAATGTACGCAGCATCAGTAGCACCAGGGAATGCATCCAATTTAGGTGTCGTTCCTAGTACCTGTTTTGCAACTTGCTGTAGGCAATCAACAATTGGATCTTGTGAATCAATTTCGGTGGCACCAACCATAAGTTTCCACTCCAACTCAGCGCGCAACTCAGGATCTTGCTTCATTGCATCATCTAAGAATCGAAGAATATCTCTCTTAATTTGATCCTCTGTCATGCCAGGAAGTGTTCGGATGTCGGATGAAAATTCCGCACGTCCCGGGTAAACGCCGTACGTGACTCCCGATTGGGCAGTTACCCCAATATTGACAGTAGGTCCAAACTTGCACAGCGGATGTTCTTCAAAAGTTAGATAGTCCCGCAGTTCATTCTGCATTTTGATGGCTAGTTGGGCCATCTTCAAGGTTGCATTTACAGCCGGCAACTGATCCGAAATTGATGAGTGCATCTGCGTGCCATAAACAACGACTTTGAACAAAGCTGCTCCGCGAGACACAAGGTGAATTGCTTCCCATTCCTCAAAAATTCCACCAGGCTCACCGATAACGCAAACATCAGCCTCAATGAGCCCTTGATCGGCGAGCCATTTGGAACCCAAGACCGAACCATTCTCTTCGTCGGCAGTCAATGCCAAAGCGATCGTCCCCGGAAATGAGTCGAGCGTTTTCAACGCTGCAGCAGCGTAAATCATTGCTGCAATTGCAGCCTTCATGTCACCACAGCCCAGACCAATGAGCTGGTCACCCTGAACTACCGCATCAAGAGGATCGGTCTTCCACTGAGTGAGATCTCCAGCTGGTTTGGTATCAATATGACCAGAAAACATGACCCTTTTGCCTGCTTCTTTGCCGGACACCTCTGCAAGAACATTGGGCCGAGATTCTTGACTACTGAGGATCTTTACATTTTCTACACCCAATTTTTGCAGCCTCTTTTGAATGACAGCAGCGACTGCTGTTTCATCACCAGGTGGATTGATGGAAGGGGTTCGAATGAGCTCGCACGTAAAGTCAAAAATCTCTTGCTGCCGAGAACGAATAAAACTCGCAACTTTCTTTGCGTTTTCAGAGCTCAAGTTTTCTTCGATGTTTTCAAATAGAACTTTCATTCGAACCTCCTCAAGATCCCTTCAAACAATACGAGCACTTACCGACCATTAAATGCGGTGCAGGACAAGCTAAACCTGGCATTTGCTATTTTCATTTTAAATAATATATCTTTACGGTTGTGCAAGTCAAATTGTCATCCACAACATCTCAGAAGATTCCGGGCTTTGATGTAGTGGTCGAGCGCGATGCGATTTGCGAATTGCGTGACGGCACAATTCTGCGAAATGATATTTATCGACCCGAAGCAGTTGGAACTTATCCAGTACTGCTGGCGCGGGGTCCTTACGACAAGCGTGTTGCTTTGTCATCATTCGGAAATTCTCACGCAGCATGGTTTGCAGAACATGGTTACATCGTCATCATCCAGGACACTCGTGGAAGATATGCATCCGAGGGAATTTTCTATCCATTCGCGAACGAAGCAGAAGATGGATTTGATTCAGTTGAATGGGCGGCGAAAGTTTCTGGGTCAGATGGCCAAGTTGGAATGTTTGGGTTTTCATATTTAGGGGCGACACAATTACTTGCCGCAGTACTCAAACCCCCATCGCTTAAAGCAATTGTCCCTGCGTTTACTGCTTCTCAATTTTATGATGGATGGACATACAACGGTGGTGCATTTGCATTGGCTTTCAACTGCTACTGGGCCAATCTTCTCTCTATCGAAACTGCGAGTCGAGCTGGCGACATGGAAGCCATGGAAGAGCTCGTGGCCAGTCTCGGATCTGCGAACAACTGGTTTTGGTCCGTACCTCTCAAAGAATACCCACCGTTGAAAAATAAATATGCTCCATACTTTTTTGACTGGTTGGAACACCCGACTTACGACGACTACTGGCGACGTTGGAGCATTGACGAAAATTATTCGCAAATCGATGTTCCCGCATTGCACATTGGCGGTTGGTACGACATCTTTCTTTCAGGAACTGTAAAAAACTTCTGCGGTGTGTCTCGTGATGGCAGTTCTGAGAAAACACGAAACTCACAAAAACTTCTGATTGGCCCGTGGACACACATGCCCTGGAGCCCAGTTGGAAACACTGGAAAAACTGAGCCAAGTACATCAGTCATCGATGACTGGACCTTGCAGTGGTTTGATGAATTTTTGAAGGATAAACGCACTGGAATTTTGGAAAACCCAGTAACCCTCTACCCCGTCAATGGGGAGAGACGGGACTACTCTTCGTGGCCCGACGGCGATGTAAACGTTGAAGAGTGGTTTCTACATTCTGATGGTCGTGCAAACTCCAAGTTTGGTGATGGACGATTAGACAAAAAGCAACCGCGCAATGAGCACGTTGATCTCTTTGTATCGGACCCAGCAATCCCAATCCAAAGCAATGGTGGGCACAGTTGTTGTTTTGATGCGATTACTCCAATGGGGCCAGCAGATCAACATACGAGTGAGTCTTCACGCATGGTCCTCGTATACACCAGTGAGCCATTTGACAAAGAGACTCTGATAGTTGGTAATGCGAGTCTCACGCTGTTTGCTACCTCATCTGCACTAGAGACTGATTTTGCTGCACGACTTTGTGAAGTGAGCCTTGACGGTGTGAGCACAAATATCCAAGAAGGAATAATCCGGTCCAAGTATCAAAATTCCCTTGAGCACCCTAAATCAATAGAGCCAGATGTGATCCATGAGTACACAATTCAGCTTGGCCCTGTTGGTTATTTGCTGGCAAAAGGCTCACAACTTCGAGTGACTGTCGCCGGCAGTGACTTTCCGCAGTGGGACAGAAATACACAGTCAGGCAATCACAACTTTGATGAACGGTTGTCCCAGTTTCAGCCAGCAACTCAAGTGGTCTTCCATGATGAAACCCGGCAAAGTCGGCTTCAAATTTCATGTTTGAACTCATCAGTCAGATTCAAGAAATAGGTTCCAGCAAACAATTCGAAAAGGAGATACCAAAATGCAACGAGTAGATGGAAAAAATGTTCTCATCACCGGAGCAGGCAGTGGTTTTGGTAGACGAACAGCAGAATTGTTTGCTTCTGAAGGCGCGAAAAATATCTATCTTGTAGATCGACTACAAGATCGCCTCGATGCGACGGCCAAAGTCGTAAAAGAACTCGGAGCAAATCCCGTGACAATCTGCGCCGACCTCGCCGACATGAAGCAGTGTGCCGATGTAGTTGCGCAAGCGCTCAGTATCGATAAAAAACTTGACGTACTGATTAGCAATGCTGCAGCCTGGGCCAAATGTCACTTTCTCGACATCACAGATGAGTCTTGGCGACATGTTCTCGCTGTAGACCTTGATGCCTACTTTGTTCTTGCACAACGAGCCGCTATGGCAATGAAAGAAACAGGTGGTGGCGTGATCCTGTTCACCGCATCGATTAGTGCTCTTGGCCACGGTCGCGGATTTACTGCATACACGGTTGCCAAAACGGCTGTGGTCGCTCTTGCAAAAGCAATCGCAGTCGAATGTGCACCGTTCAATATCCGCGCAAATTGTGTGAGCCCCGGTCCTGCAGACACACAACAGTCAGTCGATCTTGCCGGAAAAGAGTTAATGGACAAATGGCGAACAAACGGGTTTCCAGCTGTGCCACTCAACCGATTGGCATCCGCAGATGACATCGCAAATACCTTTTTGTTTTTAGCTTCTGACGAAGCTCGGTATGTCTCTGGGGCAAATTTCGTTGTCGATGGTGGTCTCAGTGCACAGATTTACGACGTGCCTAAGAATTAGCACATTATGTTAGTATCTTTTTAAATAATATAATAACCAAAGGGGATGGACATGACAGAAAACTGGCGGGGAAAAATCGGTGCGATGTCGAAAGACCGAATGGATCTCTATCTACTCGGTAATTCAAATGTCAGAATCGCGGCAATTGATGACAGCGGAATGCCCCACATTGTTCCCGCTTGGTACCACTGGGATGGTGAATCTTTCTACTTTGTACTTCGTGAGAGAGCAGAGATAGCAAAACTTATGAGTCGTCGACCAGAGGTCGGCATCGTAATTGACGAAGGCTCAGTGGCCGACGAGGCCAACGACCGATTTTTTGAAATGCCTAAAGTTTGGGCCCAAGGTCGAGCTGAAGTTATTGAACAACCAAACACCGGCGGTAAGTGGGTTGAATACGCTCGGGCGATGGCCATTAGGTATCTCGGACCAAATGGACCTGAGTACATTTCGGCATCAATCGAGCAGCCAAGATGGCTATTCAAACTCACACCGACAGTTCTCAAAACTTGGGAAGGTGTTGGCTGGGCAAAGAGGTACTGGGTTGAATCCGAAAAGGGTCAAAGCTACGAGGAAGTCCATAATGCTCCTCGATCCGATTCGTAATTAAGGAGACGCACATGTCATCAGGCATCGCAAATGTCAATGGAACACAAATCTGGTACGAATTATCTGGCTCAGGTGATGTAGTTGTTCAAATAGGTGGAGCAGTTAGCGCACATGAAGGGTACGAAACTGTTACGCCCGAAATCGCAAAACATTACACAGTCCTCAACTATGACCACCGAGGCTATGGCCTCAGTGGTAGACCAAAGCAGCAATACACGATTCAGACGTGGTGTGATGATCTTGAAGCTTTGCTCGCTGAGCTCAACATAGAAAAAGCTCACATTCATGGTGGATCAATGGGCAGCTTCATTGCGATTGCGTTTGCAATCAAGTATCCAAAACGAGTTGGGAAATTGCTTTTGGGTGCCGGCGCAGTTGCGAAATGTGACCAAATGGGAATCTCTCATTTTCGCGTTTGGCAATACTTGGCCAAATCTTATGGAGTTGGATCTTTTGAAGTTGCAGACGAACTCGTGAATAAAGCATTCTCTCGCGAATACATCGATACACAAGGTCGTGAAAAGTTGATTTCTTTAATGCAAGATACGGCGCAAAGAAATGCCGACACAAATGTGTTCATCGATGCTTGCCAAGTGATGATTGACGCTGATGTCGGTTCGGATTTAGCCGGAATCGAAGCACCAACATTGGTGATGGTGGGCTCAGAAGACGTATTGACGCCACTAGATGCCGGCCCAGCCGGTTTTGGTGCTCGCATGGTTGCAGAAGCAATCAAAAGAGCTGAATTATGCATCTTTGAAGGCAGTGGGCACGGACACTACGCAGAATGTGCTGAAGACTCCATCAATGCAATATTGGGATTCTTAAAGAATTAGCTAACTGTTATTTGCGAATTCGCAGCGCGAATCATTAGCTGCGAAATGAATTGTAATTGCGCACTGTTTTGTTGTCGTGTCGACAGATTTGTTTACAATCCCCTTCGGCAGGGAAAAATAACCTCCTGATGCATACGTATGTTTACTGATGCCTCCGTTGATGTTTGTACTCATCTCGATAGGGCCTTGGAGCACAAAACATTCCTCTGGAGAACTACGGTTTTGCCACAGATTGTGAGTATTTGAGCCGTCTCCGCCCCAAATCTGGACCCAACATTGTCTCGAAAGTTGTACTGGTGAAAGTCGAAAACAGAATTGCCTGGCGTCTTCACTGTCCCTTGGCTCCACATACTCTTCACCGAATACAACGTCTTCTAATTCGGTTGGTTGATTCAACTCAAATTTCAAAGGGCCTTCATTACACATAAGTGCTGTCGTATTAGCTTCAAACACAAATTCAGAAATGAGCGAGTTGGCATTCACGCGTACAAATGAAATTGGTTTGATAATTCTTCCGTTTACTCGAACAGACCCAGACAAAACAATCAGGTCAAAAGACGATGAGAAATGTCCAATATTTTCAGAAGCATAAGTATTTTGAGATCTCACAATTCGAGTGGTAGCGCCTTGCAACGTAGTGGAGAGAATCTTTTGTTCTAACTTTCCAGCGATACCTGCTAACACCATGCTTCGCACTGTCAGTGATGATTCAGATATGCCAACAAGAAGTCCACGACGGCGATCTACGTTTGCGGGATCCATTCCGTTATCAAATCTCTCTGTTCATCTCGTACTACTATAAACCACATGACATGGTCTGACATTAGAACAGCAACAGCGTTAAAAGAGAAATTTGCAAATCAATCGACTGTTGTCGGTTGCTTCGTAATGGTCTCAGGTGCACAAACTGTAGAAATGTGTGGACTCGCTGGATGCGATTTTGTATTCATTGATACCGAGCACACACCTGTCGGTTGGGAACAAATTTCTGCAATGGTCGTTTCTGCTCTCTACACAGGAATGACACCAATTATCAGAACGACTTCAGGCAACCGCGAACTTGTAACTCGTGCATTTGATTCTGGTGCACGCGGAATCATGGTTCCACAAATAAACAACCGCGAAGAAGCTGCAACAGCGGTGCGAGGTTGCTACTACCCACCTCTTGGAAATCGAGGTGTTGCTGGCACCCGAAACTTCGGTTTCGGTTTGACCATGAGTCTTGATGAATACATTCCTGCAGCAAACAAGAATGCAATCTGCATTATCCAAATTGAAAGCCGCGAGGCTGTCAAAAATGTTGAGTCAATCGCAGAAGTTCCTGGCATTGACTGCCTATTTGTTGGACTCACCGACCTTTCAGTGGATCTCGGTGTCCCTGGTCAAATGACTCATCCAGACGTTGAAGATGCACTCGACAAGGTCATTGCTGCAGCAAAAAAGCACAACATTTCTGTTGGTATTCCCATTGGAGATGGCAAAGCAACGAAGCCTTACATCGATCGTGGTGTCTCATTATTTGCAACGAATGACCGTTCAATTATTAGCACGGCAATGAGCAACTACAACTCAGATATCCGCAATTCAAAATAGATTATGAGTTCCGCGAATCAAAAAATTGAAATCAATTCTCGGCTCGCAAAAATCAGCTCAGCACTGATCAGTGATGTACTCGATGCATTAGGCGTTAGGGAATCGTTTTGCGGACCACAAATTCACGCTTTGTGGCGAGGTGTGAAAGTTTCTGGATTAGTTGCAACCCTGAAGTGTTCTCCAACCGACAAAATAGTTGATGATCCGTACGCAGGTTTATTTAAGTTGTATGAAGTCATTCAGCCAGGCGATGTAATCGTGATTGAATCTGGTGACCAAGTATCGGGCGTCTGGGGAGAACTGTTGAGCGTCGCTGCAATCGCTCGTGGTGCAGCTGGCGTGATCACCGATGGATTAGTTCGTGATAGCGATCAAATCGAAGAACTTAACTTCCCGGTCTTTTGCACAGGTACTTCCCCACTCGATTCCTCGGGGCGCCAGATCGCAGTCGATTTACAAAAACAAATTCGCTGTGGACAGATGCTCGTTAATCCAAATGATTGGATCGTGGCAGATGAACTTGGTGTCGTGGTGATACCAAATCATCTCATTGAGTCAGTCATTGAAAAGGCTGAAGAAAAACAAAGAGGCGAATCAACAGTGCGTAGCGAACTTGCAGAAGGACAAAACATCAGCGAAGTTTTTGCTCGCCACGGAATTTTGTAGAGCTAGCGCGAGACTTCGCGACCACTACCCGCAATAAGTTGTTCAACTTCTTTCATTGACGTTAAAAGCTGATCGCCGTAGGTTCCTCGCTTCAACGCTGCCATTGCCACACCGCGCGATAGACCAAGATCTACGTCGTCATCAAGTAACCCGCTGATAACACCTGCTGCGAATGCATCTCCGGCACCAACTCGATCAATTGTGTCAGTTTTGATTGACGGAGTCATTTTGACTTGGCCATTGTTGAGAGATACCGCGCCGACTGCACCGTCGGTTAAGACCATTTGCTCAACTTGAAGCTTCTTTGAGAGTTCGCGTATTACTTCTTCTGATGTACCCGTGATACCAAATACGTCTTTTGCATCTTCACGAGTACAAATAACAAGCGTTGCAAATTCGCACATTTTGCTCAAGGTTTTGTTTGCATCAGACGCAGACCAAAGACGTGATCGGTAGTTGACATCAATCGTCACCTTCACTCCACTGGCTTTCGCGTGCGAAACTGCTGCAAGAGACAACACCGAACAAGAAGCGCTCAACGCAGGAGTGATCCCAGAGATATGAAATACCTGTGCAGCATTGATAATTGATAAATCAACATTTTCTGTTGACATCTTTGAAGCGGCCGAATTTGCTCGGTCATAATGCACCATCACCGGACGTGGAGCAGCGCTTAACTCAACAAAGTAGAGGCCAGTTCTTGCGTCGTCATCCCAAGTGACCCCAGACAAATCAACCCCATGTCGTCCTATCTCTTGACTGATGCGGTCTCCGAGTGGTCCAGTAGACAGCCGAGAAATCCACGACGCTGACTTTCCGATCTGACGTAAGGCAACTGCAACGTTTGATTCTGCGCCGCCAACTGACACACGAAATGACTCTGCATTGCTGAGGCGCTCACCAGCAGGCGTCCAGACACGAAGCATTGCTTCACCGAGCGTTGCTACATCAAGAGTCATTGAATTGACTTCATAAATTCGATTGCGGCGTTTTTTACAGTAGCAACGTCTCCAGCATCTAAAGCCGCTTGTGGAAACACTGATCCACCGATGCCAACGGCAATTGCGCCCGCGTGTAGATAACTTTTCGCATTCGAAATATCAACGCCACCGGTTGGAATCAATTTTGGCTTTCGGAGTGGTGAACGTATCGCTTCCAAATAAGACGGTCCGCCTAATTGTTTTGCAGGGAAAACCTTCACTGCTGTTGCGCCCAAATCTATGGCTGTCTGTATTTCGGTTGGCGTTGCCGCACCAGGAAACGTTGCCATTCCAAGTTCGTGCGCCGTTCGAAGCACCGACTCAGAAATCACCGGTGCAACAATGAATTGTCCACCAACGTCTGCAATTTTTTTGACTTCATCTGCTGTGTGGACGGTGCCTGCTCCAACGGTGAGGCCAGGGCATTCACGTACGACACTTGCGATCATCTTCAAGGCTTCTGGAGAATCCAGGGTTATCTCAATAAACTTAAATCCAGCTTCTTCTGCGGCGACTACCATTTTCAGAACATGGGCAGTTGGGCAATTTCGAAGGATTCCAATCGCGCGGCACGATTCGAGCGCAACCAAAAAATCGGTGTTCTTTCTGTTGTCCAAGAGAGCAACTCCTTTTCGCTTCAAAAAACAAGTATAGGCAATTTCACCATTGCTTCACCCGATGAACTACTCATCCGAACACCTGATGCAAATTTGGAATTCGAAGGTGCACTCGACGAGATATCTAGATGCGGCAGTGAAGGTATCCCACTTTGCGATGCCTTCGCATTGCCATCCGGTCCAATCGAATCAAGTTCTTTATCGCAATTAGTTGGTTTAGTTCAAGATTGTTTGAATCAACAAACAAGCTTGGCTGGTCTTGTTTTGTGTCTACATGGTGCAATGCTCGACGAAGATGGAAATAGCGCAGACTTAGCGATTTTGCGTATGGCCAGAGAATGTCTTGGGGACTCAATTCCAATTGCTGTCTCGCTTGATTTACACGCAAATATTTCGTCCGAGTTTTTAGATTTGGCCACAGTTATTAGTGGATACAAAACAAATCCTCATATTGATCGAAACGAAACTGGACGACGAGTGGTGCAATTACTCGCAGGGGTGCTGTCGGGGCAACTCAAACCAGTGATGCAACTTGAAAAGTGTCCAACAATCTTTGCTGACGAAACGCTGAACACGTCCACAGGTGTTTTTGCAGACATTCTCAAAGACTGCACCGCCAACCTGCATTCATCAATTGTCGATGTGAGCGTTTTCCCTTGCCAGCCCTGGATAGATAGCCCTACCGTTGGATTTGGTTCACTTTGTATTGCAAATGGTGATCGCCAACCAGCCATCGACCTCACAACGAAAATGGTCCAGGAGGTTTGGCGACGAAAACGAGAATTCAAGATCACCAATTTGGCTACGCCAACAGAAGCAATTCGCATCGCTGAACAATCAAACATCCGACCATTCATCATCACTGAAGCATCAGATGCTCCCACGGCTGGGGCGGCTGGAGATAGCCCTGTCATGATCGCAGCGATCCTGGATTCAGCTTCTGCTTTGGTTACCTATATCCCAATCACGGATGCGATAGCCATCGACGAGTGTTTCAACAACCAGGTCGGCGCTCAAATCAATCTAAACCTTGGTTGCACACTTGATCAACGTTGGTCTCGACCAGTTTCACTCAGCGTAAAAATTGATTTTCTTGGTGAAGGTGATTACGTCCTTTCAGGAGTTGGCTACTCGGGATTAAAAGTAAACATGGGAAGGTTTGCGGTAGTCAGTCATAACTCAATGAAAATTCTCATTACCGAAGTGCCGTGTTGGTCTGCAGATCCCGCAACTTGGAACCATGCAAAACTCAATCCGGCAGATGCTCAATTAATCGTTGTGCGATCTTGCTCAGATTTTCGAGCGAACTTTCCCAACTCAAGTGCTACCTCAATCACTTTGGATGTCCTCGGCTCAGCCTCAACAAGATTTACCGAACTACCTTATGAAAAATGCCGAATTGGCACTTGGCCAATTGATCCAACTTTACGTTAGACAGCAATTCCGAAATTAGTTTTATTCGCTGTTGGATACTCAGAGATAAAACTATTTGCTGAGTTGGCATTAAAAGCACTAGCGAATGGAATTGTTTTAACTATCACATTTGTATTCTTGCAAGGTTGGCCCTGCACAACATGCAAAGTTGTTTCGTTGCTCTCTCGAACCAAAACGTAACTGTAAACAGTGTGATGCAACGCATGATTACACACTCCCGTGTCTCCATTGTCATGCGACCTCAAAAGAGCAAAAATGTCATCAACAGATTTCACTTCACGAAGGCGCTTTGTTGCAGAGTCGAATCTTGGAATTGTTGTAATTTTGTCTTCCTGCAATTCATGCTCACCGAGATTTACGTGGTGATTAGTCCGAGCATTTGCGCCAGTGAGCGACACTGCCACTGCTTGAGTTCCACGAATCTCGATAGACGCCGCAGAATTGGCGTCAATCAACACCATGTTTCCCCAAGAAGTTGGCTTCTTTGCTACTGCTTCCTTCACAGCCTCAATTGCCGAGGCGACATCGGTGCCTTGGCGCAGCGCTACTTCGACCATGATGTCGTAATTGACATGCTCATCCAATGTGACGACGTTCGAATCACAGCAAAGCAATCCACTGCTATTCGCCCCAACTGAAAAGCCTGAAAATTGGTCCAAGCTCGGATCTTCTCCAGCCCAAGACGTCGTTCCGCTCACTCCAAAAACGTCCCGCTCTAGGACTACCCGATCGTCAAAATGCGATCGACCAAAATCTTTGTTTTTGAATAATGCGTAGCCTCCGGTCGACAACCGAATCATCCCTGTCGTACACATGAAGTACCTCGCTTTGGTTAACGGTGAATTTTAGTATAATATACTGTTTAATGCGACAAATAATCATGCGCAATGTAAACAAGGATCTTTCCGGTTCGCTTGTTGAACTCGATCAAACTGCGACTCCAGAAGTAACTCATCCTTTTGATGTGCGAGTCAAAATTGCCGCAACAGGAGTTTGTCGCACGGATCTGCACATCATTAGCGGATTATTGCCTGTTGGTGTTCCCCATGTACTTGGTCACGAAAATGCTGGATGGGTAGATCAAGTTGGATCAATGGTCACAACTGTCAAAATTGGCGACCCAGTAGTTTGCTTTCCATTTGTCAGCAACGGACTGAGCACAACTGAACGAAGAGGCCTCGATACGAACGCTCCAAATCGGGTCACACCTGGTATCAATGCCCCAGGTGGATATGCCGAATACTTGTTAACAAATGAGCGTGCAGTAATCAAAGTGCCCGAAACTGCAGACCTGTGCGATCTGGCGACGCTCACAGATGCAGGGCTTGCTGCCTATCGGGCATGTAAACGTGCATCAAAACTTTTGGGTGTTGGAGATACAGCGATCATCATTGGCATTGGCGGACTTGGCCACCTTGCTGTTCAGATTCTGCAATCAATTTCGACCGCAGACATTGTTGCAGTTGATAACAAATTAGAAGCGCTGGCAATGGCCACATCGTTTGGAATACGCACAACATGTCTTTCACAGGATTTAACCGAAACATACCGCGGCAAAGCCACCGTTGTGCTCGACTTTGTCGGCACTAATTCAACTTCCGCTGCTGGACTCGAGTGTCTTGCATTTGGAGGAACATATTTTGTTATCGGTGCGGAAGGTTCGGTTACCGCAACAATGCTCGACTTGATTGCGAACGAAATACACATTGAGGGAATTTACGTCGGTACCTACTCCGAGTTGCAAGAAGTCACACACCTTGCCCTCTCGGGACAAATACAACCTCATATCCAAAAGTACGATCTTGAGGACGCCGATCAGGCGCTGCGCGATCTCTTAAATGGCAAAATTATTGGTCGAGCTGTCCTAATTCCTTAGAGCTGGATTTGATTAAATAATATATCTTTTGTGTATGATGGAGCCATGAGCGCGCAAATTCGTACAGCAATCATCACTGGAGCCTCACAGGGCATCGGGCTCGCTTGCGCCAAAAGACTTCATCGCGATGGGTGCAGAGTAATTGGAATCGACATCAATATGCCGTCGAATCGGGGCTCCGAATTCGCTGATTTCTTAATTGTCGATGTCGGTGATTCGTCAGCTTGTAAAGATGCAAAAAGCAAAGTTGGTCAAGTTGACATCCTTGTGAACAGCGCTGGAATCGTCGGACCAAACATGCCATTTTGGGAAGTGTCGGATGAGGATTGGAATCGCACTATCGACATCAATTTGACCGGAACTTTCAACATGATGCGGGCAGTAGTCGCACAAATGCGCGCGCAAAAGTGGGGACGGATTGTCAACATCGCAAGCATCGCAGGAAAAGAAGGAAACCCAAATCTTGCTGCATACTCCGCATCCAAGGCTGCAGTTATCGGACTTACAAAATCTGCTGGAAAAGAATTAGCAACCGATGGCGTGTTGGTCAATTCAATTGCTCCAGCAGTGATCAGCACACCGATGAACGAAAAGACCGCAACGAAAGTTTTGGAATACATGATCTCAAAAATTCCAATGTCTCGAGTGGGCCAACCTGACGAAGTCGCTGCTCTTGTCTCTTGGCTTGCTTCTGAAGAGTGCAGTTTTTCAACAGGTGCTTGTTATGACATCTCGGGTGGAAGGGCAACATACTAATGACCGAACGATTTTTAGTAACGGGTGCAAACGGCTGCATCGGCGCATGGGTTGTAAAGCAATTACTTGAGCAAGGCGTAGAGGTGACTGCGTTTGACCTGAAAGCCGACGAGCATCGACACCTTCTCATCAATAACGGTGTGATGCCAAAAGCAAATTGGGCTTTTGGTGATTTGACTGTCGCCGAAGATGTAGAGAAAGCCATGGCAGGAGCGACTCACGTCGTTCATTTAGCCGCCCTGCAAGTACCGTTCTGTCGAGCCAATCCCGCACTCGGTGCAAACGTGAATGTTGTTGGCACAGTCAACATTTTTGAAGCAGCAAAAAAACTTGGTGTAAACAACATCAGCCATGCGAGCAGTATTGCTGTATTCGGTTTGGCTGCAGATTACCCAGACGAAAAACTTGCTCATGACGCGCCACGTTTGCCGACAACTCTTTACGGTGTTTACAAAACTGCCGCCGAAGACGTCGCCAAGGTTTATTGGAATGAATACGGAATCAGAAGTGTCGGTCTCAGACCACACACAGTGTTTGGTCCGGGACGCGACCAAGGCATGACTTCACAACCAAGTGTCGCTATTGAAAAAGCAGTGCTCAAGGAAAAGTTTCATGTTGAATACGGCGGTGTGCTCGATTTTCAATATGCCCCTGACGTTGCTGCAGCATTCATCTTGGCCGCACGAGCAAACCTGGAAGGTGCCCCAGTCGTGAACATCAATGGCCACACTGTCGGAGTATCTGATTTTGTTGAGATCGTTAAAACCGTCAGCGGATTCAAAGATTTAAGTTACGGAACGACTCAGTTGCCTGTGGTTTACTCTGCTGACTCTCAACCGTGGATTGATCTTGCTTCTCCCCCACCACTGACGAAACTTGAAGAAGCAATTTCTAATTCGATACAGATTTTTTCGAACTCGTCATCAACCATTTAATTGAATTGAGGTAATACTTTGAAACTTTTGCGAGTTGGCCTAAAAGGACAAGAAAAACCAGCCGTTATCCCAGCTGGTGAAACAGATGCATATGATCTTTCCGGCGTGATCTCAGACTTTGATCCCGCGTTTTTCGCATCCAATGGCATTGAGCTAGTGAGCAAAGCCATCAAGGGTGGCAAGTTAACAAAAGTTGATTTGACCAATAAGCGAATCGGCGCGCCACTAGTAAACCCACAGAAAATCATTTGCATCGGTCTGAACTACCGTGAACATGCCCGTGAGGGAAACATGGAGATTCCATCTGAGCCAATCATTTTTATGAAGGCACCGAACACAGTTGTTGGTCCGACTGATGAAATCATCATCCCAAGATTGTCGCAAAAAACTGACTGGGAAGTTGAACTTTGCGTTGTCATCGGCAAGCAGGCTAAATACATCAAGAGTCCACAGGACGCACTTGACTATGTTGCCGGGTACGCAATTTCGAATGATGTCTCCGAACGAGAGTTTCAACTTGAGCGCGGTGGTCAGTGGGACAAAGGTAAGTCTTGTGAGACCTTTAACCCTCTCGGACCATGGATCGTGACTACCGACGAAGTAACTGACCCGCAGAAACTTGCTCTTTGGCTAAAAGTAAACGGCAACGTTGAACAGTCAAGCAACACATCAGACATGATCTTTGAAGTCGCTCATTTGGTTTGGTACGTAAGTCAATTTATGGTTTTGGATCCGGGCGACATGATCAATACTGGTACGCCACAAGGCGTCGGTAGCGGCAAAAAACCACCACGATTTTTAAACCCAAGCGACATTGTCGAACTTGGAATTACAGGGCTTGGCGAACAAAAACTTCATGTTGTGAGCAGCAAGTAATAGGCCACTCAGCCATTTATTCTTATTTTTTATCTGGACCAATCCTTGATCGAGTTGATTTATTCTTGTGTGCCAAATAGGACGTAGATGCAAGTATTTCTGACATGTAAAGCGATGATCGGACAGTGACAGGATTTAGAGGGGTAGCACTAACCAGGTCGCCATTGCTTGTAATTCAACATTGAGCGCATCGTTAATCGTTGTGCGCTTAACTCCCTTTTCGGTGTGCACGCTGTGCACCAGCAATTTGGAGTTTGCGCGGTCGGCCTTCAAGTCAACCCTGCCTACCATTTGGCCATTCATCATGAACGGCAACACGTAGTAGCCGAACTTGCGCTTTTCTTTTGGCGTGTAGATCTCGATGCGGTAATGAAAATCAAATAACCGCTCGTTGCGTGGTCGGCACCAGACGAGTGAATCAAACGGTGAAAGTA
>ERZ889078.1516-NODE-1516-length-18207-cov-18.207305_pt1 | contig 18207 bp, 17 predicted proteins | sample MGYA00521266_ERZ889078 | MGnify/ENA primary metagenome ERZ889078 (study PRJEB32303, sample SAMEA104408618) | aquatic metagenome | biome: Brackish water; feature: Pelagic; material: water | place: Baltic Sea | collected 2014-06-16T06:34:00 | depth 76,534 m ...
GGTAAACTATATGAACTAATAACCCCTAAGAAAATAATATAGATTGTATTTAGAAAATTTTTTTTAAGCAAGTTTTCCACTTTTAATTTTAACAAATTTATAAATTTTTTCTTCTTCTTGATTCATTTTTTTAAAATCTTTTAATTTTATATGATCATGACCCAACAAATGAAGATACCCATGAATAAATATTTTTGTAACTTTATTTTTAAAATCTAGATTACTTAAACTTTTTGGTTTATTCATAAATTCGTAACTAATTACTATATCGCCAAGATAAGTATTTTTTTTTAGATTAAGTTTTTTTTCGAAAGGAAAAGACAAAACATCAGTTGGTTTATTTTTATTTCTAAACCTTTTGTTAAGTTTTTTAATATTTTTATTGTCAGATAGAAGAATGCTTAAATTTATTTTTTTCCCAATAAATCTATATTTTTTAGGAAAAAGTTTAACTAACGTATTAAAAAAAACATCTTTATTTTTGATTTTTTTACTCCAAAGATTATTCTCTGAGACCACATCAATACTAATCATTTTCTTGATCTGAATAGGCCTTAACAATCTTAGAGACCAAGGGGTGTCTCACTACATCAGAATGATCAAAATCGACTACAGATATTTCTTTTAGATGTCCTAGTAATTTTTTAGATCTATTTAATCCAGACATGTTTTTGTGTGGTAAATCTATCTGGGAGGGATCTCCATTTATGACAATTTTAGAATTTTCTCCAATACGCGTTAAAAACATCTTAATTTGTGTGTCCGTTGCATTTTGAGCTTCATCTAGAATGGCAAAAGAGTTTTTCAATGTTCTTCCCCTCATGAATGCTAGTGGTGCTATTTCGATATCTCCAATTTCTATCATCCTTTGTATCTTTTCAAAGTCAAAAAGATCGTAAAGCGAATCATATAAAGGTCTTAAGTATGGGTCTACTTTTTCTTTCATATCTCCAGGTAAAAAACCCAGTTTTTCTCCAGCTTCAACTGCGGGTCTTGATAAAATAATTCTCTCAATCTTTTTATCTAATAGCATAGTTAAGCCTACTGCTACTGCCAGGAATGTTTTTCCTGTTCCTGCTGGTCCTGCTGATATGATAATATCACTCTGTCTTAAAGCTCTAACATACTCTTTTTGTTTTTCTGATCTTGGAATAACTGATTTTTTAGGTGTTTTAATTATATCTGAAACATTTTGATTTTTTACTTTTTCTTCAATCATAAATTTGTCTATGGATGAAATGATATCTTTTTTTTCAATACTTCCATTATTAATAAATTGATTTGCTAAAAACTGAATAGCATTTTTGGTTATTTCATTTTGCTCTGGCGTTGATTTTATTATAATAGAATTTCCTCTTGAATATAAACTTGAGTTGGTAATTTTTTCTAATTCTTTTAAATTTTCATTAAATTCACCAACCACACCCATTAATAAATCATTATCATGAAACATAACACTTAAAGAATTATTGTCTGAATATACAAATTTCAACGTTGAATTAATTTTTTTTAAATTTGTATTGCTCAATTTTATGCTACCTTTTTTTTAAAACTCTCTTTTAATTTACCAAATAAAGTATTTTGATTACTGCTTGTTATTTGTACCTGCACAATTTTTCCAATGCAATCTATATGGCCATCAAAAATTACTGATGTCATATATTCTGTTCTACCAAATAGTTTAACTCCATCCTTCATCCTATTTTCAACTAAAACATTAAGAATTTTACTTTCTAAAGATTTATTTTTTTCAATTTGATTTTCAAATAGTTTTTTTTGAATAATTTCCAATCTTTCTTTTGATTTTTTTGAATCAACTAACTGGAGCTCTGCTGCTACCGTTCCTGGTCTTGGACTAAAAATAAAAGAATATGAGTTAATAAATCCAACTTTATCAATTAATTTCATAGTTTTTTTAAAATCCTCCTCGTCTTCCTCTGGATAGCCAATAATAAAATCACTGGAAAACTCTATCTTGGGATTAATACTTTTTAAATTCTCATAAACTTCTAAATATTCTTCAATGGTATGTTTTCTATTCATTAATTTTAAAATTTTATTTGATCCACTTTGTACGGGTAAATGAACTAAGGGCATCAATTTTGATGATTTTTTATAAACATTAATTAAATCTTTTGTCATGTCTTTAGGGTGAGAGGTTGTGTATCGAATTCTTTCCAGTTGATCAAAACCATCTAATTCTAATAACAAATCTGCTAATCTAAATTCTGTATTTTCATCTTTAAAGCTATACGCATTAACATTCTGTCCTAATAAAATAATTTCTTTAGCTCCTGCTTCAACTAATTCTTTTGCTTCATTTATAATTTGTTGAAATGGCCGAGAGTATTCTGGTCCACGTGTATATGGGACCACACAAAAATGACAAAACTTATCACAACCTTCCTGAATAGTTAGAAATGATGACACTTTGCTATCTTTATTTTTAATTTTACTTAAATAATTAAATTTAGAAATTGTGTCAAATTCAGTTTCTTCTTTTTTTTTTTTATCTTTCGAGTGTTTTAATATTGCTTCATTAATTTTATGGTAAGATTGTGGACCTATAACAATATCTATATAAGGTTCTCTCTTTAACATCTCTTGATTTTCAGCTTGAGCCACACAGCCTGCCACAATAACAATTGGTTTTTCCTTTGATCTAAAAATTTTTTTTACTCTACCTATTTCATGATAAACTTTTTCTTTTGCCTTATCTCTAATATGGCATGTATTTAAAAGATAACAGGTTGCATCTTCATATTTATCTGTTTTCTCAAAACCAATTTCTTTAACTATATCAAATATACGATTAGAATCATATTCGTTCATTTGGCAGCCAAAAGTTTTAATAAAAATTTTTTTTAACATTTCGTTAGTTTTTTTTTTTAACCCCATATAATTCTAATTTATGATCCACAAGTTTGTAACCGTATTTGGCTGCAATTTTTTCTTGAAGTTTTTCAATTTCCTCGTCAACAAACTCTATAATCTCACCAGATTTAACATCTATTAGATGGTCGTGATGACCTTCATTTAATTCTTCGTATCTTGCCTTCCCTCCCTTAAATTCGTGCTTAGCTAAAATTCCAGACTCTTCAAAAAGTTTTACTGTTCTATAAACTGTTGCGATACTAATTTTTGAGTCAATTTTTGAAACCCTATTATAGAGTTCATCTACATCGGGGTGATCATTAGATTCTGACATAACCTTGGCAATAATCTTTCTTTGATCAGTTAGCTTAACACCTTTAGCTAAACATTTTTGTTCAATATTTTGCGACATTCTTAATTTTAACTTAAATAAATAGGATTAATCAAATTCTTTTTAATTTTAAATTGTTCACACAAATTAGGGACGTCTTCATATTTAATTTCATCCAAACCTTCAAAATCGTCAAAACTAAAACAATAATAATCAATTTTTTTGGTCAAAAATAAAGCCTTTATCGTTGCTAATGAGTTCCTAATACCAGCAAAACTACCCGGACCTCTGTTTACGTAAATTGTACTAACTTTATCCAGGGTACTTTTATTCTTATTTAAGAATTCATTAATTAAAATCATTAATTTTTCAAAATTAATTTTACTATTTTCATGACTACAAGTATAAATATTTTTACTAACAATGAGTGTTAAAAAAATTTTATCTCTAGCTGCATCTACAATTAAATTATTCATTATAATAATGTTATTTACATTTAATTGTAAAGCAGAAGAAAATAATATCAAATATTATTCTGATGATATGGGTATACTTTCACTTATGTATCACCGTTTCGATGAAGATAAATATCCCTCAACCAATATTCAAATGAGTATATTCAAAGAACACATTAAAATAATCAAAAATTCTAACTATAAATTTTATGATCCAAAAAATTTAGAGAATGATTTTTCTATAAGTAAAAAAGAGAAAAAAATTCTTATTACTATTGATGATGCATTTACATCATTTTATGAAGTTGCATGGCCTTATTTAAAAAAAGAAAAAATTTCATTTATACTATTTGTATCTACTGAAACTATAGGGAAAAATGGCTATATGACTTGGGAACAAATAAAAGAAGTTGAACAAGAGTCTTTTGCTTATATCGGGAACCATTCTCATTCTCATAATTATTTAGTAGATTTAAATGATAATGATTTTATAGATGATATTAATATTTCTTCTTCCTTTTTTAATGAAAATTTAGGCTACAACCCTATTTTTTTTTCTTACCCCTTTGGCGAATATAGTTCTGCAATAAAAAAATATGTTTCTAAAAATTTTAATTATGCTTTTGGACAACACTCTGGTGTAATTGATATCAATAAAGATCGTTTTGAACTTCCAAGATTTCCAATTAATGAAAAATATGGTGATTTAAATAGATTTAAATTTTTAATTAATCTTTACCCACTCCAATATAAAAATTTATATCCCGAAGAGAAGTATGTAACAGATAATAATCCTCCCAAACTCTATGTTGAGTTTTTTGAAGAACAAAAAAATATAAATAATATTAATTGTTTTTCAGATGAAGGCAACGAATGGGGGCAATCGAATATTAGTTTTAATCAAAATAAACTAGATATAAATTTTAGAGAAAAATTTACTTTTAGAAGAGGAAGGGTTAACTGCTCTCTTAATGATGGTGGAATATGGAGATGGTTTGGTGTTCAGTTTTCAATAAAACAAAATTAAATTAAACTTTCAAGTTCAATACTTGAGGGCAATAACTTGGCATCATCAAAATCTATTAAATTATTTTGTCTAATTATTTGTTGTAAAATTTTAACATATTCTTTTCCTGTTTCTGCATACTCATCGAGATGTTCTGAAAGAATCATGCTATCTAGTTTTTGACCATTGTCTCTCAACTCAGCTCTAGCACTTCTAAAACCCTTGTAAGTCGAGTGAGTATTTAGATTTCTTTGATACGCTTTTACAGAGGCTTGCAATATATTAAACTTCATGACTGTATGGGTGCTATCATCATCAGCTTCAGAGGGCTTTATTCCCTCACCAGACCAAGTCCACTGACCAAATAATGCATTTCCTTCTTGTGCAAATCTTGATGTTCCCCAGCCCGTTTCCTTTGCTGCTTGAGCAATTGCCATAGAGACCGGCACTTCATCCATTCTAATTTTTAAAGTAGATAAATCTTTATTTACTACCCCGTATTGCTTAAATTTTGAGTTTAACCAAACCTGTTCAGCTTTGGTGTTTTTGCTTTTATTTAAAATTCTAAAAAGTTTATTTCGATCTGATTTGATATTATTATTTTCTGCAATCACTAGGGGTAAGATAATTTGGATAAAAAGATCTTTTCTTTTTTTGGCATTTTCTATTTTTGTTATCTCGGCTGGCAATAATGTTAAAGAAATTGGTTTAACTAATTTATTTTTTCTTACATCTTCTAAATTATAATCTGTTGATTTAAATAGTTCTTCTATTGTAGCTGCACTCAATCTCACGCTATCTTTTGGTTGCTCATCAAATGTGAACACATCTTCAAATAAAAATTTTTTATCTAAACCATCGTCTAATTTTGGGTCTTGATTTTCCAATAATTTTTGGAAATTATTTTTTGAAATATTTTCATAATTTTTAGAAAATATCATCTTCTCTTTTGTAAGATTGATAGCTAATGGCGTAATAAAAAAAATTGAGATTATGATCAGGCAAGATAAAAATGTTTTTGATAAGACATCAAAGCCAATAACTTCTTTTTTAGATATTTTTTTGCTTACTATAAAGCCTCTTTTTTTTAGATTTTTTTTTATTTCTAAAATAGAAAGTTGAATTTTTTTCATAGTTATACCGCTACTACTTCTTTTACTTCAGGAAGATAATGACACAAAAGATTTTGGACACCTTGTTTAAGTGTCATGGTTGAACTTGGACATCCAGAACAACTTCCTTGTAATTCTACTTTAACAATTCCATCTTTAAATTCTTTGAATTTAATATCACCACCATCCTTAGCAACGGCTGGTCTAATTTTTGTTTCTAAAATACTTATAATCTGTTTTTCGATCTCACTATGTTCTTCTTTTTTTTCACCAAATAATTCATTCGCAATTACGAATTCTTTCCCTGTTGAATAGAAATCATTAATTAAAGAAATAGCTATGTGTTTAATATCTTCCCAACTAGTCTCTTCTTTTTTATTAATTGATAAGAAATCTTCACCTAAAAATATTCCTGTCACACCATTAACTGATAGGAGATTTCTCACTAACTCATTATCAATTTCCTCTTTTTTTGTAACCTCAAAAGATCCATTATTAGATACTCTTTTTCCAGGTAAGAACTTTAGTGAATTCGGGTTTGGTGTTACTTCAGTTTGGATGAACATCCTTTTATATATAATGATAAATAATGAAATTTAAACTAATTAATATATTTTGTTTAAAAACCAACCAATTCTTTAATTTCCTTAATTTTTTTTGAAGCAATTATATCTGCTTTAATAGAGCCTTCTAATAAAATTGTATCTAAATATTTTTCGTCATTTAATAATTCTTTTATTTTTCTTGAAATTGGTTCAATTTTTTCAATTAAGACTTCTGATAATTTGTCTTTAAATTCTGCAAAATTTTTTCCATTAAATTCGCTTATTGAATTTTCTAAACTTTGATTTTTTAAACTTGAATAAATACCCAGTAAATTTTCTGCCTCAGGCCTTTCACCTAGATCCTTAATTTCTTTTGGTAATGGTAATGGATCTGTTTTTGCTTTTTTAATTTTGTTTATTATTTCATCTTTGTTATCTGTAAGATTAATTCTACTAAGGTCTGAAGGATCTGATTTACTCATTTTCTTCATTCCATCTTTTAAGCTCATTATTCTAGAAAATTCTTTTTGTATTAATGGTTCTGGTACTTTTAAAAAGTCAGGCGCATTAAAATCATTATTAAATTTTTGCGCAATGTCTCTGCAGAGTTCTAGGTGTTGTTTTTGATCATCACCAACTGGAACATGTGTTGCATCATAGAGTAAAATATCTGCAGCCATCAAAACAGGGTATGAATAAAGACCAATACTCGCTTTTTCTTTATCTTTTCCAGCTTTTTCTTTAAATTGAGTCATTCTATTAAGCCAACCAATTCTTGAAACACAACTTAAAATCCAAGCAGCCTCAGAATGTGCTGGAACCATTGATTGATTAAAAATTACGCTATTAACAGGATCTATTCCGCTTGCAATAAATGTGGCAGCTGTTTCTCTTATGTTTTTTTTTAATTCTTTTGGATCTTGCTTTACTGTAATTGCGTGAAGATCCACAACACAAAAGATACACTGATTTTCTTTATCATTTTGAAGCTCTACAAAATTTTTAATCGCTCCAAGATAATTTCCCAAATGAAGATTGCCTGTTGGTTGAACACCGGAAAAGATTTTTTTACTCATATTAATAGTTTAGATTAATATCACTTTTTTTAAAAGCTTTGATTAAAATTGCAATTAAAAGATAGAATACTAGTCCCATTACAACTGCACCAATTAAATAAATTGCTTTCAAATTTTCTAAATACACTAACTTATCGTTAAAAAAATAAATTACATAATTAAAAAAGATACCCATTAAAATAGTAGAAGTTAAAATTTTAATAAATCTATCAATAAAAACTAGATTAAAGTTAAATAAATTTTCTTTTTTCAAAAAAATAAATAAAAAGATAGCATTGAACCAGGATGATATTGTGGTTGCTATCGGTATGATTATAAAACCTATTTCTCTAAAAAAAATAATACTAATAAATATATTTAATAGGATTGAAGTTAGAGAAATATAAAAAGGTAATTTTGTATTATGTCGTGCGAAAAAAAAGGCAGAAAAAACTTTAATTAATGAAAATGCTGGCAAACCAATAGCAAAATAAAATAAAGCTTTTGCTGAGTTTTTAACACTTAACTCATCAAAAGAACCATACCCAAATAATGAAGATATAATTTCCTCTGAAGCAATCAGTAATGCCATTGCAGCAGGTATACTTAAAAATAAACTTAATTCTAAGGCTTTGTTCTGAATTAAATTTATTTTTTCTTTATTCTGTTTTTGAACATATTTAGATAGTTGAGGTAAAATAACTGTACCAATTGCAATTCCAGCAATAGCCAGGTTTATTTGATAAACTCTATCAGCATAATAAAGATAAGAAACTGCACTGGTTTGAAACGATGCAATAATCGTTCCAATTAGAATATTTATTTGAGTAACTCCTGATGAAAAAATACTTGGCAGTAATTTTTTAAAGAAAGTTTTGACTTTATTGTCAATTTTAATAGAAAAATTAATATTAGGAGAAAAATATTTTTTTACATAAAAATATAAAAAAACAAGCTGCAGTATACCGGCTCCCGTTACTGCATATGCTAGGTAATATACCAACTGATCATTTAAAATTTTTCCAAACAACAAGACGCCAATTAAAAGGATGTTCAAAATAATAGGGGCTGCTGACGCAATGGCAAATTTATTATGTGAATTTAAAATGGCTGAAAAAAAAGATGCCAAACTAATAAACATAAGAAAAGGAAATGTAATCCTTGTTAGGGTTACGGCTAATTCCATTTTTTGATAATCCCCTTCAAAACCTGGTGCTATTAAAAAAACAAATAATGGCATTAAAATTTCAATAATAAGAACTAAAAAAAATAACCCTAGAATTAATAAATTAAAAATACTGCTTGCAAAATCTTGAGATTTTTTTTTATTATTTAATACAGATGAGTAACTTGGGACAAATGCGGCATTAAAAGTTCCTTCTGAAAATAATCTTCTAAAAGTATTAGGAATTCTAAATGCAACAAAGAAAGCATCTGCCAAAAATCCTGTTCCAAGAAAAATTGCAATTAAAATATCTCTTAAATAGCCTAATAATCTACTAATTAATGTAAAAAAGCTAAACGTGCCTGTTGACTTGAGAAGGTTCATAAATCATATTAGTCTTAAATTTGCTCCATTTGTATATCTAATTAACATAAATGAAAAAAACTAAAATAGACCATTACACAGATAAAGAAGCTTTAGAATTCCATAGTTTAAATAAGCCTGGAAAAATTGAGATAAACTCTTCAAAACCAATGACTACCAAGAGAGATCTTGCATTGGCTTATTCTCCGGGTGTTGCTGTTCCTGTTCGAGCTATTGCTGACAATCCAGAGGCCGCCTATGACTACACCTCAAAAGGAAATTTAGTTGCAGTGATTAGTAATGGTTCAGCTATTTTGGGAATGGGTAACTTGGGAGCATTAGCTTCTAAGCCCGTGATGGAAGGTAAGGCAGTTTTATTTAAAAGGTTTGCCGACATAGATTCGATAGATTTAGAAATAGATAGCCAAGATCCTAATGAAATTATAAATAGTATTAAAAATTTTGCATGTAGCTTTGGAGGAATTAATTTAGAAGATATAGCAGCTCCTGATTGTTTTATTATTGAAGAAAAATTAAAAGAAATTTTGGACATTCCTGTTTTTCATGATGATCAACACGGGACAGCAATAATAACTACAGCAGCATTAATTAATGCTTTAGATATAAGTGGCAAATCAATAAAGGATATTAAAGTTGTTGTTAATGGAGCTGGAGCTTCTGCGGTTGCTTGTACAAATTTATTTAAGAATAGCGGCGTTCCCAACGAAAACGTAACCATGCTAGATCGTAAAGGGGTTGTCTATAGAGGCAGAACAGAAGGAATGGACCAGTGGAAATCAGCTCACGCAATTGAAACTAAAAATAGAACATTAGAAGAAGCAATTAATGGAGCAGATGTTTTTTTAGGACTATCAGCAAAAGGAGCTTTAAAAAAAGAATGGGTAAAAACAATGGCAAAGAACCCAATAATTTTTGCCTGTGCTAATCCAGATCCAGAAATAACTCCTGAAGAAATTATGGAAGTTAGAGATGACGCTATTATTGCAACTGGAAGATCAGATTACCCCAATCAAGTAAATAATTTAATTGGTTTTCCTTATATTTTTAGGGGAGCTTTAGATGTTAGGGCTACAACAATTAATGAGGAAATGAAGGTTGCAGCAGCAAACGCAATTGCAAAATTAGCACGAGAAGATGTGCCAGATGAAGTAGTTGCAGCAATGGGAGGGGATCGCCCTAAATATGGAAGAGATTATATAATTCCATCTACTTTTGATCCAAGATTAATTAGTGTAATTCCTGTGGCTGTTGCAAAAGCTGCGATGGATAGCGGTGTTGCTAGAAAACCCATAAAAGATTTTGAAGCCTATAAAGATCAGCTTAAACAAAGACTTGATCCCTCTGTAACTATTATGCAAGGTATTAATTCTCATATTAAAAAAAATCAAAAGAAAATTGTTTTTGCAGATGGTGAAGATGAAAATACTCTTAAAGCTGCAATTGCATTTAAAAATTCTAAATTAGGAATACCTATTTTAGTAGGTAAAAAAGAGAAGATAAAAGAAAGAATAAAAGAAATTGGTTATAATGAAAATTTTGATATCGAAATAATAAATTCCGAAGATAGTGAGAAAAGAAAAAAGTATGTAAATTTTTTATTTGAGAAACTACAAAGAGATAAAGGTTTTTTAGAAAGGGACTGCGATAGACTGGTTAGAAACGATAGGGTTGTGTGGGCATCTTGTATGGTAGCTTGTGGTGATGCAGATGGTGCAGTTACTGGAAATACCAGAAGATTTGGAGCCTCTTTAGATAAAGTTATGCAAGTAATAGACGCTAGGCCAGGTGAAATTATGTTTGGACTAAACATGGTTGTTGCAAAAGGAAAAACTATTTTTGTTGGAGATACTAGTGTTAATGAATACCCAAGCTCAGAAGAGTTAGCAGAAATTGCTATATCAGCTGCAAGGGTAGTAAAGCTATTTGGCTTTGTTCCGAAGGTTGCTTTTGTTTCTCATTCTACTTTTGGACAACCTCTTACAAGTAGAACCAAACATATAAAAAAAGCTGTTGAAATTTTAAAAAGTAAAAATGTCGATTTTGATTTTGATGGGGATATGCAGCCAGATGTTGCTCTGAATTCAGAATACAAAGAACTTTATCCCTTTTCAAGTATTGTTGGAAATGCAAATATTTTAATAATGCCAGGACAGCACAGTGCGGCTATTTCATATAAAATGATGAAGAGCTTGGGTGATACAAAGGTTATTGGACCCCTACTAATTGGCTTAGGTCAGCCTATTGAAATAGCTCCTTTAAGATCCTCTACTTCTGAGATTATAAATTTAGCCTCTGTTGCTGCTTACTCTGCAGATGTAATTGATTATAAAAAAAATTAGTTCTTTTGAATTCTTAAATCTTCAACCAAAACTATACTTGCTATAACGTCCTTAACATCAAGTATCTCTTTTGCTTCATTTATTACTTCTTTTTTTTCTTCTTCTGTTAAAGAAATTCCATAAATAAATATTTTTTTCTTATAAGTATCTATTTGGTAATTCGTTGAATTAATTTTCTTGTTAAAAATTAAAGCTGTACGTAATTGGGAGGTTATTAATAAATCTTTTGCCGATTGCTGAAAGTTAAAATCTTCTTTTAATTTAATATCATTTTTAACCGATCTAACTCCCTTAGTTTCCCAAGCTAATTTAGTAATTTGGAGTTTTTCTTCTGGATCATCCACTTTACCAGTTAAAAAAATTCTTCCGTCTAAAACTTTTGTATTTACGGATATCAAATAACTTTTGTCTCTTAATGCTAATCTTGCTGCCAGATTTTTTTGCATAACTGAATCGTCTATTTGCGTGCCTAGGGATCTTGGGTCTAGTGCAACACTAACCCCCGTTCCAAAAATACCCTTTGAGCTTATACCCACACATCCTGTAAAAATTAGAAGGATTAAGCTTATTAAAATAATTCTATTTTTCATTTTTTAATTTTAAACAATAGTTATAAATTTCTTTTTTTGGCACATTAGAGTTTTGACTAATTAAATCCGTTATATCTTTAATGCTTAATTTTTTAATCATTTTTTGAATATTTTTTTTATCAGATTCTTTTAAAGTTATCGAAGAGTTTCTTTCCTTTGTCTTTTCAGAAATCACAATTGTTAGCTCTCCTTTTGGATCTGACTTAAAGGGTTCAAGCTTATCAATATCAGTTCTGGTAAATTCCTCGTAAAACTTGGTCATTTCTCTACATATTAAAATTTTTCTGTCGGCAAAGTATTGTTTTATATCTTTTACCGACCTATTAAATTTTCTTGGTGAAATAAAAAAAACAATACAACCATCTAGATTTCTCAATTTTTCGAAATCTTCTTTCAATTTATTATTTTTTTCAGGAAAAAATCCATAGAAATAATATTTTTCACTAAAGCCACTTATGGATACAGCCGATGAAACTGCAGAAGCGCCTGGTATTGGATAAATATCAATTTTATTAATTAAACACTCATTAATTAATATTGCTCCTGGATCTGAGACAGAAGGTGTTCCCGCATCAGAAATCAAAGAAACAATGCAATCTGACTTTAAAATTTCAATGATCTTAGATAGATTTTTTTTTTCGTTAAATTTATGATTTGAAATAAGCTTAGACTTGATTTCATAACGATCTAACAAATTTTTTGAAGTTCGTGTGTCTTCACACAGTATATAATCTGATTTTTTTAGCACCTCTAAGGCTCTTAGGGTAATATCGCTTAAATTTCCAATTGGTGTGGAAACTATATAAAGGCCACTTTTAACTTTATTATTTATATTGTCAGTATGTAGAATCATTAAATTATAAACGTTATAATAATAGCATTAAAATGAAAAAAATTATTAAAATTATATTACTTTTAACATTAACCTTCTCAATCAATATTGGGAATGTCAAAGCAAACGAAAAAATTAGAATTGGCTTGCTTGTCCCATTAACAGGTGAAAATTCTGAAATTGGCGATTCTATAATTAAATCCGTAAGACTTGCTATTAATAAAATTAATAACCCATCAATTGAAATCATTCCTAAAGATACAAGATCAAATCCTGAGATAACTTTGGAGGCTGCTAAAGAATTAGCTAACGCAGGAGTAAAAATAATAATTGGCCCCGTATTTAATGAAAGTTTAATTTACCTTGATAAACTAAATGAAATAACTTTTTTAGCTCTAACAAATAAAAATAATAATTTTTCAAAAAATATTATTAATGCAGGAATAAACGCAACTTCCCAATTAAATGCTATCGATAAATTTATAAAATTAAATAAAATTGAAAAAACTATTTTTTTAACTCCAGATGTGAGTTTTAAAAATGAAATTAAAGAAGCCATATCCAATTCGAAGATCAAAATATTAGAAAATTATATTTATGATACTGATCCTACTAAACTTACACAACAAATTGAAAAAATTACACGTTATGAAGTTAGAAAACAAAATCTAGAAGATGAAATAGTAAGATTGGAAAAATCTGACCAAACTAATAAAGAGGGCTTAATTGAGGGATTAAAAAAAAGGGATACGCTTGGAAGTGTTAATTTTGATTCAGTAGTAATTTCAGATTTTGATGAAAGTTTAAAAAGTGTGACAACCTCTTTATTATATACCGATGTATCTCCTAAGGAAAAATATTTCATAACTCTCAACCAGTGGTTTGACGAATCTCTTCTTAAAGAAACAAGTACGCAGCCCCTTTATTTTCCGTCTGCAAATAAAAGTAATTATGATGAATTTTCATCTGAGTATTATGAAAAATATAATCAATACCCAAATCAACTATCTTTTTTAAGCTATGATTTAGTTGGACTTGTTTATTATTTAATACTTCAAAATAATTCTATTATTGATAAAAATATGTTTTCTAAAAAAACGCTATTCAAAGGTAAGGTTGGAATCTTTGAAATTAAAGATAATAAAATAAACCATATTTTGAACTTTTATAAAGTTGAAGATGAAGAGTTTAAAAAAGTTTTTTAATTTTTTTAAAAGCCTTAAACCTGTGATCTATTTTATATTTTTCAGATGCTTTCATTTCACCAAAAGTAATTTTTTTTCCTTTGGGTATAAAAATTGGGTCATATCCAAATCCATTTTTACCTTTCATAACAGGTGAGATTGAGCCTTCAATTTTACCAACTGAACTTATTAGTTTTTTATTTGAATTATAAACAGTTAATGCACAAACGAACCTGGCTTTAATTTTTTTTTGTTTCCAGTTTTTATCTTTTTTATCTAATTCTTTAAAAACTCTATTCATGGCCTTTTTAAAATCACCTTTTTTTCCTCCCCATCTTGCTGAATAAATTCCCGGTTCTCCATTTAAAAAATCTACCTCTAAACCGGAGTCATCTGACAAACTTGTTATTTTGGATTTTTTTGAAAAATACCTTGCCTTAATTAAAGAGTTTTCTTCAAATGTTTTTCCATTTTCGGGTGGACTTTTAATTTTAAAATCTAAAGGAGAATATATTTCAAGGTTATTAGGCAATAAATCCTTGATTTCCTTAAGTTTTCCCTTGTTATTTGTTCCTACCAATAGTTTTGTAATTTTTCTCTTTAGCATCTAGCAATTTTTAAATTTCATACCATATAAGTCCCTATGGAAAAAGAGCAAAACACTAATTCTGAAAATCAAGATAAAGAAGCTGAAGAAATTAAAACAGAAGAACAAAATAATGAAACTCAGCCAGATGATACTTCTGAAAATAAAGAAGAAATAAAAGAACTTACTCCTGAGGAAAAGATTAAGGAACTAGAAGACAAGGTTGTTAGAGCTCTTGCAGAAATGGAAAACCAAAGAAGAAGGTTTGAAAAAGAAAAAGATGATGCCTTTGATTATGGTGGTTTTTCTTTTGCCAAAGAAGCTCTAAATTTGATTGACAACCTAGAGAGATCAAGACAAATTCTAGAAAGTGATGAGATATTAAAAGATACCGAGGCGCTTAAAAAAACCTTAGAACATTTTGAAATTATAAGTAAAGACATGGTCTCAATTTTTTCAAAGAATGGAATTACTCCTATAGTTTCTGTTGGAAAAAAATTAGATCCAAATAAACATCAGGCTATGATGGAAATTGATGATGATCAAAAGGAGCCCGGCACAATCGTTCAAGAAATTCAAAAAGGATTTATGATGAAAGATAGACTTTTGCGGCCAGCACTAGTTAGTGTATCCAAAAAAACAAAAATAGAAAAAGAAGAAAAAAACGAGGAAAATAAAGAGAATTCAGATAATTAATAATATTTGTCAGAACTTGAAGATTAAAAATTAACACTTATATGAAGGATAGGATTTAAATTATGAGCAAAATTATAGGAATAGATTTAGGAACAACAAATTCATGTGTTTCTATCATGGAAGGTAGCCAACCAAAAGTTTTGGAAAATGCCGAAGGCGCAAGAACAACTCCTTCTGTTGTTGCATTCACTGAAGATGGAGAAAAGCTAGTAGGTCAACCAGCAAAAAGGCAAGCTGTAACTAATCCTGAAAATACTATATTTGCAGTTAAGAGATTAATTGGAAGAAATTTTGAAGACCCTACTGTAAAAAAAGATATCTCAGCAGCTCCCTTTAAAATTGTTAATTCAGAAAAAGGTGATGCATGGATTGAAGCTAGAGGAGAAAAATATTCTCCATCTCAAATTTCTGCTTTCATACTTCAAAAGATGAAAGAAACTGCTGAAAAATATTTAGGTCAAGAAGTAACTCAAGCTGTTATTACGGTTCCAGCATATTTTAATGATGCTCAAAGACAAGCAACAAAAGATGCGGGTAAGATCGCAGGTCTTGAGGTTTTAAGAATTATTAATGAACCAACTGCTGCCTCCCTAGCTTATGGTTTGGATAAAAAACAAAACAAAATAATTGCTGTTTATGATTTAGGAGGTGGAACTTTTGACGTTTCTATTCTTGAATTGGGTGATGGCGTATTTGAAGTTAAATCTACAAATGGTGATACATTTTTAGGTGGAGAAGATTTTGACAATACTATAGTTGACTACCTAATTGGTGAATTCAAAAAAGATACTGGTATTGATTTAAAGACAGATAAATTAGCCCTTCAAAGACTAAAGGAAGCTGCTGAAAAAGCAAAAATTGAATTATCTTCTGCAGAACAAACAGATGTTAATTTACCATTTATAACTGCAGATAAAACAGGACCAAAACATATCAACTTAAAGATGACTAGAGCAAAATTAGAAGCTTTAGTTGAAGATTTAATTTTAAAAACTTTACCTCCATGTAAAACTGCCCTTAAAGATGCGGGCCTTACAGCAAACGAAATTGATGAAGTTGTAATGGTTGGTGGAATGACAAGAATGCCAAAAGTTTTAGCCGAAGTTAAAAGCTTTTTTGGTAAAGAGCCAAACAAAAGTGTAAATCCTGATGAGGTTGTTGCAATGGGTGCTGCAATTCAAGCTGGGGTTCTTCAGGGCGATGTTAAAGATGTTCTTCTTTTAGATGTAACTCCTTTATCACTTGGAATTGAAACACTGGGTGGCGTATCTACAAAATTAATTGAAAAAAATACAACAATACCAACTAAAAAAAGCCAAGTATTTTCTACAGCAGATGATAATCAGCCCGCAGTATCAATAAGAGTACTTCAAGGTGAAAGAGAGATGGCTTCTGATAATAAAATGTTAGGAAATTTTGAATTGGTAGGTATTGCACCAGCAGCAAGAGGTGTTCCTCAAATCGAAGTAACTTTTGATATTGATGCTAATGGAATTGTTAGTGTTTCTGCAAAAGATAAAGGAACTGGTAAAGAACAAAAAATTCAAATCCAAGCTTCGGGTGGCTTAAGTGATGAAGAGATTGAAAAAATGGTCAAGGATGCTGAGGCAAACAAGGAAGAGGATAAAAAGAAGAGAGAATCTGTAGATGTTAGAAATCAAGCAGACACCCTTTTACACTCTACTGAAAAAAATCTAAAAGAACACGGCGCTAAGGTTTCTGATGCAGATAAAAAAGCAATTGAAGATGCTTCCTCTGACTTGAAAGAAGCTATCAAAGGAACTGATACTGAGGATATTAAGAAAAAAACTGAAACTTTAGTTCAGGCCTCAATGAAATTAGGCGAAGCAATTTACAAGTCTCAAGAAAAAAAAGAAGGCTCATCTAAAGAAGGTGATAAAAATGATGAAGGAAAAAAAGACGATAATGTAGTTGATGCTGACTTTGAAGAAGTTAAAGAAGAAAGCAAAGAGGGCAAAGAAGAAGATAAAGAAAAAAGCGCCTAAGTCTTACAACAACAATCATCTTAAAGTAACTTATGGCTAAAAGAGATTTTTATGACGTCTTGGGTGTTAGTAAAAGTGCGAGCCCAGAAGAATTAAAATCAGCCTACAGAAAGTTAGCAGTAAAATATCACCCAGATAAAAATCCCGGCGACAAAGCTTCTGAAGATAAATTTAAGGAAGCCGGTGAGGCGTATGGTATTCTTTCAAATAAAGAAAAAAAACAAAACTATGATAACTTTGGCCATGCTGCCTTTGAGGGCGGAGGCGGAGGAAGACAAGGCGGAGGCTTTGGTGGTGCTGATTTTTCAGATATTTTTGAAGATTTTTTTGGTGATTTTGGAGGTGGTGGAAGCTCAAGAGGAAGAAAAAATACTAGTAATAGAGGTGCCGATTTAAGATATGATTTATCAATTACTCTTAAAGAAGCTTATGAGGGTAAAAAACAAGATATTAAATTTTCAACTACTGAAAAATGTAACACTTGCAAAGGTAATGGATCTAAGCCTGGTTACTCTCCTGATAGATGCTCAGTTTGTGGCGGAAACGGTAAAGTAAGATCAAACCAAGGTTTTTTTACTGTACAGCAGACTTGTCCTCAATGTGCGGGCTCTGGAGAAGAAATTACCAATCCATGTAATGATTGTAATGGCCAAGGTAATAAACAAGCTTCAAAAAAAATATCTGTAACAATACCAAAAGGTGTGGATGATGGAACGCGAATAAGATTAGCTGGCAAGGGAGAAGCTGGCACCAAAGGTGGTGCGAGTGGTGACTTATATTTATTTGTAAATGTTCACACTCATGACTTATTTAAACGATCTGATGAAAATCTATTTTTTGAATTTCCAATATCTTTTGCAGATGCAGCTTTAGGTACCACGATCGAAATACCAACAATTGATGGTGGAAAAGCAAAAATAAAAATACCAGATGGAACTCAAAATGGTAAACAATTTAGATTAAAAGGAAAAGGAATGCCTTATATGCGTGGTAGTGGAAATGGTGATCTTTATGTCCAAGTAAATACTGAAGTTCCTGTCTCACTAA
>ERZ889078.1517-NODE-1517-length-18200-cov-7.652521_pt1 | contig 18200 bp, 20 predicted proteins | sample MGYA00521266_ERZ889078 | MGnify/ENA primary metagenome ERZ889078 (study PRJEB32303, sample SAMEA104408618) | aquatic metagenome | biome: Brackish water; feature: Pelagic; material: water | place: Baltic Sea | collected 2014-06-16T06:34:00 | depth 76,534 m ...
GACTTGACATCGACTTGACTTCGCAGCCGGCGGCCCCTTTTGAGGTATAAGCTAGCCGTGCTGCGCCGCAGCAACCATATTTCCGAGCGCCAGAGTCATCAATGACTGGGCATTAAAAAACCGAGGTTGACCCGGATGGTAACGGTAGTCCCAAAGTCTTGAAACCGCCGTTCTGTCGCTTACTTCGACAGATAGTTCATACCTTCTTCAATGCCACGAATCGTCAAAGGGAACATCTGGTCATCAACCAGTTTCTTGGTCAAAGCCACTGAATTTGAATATTCCCAGGTGTCCGCTGGCGTCGGGTTAATCCAGATCAGCTTCTCGAAGGTATCGAGCATCCGTTGAATCCAGATAGCACCGGCTTCCTCGTTCCAATGCTCAACACTACCGCCTGCATGCGTAATCTCGTAGGGGGCCATGGTGGCGTCACCAACAAAGATGACCTTATAGTCGTGAGAATACTTGTGCATGATATCAAAGGTATCAAGGCGCTCGTTCATCCGCCGATTATGCTGCTTCCAAACACCGTCGTAGATAAAATTATGGAAGTAGAACGTCTCCAAGTGTTTGAACTCGGCCCTGGCCGCAGAGAACAACTCCTCGCACACCTTAACGTGCGCATCCATCGAGCCACCGTTGTCGAGAAACAACAGCACCTTAACCGTATTGCGGCGTTCAGGACGCATTAAGATGTCGAGCATGCCACCGTTCTTCGCGGTCTTATCGATGGTCCCGTTGATATCGAATTCGTCTTCGGCACCGGTGCGAGCCAGCTTGCGCAGACGCCGCAGGGATATCTTCATGCCACGAGTACCCAGTTCGACGTTATCGTCATAGGTCTTGTAGTCGCGTTTATCCCAGTTGCGCTTACCACGACGTTTTTTGCCCGTGCGGTCATCACCGTCATCGCCCTTACCGTCTCGGCCTTTGCCTTCTTTGTCTTTATCTTTGCCTTCACCGCGCGCAGCATCTTCCACCTGACGCTTGAATTCATCGATGAGTTTTTCCAAACCACCCAGGGATTTGATCTTTTCGAGTTCCTCGGCCGTCAAAGATTTTTCAAACTCGCGACGCAAATACTCATCGGGAATCATCGCCGTCAGCATTCCTGACAGGTCTTCGAGACCCTTGAAGTAAGTGCCGAAAGCGCGATCGAATTTATCGTAGTGGCGCTCGTCTTTGACGAGAGCCATTCGACTCAGGTAATAGAATTCATCAATATCCGCATAAACAAGCCGGGCCTTGAGAATATCCAGCAGGTGCAGCAGTTCTGTGATGGAAACTGGCACCCTGGCATTTTTCAATGCCAGGAAAAAGTTGATCAACATAGTTGCTTAACCTTTCTGTGGGCCACTGCCGCCAGTGTTTTGCTGACGACGGTTCATAAACGCTAATCGCTCAAGTAACTGCACATCCTGCTCATTTTTAACCAACGCGCCGTACAGCGGCGGAATCGCTTTCGAGGTGTCCCGATTACGCAGAATTTCCTCGGGAATATCGTCTGCCATTAACAGCTTCAACCAGTCAATCAGCTCGGAAGTCGACGGCTTCTTCTTTAAGCCTGGCACCTTGCGCACGTCAAAGAAAATCTCCATGGCTTCCTTAACCAGGTCCTGCTTGATTTTGGGGTAATGGACATCAACAATTTCCTGCATGGTGGCGCGATCAGGGAACTGAATGTAGTGGAAGAAACACCGACGCAGAAACGCATCAGGCAATTCCTTTTCGTTGTTACTGGTAATCACGATCACAGGCCGGTGCTTGGCGACGACGGTTTCGCCAGTTTCATAGACGTGAAATTGCATTTTATCAATTTCGAGCAGCAGGTCATTTGGGAACTCAATGTCGGCCTTATCAATTTCATCAATCAGCAGTACACATTTTTTGTCGCTGGTGAAGGCCTCCCAGAGCTTGCCTTTGGCAATGTAGTTATTAATGTCATGGACGCGCTCGTCGCCGAGTTGCGAGTCCCGCAGGCGGGATACGGCATCGTATTCATACAAGCCCTGCTGCGCTTTGGTGGTGGACTTCACGTGCCAGGCAATTAATTCCATGCCCAGCGAGGCAGCAATCTCTTCCGCCAGCATGGTCTTCCCTGTGCCCGGCTCACCCTTGATGAGCAAGGGCCGCTCAAGGATGACGGCAGCATTAACTGCCATCTGCAGTTCGTCGGTGGCGATATACGTCGTAGTGCTGGAAAATTTCATATGATAGTGACCAATTAGTAACCAAGGAAATGATGCGAAGAAAGATTGATTTTCTGACTCATGCGAATCAATTAGGCGTTTCTTATTAACATAACAGCCTCTTACTGTAATTTGGTCGGCGGCACATATCAAGGGGGCCTCTGATTAAGTCTTTATTTTCGCCCAAGCAAGCCTCGGCACGGTTTCGAAAAACGCGACCAGGCTTTAAATCCGCGCATTCTCAAGTTTCCGGCTAACTCGGCAAGTGCCTCGTTGGCCCCGCAAAACAGGCCTTCAATCGGATTTCTCAAGCACCCTGAAGCAGCACAACCACTGAACATTCATAAAATTGATGAGCATTCATGAAAGCCGATGTTACCCAAGGCCGACTGCTCATATAGAGAAAGCTTAAGGCGTCCCTGTTCGACGCCAAAACAATAACCGCAGTGTCAAACCAATCAGCATGGCAAACAGACTGAACAATAACACCAGCCCGCCTTGCAGGCCGCCCTTGGCACCCTCTAGCAGCAGATCCATGATCAGCACGACACTCGCCGGTGCCATAAACTGGTGGGACTCACCGGCATACCAGGGAGTGAAGATCAGCACCACCACGATGCCCCGCGCCAGATCACGCCAGCCACGGTGCCGCAGAAATGATGTCATTTTCCACCAGACAACGCTGCAACCCAAGCCTGCCAGCACGTAGACACACCAAGCGATTAGATATTCGTATTGATGGATGATTTCAGCCATGTCGGATTAACCCTGATCCTTACACTTGATACCCAGGCGGCTTATTGCTCAACCCAGCGAACAATATACTCTTGATGACTATCGGGATGAACACTGCGTTCATCGACGACCTTGCCGGTGACCGCAATGCCGGCTGCCTGAACCGAGGCCTTATCTCCCGACACTAACGGGTGCCAGTCATAGAGATCCTTGCCCTCGGCGATCAACCGATAAGCGCATGTATTCGGTAGCCAAGCAAACTCGTCAACCCGCTCGGGGGTGAGCAGCACACACTCAGGAACATTCACATTACGTTGAGAATAGTCAGAGCATTGGCATTTGTCTTGGTCTAGATAGCGACAGACGATGGACGTGTAATGCACCTCGCCCGTATCCTCATCTTCCAATTTGTGCATGCAGCAGCGCGCGCAGCCATCACATAGAGACTCCCATTCGGGATTGCTCATTTCACTCAAGGTCTTGGTTTGCCAGAATGGCAGGCTCACTTGCTGTTACCAAACTGGTAAAGCAAGGGCGGCAACTGCACGTGGTAGCCATGGGTTTCGAGATTAGCCATGATCACCACCGGATCCTGTTGCGCCATGCGTCGAGTCTCGTGAAGCTTAAAACTCAAGGTCACTGACGGCTCACCAAATTGCGCGAGCAAGTCCTCTGGCACACGGGCCAGGCCTTCCGCTCGATTCACATACACGAACAGGCCAGATTTTTTTGAACTCTTGTAAACGTCACACAGTACCAAGTGGATCTCCCTAGCGCGCCAGCAGCGCGATTAACTCGTCGCCAATCACGGTCTTGCGCCAGCCGCACAGGGCTTCTGGCAATTGATATTGGCCCGAATCCATACCCGAGCGTAAAATCTGCTCTAGATGGCGCCGGCGGGCAAGCATTTCTGGTGCGATATTCACCGACTCGGCAGTCTCCGCCACCTTCAACTTGAGTTGTTTCATGAGACTGTTGCTCACTGGCACACTGTCTACATCGCTAATCACATCGCGCTCGGCGGTGGGGATATCTCGAGCACGGGTCACCAACTGGATCAGCTCGTCACCAAACTGACGCACCTGGCGGGACGACAGCGTCGTATGTGTATGCAGCCCGCCGACATCCAGGAAGTCCAGCTGCGCAACCTCGATCAACGACTTCTCATCAATCACTCGATTTCTGGGGACGTCTAACTCACGGGCCTTAACCTCACGCCAGGCGCATAAGGTCTTCACCAGGTACAGACTCTCCTGATTCAGTTTCGCCATGCCTTTCAGCCGTTGATAGGCGATCTGCGGATCCACGTCCGTTGAGATGCTCGTTGTCATACCGGCGCATTCCTCATGAACCCAAGACAGTTTGCCTTGCGTCTCGAGCGCAACGACCTGCTTACGATAGATATCCAATAGATGAATAACGTCCAGCGCGGCATATTCCAATTGCGATTGGGTCAGGGGCCGCTGCAACCAGTCGGAGCGGGTTTCTTCTTTGCTAATTTGTAGGTCCAGGAAATGTGCGACCAGCTTCTGGTAGCCAATAGAGAAGCTGATACCCAGAGCCGCAGCGGCAACCTGGGAATCAAATAAGGGGCTCGGCAAAGCCTCGAGCACATGATGAAAGACTTCCAGGTCTTCCGAGCAGGCATGAAACACCTTGATCACGGCTTCATCTTCAAGCAGGTCCGCAATGGGACCCAGTTCTGTGACTTCCAGCGGATCAATCAGGTAACAATGGCTGCCGTCGTATATCTGAATCAAGCCAACAATAGGATAATAGGTGTTGAAGCGAGCGAATTCCGTATCAATCGCCACGGCATCGGCCTGGCGAACCAGGTTGATCACTTCTTCCAGCCTTCGGGGGGAGTCTACAATTTCAAAGTCTACAGTCATTAAATCAGTTTTCTTCCTGCTAGGGCATGGGACAATGTACCACCATCAACAAACTCCAGCTCACCGCCAAGCGGTATTCCATGAGCAATTCTTGACACCTTAACATCGAGGGGCTTGAGGCTTTCCGCAATATAATGCGCCGTTGCTTCGCCTTCTACGGTAGATCCAATCGCGAGTATGACCTCAGTCACGCCCGCCTCGCAGCGCTGTACCAACTGCGCCACGCCAATTTCTTCCGGGCCAATGCCGTCTAGTGGCGACAGCGTACCCATCAGGACAAAATAACCGCCCTGATAACCCGCTGTATGCTCTATTGCGATCACATCAGCGGGATTTTCAACGATACAGACCACTGAATGGTCGCGGCGGGGATTGCTGCAAATCTCACAACGGGGCGTTTCGGTAAAATTTCGGCAGACGTCACAATGAACAACCTTGTCCATGGCATCAAGTAGACGACCAGACAGATGCCGACCACCAACACGATCATGCTCCAGCAGGTGCAACACCATGCGCTGGGCCGTCTTGGGGCCAACGCCCGGCAAGCAACGCAGGGCGTCAGCTAGTTGTTCAATGACAGGAATTTGGTTCATCCCACTCTCTCACACTTATTCATTAACTAACTCAGTCTTGTTGAAATTGTGTCAATCACCCAACAGCACACTCTGATTCACAGGCTGCTGTGCTTAGCCTAATTAACGCGCGGCACTGCGGTCTAAATGCACTTGGATAGAAGTGCTCATTAAAAGTGCTTAATCAAGAGTCGCCATTTAAAACCGAATCAGCAACCCGACCTTAAAAAGGAAGTTTAAATCCCGCTGGCAATGACATACCCCCGGTCAAGGCTGACATCTTGTCCTTCTGGTTATTTTCAACTCGTCGCACTGCGTCATTGACGGCGGCGGCGAGCAAATCTTCCAAAATTTCTTTATCTTCGGTCAACAGGCTGGGGTCGATCTGGACGCGTTTGACATCATGCCGGCCGGTCATGACAACTTTCACCATGCCAGCGCCCGACTCACCGGTGACCTCGGCCTTCGCCAATTGCGCTTGAATATCCTGCACTTTTTCCTGCATTTGCTGGGCTTGTTTCATCAAGCCATCCAGCCCGCCTTTCATGGTCATACTAGTCTCCTGACTGGTTTCGCGGCATGATCGTCTCGCGGTCCAGTGTACCATCAAAATTATCAATCAACTGTTTGAGCTTTGCATCACTGTCGATGGCGACGACCGCCATGGCCAGACGCTCATCACGCTGGCGCTGTGCAACCTCCGCGGGAGTCTCGCCAACCGTCTCACCGACAGTCAGCGCCAGAGTGATCTTGGCGCCATATAAGCGAGACAAACTCTGAGCGATTCGGTCTTCATGAGTCTTATTCCACAGCGTCGCATGGTGGGCTTTCAATACCAGATGGCACACGTCGTGCTTGACCGCTACCAGCTCACAATTTGCCGCTATTGACTGGGTTACACCGCTTAAGCTTAATTCGACCAGAATTTCTGCCCAGCGTTCAACGGCCAAGGGCACTATTGTTCCTGGACCAGTATCGAGCGCCTTCGGGGTTGAATCAGACGATGGCATGATCGCTTCTCGGCTGCTGACTGCTGGCTCGCCGCCCCGCTCACTGACAGGCTCACTGACAGGCTCACTGACAGGCTCACTGACAACAGGCACCACAACGGCTCCCGAACAAGGTGTACTTGGCGCTTGTTGGACCTGAACTGACGGCGGCTCAGACTGTGCCTTATCGGCCACTGGCGATCCGGCGGCCGGCGATCCGGCGCCCGGCGATCCGGCGGCCGGCGATCCGGCGGCCGGCGGTCCGGCGGCCGTACTTTCAAGCTTTTTTACAGGGTCCATCGCCTCCGACACGACTTCTGGGCTGCGTTGAACATTCGGCACAAAAGCCAACATGCGTAACATTACCATTTCAAAACCAGTTCTGGGATCAGGCGCCAAAGCCAAGTCCCGTTGACCGATCAAGCCGATCTGGTAATACAACTGAACATCTTCACGGCTGAGATCTGCGGCAATCGCCATCACTGCTTCGCGGTCGCCCTGACTATTGTCGACACCCTCGGCAATTGTCTGGGCTACGGCAACGCGATGCAACAAGCTGAGGATATCGGCCAGCAGTCCCGCGTAATCTGGCGCATACTCGCCCATTCGCGCGATCTGAGCTAGCAGCGCCGCACCGTCACCTTTGATAAGCGCGTGAATAATCTGGTAGATTTCGAGCTGGTCGATAGAGCCCAGCATGGCTTTAACCGCTTCATCAGTAATCTGGTTCTCGCCGAACGATATCGCCTGATCCGCCAGACTCAAGGCGTCCCGCATACTACCATCTGCGGCACGACCCAGTTGCCACAGGGCAGATGGTTCATAGACCACCTGCTCCTTATCCAGTACCGCGGTCAGATAGTTGACCACCCTTTCGGGGGCCAGGTTCTTCAGATTGAATTGCAAACAACGGGACAGGACCGTCACCGGTAACTTTTTCGGGTCCGTAGTGGCCAGCAAAAACTTGACGTGCTCAGGCGGCTCTTCCAATGTCTTCAACAACGCGTTGAAGCTACTGGTTGAGAACATATGCACTTCATCGATGAGATAGACCTTAAATCGGCTACGAGTCGGCATGTATTGGACGTTATCCAATAGCTCACGGGTACTGTCGACGCCCGTCCGGGATGCCGCATCAACCTCAATCAGATCAACACTCCGACCCTGGGCAATCTCCAGGCAACTGCCACACTCACCGCAAGGAGTGGAGGTGATGCCGCGATCGCAGTTAAGACACTTGGCAAAAATGCGCGCGATGGTGGTCTTGCCTGTGCCGCGGGTGCCGGTGAACAGATAGGCATGATGCAGACGATTTTGCTCCAAGGCATTTACCAGCGCTCGGCGCACATGCTCCTGGCCCTCGAGTTCCTCGAAGTTGGCCGGTCGATATTTTCTGGCAAGAACCTGATAACTCATGGCGATGGGGGTCGCTGCTGCGTGAGTATCAAATTGTACGGGGTATTGACCGATGATTCACCACAAATGCCGGGTTTGTTACGAACAGCCACCTAGCACTAGACCCACAAAGCAGATCGAACTACAGTAACGGCCCATGAAATTGGATTCCTGCCGTCAACCCGGCAGCCTATTTATCGATTGTTATTGATCGATTGTTATTGACCTATGATGATGAAATTATGAGCAGGATGATTTGTATCGGCCACCGTGGCGCCAGCGGCTATGCGCCTGAGAACACGCTGGCCGCCTTTGAACTGGCAGTCACCATGCATTGCCCCTGGATTGAACTGGATGTTTATGCGGTAGAGGGTGAACTGCTGGTGATTCACGACGATACCCTGGAACGTACCACCAACGGCCACGGCCGAGTCATGCAGACGTCATTAGCGACGCTTCGAAGCCTGGACGCTGGCAACGGCCAACAAATTCCCACCTTGAGCGAGGTCATTGAGCAAATCGACCATCGTGCAGGGATCAACATTGAACTCAAGGGTGAAGATACCGCCCTGCCCGTCAACCGACTGTTGAATGATTATCTGAGCCGCGGTTGGCAGGCTGATGAGTTCATGCTGTCCTCATTTGACCACGAGGAACTCAAACTGGGTGAGCCGGCCTTTGAACGTGGCGTGTTGTTCGATCGTGCGTCAAAAGATTATTTCAAGACGACAGCGGCACTGGGCGCCTATTCCTTGAATGTGTCCATGCGACTGGTGAAACCAGCGCTGGTCGAAGAGGCTCATCGCCGTGGCTTGAAGGTTTTTGTCTACACGGTCAACGAAGCCGACGACATCCAGCGCATGCGCGATTTTGGGGTCGACGGCATCTTCTGTAATTATCCTGATCGGGTCGGCTAAGGCCTCCCGTGACAAAGGCAAAGCGCACTCTTATGAACCTAGTCGTCAGACCCGCAGCGGCCGACGAGCAGCCAATTATCGCCGAACTCCTACAGCTTTACCTGAAGGAATTCGCCACGTTTACCACCGTCGACAGGGATGCCAGCGGCCATTACCCGTACCCCTATCTGTCACACTACTGGCAGGATCCGCAGCGCTTTCCATTCTTGATGGTTAACAACCATGTCATCCTGGGTCTGGCACTTGTGCGCCTGGAGACTGATCCATTGAACGGCTATCAACAGATGGATATGGCGGAATTTTTCATCCTACCCACACACCGCCGCCAAGGGCTTGGCCGGCTCGCCGCCGAAACCTTATTCGGCCTGTTTCCCGGACCCTGGCTGGTGCGGGTATTGCTCTCAAATGTCGCCGCCGAGCCATTCTGGCGCGCCTGCATCAAGGCTTGCACGCAAGGTCAATTCAAGGAAGTCCGCGACACCTCAACGCGAGTCTTTAGCTTTCAATTTCCCATTTGACAGTGAACCGACCGGCTATTTTTGCCCACCGGGTACTCTGCTGCTGCACGCAGGTAAAGCGCTGAAGGCCGTCAAGACCGACGACCAACCATAGCAAAATCAATTTAGCCGTGCTCTTCGCCGCGCTTAAGTGGCAGACCAGACAGTCGGTTACGCTGCAATCTACCGGAACTGGATATGAGTTTGACGATTTCAGGAAATCCTACATAACTCACCGTACCCTGGCCGGTGATAGCCACCCGTAACCGATCGTTCACCGAGATCGCCGCGCGCCCCGGACCTGTGACCCTTAGGTCCGCGAAATCACTGATCATTGCCTCGGCCTGATAATTTCCAGCGTCACGCACCACCACAGACTGGGATTCCACATCACCGCTGACAGCCACTCGACCGCGGCCATCAATCAAGACCTCGAGTCGGTCTGCCGTCAGGTGATCGACTCGAATATCGCCGGCACCCTTCACCTGAAGCACTAACACATCACTGTCCATATCCGGCAACACTGCGCGACCGACACCGGTTAAGCATACCTGGCGCAGATCTTTGACATGCAAATCGTAAGTAATCACCTCTCGGTGAAGTTGCAGAGAGACGGGACCGACACTGACATAACCGAGTAACAGCTCTTCATTCACAACAATGGATTGTAATTGACGGATCCCATAGCGCGGCGCACGAATTGTCAAAGACTCATGGTCTGATTGGGTGACCCTCAGTATTCCGGGCCCACGCAGGCGCACCTTATTAAAGTCACTCACCTGACGTACTTCGATCGTCATAAGTCGTCCCCGGCAATCTTCTTCAACTCACGCTGCAACTCAAATTGGGAAGAGGTGACATGAGACTCCATGGCGCGGACTCGCTGTTCAATATCCGAGAATCTATTCTTGGCCAGTCGCAGTACCTGCGCGTTGCTACGTTGACGTGATCCGGCCGAGGTGTGTCGACCATCGCGAAAATATCGCGGCGGCTTGCCGGTCCGATTACCCGCCGCGATAGGATCCGCAGACGACGCATCGAACAGATCATCATCGACCATCGATTTATCAGCGTCGACATCGTCAGCATAATGGTCGAAACCTTCCGCCTCAAAACGATCGGCAACCTCTCGATAGTAAGGTTTGTCTTCCATCAGGAAGAAATAGAGAATGAAATACACCGGCAAAGTGAGCGATGGGACAAAGAGCAAACCCAGCAGAGCGAACAACCTGACTTGCCAGGTTTTGACGTCGAGATAATCTGCCATGCCCGCACAAACGCCGCCGACTTTACCGCGCTTCTTGTCTCGATAGAGGGTCTTGTCGGCGTTAAAGCGGCTCAACAAAGACGGGCGACGATGCCGAGCACTGCGGCGACGTGACTTGTGATCTTGCGACCGGCGAGCACGTCCTGCATCCTCTCGACTTTCGTGATTCACGTTTTCCGACTCATCTACCCCATCATTATCTTCTCGACCGCTCGCACCTTGCTTGGGCCTCGCCCGCTGCGCCAGTCGCGCGGCTCGCTCGGCGGCTTCCTCAGCATTCTGCGCCTTGCGTTGCGCTCTGACCTCCGCTCGCTCGGCCAGCCGCCTCGCTCTTCTGGCAGCGCTTTGCGCGTCTCGTAGTTCTTTATCTGAACTGTTCACTAACATCACCCCTTAGTCGATTCGTGGCTTGCCACTTATTCGGGTCGGTTCCTGATCGTCATGTTGATGATTATAAGGACTGGCGTTGCTTTTCACGCCAGCCCGGTGTTTCAACGTCAAGAATGGCTTCCAGCGTCTCGATTCGAGCTGCCATTTTATTAGCGACGTCAATCATGTCTTCCAGTTCGCCACGTTCACCCGCCGATAATCCATCCACGCCTCTGGCTTTCGATCGGTAGTGGAAAACAATCCAGATCGGTGCCACAACGACCATAAAGACCACTACCGGGACAAAAAATGCTACGACTATACCGTCCATTTAATCACCTCAAATTCGAACTGAATTACTCGCCGCCGATTTTTTTAGCCGCCACTTCTGCCTGCATTTTTTGCTTCAACTGAGTCAATTCAGCATCCACCTGCTCATCATTTTCGAGGTCGGCGATTTCATCTGCCAGATTCCGCTGACCTAGGTCATAAGCCTCGACCTCACCCTCCAGATCGTCTATGCGTCGCTCGTAACGTTCAAACCGACCGACGGCATCCTCGATGCTCACACTGTTAATCTGACGTTTGACGCCCATCCGCGACTGGGCTGTCTTGCCCCGTATGACCAACGCTTTCTGGCGCATCTTCGCATCGGTCAGTTTCTGCTGTAGTTGGCCGATATCGTCAGACAACTTTTGCAGGTTATGCTCAATCTGCTCTAGGTCGGCATCAATACTGCCCACTGCTGCCAGCGCCTCATTACGTTCTTTCAGAGCAGCACGCGCCAGGTCCTCACGGTCTTTAGACAGTGCGATCTCCGCTTTACGCTGCCATTCTCCAGCCTCATGACTGAATCGATCTGATCGTCGGGCCAACTCTTTTTTGTCCGCTATCAACTTCGCCGACTGAGTCCGAACCTCAACTAGCGTTTCCTCCATCTCTTGAATAATTAACCGAACCATCTTTTCGGGATCTTCGGCTTTGTCCAGTATCGCGTTGATATTGGCGTTGATAATATCTGTGAATCTGGAAAAAATGCCCATATTCTTCAACCTCGTGTTGTGAAAGCTTCTGTGAAAATGACTGGTGGCACCAGAGTCTTCCTGACCACCGCACTTAACGCATCCTGTGGTTTCTTATATCCACGATCCGTGCCAACCCTCCACGTATTTCAGAAAATCACTATCTCATTGTTTTTTATCATTTATTATACTTTTTGTAATTTGTAGTATGATTTCTTGACGGAGACTACACTATCGTCTTGGCGAATAAGGCTAACTATTAGTTAAATCCATTCAGGTAATCATCATGGCATCAGGACAACACGCGGATCGCTTGCTCGGAGAATCCCCAGCCTTTATGGAGATTCTTGAACGTGTGTCACAAATGGCGCCGCTGAATAAGCCGGTGCTGATTGTCGGTGAACGCGGCACCGGCAAAGAACTCATCGCGGCTCGCCTGCATTTCCTGTCGAGTCGCTGGGATCAGGAATTCATCAAAATGAATTGTGCTGCCATCAGTGAAACGTTGATGGAGACGGAATTGTTTGGCCACGACGCCGGCGCCTTCACCGGCGCGCAAAAACTCCACCGAGGACGCTTTGAAAGGGCAGACAAGGGCTCATTGTTTCTTGATGAACTGGCCATGACCTCGCCACTGGTTCAGGAAAAACTCCTGCGCGTCATCGAATACGGCGAATACGAGCGCGTTGGCGGCAGCAAGACCCTGGTCACCGATGTTCGATTGATCGCCGCCACCAACGACGACCTGCCTGACCTGGCCCGGCAGGGGAAATTTCGCGAAGACCTGCTGGACAGACTCGCTTTCGACGTGATTACCTTACCGCCATTACGCACACGCCCGGAAGATATATTGATTCTCGCCGAGCATTTCGCGGTGAATATGGCGACGGATCTCGGTAGAGAATACTTCCCCGGTTTCTCTGCCGATGCGCGCCGACTGCTGCAAGCACACCTGTGGCCGGGTAACATCAGAGAATTGAAAAATGTTGTTGAACGTAGTGTGTATCGAAGCCAAGACCTCGATGCTGCCATCGAAGTAATTTCCCTGGACCCCTTTGACTCGCCTTATCGGCTAAAGCCACGGGTCTCAGGCACAAGTGCCGCGGCACTCACTGCCCTGAGTGACAACACCCCCTCGAACAACCCCGGGCCAGACTCGCCTGCGCGCCCTGAGTTCCCCATGGACTTTCGCCAAGCGGTTCAAGATTATGAGGTCGGCTTGATCAAAACGGCCCTGGCGACCCATCAGTTCAATCAGAAAAAAACCGCGGATGCCCTCGGTGTCACCTACCACCAGCTCCGCGGCTATCTGAAGAAATACGACCTGTTCGAACAACCCTGAGGCTGAACGTGCCGACCGGATTATTCGCCTGTAAAGTGCGGCGGACGCCTGCCTATGATCGCATCAACCGCCTCAGCGTGGTCTTTGGTCTGATGCGCCAGGGCCTGCAGTGAGGCCGACATTTCCAACAATGATTCGAGCTGTGTGTGCTCACCTTCCTTGAGTAATTTTTTCGTCATGCGCAAGGCCGACGGCGGATTCACCGCAATACGTGCAGCCAGCTCATTTGCGGCATTCATCAACTCATCTGGCGCCACCACCCGCGACACCATACCCCAGGCTAGGGCCGTTGCTGCATTCACGGGCTCACCGGTAAACGCCATTTCATTGGCGCGAGACACGCCCACCACCCGCGGCAGAAACCAGGCTCCGCCGTCACCTGGAATCAAGCCTACCTTGACGAAGCTCTCAGCAAACAGGGCTTTTTCTGAGGCTACCCGCATATCACACATCATCGTCAGATCGCAGCCAGCGCCAATGGCTGCGCCATTTACTGCCGCAATAATCGGCACCTCAAGCCGATGGATCGCTAACGGAATCCGCTGAATGCCGCGCCGGTAGCCGTCTCGAATTTCAGTCGCGGTGCCACCAAACATACCGCTTTTATCCTGCATGTCCTTGACGTTACCACCGGATGAGAAGGCACTGCCGGCACCGGTGATAATAACGACTCGAACGCTGTGATCTTGATTAATTCGCGTGCAAGCCGCCTCGATGGCGTCGATCATATCGTCTTCCGAGATCGCGTTGCGGGTCTCATGTCGGTTCAGCGTCAGTGTCACCACATGGCCACTTTGGGCGTAAATCAGCGGTTCTGAATGGGTTTCTGTTGCGGTGGGTGTGGCTGCCATGGGTAATTCCTGTGAATAATGAAATATTGGGCTAATGGGATCTCGAAGACCGCAAACTAGCACAGCTGCCAAGCAAAAACAGCCACCCAATGGTTATCGGCGCGATCGCTAAAGTCGTGCTATGATCAGTCAAAATCAAGCTGGATAGCCCTGTGGCAATATTGATCCGACTTTTCCCCGTGTATTGCAGCCTCTGCTGCCTCTTTCTCGCTCCTTTGGCCCAGGCGGCGGCGCTCAATGACGAGCGGGGCGCGCGCAGAATAGAGCGACTGTTTGACTTGATCGAGTCTCGGCTCGCCATTATGGACCAGGTTGCCGCTTACAAATATATCAACAAACTTGCCATTGAAGACCCCTTGCGGGAAAACCAAGTACTTGACGCAGCCAGCGATGCCGCGCTCGCCTACGGCTTAACGCCGGACTCAAGTCGATTCTTTTTCGCCCTGCAAATTGAAGCTGCCAAAGAAATCCAACGTTACTGGTTTGAAGAGTGGTCAGGCAATCGCCCGGTACCCAGCAACGTCGAATCGCTGAATGAGGTGTTGCGACCACGTCTGATTGACCTGGGCGACGCGATCATCGAGACCATCAATGAGACCTACCCCATCACTGACAAGTCCCTGGCCGTGCAGTTCGTCCGCAGTGTTAACGTTGAGGGCCTGTCAGACGCCACCAAATACGCCTTATTCAGAGCCTTGTTCGAAGTTGAGAAGTTCCCCAACAAGCTCGACCAGATACTTGCCACTGGGGTCTTGCGGGTCGCTACAACGGGCGACTATGCACCATTTTCAGCTACCGAAAATAACCAACCAGTGGGCATTGATATCACGCTAGCGCAGGATCTGGCCAACTCTCTGGGCGTCGAGGTGCAGTGGGTCACAACATCCTGGCCAACCTTGATGACAGACCTGCAGGCCGGCACCTTCGATATTGCCATGAGCGGTATTTCGCGCAGCTTGAGTCGCCAGCAACTGGGGTTCTTCAGCCAGCCGTACCACACCGGCGGAAAAACACCGATCGTTCGCTGCGCGCAGGTCGAAGACTATTCATCACTCGACAAAATCAACCAGCCAGGGGTGCGTGTGATTGTTAACCCAGGGGGCACTAACGAAATCTTTGTCACTGAGTCAGTGGACCAGGCGACGGTGATTAGCCATGAAGACAATCGGAGTATCTTTGCAGAAATTCTCGCTGGGCGGGCCGATGTCATGATTACTGACGCCATCGAGGTTCGGCTGCAGACTCTGCGACAACCGGGTCTTTGTGCCAGCATGCCCGACCAAACCCTGACCTACCAGGAAAAGGCCTACCTGCTACCCAGAGACCTGGTATGGAAGGAATACGTCGACACCTGGCTCTCACTGCGAATGCACGAGGGTACAGTTGATCGCGCTTTTCAGCAGAACCTGCGTTAGTTCAGCACTTAATCAATAGCAGGCTCATCAATAGCGGGCTCATCACTCGTGTGATTATCACTGGCGCTTAGCAGTGACGCTACCAGGTTCATTTGCCACTGCGCATAGGGTACCGGTTGATCCTGCAAAAACGCCTTAATAATATCGTTAGTAACTTGTGGCGCTTCCTGCTGAACCCAATGCGAAATCCGTGGCAAATAGCGAATACGAAAGTCGTCGACGTAGTTTTCGGTGCCGTAGGTTGTTTCTTTCGTTAGCGCTACGTCGTCTTCACCCCATATCATTAATGTTGGCGTGGATATTATTGGGGATTTTTCGCCTTTTTTCGGTTTCGCTCGAAACCGTAGCAGCGCTCTGTAGTAATTCACCATAGCCGTCAAGGCACCGGGCTGCGCAGCATTTTGTCGATAAACCTCAACCACTTCCTGCGGGAACATGCTTTTGTCAACACAGGTATTCTGAAACATGTCGGCGATGGGTTGGGCATGGTGACGACCCAGCAGCTTCTCAGCCAGCCCGGGTATCTGAAAGAAGAAGACATACCAAGATTTCTTCAACTGAGCGAGACTGAAGGCTTTTTGCATGGCGACAGGATGCGGCACATTACAGATGATCAGTTTCGTCAAAGGCCTAAACTTTGCCATGGCAAATTGCCAAGCTATAACCGCCCCCCAATCGTGGGCGATCAACACCACCTCTTGCTTGCCAGCGGCATCAATGAGGCCAGCTACATCGTCTAACAAATGCTGCATGGCATAGTCCTCCACAAATGGTGGACGAGAGCTCTTGCCGTAGCCGCGCAGGTTCGGCGCCCAAGCCGTATATCCCAGATCAGCGAGCATGGGCAGCTGGTAGCGCCAAGAATAACTGCTCTCTGGAAAGCCGTGCAGACAGATAGCGAGCTTGTCGCCTTCGCCACATTGATCCACCTCGAAGGTCAAACCATTGGCTTGCACAAACCTAGTGATGATTCTCGAATCTCGAGGTGCCGCGCTGAGGTCAGCCGTAGTATCTGTCATTGCAATAATTTCCCGAGTCTTAAATAGTGAATGCCAACGGCTATTAGATGCCGGCCATCGCGCGCCAACCCATCATCATTTGACGAGATCAGCCTGAACTACATAGACTGCTCGTCATCGTTTCTATAACGGAGTATCTCATGACTTATCCTGATCTCAAATTCGGCATTTTCCTCGCCCCCTTTCATGCCTTGAGTGAAAATCCCACGGCGGCGCTGGCGCGCGACCTGAGTCTCATTGAGCGATTGGATGAGTTGGGCTACGACTACGCCTGGATTGGCGAACATCACTCCGCCGGGTTTGAGATCATCGCCTCACCAGAACTCTTTATCGCTGCCGCCGCACAGCGCACCCAGCATATTCACTTCGGTACTGGCGTGTCGTCACTGCCCTATCATCACCCCTTCATGCTCGCCGATCGCATCATGCAACTCGACCACATGACCCGCGGCAGAGTCTCTTTTGGGGTGGGACCAGGTGCACTGCCCTCTGACGCGTTCATGATGGGCATCAACCCCCTGGACCAGCGCGACATGATGCTTGAGGCTATCGAGGTGCTGGTCCCCCTACTCCGCGGCGAGACTGTGACCCGCAAGACCAGTTGGTTTGAACTCAATGAGGCGCGACTACAACTGCAACCCTACACAAAACCCATGGTCAATATGGCCGTTGCCTCCCAGGTTTCCCCTGCTGGCGCCAGGGCCGCCGGCACCCATGGCCTGGGCCTGCTGTCTATCGGCGCCACGAACGCTGGTGGCTTCAGCGCGCTGGCGAGCAACTGGGAAATTTATGCCCGCAAGGCCAAAGAGCATAAGCAGGTGGTCGATCGGCGCAATTGGTCTTTAGTCGGCCCGGTACATATTGCCGAATCTCGAGAGCAGGCATTAGACAACGTGCGCTACGGCCTGGAAGCCTGGGTCAATTATTTCCAAGAGGCTGCAGCCCTACCCATTGCCCCGAATGAGCCTGGCGTTGACCCAGCCCAGGCACTGATCGACAGTGGCATGGCCGTAATCGGCACAGCAGATGACGCAATCCAACAGATTCAGCGGCTGCAGGAACAGTCGGGAGGGTTCGGCAGCTTCCTGCAACTGGCCCACAACTGGGCAGACTGGGAGCAGACCTGCAAAAGCTATGAATTGTTCGCCCGCCATGTAGCGCCCTGCTTTCAGTCGACCAATGTCAACCGCACGGCGAGCTATGCCTGGGCCAGCCAGAACCACGACCGCTTCCTCAACGCTGTTGGTGGTGCGATTCAACAAGAAATTGATAAAGACGAGCAAGAAAAGCACGCCAAGTGAGAATCTATTCGCTATACTACGCACTTCACCTCGGTCCTCTCGCAACGAATAATTGCGAACCCCGCCAGGCCTGGAAGGGAGCAACGGTAGCGACGACTTTGTGTGCCGGGATGTGGCTGAGGTGATCTAATTTCTTTTGTCGTGGCCGTGAAATCAGCCTGTCACTATGCCCAGGCTAGTCTCAGCGCAAATCACGACCAAGCCAACAATCGTCAACAGACTCAATTGAATTGCCAGACCAGTTCAGCTAGGCTGGCGCGCTGCTGTACGGGCATTATCGTATAGTCAGCCAATCAGCTTAGATCAGTTTTACGGAGAGGTGTCCGAGTGGCTTAAGGAGCACGCCTGGAAAGTGTGTATGGGTTAATAGCTCATCGAGGGTTCGAATCCCTCTCTCTCCGCCATACATTTAAGTGCTTGTTTTATAT
>ERZ889078.1520-NODE-1520-length-18167-cov-31.252705_pt1 | contig 18167 bp, 24 predicted proteins | sample MGYA00521266_ERZ889078 | MGnify/ENA primary metagenome ERZ889078 (study PRJEB32303, sample SAMEA104408618) | aquatic metagenome | biome: Brackish water; feature: Pelagic; material: water | place: Baltic Sea | collected 2014-06-16T06:34:00 | depth 76,534 m ...
GATAGGTGGGAATATTAAGCGATTGTGTTACCTTTTAGAATGAATCAGCCTTGCCAACATACTTGACTTCAAATACTTATACTCTAGTTAATGGTAATATTGTATTTGCTGATGGTGAAATTGCTAGAATTACAGCATCTCTAAATCTTGCAACACCAACAACTCCTGCTGAAATAACTGCAGTTGCAAAACTAAATGAAATAGTACCAGGTGATGCAAACATCTCTTTTGCAACTGGAGCAGTAGCATATACAATGGAATTTAAAAGTACTCAAAAGTATGAATTATGGGATATGGCAACAAACTGTTCTGACTGGAACGCTACAAGTAACTCATGTAATGTAACACCAACGAGTTATGATACATTAGCAAACTTCATTGTTTCAGGGACTACAGTTGCTGGTTCAGATGTGAATGGCACTTGGATAAGTGTTGATGTCCTAAGAGATACTTCTGGTAATCCACTTGACAGTAATGGTACTGTATTCTCTACAGTTTCAGAAGGTCTGTATGGTAATTTATATGTTAACAACACAACGATAGTTGGAACTTGGAAAGTTATAGACTTACCTTATGGTGCCGGTCTTGCGATCGTACTATCGAAAAATAGTGGTTCGGAAAGTTACTTTGGTGATTCTGATACAAATCTTTTAGCAGTGGCTAATAGTTTTGTTTACCAAGGGGAGATGACACAACTTAGTACAGATTTTGTGACTAGTGATTTTATTACCTTTAATCCTGAAGCATTTGCAAATATTCAAACTGCTTTTGAGCTTTTTTATTCAGTACCATAGGGGATATAGCAGGTAATCAAGTTACACTAAATGATGGGACTGTATTTAAGTATTATTCCAATATGACAATTGAAGAGGTTTCCGGTTCTCAAACTAATCTAGGTACATGGTCAGTTGAGAATGGTGTCTCTTATGGTGAAAGAGGAACAGGTCATTTGAAGGGAGGGGTTAAATTTTTTATATCCTCTCTTCTCTTTTTATCAAGAAAATAAATAAGAAGTCCACAATATAGACATCTGGAGCAATTTTTTCTTCTGGCTACATTTTAATAATTTATTTTTTTTGTAGTGTAAAACCCATATTGTTAAACAATTTTTGTAAATTATCACTTACTCTTGGTACATATGTTAAGCGAACTTTAAAGCTAAAATCTTAAACCCGCTAAAACATTTGAAAGTACAGTTTATTCTCCTGAAATTATTTTTGTAATAGCCACGTAACCATCGGTAAGATAAATATTTTTTTGCCATCTATCGCTAAAGTTTCTTTTTCATCTTTAGTGATGAGATAAACTCTATAGACACTGCAGATCTAGAAGTAATACGTAGTTAGTGACTAGTAGATGCAAATATTACTATAGTGCCAGGCAAGTGGAATATGCTTGGCTAAAAAATATAGCTGATATAGATGCGTTCTTCACTCAAAATCCAGCATTGTAATTTTCGTGAAGTAGGTACTCGGTTTTTTTGACAAAAAAGAGTAAATAGTATATACTTTTAAATATATATAAGGATGGTAATTATGACTGCTGTAGCTAAATTATTTAAAAATGGACAAAGTCAAGCTGTAAGACTTCCAAAAGAGTTTAGATTTGAAAATCAAGAAGAATTATTTATAAAAAAAGTAGAAGACGGTGTAATGTTATTGCCAAAAAAAGATAAAAATGTATGGGATCATATGTTTGATAGATTAAATGAGTTTTCAGATGATTTTATGAATGAAAGATCTCAACCCGAGCAAACAAGAGAGGAACTTTTTTGAAAGAGATAATGCTAGATACGAATATTTGTATTTATATTATGAAAAATAGACCTGAACAGGTTCGCAATAAATTCAAGCAGTTCGATGTCGGTGATGTGTATCTTTCAAGCATTACTGTTTCTGAATTGTATTTTGGAGTATATAAAAGTGCATATGTGGAAAAAAACTTATTGGCATTGGAACATTTTTTAAAGCCTTTTAGTATAGTAGAATATGATGTAAAAGCTTCCATAGAATACGGAAAAATAAGAGCTTCTCTTCAAAAGTCAGGGAATATTATTGGTGGTCTAGATATGTTAATAGCAGCTCATGCAAGATCTCTTGACGTGAAATTGATTACAAATAACACAAAAGAGTTTGTAAGAATAGAAAATTTAGTAATTGATAACTGGATTTAGATATTGTTGTGGATAAGGAGGATGGTATTTATTTTATTCCTGATAGAACATTTGAGTTATGGGCAAAGAAAAAATTAGCTTAAAATAATCATATTTTAACTACAATAACAGATTAAAATAATTAAAGGTATGTTTAATGAAACAAAATATTAGAAAAGCATTTTCACTCATAGAGTTGATGATAGTTATAGTTATCTTAGGACTTTTAGCAGCAATGGTAATGCCGAGTTTAACCGGCAAGGGTGAAGAAGCAAAGAGAAACTTAGTGTGTGTGCAGATGAAGTCTATTTATAACGGCGCACTAGATATGTTTAAGGTAAACAATTCGATGTATCCAACTACAGGTGAAGGATTACAGGCTTTAGTTGAAAATCCAGATACAGATAAATACTCTAGTTACTCCACAAGTGGCTATTTTAAAGACTCCAAACTTCCTAAAGATTCATGGGGTAACAATTTTATCTATCTAAATGATGATGGAAAAATTGAGATAATCTCTTTAGGAGCTGATAAAAAAGAGGGTGGAAAAGATGAAGCTGCCGACATTAAAATGAGTGAGTGTAAATAGCCAGACTGGTAGTTATGCTATAATCCTAATATGTTGAATATAAAGAAAATAAAAGAAATCCTAGACACACTTAGAGAGGTGGAATTTGCCTATCTTTTTGGATCATATGCTACAGGTAAAGCAGATGAGAATAGTGATATTGATATTGCTATTTTTATTAAAACAGATTATGATATTTTTGATACAAAATTAAAAGTCCATCATAAACTAGAGATTGCAATGGATAAAGAGGTAGATGTTATTTCCTTAAACACTATTAAGAACTTTGATTTGTTAAATGATATATTTGATGATGGAGTTGTGCTTAAAGATTCAGAAGATGACTTTAGAGTTATGTTTGAGCTTAAAAAACAGCATGAGATACTTGATTATAAAGAATTTAAAAGAATGTTAGATGTTGCATAGAATAGAATCTAAAATCATAGTAATAGAAATTCGACTGTATATAAAATATGTTAGAGCTAGTTTATAAACAAGTGAAAAAGAAGGCTTTCTCTCTCATCGAGTTACTAATAGTCATTATGATAATAGGGGTGGTGTATACACTCGTTGTAGGAAACTTTAATAAAATAGCAGAAGAAAAAGAAAAACTGACTTTAGAGAATCTCAAAGAGTACCTGTCTTCAATGGACTATGAAGAGGAAGTTAAACTTTTGTGTTTAGATGATTGTTCGACTTGTGACATCTTGCTTGATGGTGAAAAGAGTAAAACAGTTGAAGATTTTTTAGATGAAAATATCCGCGTATATAAATATGACAGTTTGTATGGGTACAGTGAGATAGAACAAGAAGTGTATTTTAATGCTGAAGATATTGAGGAAGATGTTTGTTTTTCATACGCTTTAGATAAAGCTGGAGTCGGTTCACAGATTTTGCTTGAGTATAAAGAGAAGTTTTACGATTACTCAAGTTACTTCACCAAAACAAAAGTATATAATTCTATTGGTGAAGCAAGAGAAGCAAAAGAAGATTTAATGAGAGAAGTGAGACAATGATTTTTAAGTACAAAGGTATTGACTCTCATGGTAAAAAAGTTAAAGAAAAGATAGAAGCATCCTCTTTAGCCGAAGCAAAAAACAAGATAAAAGCAAAAAATATAATCTATCATACAATAGAGCAAGACACGCCATCTTTGTTTGATAATATTGACTTTAGCACAAAGTATAAAATATCTGCCAAAGAATTATCTTCGCTGTCTCGTGAACTCTCCATGTATATCCGTTCTGGAATCACAATAGTCTCTGCTTTAAAAATAATCCAATCACATTATGAACAAAACAAAAAAATGAAACTTTTTTTAGTCACAGTAAGTACGCATCTAGATGAGGGGAAAGATTTTTACACAGCACTTGAGACTCAAAGTGTCATCGAACTTCCAGACTTTTTTAAACACTCTATAAAGGTGAGTGAAAACGGAGGCTTATTAGATGACGTTCTCATAGAACTCTCGCGCTTTTTAAAAGAACAAGACAGAATTAACAAAGAGATAAAGTCAGCGCTTTCTTATCCTACATTTATGATAGTGATTTCACTTTTAATGATTTCGTTTATGTTAACCTTTGTAGTTCCTCAGATCACAGGAATCTTTGAGAGTATGGATCAAGAACTTCCAACGCCGACTATTGTGGTTATTGCCATCGGAGATTTTTTTTCAAATAACTTCACCATTATATTAGGGTTTATTTTTGTATTTATAGCAATGTTTAGTATTTTGATGAAAAAGAGTTATGCATTTAAATATGGAGTGCATAAGCTGATGTTAAAGCTTCCATTATTTGGTCAGATTATTGAAAAAAGTGAGCTAGGTAGATTTGCTTATATGGCTTCGCTTTTAACACGTTCAGGTGTTCCTTTTGTACAAACGGTAAACCTGAGTGCAAACATACTAAACAACCTCGTAATAAAAGAACTTTTTATGGATGCCTCACGTACTGTAGTTGAGGGAAAACTACTCTCAAAAGCGCTTAATGATGCAAAAACGAAGATAGACTATGCCTTTATACAGTCTATAGCTTTAGGTGAAGAAACATCAGAAGTTGAGAATGTTTTAACAAATATGTCTGAACTTTATTTTGAAGAAAATCGTGACAAAATTGCAACACTTCTAACACTCTTAGAGCCTGCTTTAATGCTCTTTGTCGGAGGAAGTATAGGCTTTATTGTAGCAGCAATGCTTCTTCCTATTTTTTCTATGAGTATTGGTTAGATGTTGCAAAAACGCGGAATTGCTCTTTTAGTTACTGTCTTTTTCATTATGCTTATTACACTAAGTCTTGGAGTTGCTTTAAAGACTATAAAAAAAGCAAACAATAGTATAAATAATGAGCAATTCATTTTTCAAAGTGCGATGATTTTAGATGATGTTTTGCATATACTTAAAAACTCTCCAGAGTTAGAACAAGTTACTTCAGCTCAAAATTTGTCTACATTTTTACTATCATCTGAGAGTATTCCCTTTCAAAGTAATGGCATAGAAGTTATCATAAAGTTTTCAAGTGCAAGATCTAAAATCAACCCAAACACTTTGAAAAACACAGCATCTTTGGATGCTTTTAAAAAGTTTTTAAATACAAAGGGAATCAGTACAGTGTATGCAGATTTTTTGTTTGACTCGATGGGCGGAATAAGAGAAGATCAAACCTATACGACAGAAATTTTTAATAAAAATCCTGAAATGTTCAGAGACTATATAGCCTCACAAAAACATCTTGAAGCAATTAATGACTTGTATATAAATACATACCATGACATAAATCTTAAGTCTATGAATACAAAAGATTTTTTTTATGTTTCACCAGACACCAACAGTTCCATAGACTTAAACTTTGCTACTGCACAAACCTATGAAATTCTTTTGGCTTGTGATGCATATAGAGCAGAAGCCTTAAGTATCGATGAACGTGTCCGTGAAAAGATAGAAGATTTACAGCTAAGTGATGAAGAAAAAATAAATTTAGCAAGATTTCAAACCAGTTTTTTTGAACCATATTTGGATGTTACAATAGACATCAGACAAAATAATCATAGTTCACACATAATCTTTGAGTATAATGTGAAATCAAAGAAGGGGTTTCATTTTGTTTTTGAAGTTTAATCAGAAAATAAATACAATATTTTTAGATACTGATTCTAAAGATTTTTTTATCACTGAAAAAGTGAATGTAATCCTTTCGCCATCATTATATTGGGTGAAAAAAGTTTCTTTACCAGTAAAGTATGCAAGAGAGGTGAAGCCACTTATTCCCTCTTTGTTTGAAGATATCTTACCTGAGGGTAATTATAATTATTTCACATATAAAAAAGAAGATCATTTTTTTATATTTGCTTATGAAGATAAAGTGATACTCGATACTTTAAAAGAAAAAGGGATAGCTGCTCAGCATGTAAACAATGTTTATTTTGCGCAAAGTGAGTTTGACAGTATTTCTAATCCTCTAAAAATAAATGAAGATAAAAGTATATATATTAAAGATGATCTTGTGATCTTATTACCAAGTGCGTGGATGCAAACGGAGGAAGAGTTAGACATAGAGACTGTCTCTCTTTCTAAATATTTTATAAGACTGAATCAGTTTGGACATATTGTTGAGAGCAAAAGTTTATATACATTAATGATTATTCTTGCTTTAATTATAAGTATTGTGAGTGTTGAGTACTTTATTGTGAATGATAAGATTACAAAAACGCAAAGCTTGAGAGATGAACTCTTTGTTAGGAATAATCTTAAGTCCACCATGATTCAAAATCGTTCAATGTTAAAGGAGTACAGCACTCTCCATAAGAGACAGATGCTTTTTCGTGAGTATACATCCTATATATTATCGATTTCTCTGACTCCAAAGCAAAGCTTATCAGAACTGGGTCTTAAGGGGAATAAGTTACTTGTTTCATTTACTGGTGTGAGTAAAGACAGCGAAGCTGATATTTTAAAAATATTAAAGAGTAAAGGTATAAAATATACCTCGAATTTAAAAGAAAATACCTTAGAGATAGAGATTAGTTTATGAAAACTATAAACCCGCTTCACTTAATAGTACTGTTATTAATCATACTTCTCTTTTTATTTATTCAGTTGTCGGGTGCAAAAGATGAGCTTCTTCAAACACAAGAAACATATAAAGAAACTTTGACATTAACGGCTGATCTCAAAGGATTAAATGAGATTTATTCAGATCAAAAAGGTGTACGAAAAGCAATTGAGATGATTTTAAAGCAACATGCACTAAAAACTGCAAACATAGAACAAAGTATTGGAAATTCGAGTATGATAATTAGTTCTGAGAGTATGGATAAAACAGCTCTAAATTCACTTATGAGTAAGATATTAAATGGTTCGTATAATGTACATAAATTTACAATAAAAAGATTAAGTGATACAAAAGCAAACTTTACTATGGAGATTAAATGGTAAGATTATTATACTTTTTCGCTTATTCTTTGTTTTTTATTTTTGCACTTTTATTTTTTATTCCAAAAATAAGTTTGTACCATTACGCTGAAAAAGAGTTACAAAAGCAAAAAGTAATCTTTTCAAATGAAACAGCGATAGATAAACCTTTTTCTTTAGGATTACATGATATGGACGTTTCCTATGACTTTATAGAAAGTGCAAAAGTTGAAAATGCAGAGATAGAATTATTTGTGTTTTTTAATCATATTAGTATTGAGAATATAGAACTCTCAGATATGGCAACGTCATTCCTTCCACTTAAAATACAGAAGTTAGATATTAAATACAGTTTATTAAATCCTTTGGAAATTCTTGCAACATCAAGAGGGGAATTTGGGGAAGCAAGCGCTACATTGAATATTCTAGAGCGAAATGCTAGTGTTCTTATAGTACCATCAGATTTAATGAAAAAAAAGTATAGTAAGACACTGGGCAATTTGAAGAAAAATTCTCAGGGGAGTTATGAATATGCAAAAACTTTCTAGCTCTTATTTAGTTCGCATAATAACAAGAATTCTTATACTTCTAGCAATCGCAAAAGTTTTTTCTCTGCTGATATGGTGGTTTCTACCAAGCGATGGCGTAGAACTTCAAGTAAGGAAAAATTATAAACCATCTTATCAAAGAGTAGATTTTAAAAATATGCTTATAGGACCAGAAGTAGCTAAGGCAAAAGCAGAGAAAAAAACAAGTGTTTCGGGCATAAATATTACAAATATGGTTTTAAAGGGTTTATACGGCAAAGGTGACAAGGGTATGGCTATTGTAGCTTTGAAGTCGTTATTATCTAAAACATCAGTGGTGGCAGTCGGTGAAGTTTTCAGCGGATACACACTAAAAACTATTCTTTTAGATGCTGTTATATTTACAAAAGACGATAAAGATTATACGCTTAGTATGGGCAAAGCAAAGGGACTGAATCCATCTTCTATTTCCACCGTTGCAATTGAACAAACAAGTAAGCAAGTTGCACGTAAAGATATAAATGATTACATAGAGAATCGTAAAGACATTTGGAAAGATATTGCAATAGACGCAGTAAAAGACGGTGACAGTATTAAAGGTTTCAAGGTAAAACGTATCAACCCTAAATCAGAGTTAGCCACGCTTGGTTTAGCAAAAGGTGATGTGATTGTTGCCGCAAATAATGTGGCCTTAAACTCATACAAAGATGTCCTTGATATTTATAAAAATATTAAGAAGTTAAAAACTATTCAGCTCATTATTTTAAGAGATAATCAAGAGCAGGAATTGGTATACGAAATACAATGAAGGAAATAAAAAAAATGATAAAAAAATTGTTACTATTAGTATTTATTGCAAATATTTTAAATGCTTCTGATGGTTATAAAATAATATTAGGGACTTATAATTCTCAAAAAAATGCAGACAAAGCTTTAATAAATATACAAAAAAGTTTGGAAACAAATGAACTTTTTTTAGATGCACAAAAAAAATTCAAGCTTCAACTTGTAGCAATGCCTTCTGATGAATTTTTTATTCCAATGATTAAACCGTTTCCTAGTCAGTCTTCAGCACTTTCTCTTTTAGAAGAAATCAAAAAAACTCATAGTGACGCATTCATCAATGCAATGACATCAAAAGCAGAGGTGGAAAAAACTCCATATACAGTGCGTGAAAAAGTAAATGTAAACTTTGCAGACTTGGAGATTAGTGATTTTATTCAACTGATATCAAAGATTACAAATAAAAATATTTTGATACATGATAAGATAAGTGGAAAAGTGGATTTTGTAAGTAACAGCCCCGTCTACGCAGATGAATTAATGGAAATTTTAATCTCTGTTTTAGAATCAAAAGGTTTCACCCTGATGGAGAATGGTTCACTTATGGAAGTGGTCCGCTCAACTGAAGCGGCACAGCATAACGCTAAGGTTCAGAGTCAAGGAAAAAAAGCTTCGGGTTCTTTAATGATTACTCAAAGTATGAAGATTGACGGTGAAAACGTAGATGTGGTAGCCGCTAAAATTCGTTATCTTATTTCTAAAACTGCAAAGCTTATGACTATGAAAGAATCAAATACTCTTCTTATTACGGACTATCCTAGTAACATTGAGACGATTAAACAGGTTATTGATGACTTAGTTGCAAATGATGATGCAGTTGTGAAAATCATATATGTGAAAAATACAGAAGTGAAAAAATTACAAGCAAGATTGGTTGATATTTCCAACTCCTTATTTAACGCTGCGGTGGAAAGTGAAAAAGTTAAAATTATTTATGATGATAACATTAATGGGATTATTGTTGTTGGGAATAACACAAATGTAAAAAAGATTCAAAATCTTATATCAAAACTAGATGTTGAATCAGCTGTCAATAAAACTGTCAATATATTTCCTTTGAAAAATTCTGATGCTAAGTCAGTGCTAACTACACTTACAGATATAGTTGCAAAACAAACATTTACAGATCCAGCACTCAAGCCAAATATTACGGCAAGTGAAGAGATTAATGCAATAATTGCAATTGGTGATCCGTTCATTATAAAAGGGATAAAACACATTGTTGATGAATTAGATAAAGAAAAGTACCAAGTGTATGTGACAGCTAGAATAATTAATATATTTAAAAAAGACACAGAAGAGTTGGGGATAAAATACGGCTTTGATGGTGCAGCTGTTTCTTCAAGTGGAGGTTTATATCAGCTATCTACAAATTTTGGTGGATCTTCTGTGAATCCAGCATTGATAACTGCTGCTGGTATAACAGTGCCTAGTGCTTTAACAGCTGGTTTTGGTCTTCATGCAGCGATAGATTTCTTAGAAAAAAATGATGCTTCTAAGTCTATTTCAAATCCTTCTATTCTTTGTGTGAATAACAAAGAATCTTCTATATATGTTGGGCAAACAATATCTATCTCTAGTGGTAGCGTATCAACAGGTGGATTAACAGGTGTTACAAATAGTTTTAAAAGAGAAGATGTTGGACTTACGTTAAAAATTAAACCAAGAGTCTCTTCTAGAGATAAAGTAACGCTTGAAGTGGAAACTATCTTAGAAAGTATTGATAGTCTTGGTAATTCTACAACCGGAGAGCAACCTGTTACATCCAAACAAGAAGTAAAAACACAGGTTATTTTACGTCATGCAGAGAGTGTTATCATTGGAGGCTTAGTAAAAAATACTAGTGTTGACAATGTTAGTAAGGTGCCTTTGTTGGGAGATATTCCCTACCTCGGAGCGTTATTTAGATCCACATCTACTGATGATCAAGAAACAAACCTTGTGGTTGTCTTAACTCCATATGTTATAGATAAAAGTGAAAATTTATCAGAGTTACAAAAACAACTTGGATATGTGGCAAAATTACAAAATGAGTACAATATAGAAGTGTTTAAAAACTTAGAAGAGAAAGGCAAAAGTGCTACTTCTCTTCCTGCTACTTTTGAAAATACTAATGATTTTGGCGAGTAGCTAAAGTGTTAAATATAGAACCTCTTCATAATCTTCACTTAGAAATATATGAACCCCAAGAGTTGTCTACTGACTTAAATGTAAAAAACTTCTTGCTTTTTTCTGAGCTAAATGGTGAAGTGTGTGCATTTGCGAGTGAAAAGTATTTGGTGGATGCAAGTAATTATTACACAAAACTTTCACAAAAGTATCCATTGCAAATGCTTGATGAAGATTCATTTGACAGGCTTTACAATAGATTTTTAGAACTTCGCACAGATAGAACTATGGAGACTATGCAAGAAGATTCCTCTGAGGATAGCGAAAAAGATATCTCTCTTACAGATTTTTTACGTACTACTTCAGATATTTTAACAAGTGAAGAATCAGCTCCAATTATCAAGTTTGTAAATGCTTTGTTTTATCAAGCGGTAAAAAAACGTGCTTCAGATATACATATAGAAGTACAAGAAAAACGTGGTGAAGTACGTTTTAGAATTGATGGGATGCTTATCAAAAATGCTGATTTAGACAAAAAAATCGTCAATCTCATTGTAAGCCGTATAAAAGTAATTTCAAATCTAGATATTTCTGAAAAACGTATCCCTCAAGATGGACGTACACAGATTAAGATAGCGGGTGAAACTTTAGATATACGTGTATCTGTTTTACCAACTTTTTATGGTGAACGGGTTGTTATGAGACTTCTGATGCAAAGTTCTCAAATTCCTCAAATCTCTGAACTTGGATTTCATGATTCTCTTATTGGGGATGTGAAAAAACTTTTACGCCATTCTCATGGGATTATTTTAGTCACAGGACCTACAGGAAGCGGTAAGACAACTTCTTTACACTCTTTTTTACGTGAAGTTGAAGAGCCGCATAAAAACCTTTTAACGGTAGAAGATCCAGTAGAGTATAAGTCGGATAATATCGCACAAATTCAGGTAAATGAAAAAGCAGGTCTGACTTTCGCATCCGCACTTCGTTCTATCCTAAGACAAGATCCTGATGTCATTATGATTGGTGAGATCCGTGATGAAGAAACTGCAAGTATCGCAATTCGAGCAGCACTTACAGGTCACTTGGTTTTTTCTACCTTACATACAAATTCAGCAGCTGCAACAATTTCAAGACTTGCAGATATGGGAATCGCTCCATTTCTTATTTCATCTTCGCTTTTAGGCATTTTAGCGCAAAGACTTATTCGTGTACTCTGTAATGAATGTAAAGAAGAAGATGAGATAGCAGAAGAATTTGCAGATGATTATAAGCTTGAGCGTGGAACAAAAATTTATAAAGCCACAGGATGTAAAGTGTGTGGATACAGTGGTTATTCTGGACGCAGATCCATTGGTGAACTTCTTGTGATGAATGACAAGTTGAAAAATTTACTCAAATCAACCACAGATGAACATACTATTAAAACTGAGTTGGAAAAAGATGGTTTAAAAACAATCTCAATGCAACTTTTAGATATGTTGAGAAAGGGTGAAACATCTTTAGACGAAGCGATACGTATCGGTTTAGGGAATGAATAATAACGTAAATTCAAAAGAAGCCTTCACTCTCATAGAAGTGATGGTAGCCGTTATGATTGTATCTGTAGTTATTCTTGCTTTAATCCAAATGTATGCAAACAATATACATGTATTTTTATCTCTTCAAAAACAAACAAAAACAAATCAATATAGCTCTTTTATTATAGGAAGTGAGCAGTTTGGACTTGAAAATAAAAGCACAAGTCTGGATGAATTGGTTCGAGATTTTGATTTACATGATGATTTACGACAAAAGCTTAAAGAAATAAAAGTAGAACTTTTATATACAGAGTTAGATACTATAGACCTGAGTGAATCCAACAGTGAAGATACAAGCTCAGATACTCAAAGTGCTTCAACTATAGTTCTGGAAGTGGGTAGAAGCATTTTAAAAACTGAAAATGCATCTTCTTCATTGTTGAGGCTTAAAATCCAATGATGCAAAGAAAAGCTTTTACGCTCATAGAGCTTATGATTTCAATAAGTATACTTTCTATCATGATGCTGTACCTTTATCAAAGTTATGCATCCTTAAATCGCTCGAATGTCATTGTAGAAAAAGAGGTGGAAGGATTTCTTGGCACGCAAAAGTTAAAAAAAGTTCTTTTTTTAGACTTTACTTTAGCATTATCTCAGAGTGTTCTAATCCAAAATCGTGAAACAAATGAAGACTTTGTATTTTTACAAAGTACATATTCTATTCATAAGCGTTTTAATCCATATATCGCGTATATAGTTAAAGAAAATAAACTTTACAGATTAGAATCTTTAAAAAAATTTCAAACATATGAATTATCCGCAGATAGTGTTTTTGATGTGGACTTTATAGGTAAAGTAGATAGTTTTCGAGTGTACAAATCTTCAAGCAGTGAAAAAGAATCTTATCTGCTTGATGTGGACTTTAAAAATATGGAAGATCTAATCTTAAAAGTTAATGTTTTGAACAATTAATTTAATTCTAAACAATCGCTAATGCCATAAAGACCAGCTTCTTTACTCTTTAGCCACTTAGCAGCTCTAATCGCACCTTTTGAAAAGGTGTTTCTTGATGTTGCGGTATGGTTGAGTTCTATAAATTCACCATCATTATAAAAACCTACAGTGTGACGACCGACTATATCTCCGCCGCGAAGTGCCATAACAGCTATCTCATCTTTTGTTCTTTCACCTATATTTCCATCTCTGCCGCTTACACGAACCTTATCTATGTCTAAATTACGACCGGCTGCAGCTGATTCACTTAGAGTGAGAGCTGTTCCGCTAGGGGCATCTTTTTTGTGTTTATGATGCATCTCTACGATTTCTATGTCAAAGCCTTCCAAGGCGGCAGAAGCTTGGTAAACAAGCTTATTTAACAAGGCTACACCAAGGGACATATTTGTAGCATAAAGAACAGGCATGATTTGACTCGCCTCTTGAAGTAAGTTAAGCTGATAGGTATTAAGTCCTGTTGTGCCTATAACAAGAGGTTTAGGTGTGTTTATAGCAGTTTCTAGTAAGGTTTCGCAAGCATCAGGAAGGGAGAAGTCTATTACAACATCACAAGCATTTAAAAAAGACTTCATATCCGTAGTGATTAAAATAGATGGATCGATCGAAAAATCTAAATCATTTCTAACATATACACTGCTTACGCTCATATCTGGAGTTGCTTTTAAATCTTCTAAAAGTAATTTTCCAACTCTACCACTTGCGCCAAATACACCAACTTTAATCATACTAACATTCCTTCATTTTATTCTTCTAATAGTTTGTCTACATAAGCTATCGCTTGAAGAGCTGCGACTGCACCGTCTCCTGCTGCACTTACGACTTGTTTTGGAGCAGCCATACGCATATCTCCTGTCGCAAAGAGTCCAGGAACATTTGTATTCATGCTTATATCTACAATAACTTGACCTTGTTCATTCATAGCACAAAGGAAGCTTCCATCTTCTTGAATAAGTGTTTCATTATTTACATCATTTCCAACAAATGTAAATACACCTGGAACTACGATATCACGAATTTCACCATCTTTATTTTTAACTTTAAGACCAACTACGCCAGTAGCATCGCCATAAACTTCATCTGGTGAAGAATTAAGTACGAGTTCTATGTTTTCAGTTCGTTTTACTCTTTGTATAGTATTTGGAGCAGAACGAAATGTATCACGACGGTGAACTATGTAAACTTTAGAACAAATCTTCGCTAAATAAAGAGCTTCTTCAAGAGCAGTATCTCCACCACCAATGACAGCAACTTCTTTTCCTTTGTAGAAAAATCCATCACAGGTGGCACAAGTACTTACACCTTTTCCAAAAAGTTCATCTTCACCATTAAAACCAGCACGACGAGGTGAAGAGCCAGTTCCTATGATGACACTATGTGCATCAGTTGTAGTTGCATCTTCTTTATGTATAGTAAAAAGATTATCTTTTTTTGTAACACGAGTCACTGTAACCATTTCGTGTTTAAGACCAAATCTTTGACATTGCTCCGGCCACGGATTCATCAGCTCCATTCCTGTGATTTCACCAGTTACACCAGGGTAGTTTTCTATTTCAGATGAGTTTGTGATTTGACCACCTGGCATCCCTTTTTCAAACATTACTACATTTTCTAGTCCACCACGTGTTGCATAAAGTCCAGCAGTAAGTCCAGCTGGACCTCCTCCAATAATTGCGCAGTCTAAAATTTCTGACATTTTAAAAGTTCCTTTTATAATGATTCTATATTTTTAGTTAAATCATCCAAATTATCGAGTTTACGTATCATACTATCTTGTTTATAAAGAGTGTCTTTAGATTTTTTGATAAAAAATATAGAAGGAGATTCGTATATATTAAATCTTTGAATAAAAGACAAAGAGTTTTTAGTACCACTTCGTAAAAAAGTTGTTGTAGCTGAGTTTGTGTGCACTTCATTATAGTAATCAATTGCTAAGATTGGAAGATTTAAGTTTATCTCCGCTAATTGTTGTGTAGCAGTTTTATCTTTTGATGAATAAAAGACTATAATATATTTCTCATGGCTTGGTATAAAAATGTCGTTTTTTTCATAAAACACCCATTCTTTAAAATCAATAAACTTATATTCTGAAAATTTGTAGTTGAAGTATGCAAAAGCTGCAGCTATCATGGCTGCTCCAAAGAATGAAGCAAGTAATGTAGAAAGTGAAAAAAGGCTTTTACCTTTTTTCCTTGGTCTTAAAGATTGATCGGTAATTACGCTAAAAGACCATTGATTTTATCTGTAAGAGCTTGTTTAGATTGCGCTCCAACAACTTGGTCTATCATTTCACCATTTTTGAAAAACATGATAGTAGGAATTGAACGGATACCAAATTTAACAGCAATATCTTGTTGTTCATCAGTATTTACCTTACAAATTTTTGCTTTACCATCAAAGTCTTCAGCAAGCTCTTCAATAATTGGAGCAATCATACGACAAGGCCCACACCATGGAGCCCAAAAGTCTACTAATGAAACACCTTCAGCAAGTGTAGCTTCGAAATCTCCAGCAGTTAGTTCTAAATATTTACCCATTATATATTTCCTTTTAATCTTTGTATTGGAGCATTATACAAGTTTGAGCATTAAATTTTACTTTAATATACTATTGTAGATCTTAGCTCAGCTTTAGTAGCTAAATCAGTATCAAGTTTTTTTAATCTTTCTTCTCTTGCTTTAGTTGTTTCAGCTCTTTGAGCTTCTCTTTTTGCTAATTTAGCTTCAAGTGCTGTTTCTCTTTTTAAAGTTTTAACTTCTATTGGAACATGAATTTCTGCTTTAGATACCTCTTTGGGTGCCTCAGTTTTTGTTGGTGCTGTTGTGTCTTCAGCAGCATTAGCGAAAAGTAAAGCAGCAGAAATTACAATTAATATTATTTTTTTCATAGTTTTCCTTGTTGTTATAAAATTAAGTAAGAATTATAACTAATATAAGATTAATACAATATAAAACAAATAGTTATAATTATAACTATTTTTTAAGATGAAGAAATTGATAAAAATGTACTAATCGAGTTTAAAACTCCAGCATCTTTCTCTTTCTGTTTTTAAAAGTAGCACACTGTGTGTAACCAACACTGCGTGCTAGTGCTACAATTTCATTTGCAAAAAGGCTTACTTGTTCTGGCGTATGGGCATCAGAAGAAAAAGTTATAGGGATGTTTAAGTCAAAGGCCATTTGCAAAAGTTCTTTTGACGGGTAGGCTTCCTTCACCGGCTTTCTATATCCAGCCATATTTATTTCAAGTACCATATCTGCTTTTTTAATAGCTATAAGTGCATTTTTTGCAATATCTAATATATTTTTGTGTGGCATAAACTTAAACACTTTTATCAGATCAAGATGTCCTACAATGTCAAATAATTTACTTTGTGCCATCTCTTGTATAGCGTCAAAATACTTTTGCCAAATTTCATCTATATCTGCATCTTCATAGCGCCCAATAAACTCAGGATTGTCAAAACCCCATTTATCAATGAAGTGAACAGAACCGATGAGATAATCTACATCGGCATTTAAGACCCTAGTATCCATATGTCCTGGGAGATAATCCACTTCATAACCTAGAAGTATCTCAATCTCATTTTTGTACTTTTCTTTCGCAGATAGGATACTATTTTCATACTCTTGCATTGCATCAAATGTAAGTCTATACTTTGGATCAAAATCCATAGGGGCATGTTCTGAAAATCCAAAAACCTTTGTACCTGACTTTATAGCCTTTTGAATGTACTCATCTATAGTTCCCTCGGCATGATTACACAGTACTGTATGGTTATGTAAGTCTACAATCATATTTTCTCTCATAATTATCTATTTTATGATATTATAGTGTAAAATATTAATTATCCAATGGAGAAATGTATATGACTCAAGAAGAATTAGATGCTTTAATGAGTGGTGCAGCAGATGATATTGATGCACTAGATGATGAAGTTGGTGAAGAAATCTCAGATGAAGATCTTGCAAATATTTTAGGTTCTGATACTAGCACTCAAGAAGGTGCGCAAGAAGAAGAAGTTGATGAATCTCTCCCTGCTGGATATAGTAATGCTACAGCCCATCATTGGCCACTTCCAGCTACTGATGAGAACAAAATGGTTCACCAACTTGATGATGTAACAAAAGAGAGTGAAGAAAAAGCTACTGAAATTTTTGACATTATTGAGGGTATCAGTAATGATTTAATGGAAAAAGAAGAAAATCTTAATTCTATCTTAGAAGTCATTAGCTCAAATGTAGAACTTTTTACAACGTTAAGTGTAAAATTTCCCGAAGTAAAAGCTTTTGCTACGCAATTAGAAAAAAATCAAAATGCTCTAGATGAAGCAAGTGAAACAATAGAGGTCCTTCAAAACAGCGGGGATTCTATCATGAGCGTTATGGATATCATGCAGTACCAAGATATTCACCGTCAAAAAATTGAGCGTGTTATCAATGTAATGCGTTCACTTTCAAAATACATGAATACTCTTTTTGAAGGTCGAATCGATGATGATAAACGAGTATCTTCTGCAACACATATTGCCGGTGATACGCATAATGATTTAGCATCTACAGATGATATTGAGGCCTTATTAGCTCAGTTTGGAAACTGATGAGTAGAGTTGAATTATTATCTCCTGCAGGAACGCTAGAGAAATTAAAAATTGCATTTGACTTTGGTGCAGATGCCGTATATGCTGGTGTTTCTCATTTTTCACTTCGTATTCGTTCTGGTAAAGAGTTTTCGATGGAAGACTTTGCAGAAGGAATCACTTATGCACATGAAAGAGGTAAAAAAGTATATGCTACGATTAATGGCTTTCCTTTTAACTCGCAACTTTCTCTTTTAAAAAAACATATTATTGCTATGGCGGCGTTAAAACCAGATGCTTTTATCGTAGCAACTCCTGGAGTACTTAAACTTTGTCATGACTTAGCTCCAGGTATGCCACTTCACCTCTCAACCCAAGCAAACGTTATGAATGTACTTGATGCACAGATTTATCATGAAATGGGGGCGACTCGTATTATTACAGCACGTG
>ERZ889078.1521-NODE-1521-length-18164-cov-20.083660_pt1 | contig 18164 bp, 21 predicted proteins | sample MGYA00521266_ERZ889078 | MGnify/ENA primary metagenome ERZ889078 (study PRJEB32303, sample SAMEA104408618) | aquatic metagenome | biome: Brackish water; feature: Pelagic; material: water | place: Baltic Sea | collected 2014-06-16T06:34:00 | depth 76,534 m ...
TATGAAATAACTACACATAAGGAAAAATAATGGCAATAAATGATCTAGTGTCAGACGCGTTAACGCGCGTTCGAAACGCGGGTATGAGAAGATTACCAGTTACTACTTTAGTACATTCAAAAACTATTGAAGCGTTAGCTAATATCTTAGTGGATAAAGGTTATCTCGAGTCTTGTAACGTTGTTGAAGACGGAGTTAAAAAAACTATCAAAGTCGTACTTAAGTACGGTGAAGATGGTAAAACTGTAATTAATGAAATGAAAAGAGTTTCTAAGCCAGGACGTCGCGTCTATAAAGGTAAAGAAGATATTAAACGTTTCAAAAATGGTTACGGAACTATTATCGTTAGTACATCTCATGGCGTTCTATCTAATGACAAAGCTTACGAGCTTGGCATTGGTGGTGAAGTTATGTGTACGATTTGGTAGGGAGATAACATGTCAAGAATTGGAAAAAAACCGGTAGAATTTGCGGCTGACATTACAGTTAGCGTAAATGGGGATGTTATAACTTTTGCTAAAGGTAAACTTAGCATGGATTTGGATACAAAAGGAAATGTTGAAGTTTCACTAGATGGAAACATTTTAAATTTCAAGAATAGCTCAGATTCTAAAGTTCATAGAGCTTTCTGGGGAACTTATAGAGCGTTAGCTCAAAATATAGTAACTGGATTAACTACAGGGTATTCAAAACAATTAGAAATTAATGGCGTTGGATATAAAGCTGCGGTTAAAGGTAATATACTTAATCTTCAACTTGGTCACTCTCATGATATCAATTTTGAATTAGTAGATGGTCTAGAAGCAAGCGTTGAGAAAAATGTTATCACTCTTAAGAGTCATGATAAACAACTTCTTGGTTCAGCAGCGGCTAAAATTAGAAGTTTCCGTCCACCAGAACCTTACAAAGGCAAAGGTGTTAAATACATGGAAGAGCATATCGCGCGTAAAGCCGGTAAAACTTCTAAAAAATAAGGGAGGGAAGTAAAAGATGAATGCAAAAGTATTAAAAAGTAAAGTTGCTAACCGTTTAAAGCGAAAGCAACGTATTCGTGCAAAAATATCTGGTAGTGCTTCACTTCCTCGTGTTTCTGTATTTAAATCAAATCGTTATTTAAGCGTACAAGCGATTGATGATGTTACTGCAACAACATTAGCCGCTTTAAACTCAAAAGTTACTGGTCACAAAGCTAATAAAGAAGGCGCTACCGCGCTTGGTGTAGCGTTTGCCGCTACACTAAAGAGCGCTGGTATTTCTACTATTGTTTTTGATCGTAATGGTTATCAGTACCATGGCGTTATCGCTGCGTTTGGTGATTCACTTCGTGCAAACGAAATTAAGTTTTAGGGGCTAAGATGGAAATCAATAGAGATGACTTCGAAGAAGCAATTGTAAACATTGGACGTGTAACTAAAGTTGTAAAAGGTGGACGTCGTTTTCGTTTTACCGCACTTATCGTAGTTGGTAACAAGAATGGAACTATCGGGTATGGCGTTGGTAAAGCGAAAGAGGTTCCAGACGCTATTCGAAAAGCGGTTGATGAAGCTTTCAAAAATTTAACTACAATTAAGATTAAAGGTTCAACTATCGCTCACGACATTGAGCATAAGTATAATGCAAGCCGTATTTTACTTAAGCCAGCGTCTGAGGGTACTGGTGTTATCGCCGGCGGAGCTGCTCGTCCAGTTCTTGAGCTTGCAGGTATTAAAGACGTACTTACAAAATCAATCGGTTCAAACAATCCAAATACACTAGTACGTGCTACCGTTGAAGCACTTTCTCGTATCAAAGGATAGAAAATGGGTATTGAAAATTTAACGCCTGCTCCAGGCTCAACGTCAAATCGTAAGCGCACTGGGCGTGGACAAGCTTCTGGAACTGGTAAGACCGCTGGTCGTGGTCAAAAAGGTCAGAAATCTCGTTCAGGTTACAAAAGAAAAAGAAACTTTGAAGGTGGACAACAACCACTTGCAAGACGTTTGCCAAAAATTGGATTTACAACTCGTAATGTAAAACCATATGTGTTAAACGTAGAAAAAATTACCGTCGTTGCCGAATTGACTGAAATAACTATGGAAACTATTCGTAGCGTTCATAAAATATCAGCTACGGTTACTAAGGTTAAACTAGTAGGAGCGTCTGCAAGAGATTTAGCTTCGAAAATTAAAGACGAAAACGTTACTACTACTGGTAACTAACTGTGAGTAAAAATCTAGTAAATAAGATACTTATTACTATCGGGTTTTTATTTATCTATCGCCTACTGGCTTATGTGCCAGTTCCTGGCGTAGATACTTCTGTTATCGCTTCTTTCTTCGACTCTCATCAATCAGACGCTCTTGGTTTATTTAATATGTTTAGCGGAAACGCTATCGAAAGACTATCTATCATTTCACTTGGAATCATGCCTTATATCACCGCATCAATCATTATGGAGCTTTTAGCTGCAACGTTTCCTACTTTGGGACAGATGAAAAAAGAACGTGATGGCATGGTGAAGTATATGCAAATTATTCGCTACGCGACTATTGCAATTACTATAGTTCAAGCGATTGGCGTGAGCGTTGGACTGCAAAGTTTGACAGGACCTACTGGTAATAGCGCAATATTGGTTGATCACAATACATTTATAATTCTTTCTGCAGTTTCTATGCTAGCAGGAACCATGTTACTTATGTGGATAGGTGAGCAAATTACTCAAAGTGGGATTGGTAATGGCATATCATTAATAATTTTCGCGGGTATTGTTTCTGGCATACCAAACGCGATAGGTCAAACTATTACAATGGTAAATACGGGAGCTATGAGTTTTCTAGTTGTTTTAGGCATCTTAGTTCTTGTTCTGGGTACTGTGGCTGTTATTATTTATGTAGAACTTGGAGAGCGACGAGTTCCAATTACATACGCTAAAAAGACAATGATGCAAAATCAAAATAAACGCGTTATGAATTACATTCCTATAAAAGTGAACTTAGCGGGTGTAATTCCAGTTATTTTTGCTTCCGCTATATTAATGTTTCCTATGACTGTTTTGTCAAGTAGTACAAATCCTAGCGTTCAGGCTATATCGGATTTTTTACATCCCGGAGGTTACTTTTTTAACTTTTTAACTTTTCTTTTTGTGATTTTCTTTGCATTTTTTTACGCTTCGATTACCTTTAACGCAAAAGATATTGCTGACAACTTGAAACGTCAGGGTGGATTTATTCCAGGTATTCGTACAGGGAAAGCCACTATGGAGTTTTTAAATGAAACTGCAAGTAGATTGACTTTTACAGGCGCTCTTTACCTTGGTCTTGTCGCTACTCTGCCTTTTATGATTATTAAAGGAATGGGAGTGCCATTTTATTTTGGTGGAACCGCTGTTTTGATCGTTGTGCAAGTTGCGCTAGACACGATGAGAAAAATCGAGGCTCAGGTCTATATGAGTAAATATGAAACTTTAAGCGCAGTTGGTCTATAACAATGGCAATTTCGCTTAAAAAACCTCAAGAAATTGAGAAATTAAGAGCCGCCAACAAGATTGTTGGAGGTGCTCTTGAACTTCTTCGAGCAAACACTAAAGCTGGAATGACTTTAAAAGAGATGGACGCCATGGCAGAGGATTATATTCGAAGTCAGGGAGCGACTCCCTCTTTTAAAGGTCTATATGGCTTTCCTAACGCTGTTTGCACTTCACTAAATCAAGTTATTATTCATGGCATACCAAGCGATTACAAACTTCAAAATGGCGATGTAATTGGTTATGACATTGGTACGAAACTAAATGGTTGGTTTGGTGACGCCGCCATAACTATGGCTGTTGGAGAAATATCTAAAGAAGATGAAGCCTTAATCGCATGCGCTAAAGATACATTATATCATGCAATTGGTGAAATTAAAGAAGGCATGAGATTTAAAGAGCTTTCATTGTTGATGGAAAACTTTATTTTAGACGCTGGATTTGTTCCCCTACGAAACTTTTGTGGACATGGCATTGGTAAAAAACCACATGAAGAACCTGAAATTCCAAATTATCTCGATGGCTCAAACGCTAAGGCTGGACCTAAGATAAAAAATGGAATGGTATTTTGCTTGGAACCTATGATATGTCAAAAAGATTCAAAACCTATTATTTTAGAGAATAAATGGGATGTTGTAAGTGCCGATGGTTTACGCGGTTCACACTATGAGCATACGGTTGCGGTTATCAACGGTAAAGCTGAAATATTATCTCTTGCTTAAGAGTTAAAAAGGACTTAAAATGGCTAAAACAGATGTTATTGAAGTTGACGGCAAGATTATTGAAGCATTGCCAAACGCAACTTTTCGTGTAGAATTAGAAAATGGACATATTATTTTATGTCATATAGCTGGTAAAATGCGTATGCACTATATTAAAATACTCCCAGGAGATAAAGTCAAATTAGAGCTTACTCCATATTCTCTTGATAAGGGTAGAATTACATATCGTTATAAATAAAGAGGGGATTAGCCTCTCTTTATTTCTTATCCCAATCACGAACTAAATTATGACACTTGTAGCATTGAACTTGTATATTTATAAGAGCTGTTTGAGCTTCTATTTGAGCTTTTATAGGGCTTAAAGTTTTATCGTAATATATCGCTTCTATTTCTGCAATATAAGTGTTTATCATCTTTCCGCTATTTACCGCTATTCTTGATTTATATTTAAGTTCTTCTGGCAATAAAGCTATAACCTTTTCGTTATCGCCTAGAGTGTGATAGATATTCTTCTTTAAATCAGCTAACAACACTATGGTTTTATCTCGGTCATTTATCATAAACCCACGTTGGACCATTGATAAACTTGTAGCTAAAACTCCCATATCGTGTTTTAACGTTTCAGCGCCTAAACTTGATATAATACCTGCGGTTGCAATTATACTAACTAATGTTTTTTTAAACATAAAAACCCCTTAACTTAAAATTTACTTTCAATATTTTACATATTAATCATTTAAAACATTATTAAAATATACTAAATCTTAATATAATATGGAAATTAAAATCATAATTGTAACTTTAAACTAGTTATATGTTTGATATAATTCAATTATGAACTTATTATCCGCAAAAAAATTATCACACACTTTTGAATGTGAACTCTTCTCTGACGTCTCTTTGGATTTAAATGAACGTGAGTCTATTGCAATCGTTGGTATGAGCGGTAGTGGCAAATCAACGCTCTTGCACCTCTTATCTACGTTATTGAAGCCTAAGGTTGGTACGGTTTCTCTCTTAGGAGAAGATGTGAGTAAAATGAAAAAAGAAAAACTTGAGTCAATTAAACGATATGACTTAGGTCTTGTTTTTCAATCGCATTATCTTTTTAAAGGTTTTAGCGCCTATGAAAATTTAGAAGTTTCGGAAATACTTTCTCAAAAAAAGATTGATTTGAAGCTCTTAGAAAGATTGGGAATTAAAGATTGCGTTAGCCAAAAAGTTACAGAGTTGTCGGGTGGACAGCAGCAACGCGTTTCAATAGCTAGGGTGTTAACAAAACAGCCAAGATTAATTTTTGCGGATGAACCAACTGGCAATTTAGACACAAAAACAGCTACGGAGGTCATGAAGTTGTTTTTTGAATATATTGAAAAAAATAGCGCTGGTATGATACTAGTCACTCATGATGACAAATTGGCGAATATGTGCAACAAAGTCTATAAATTGGAAAATAAAGAACTGATACAAGTAAAATAATGCAGTGGGTTTCTATCTTTAATGAGATGAGTATAGTTGGTTTTATACTTCTTTTTTTTCGTTTCGCAGCTCTTTTTGTCGCAACGCCTATCTTCTCGCACAATAATATTCCTATGAATATAAAAGCCTCTATGGCCTTCTTCTTTACAATAGTTTTTTACCCGTCTATGCCGTCTCTCGTCATCGCCATAAACGTGCCAACCATAGTTATTGCCATACTTAGCGAGTTGATGCTTGGACTTTTTGTTGGAATAGTTTTGCAACTGGCCTATAACGTAATTACATTGGCGGGTGGACTTATATCTTTTATGATGGGTTTTTCAATGGCAAGCGCCATTGATCCACAATCTGGCGTATCAATGCCTATCATCTCTCAGTTTTTGTCGTTGATTAGTTTAATGATTTTACTCTCGCTTAATCTCCATCATTGGATGTTGTTGTTTATAGACAATACATTAAAAACGGTTCCATTGGGAGGGTTTTTGATTAATGAAGACATGTTTAACTATACATGGCATGCAACGTCCAACATGTTTTTAGTAGGATTTATGATAGCGTTTCCCATCATTGCTCTATCGCTATTGCAGGATGTGATTTTCGGCATGCTTATGAAAACCATGCCACAATTTAATCTTTTAGTCATCGGTTTTCCAATTAAAATCATGGTTGCTTTTGCAGTTCTCATTGCTACTATTACCGCAACGACGCTAATAGTAAAAGGTCAGATGCAAGAAGCTTTTAACATATTAGAGATTCTTTTTTAGTTTTTTTTTGATACAATAATGAAAATAGAGATTTGGACACAAAGACTCAAGGAATATAAGTGAAAATATTACTTTTAAATACTAACCCAGTTGTTAACAAATTAGTTACTTTAAGTGCACAAAAAACTTCTGATGAGTTGGATGTAGTAAAATCCATAGATGAAATTAAATCAAGCAGATATGATTTGTTAGTAGTTGATGATACGTCTTACACTGAAAGCATGTTTGAAGAACTTAAAGAAAAAATAACGTTTTCAGAGTCATTGTATATTTCCGCAAGAGAGACGAAAGACGTGCCAGAGTTTACGTCAACTCTGAAAAAACCATTTTTACCAACGGATTTGGTAGAATTGTTTTCTCTTGTTTCCAAGAAAGTTGGCTCTAAACATATTGAAAAAGAAGTGGATATTGGAACAGATTTTGAACTATTAGATTCACTTGATGATGATTTTTCCTTGGAAGACGATGATTTGACGCTTGAAGACGATGAATTTTCATTAGAAGATGATGATTTTGGCGAAGATGATGACATCGGAGAGGGTGTTTTGGATAATGAAGAAGCGCAAAAAGTAAAAGACTTACTTGATGAAACTAGTGAAGAAATAAGCAACTTGGATGAACTTGATGATGAATTAAATTTTGACATCGATGATTTGGAACTAGATAGTGATTTTTTTGAAGATGAGACAGACTCGGAAGTAGTCAAAAATGATAATGAGTTAAATCTTGATGAAGAAGATTTGGAATTTGAAGATGATGACTTGGATTTATCGCTTGACGTTGCTAAGGAAGATGACATGGATGAAACTCTAGGGACGGAATTTGATGAAGAGTTAAGCGTTGATGAAGAAGATTTGTTGGATTCTTTTGATTTAGACTTAGAAACTCAAATAGAAACAGCGGTGAGTGAACTAAGCGCAGAAGATTTAAATGGTGAAGTCAATAAAGAAACGCTTTTAGACATTGCCACAAGTGAAATTAATTCTATTGACTCACTTACTTCTAAAGATTTTAAAATTGCGTTTGGTGAAGAAGTCGAAGAGATAGACGATGACGCTTTAGCCGAAGATGAAACCTTTGATGAAGTGGAAGAATTAAAGCAAGAAATTGATGAGCATACTAAAAATGATGGAGTCGAAGCTCTTAAAAAACTTTTAGAAGCGTTAAACGATAAAAACGTGGCGGCTTCAATGAAGGGTATGAAGATTAGTATTAATATCACATTGGGGGAATAGCGTATGAGTTTCGTAAATGGCGCCGTTTTAGTTCTTTCTGGTCCAAGTGGAGCTGGAAAAAGTTCACTAATCAATAAAATAAAAAACGATATTGGAGAGTACTATTTTTCCATATCCACAACAACGCGTCCAATGAGAGAGGGCGAGACAGATGGCGTTGAGTACCACTTTGTAAGTATGGAAGAATTTAAAAAGGACATGGAGAATGATTTTTTTCTAGAACACGCTCTTGTACATGGCAATTATTATGGAACTTCTATAAAGCCTATAAGAAAAGCGTTAGAGGAGGGTAAGTTAATACTCTGCGATATTGACGTTCAAGGCAATAGCGCTATAAACAATAGGCTTGGCGACATAACTACTTCAGTTTTCATATCGCCTCCAAGCTTATCAGAATTGCAAAGTAGACTCATCAATCGCGCTACGGACGAAAAAAACGTGATTGACGCGCGCCTAAAGATGGCGAAACGTGAGATCCAGAGAGTATCTGAATATGATTTCTTAATTATAAATGATGATTTCGTAGAAGCCGCTGATAAATTACGTCAAATAGCTCTTACGGCTAGATTTAAAAAGTCTGATGATCAGATTAATACTTTTATTCAGAGTTGGGAAAATTTAGAATAGTCGCTTTTACATAGATAAGAGATTTTACAGCAAATTAAAGATATACTCACAAAAATTTATTATACAAGGAATATTATATGGGAATGCCGGGCACAACGGAATTATTACTAATTTTAGGGATTGTGGTTTTATTATTTGGCGCTAAAAAGATACCTGATTTGGCAAAAGGTCTTGGTAGGGGGATTAAAAATTTTAAATCAGAAATGAAAGACGACGCTACGGAAGTGGCATCTGAAGCTCCTAAAAAAGTCGAAGGTAGTGAAACGGTTGCGTCTACTGAAGCTCCAAAAACTACCACTCAAGCTTAAACCTTGAAACAACGAGTATCTGCGTTACTACGCGAAATATTGGGTCGTGAGGTCGTTTTAGAAAAACCTCGTGATCGTTCTTTTGGTCATTTTGCCACCCCCATCGCTTTTTCTTTAGCAAAAGAGTTGAAAAAATCACCTATGCTAATAGCGGAAGAATTGGTTGCCTCATTTTCACAAAATGAAGAGTTTGCAAGCGTTGAGTCGGTAAAAGGGTATTTAAACTTTCGTCTAAGTGAAAACTTCTTATCGGAGTATGGCTCTTGGGCGTTAGAGCATCAGACAGAGTTTGCAAAGCAAGAAAAAAATAAAAAAATATTGTTAGAGTTTGTGAGCGCAAATCCAACGGGACCACTTCATATTGGGCATGCTCGAGGAGCTGTTTATGGAGACACCCTATATCGCTTGGCAAAGCATTTAGGCTATGACGTTACCGCTGAATACTATGTCAATGATGCGGGAAATCAGATAGATTTGCTTGGACTTTCCATACAACTTTACGCTAGAGAAAATATTTTAAGAGAAGAAGACGTTCAGTATCCTGAATCCTACTATCGCGGTGAATATCTAGAAGATCTAGCGAGAGGCGCTAGTGATCGTTTTGGAGTAGCGATTCTTAGTGACGAGTCTCGTCAAAAAGAGCTTGCTATGTGGGCAAAAGACAAGGTTATGGAGATAATCGTCAAAGATTTGGGCGATACGAATATTTTTTTCGATACCTTTGTAAATGAGTCTTCTCTTTACTCCGACTGGGATAGAGTTATGTCCAAAATGGGTTCTGGAGTTTATGAGAGTGAAGGTAAAATTTGGATTGCGTCTGAACAAAAAGAAGATGAGAAGGATAGGGTTGTGGTTCGTGAAGATGGCCGCCCTACTTATTTAGCGGGAGATATTGTTTATCACAATCAAAAATTTGAACGAGGCTATGATCATTACATCAATATATGGGGTGCCGATCATCATGGATATATCCCCCGAGTAAAAGCGTCAATTGAATTTTTGGGATATGACAGTAAAAAACTTGAAGTTCTCTTGTCTCAAATGGTTTCTCTTTTAAAAGATGGCGAACCATATAAAATGAGTAAACGCGCTGGTAACGTTATACTCATGAGCGACATAGTTGAAGAGATAGGTTCTGACGCCCTTCGATTTATTTTTGCTTCGAAAAAGAGCGATACCTCCTTAGAGTTTGACTTAGCGGAATTTAAAAAACAAGATAGTTCAAACCCCATTTTTTACATTCAGTACGCTCATGCGAGAATAAACACTCTTTTAAGCAAAAGTTCTTTCAGTCGCGAGGAGATTATGTCCGCTTCTCTTAAGGGATTTGATGAGCGCTCGGATACTTTACTTTTTGACGCTTTACTGCTTCCCGAAGTAATAGAAGAGGCGTTTAATTCTCGTCAGGTGCAAAAACTGCCGGAATATCTTAAATCTCTTGCTGCGTCTCTTCATAAATTTTATTATGACGTGAGAATAATAGGTAGCGAAGATGAGGCCAAATTTCTTAAGTTATTGCTCATAGTGGCGTTGTCTTTAAAAACAGGGCTATCCTTAATGGGAATAGAAGCTAAAGATAGAATGATTAAAGAGGAAGATTAATCTTCCTCTTTTAGTAATTTAGAATTTTTTAACTCCGGATATAATTTTAAAACTTCTTTTGCGTAACTTTTTGGGATTTGAATTAAAATAGGATTTTTACTTTTATCAAGCCAATTGACTAGTTTGATGATTTCATCTTCCTTCATTGAAGTGCATCCGCTTGTTGGCTTGTTATCTCCTTTTTGCACATGTATAAAGATGCAAGAACCTCGTCTTTTTTGAGCGTTTTTATTATGCTCAACGACTATGCCTACTTTGTATTGCGTGTCTTTTCGTCTCATATATTCAAAACTTTTTTCGTCTCCATTCGCAATTATAAGATTGTTATAATCAGGAGAGTCGCTATCGTCAACGCATATTAAATTTTTTGACGCATGAAAATAAGGCATTTTGTAGTGATTCTCAGAGGCGTAACCAAAGATGGAAGTAAGTTTAAAAACGCCAATGGGAGCTTTGTTATCGCCCTCATATTTAAGTGGTTCAAAAGTTTTTTGGATAAATTGAATCACCCCCAATCCCCAACCCAATCCATTCTTGCCTATATTTACCTCTATCTCTGTGCCTACTAGAGTTGAGCCCTGAAAGTACTCCATTTGAGCCATGGAACTGTTGAAATCTTGGCTAACGACTAAGACGATTTGTTCTGATGAAAACGACAATATTGAAATACTTACTAAAATTAAGATGCTTTTTATCATAAAGTATGGTACTATATCTTTTATATGAATTAAATAAATTATGGAAGAATATTATGAGTATTAAAATAAGAAACGCAAATGTAGAAGATGCTCCTTTTTTGGCGCAGATGATACTTAAAAGTTCAAGAGCTGGCAAGAAAGATGGAATGTTTGACATAGTTTTTGAAATGAATGACGATAAAATTATATTGGATAAATTAGAAAAGTTGACGCAAACAAAAGCGAAGAGTTATTGTCATTATAGCAACTTTTTGATAGCCGAGTTGGATGGAAAAAGCGTTGGTTCGCTTTGCAGTTACGAACCAAGAATTTCCACCAAGGATCAATTTGCGTTAGCGCTTGAAGAAGTTGGCTGTACGGACAAAGTCAACGATAGACTAGAAGTTTTTTATAGTTGTCAATTTGATTTAAACAAGCGAACGTTGATGTTTGATTTTATGGAAGAACTTGATGGATTCATGGATGTGGGCGTTCTGAAAACGCTTATGCAAAAGAGTCTTTTAACCGCTAGACTCAAAGGTTATAGAATCGCTCAAACAATTATAGAAATAGGCTCTTTGGAAGTTGAACTTTTTTATAAAAAACTTGGATTTAAAATCGCTAAACAACAAGAGTGTGAAAGTTATCAAGAGAAATTTGGTCGTTTAGGCCTTATGCTTTTAGAGATAGAATTTTAGGACGACGTTATAGAACTTTCCGCCTTATCCTTACTACCCTCGCTTCTCGCCATCGTTTTAGCCCTTTACTCTAAAAATGTTCTAATCTCCCTTTTTGGGGGTATTGTTTTAGCTCTTTTCATTATGAGTGATTTTAGTTTTGTGAGTACGGCCGAAGCTATCTATGAGCTTTTTATATCATTGCTCAGCGAGCCTTGGATACTTAAAACGTTAGGCTTTGCGATTTTGGTTGGTAGCGTTATGGCTCTTATTGAAAAGAGTGGGGGCATAGAGGGTTTTGTTCTTTTCGCTCAAAATCAAAAATCCCTTGTATCCTCCCCTCGGGGGGCATTGCTTTTGGCGTACTTTATAGGGGTTGTTATTTTCATAGAGTCCTCCATTACCTCTTTAATCGCCGGAGCCGTTGGTAAACCGCTTTGTGACAAGCACTCGGTTCCTCATGCGAAATTAGCTCTTGTTTGCGACTCAACGTCTGCGCCAATAAGTTCACTCATAGTTTTAAATGGATGGGGAGCGCTTTTACTTGGTCTCATCTCCACTCAAATTGCAAACGGTATGATAAGCGAAGACGCCATCAGTATCTTAATTGAGGCGGTCATGTATAATTTTTACGCCATGAGCGCTTTGTTTGTTACGTTTTTAGCTGTGTGGTTTAACGTAGACATTGGCTATATGAAAAACGCGACGTTAAATAAAGCGGAAAAATACGTTAGTGAAAGAAAAGCTTCTAGTATGTCATTTATGATTCTACCAATAATCGTTATGATATTTTTCGTATTTTTCTTTTTGTATTTAACGGGGAATGGAAACTTATTGAAAGGCAGTGGTTCTAGCTCTATATTTTACACAATGCTAGCAACGCTCACTTTTATGTTCGCGTATTTTATTGGATTTAAAAACATGACCTTCAAAACGTATGTAAATACTTCCTTCAAAGGGGCAAAAAAGCTTTTTCCAATCGCTGTTGTGCTTTTATTTGCGTTTGGCATTGGGAAGGTTACTACGGATTTAAAAACTGGACTCTATTTAGCGTCGCTTGCAAGTGAAAATCTAAACGTCATTTTTTTAGCGGCGGTTGTTTTTTTGCTTAGTTCCATAATATCTTTCTCAACGGGAACGAGTTGGGGTACGTTCAGCATCATGATACCAGTGGCTGTTCCAATGGCGGTCTCAATGGACGCAAACATAGCTCTTAGCATAGGAGCTGTGATAAGTGGTGGCGTATTTGGGGATCACTGTTCACCAATCTCAGACACTACCATCATTTCATCAATGGCGGCTGATTGCGAAGTGGTTGAACATGTCAAAACCCAACTTCCTTACGCGCTTATTAGTGGAGTTATCGCATTTTTTGCGTTTATTGTTTTCAGTATGCTTTAGAGCGTTCTTTTTGCTAAATATTTTTCTAATTCTAGCTCAAGAAGGTTAGTGTCTATTGGTTTTGCAATAAAACCATCCATTCCCGCTTTTGTAAACCTTTCTCTATCAGAGTCCAAAGCGCTTGCAGTTAGAGCCACTACTGGGGTTGTGGAGAGAGAGTTTTCTTTTTCATATTCTTTGATTTGTAGCATGGCTTCTATGCCATTTAAATTTGGCATGTTTTCATCCATAAGCACCATGTCAAATTTATCTTTTTTAAACATGGCGACCGCTTCAAGTCCATCATTCGCTATTTTGAAGTTAACGCCATAGTCCATAAGTAAGAGTTTGATAAGCATTTGATTCGTTTTATTATCTTCAGCTATTAAAACCTTACCTTTAAATTGAGCTTCTTCTTTATCCGTTTTCTCAGTTGGCGCAGATTCCATTTCAGCAATGTTTTTGAGGCCACTATTGTTTAGTGCGTTGATAACATGCTTAGGCAAAAAAGGAGCGTAGAGAGGTTCTATATGCTCTATATCTCCAAGTTTAATTAAATCTGAGCGCAACATCGCTATACTTGCCTTTTTAGATTCTATGACATATTCATTATACTCTTCGTCTGGAATAAAAAAGAGTACGTCATAACCATCTTTTTGATATGAATTAAGACTCAATATCGAGCGTATCCCAAAAGCGTTGAGATATTTTTTGATAAGTTTAACACTCGATTCACAGCTTTTACAGTTACTAAGCACTGCAAATTTAAGATGAGAAAACTTTTGAGTATTGGCTAACTCCAAATCATTTTCGTCGATAATGTCCGCTGGGACGCTTAATGTAAAAGTTGACCCTTTCTTCTCTTCGCTTTCGAGTGTTAGCGTGCCATTCATGAGCGCTGCAAGATTGGCCGATATGGATAATCCCAAACCTGTTCCACCATAATTTCGCGTAGTCGAACCATCGGCTTGGGAAAACGCTGAAAAGACTTTTGACTGATTCTCTTTAGATATACCTATGCCAGTGTCTCGTACGGCTATAATCAACTGGTTATCTCTATAAATAATGGATACTTTTACTTCACCATACAGAGGAGTAAATTTAAAAGCGTTGCTTAAAAGATTTGACAAAATTTGTTTTATTCTTACGGAATCTACGTTTATTGTCTCAGGCAAATTAGGGTCAATGAAAACTACGTATCCAATGTCTTTTTCATAAGCTTTAGACGTAAATAGCACAACGGCGTTGCTAAATTCATCAACCGGATGTACAGGGTGTTTATCTATAACGAATTTACCACTTTGTATCTTTGAAAAATCTAGGATGTCATTAATAATTGTAAGTAAAGATTTGCCGCTCGTATCGATGATCTTGAGATAATTTTGCGCTTTTTCTTCCTTTATCTGCTTTTTAAGTATAGATACAAAACCTAATATGGCGTTTAATGGAGTACGGATTTCATGAGACATATTTGCTAAAAACTCATCTTTGACAACTTGCGCTTGCAATGCCTCGTCTCTAGCTTGAGTAACTGTGAGTACCTGATTTTGAAGTTCAAGCGTTTGGTGATACACTTTATCTTCTAGAGATGAATTAAGCCTTTCAAGAGACGTTGTTTGCTCTTTAATTTTACCAGAGAGTAGTTCCATAAGATTATTTAAAACTTCTTTTAGCTCTTGAAGATTTGGGTTCTTTGGTTCAAAGTAAGGTCTCTCTGAAAAATCGCCATCTTGCATAAGCTTCACTATCTCTGTCGCTTCATGGATAAAATCCGCATCTTCATTTAAATCCTCATTTATTGATAACATCTCTTTGTTTATATTTTGGGCCATGCTATTTATCTCATCATTTGATTCAGTGTCTATGGGAGATGGGAGTTCGCTTTTGAAGTGTAAAAAATTAAAAAATTTTTGTATTCCTTCGTCTAGTTTCTTAAGAGAGTTTCCAATTTTATTTGAGAGATTTAAACTAGTGAAAAATAATATAATGAGAACTAACAGCGTACCGAATAATTTTACAAATAGATTATATTTTAAAGAGTTTTGCTCATCTTTTATATTGAGTAAAATCTCACTAAATATTCTTTTCTCAAGATTATTAATATCTTCAATTCTATTTGTAGAGACTATGAACCACTCTTTTGGAGAAAGTAAGAATCTTTCAAGCCATGCGCTTACGTACTTTTTTTCTATTGTTTGAATCTCTTTTGCGTAAATCGTGTCTTCCAAAATTATTTTTATATATTGACTCTCTTTTTTTTGTTCTTTAATAGAGTTTCGAATTTCATATCTATCTTTATCGCTAATGTCGTCGTGGTCGAGTAGCCTAGTAACAAAAGCTCTTTCTTGTCCCGCCAACGCTTGAAGTTTTAGTAGCTTTTGTATGGATAGAATATAGGAAGTCTTGGTTTGGGTATTTGATTGCAGCGAAAGGCTGTTAATTAATTCTAAAAGCACAGTGGTAAAGTTTGTGTAAAACGTATACCCTTCATCACTCGACATATCGTGACGTTCTATTTGTTCTCTTACAAAAACTAATTGAGAGATGAATTTTTTTGAGCTATTCAAAAACTCTTGACTTATTGATTCCAAACAGTCTATATTTTTTAATTTAAATATTTCAATGTCTAAATTAGTGATTTTTCTTTTGACTTTAAGCTCTTCTCTAAAATACTCCTGTGTGTTAATATTGAAATACGCAGAGCTTAATTCCCTCTCTAGATATAAATCATGGACAAGTTTGCTAGACTCTCGAATTAGTTCCGCTTTGAGCAATAGTTTTTCATTAGATTTTATAGCGTTGTAATCGCTATAGCCAAGGTTTAGGCCAGAGAGTAAGAGAGCGATAGTGGGAATAATGACAATAAGAAATAATTTTTGCTTTATATTTAATTTCATATAACTTATAGTTAGGCCGGTATGGTTAAGATAGCTTGATTTATCGCATTTCTGTAATCTTCATATTCAAAGTCTATCTTATGAGCGGTTGCGGAAAGTTCCATCTCTTTTGCCATTTCATATATTTCATCTAGTCTTAAATTTCCAGCGCTTCCTTTAATGGAATGCGCTTGTGATTTTATAGAAGCGTAATCTCTAGATGTGATTGATTCTCTTAAATTTTCCAAAGTTGGTATGGATTCTTCTAAAAAACTCTCTATCAACATTGGCATATAGGCTACTTTTAACCCAATCTTTTTTGCCATTTCATCATAGTTTAAATTTTCGTAGTGAGGTATTATTATTGACATAGAAGCGTTTCTCCATAATTTTTCAAATATTTTAACATAGAATTATAAACTAGAGTTTAGATTTGAAAAACTTATGTATTTAAAAGAGACTTTGAGTTGATATTGAGTATTTTGGCGAGGGTTTGGGATTAAAAGCCAAGAACTTAAAAGTTCTAGCTTTTTAATCTCATTAAGCCATTTGCGCAGCGACTTCAGCAGCGAAATCACTTACAGATTTTTCTATGCCTTCACCAACTTCTAGGCGAATGAACTCTGTAATTTCAGCAGTTCCACCAAGAGCTTTAGCTGCGGCGTCAACAGCTTGAGCAACTGTTAATTTGTCATCTAAAACATAGTTTTGATCTAATAAAGCTTGTTCTTTGTCCAAAGTCGTGTTATCAGAGATAAAACGAGCTAGAGATCCAGGAACGATTTTATCCCAAATTTTTTCAGGTTTTCCCTGAGCGGTTAAATCAGCTTTGATGTCAGCTTCGGCTTGAGCTAAAACTTCCTCTGTTAATTGACTCATAGAGATGTACCGAGGAACGTTTTTAAGAGGCTTTTTAAGACGAGAAAGCTCTTCGTTCTCTTTTTTGATTACTTCAATTCTTCCAATGGTTTCCGATTCTACGTAAGCGGCGTCAAAATCTTTATAAGAAAGAGTTGTTGGTTTCATGGCGGACGTATGCATCGCAACTTGTTTAAGAACCGCTCTCATACCCTCGGCAGTTTTTTCACTGTCGCACTTAGCGGCGATTATAACTGCGATACGGTTGTTTGAATGTATGTAACCATTTAAAGCGGTTGTCGAATCGGCAATAATCGTCTTAAAGCGACGTACTTCGATTTTTTCACCGATTTTTGTAATTGTATCTGTAAAAGTTGTACCAAATTCACTAGCCATTAAAGCCGCGACGTCTACTGGTTGATTTGTATAAATCTCTTTAGCAGTCTCTTTTATAAGATTTTGGAACCTTTCGTTTTGAGCGACAAAATCAGTTTCTGAGTTAACTTCCACCACGGTCGCTTTAGAAAAATCATCAGCTATAATGAATCCAGCAAGACCTTCGGCAGCTACTCTATCAGCTTTTTTAGCCACTTTGGCAATACCACGCTCTTTTAATAATTCAGTCGCTTTTGCCATGTCTCCATCGGCCTCAACAAGAACTTTTTTACAATCCATCATAGGAGCGTCGGTAGTAGCGCGTAACTCTTTTACCATCGCCGCCGTAATTGCCGCCATAATTAAACTGCCTCTACTGCTACTGGAGCTACTACTTCTTCAGTTTGCTCGTCTTCTTGCTCTTCTTCCGCAGGCGCGTCGCGAAGCGCTTTACCTTCATTAATCGCCGCAGTCATTTCACGACAAAATAGTTGGATTGAACGAATGGCGTCGTCATTTCCTGGAATTGGGTAAGTGATTAAGTCTGGATCGCAGTTAGTGTCTAGTGGAGCGACAACTGGAATATTAAGACATTTTGCTTCTAAAACAGCTATGTGCTCTTTTACCGCGTCTACGACAAATAACATGTCTGGAAGTTTTTTCATATTACGGATACCACCGAAATACTCTTGAAGCTTCTCTTTTTTGCGAGAAAGCATTAACGCTTCTTTTTTAGTTAAAAGATCGATTTGACCATTTTCTTGCATTTCGGTAATTACGTCAAGTTTACGAATCGATTTTTGGATAGTTGGGAAGTTAGTAAGCATACCGCCCAACCATCTATTGTCAACGTATGGCATGCCACAAGCGATTGCGGCGTCTCTTACGGAAGAGCGAGCTTGTTTCTTCGTACCAACAAAAAGAACGGTTTGTCCTTCAGCGGCAGCGTCCATAACGATTGTATAAGTGTTACGGAAATAACGTAAAGTTTTTTGTAAATCAATTATGTAGATGTTCTTACGAACGCCAAAAATATATTTTTTCATTTTCGGGTTCCAACGACGAGTTTGGTGTCCGAAGTG